>Ga0315338_1000566_pt1 | contig 77862 bp, 62 predicted proteins | sample ASW8metaG_FD_204518 | JGI IMG/M metagenome (GOLD analysis project Ga0315338, IMG submission 204518) | Ammonia-oxidizing marine archaeal communities from Monterey Bay, California, United States - ASW #8 | ecosystem: Environmental > Aquatic > Marine > Coastal | place: USA: California | collected...
CCTATTGAGGGTCAACCAACGCACGATGTCTGAAATCTTGACCAACACTCGGTACAGTGTCAACGTCTGAAATTGAAAGACCCCACCACGCACAGAGTCATTCATGACCTCACTCATCACCTCAAATCCCCACCTCGCCTCGGCCTGCACGCAGTGGTCGACGAAGTCGGCGCTCGGACTCGACACCGAATTTTTTCGCGAGCGCACCTATTACCCGTGTCCCGCACTCATTCAGGTCGCCGACGACGACGCGGTGGCGTTGGTCGACCCGCTGGCTGTTTCCGACTTCACGCCACTCGACCGGCTGCTCGCGAACGAGGCGGTGGTCATCTTGATGCACTCGTGCGGGGAAGACCTCGAGGTCTTCGAGCGGTTGTTCCCGAGCCGACCGACGCGCATTTTCGACACGCAGCTGGCCGCCGCCTTCGCCGGCCATGGATTCTCGTTGGGGTACAGCACCCTGGTGACGACCCTGCTCGGCGTGGAGGTGGACAAGGGCGAAACACGCTCTGACTGGCTGCGACGACCGCTCTCCGAGTCGCAGCAGCGGTACGCCGCACTCGATGTCACGTATCTCGCGCCCATGCACGACCGGCTGTCGCGAGAACTGCAGGCGCTCGGACGCCTTGACTGGGTAGAGCAGGAGTTCGAACACCGACGCGGTTGCCGGGAGGTGGAGCGACAACCGGAAGCGGCGTACCTCAAGGTGCCGGGTCGAGGGGCGCTGGCGCCACCGGACCACGCCGTCCTCAGGGCGCTCGCCGCATGGCGTGAAACGGAGGTCCAAGCCCGCGACATGCCTCGGCGCCACTTGATCCGTGACGACGTGCTGATCAGACTGGCGCGCGTCCAGACGCCCGCGCTCGAGTCGCTACGGGGCGTCACGAGCCTCTCTCCGCGAGCCCGGACACGCTATGGCGAAGTGATCGCCGCCTGCATCGACACGGCGCGAGCCGCCGGGCCCGACCCGGTGGACACCCCGACGAATCTGCGGCCCCACGCCGCCACCCTGAAGCGTCTCAAGGCGGCGGTGCACCTCAAGGCGGAGACGCAGGCGGTGCCGCCAGGATTGCTGGCCAATCGCCGCGCGCTTGAAGCTCTGGTGGTCAGTTCCGTGACGGGAGCCGATGTACCGGCCGAGTTTCGAGGCTGGCGCTCCGAGGTAATCACCGACGCGCTGCTCGCGTGCCTGTGACTCGATGAGGTCGTGGGTCTCTAGTGGAACGGAACCAAGTCATACTGGCACCGCGACGGCGCAGAACCGCTTGGACGGAGAGAAAGCGGTCACCGTCCGGACAATACACGAGTCGACCTCGTGTTGCCCGGAACGGCAGCCGCAGTTCGTTCCTAGTCCTACGCTAGACCATGTCCTTGAGCTTCTTGAGCGGAAGGACCTTCACCCGAGTGCTGGCGGGCTTCGCCTTCACATCCATGAGTTCGCCGGGTCGAAACGGATTCGGCACGTTCTTCTTGGCTTTCTGACGTGGCTTCGCGACCGTCTTGATCTTCAGCAAGCCCGGGATGGTGCACGAACCCACCGAGCCCTTCATGATGTGTCGCCCGATGATCCCCCCGAGCGCGTCGAGCACGGATCCGACCTGCTTCTTGGTCAGTTCAGTACTCTCGGCGATGTCCGTGAGCATCTGGGTCTTGGTCATCGCTGCCTGGAGCCTTTTTGCCTTTGCCAACATCTCCTCCTAAGTCTTGTGTGACACGAGAATCCTGCGTCCGACTGCATCCGTTCCCGCCGGACGCGTCTCTCACTGTACACCGTCGCGCGTTTGCCAGCCAGCCTTCGGTTGCGCGAGTGGCGCCACGCGATCCCGTCGGGCGCGGCTCGGCCCGACATTTGTCGAGACCCACGCGAGCGAGGTCGTCCACCCTGGCCGCACCACGCGGTCTTGATCAACACTTGAGGGTCAACCGGTGATGGGTCGGCTGACATGCAGCGGCTGCTTCCGTCGCTGGCACATCCCGCATCCAATTAGTCAAGACCGATGACCAATCCAATCATGGGCGCGACCACGACCCCAGCGCCACGACACACGACGGTGTCCGGGCGCCCGATCAAGGCGCTGTACACACCCGATGATCTCCCGGGGACGCCCCGCCCGGAACCGTCAGGACATTTTCCTTACACACGTGGCATCCATGCCAGCGGCTACGGTGGAAAACTCTGGACGATGCGGCAGTTCTCCGGCTTCGGGACGCCGGCCGAGACCAATCAGCGCTACAAGGACCTGCTAGCGGCGGGGGGTACCGGCCTTAGCGTGGCCTTCGATTTGCCGACCCTCATGGGGCGCGACCCAGACCACCCCCTCTCACTGGGCGAGGTAGGGAAGTGCGGCGTCAGCGTGGCGTCCCTGGCCGACATGGAACGGCTGTTCGACGGGATCCGACTGGACGAGGTCACCACCTCGATGACCATCAACTCGCCGGCCGCCATGATTCTGGCGATGTATCTGGTGGTAGCTGAGCGACAGAGCGTGGACTGGTCGACACTGGCGGGCACCCTACAGAACGACATTTTGAAGGAGTACATCGCCCAGAAGGAATACATCTATCCACCGCGGCCCTCGATGCGTCTGGTGACCGACACCTTCGGGTTCTGCGCGCGGGAGGTCCCACGCTGGAACACCATCTCGGTCAGCGGGTACCATATCCGGGAGGCCGGCGCCACGGCGCTGCAGGAACTGGCCTTCACGCTGCGCGACGGCATCGAGTATGTGCACTACGGCATCGAGGCCGGACTCGACGTCGACAGCTTCGTGCCCCGGATCTCTTTTTTCTTCAACGCGCACAGCGATTTCTTCGAGGAAATCGCCAAGTATCGAGCCGCTCGGGCGCTGTGGGCGACGGTCATGCGAGACCGATTCGGCGCGACAGACGAACGGTCGCTGAAGCTGCGTTTCCACGCCCAGACAGCCGGCGTGTCGCTGACGGCCCAGCAGCCCTACAACAATGTGACCCGCACTGCCCTCCAGGCGTTGGCAGCGGTGCTCGGCGGCGCCAACTCGCTACACACAAACTCGCTGGATGAAGCGTTGTCGCTGCCGACCCGCGAGGCAGCGTTGCTCGCGCTCCGTACCCAGCAGGTACTCGCCTCCGAGAGTGGGGTCACCGACCACGTCGACCCGCTTGGCGGTTCCTATTTCGTGGAGCGGCTGACGCGGGACATGGAGACCGGTGCCCACGCGTACTTCGAGCAGATCGACAAACTGGGAGGCATGGTGGCCGCTATCGAGGAGGGCTTTCCGCAGCGGGAGATCGCCGAGAGCGCATACCGATTCCAGCGGGAAGTCGAAGCGGGCGAACGGACCATCGTCGGCGTGAACGGCTTCGTCGACGAAACGCGCACCGGGATCGACACGCTGTATGTCGGTGAGGACACCGCAGAGGCCCAGTGCGCGATGCTGGCCCGGCTGCGACGGTCACGCGACGGCGCGGCCGTCGACCAGGCATTGGATCGGCTTCGAGAGGCCGCGCCCGGCCCCGACAACCTGATGCCGTTCTTACTGGACGCGGTTCGCGCGTACGCCACGGTCGGCGAGATGTGCGACGCCCTACGCGACGTCTGGGGCGAATACGAGGAAACGGCCGTGGTCTAGCCGGCCGGGTCCACCGTCACGCGCTTTGGGCGATGCCGGCGCGAACACCCGGTCCTCGACATCTGAATCCCGATAGGAACTCTCCATGACCGATATCCCACCCCCCCACCACGCCCTTACCCAACTGTCGGACGAGGAAGAGCTGTTCCGCTCAAGCATCCGCGCGTTTGCCGAGACGGAGATCGCCCCGCACGTGCGAGAGATGGACGAACAGGCCACGATGCCTCGGACCCTGATCGACCAACTGTTCGACATTGGGGTCATGGCGATCGAGATCCCTGAGGCGTTCGGTGGCACCGGCGCACCGTTCTTCTTGTCCGTCCTCGCGGTGGAAGAGCTGTCTCGAGTCGATCCCTCGGTGGCCGTCGTCGTCGATGTCCAGAACACGCTGGTCATCAACGCGCTCTTGAAGTGGGGATCGGAGGACATCCGGCAGCGCTTCCTTCCCTCGCTGGCCTCCGGCACGATTGGCGCCTACGCCTTGTCGGAGACCGGGTCCGGTAGCGATGCCTTCGCGCTGACCACTCGTGCCGTCGAGTCCAGCGACGACTACGTGCTGACCGGGCGCAAACTGTGGATCACCAACGCCAAGGAAGCGGGGCTGTTCATCGTCTTCGCGACGGTGGACTCGGCGGCCGGACACCGCGGCATCACCGCGTTCGTCGTCGAGCATGACCGACCAGGCTTCCAGGTCGGCAACAAAGAAAACAAGCTGGGTATTCGGGCCAGCAGCACGTGCGAACTGCTACTCGACGAGTGCCGCGTACCGAAAGCCAACATCCTCGGGGACGTGGGACGCGGATACAAGGTCGCCATCGAAACCCTGAACGAAGGACGCATCGGCATCGGGGCCCAGATGGTTGGCGTCGCGCAGGGAGCGCTCGACCACACCCTGGCCTATGTCCAGGAGCGCACTCAGTTTGGCCAGTCGATCGGCACGTTCCAGGCTGTGCAGTTTCAGCTCGCGCAGGCGCAAACCGAAGTCGAGATGGCTCGGCTGGGGGTCTACAACGCCGCCCGGCTGCACGACGCCGGACGGCCGTTCTTGACCGAAGGAGCCATGGCCAAGCTGTTCTCCTCGCAAGTGGCCGAACGGGCCACGTCGCTGGCGGTCCAGCTGTTTGGCGGTGTCGGGTACACGAAAGACTATCCGGTGGAGAAGCTCTTTCGAGACGCCAAGATCGGACAAATCTACGAGGGCACGTCAAACATGCAGTTGCACACCATCGCGAAGCAGATCATGCATTCGAAGGGCTAGGCTTGTGCTTACGACGCAAGCCCGTGGATTCGACTGAAGCCTGAGCCCGCCCGGTTGATGCCATGTTCGAAACGCACGGGGTGCCAGGCCCGTGGGAGGTCCTGCCAGCAACCGGCGCGCCAATCACATCGTCGCAACTCGAGACGTCGTCCTCCGGGTCATAACTGACCACCGCGATGGGTTCTCGTACGCTCGGACGGAGTCCATCGCAGCACCGGTTGATCGCAGATTTTCAGGCGGTGTGGCAACGGTCATGGGACGACTCATGTTTCGCGCTACCGGGCTGTGAATCCTCTCGGGAGGCCGCTGCGCGATTCTCTGGCGCGGTCGCAGCGATCGTGGCCGCCCACCCCGGGAAACGATCTGCATCTCGTCACATGGGCATGTGATCGACCTCTTCCTCAATCGGCTGCAAGCGTGGTTCGGAGGCGACCAGACCAAGGGTCTTCGACATCCCGATATGATCAAGCCTAGTCATACGTCCGGCCAGTTCGAGTGGGACCGGGCCTTTGAGGTCCCTGGTCTGTCCAACATTGCCACCAGCTACACACACGCACGCGTCAGTGCGCCGCCGGCCGAATGAGCAGCTATGCCGGCAACACGGTGACCCGCCTCATCCTCTGAGAAACTCCAGCACGACCCGGTTGAACTGGTCCGGAATTTCCCAGTACGGCGAGTGACCGGACTCATCGAAGGTCACCAGAGTCGAGCCGGTCATCTTGGCCTGCAGCGCCTTGGTGACGGTGGGCGGGGCGACGGTGTCTCGCTCGCCCACCAGAAACAGGGTGCGCACGCCGGCATCCGCGATCCGCTGGATATCCGGCACCGGGGTGTCAGGAGGCGTGGCGTCCGGGTCGACCACGGTCAGGAGTCGATTGGTCCGACTGACCATCTGGTAGAGAAACGCGCCTTCGGGGTCTCGTTCGGCATAGGCGGACGCCACTGCGCTCCGTGGTCCAAGGTCCGGCGCCTCGGCCCGAAGCGCATCGAGCCCCGCGTCGCGGTAGCCGCCGGTGGTACCCGACAGGACCAGTGCCTCGACACGTTCCGGATGGGCGGCGGCGAACCCGAGCACACTCCGACCGCCCATGGACTGTCCAACCAGTGCCGTGCGCTCGATCCCCAGGTCGTCGAGCAGCGATCGGAGATCGTCCACGAACGCACCGCGCCCCGGGCCGCCCGGCACGTCTGGCGACAGCCCGAAGCCTCGTTGGGAGTAGGTGATGCACCGAAACTCGCGCGAAAATGTCGGCAGCTGTTTCCACCAACTCATGTGTGTGCCGCCCGCGCCGTGGGCGAAGACGACCGGTGGTCCGGCGCCGTGAACCTCGTAATACAAGTTGAAGGCAGTCGGCGGTGTCGCAGTGGCCGCAGAGTCCGTGTCGAGGGATTCGACCGGCTCGGTCTCGGCAGAGTTGCAGGCGGTCGCCGCCAGACCGCCCCAGGCCAGCGCCAGTCCTTGAAGCACATCCCGTCGCGTGACAGGTCGTCGCCGATGCGGTTCCAGATCGGACATCGTATCTTCCTCTCGTCGCAAAGCTCTACCTTGCCACAGTTCACGGCGGGGTACAGGTCGATCTGGATGTCAGGCGCCGGTGGGCGCCGGCGAACGACGCCGCGAGAACCATCGCCATGCGGTGCGTGAAATGACGCCCAGGAAGCACACAATGAGCAGGATCAGCACACTGGCGACGACGAACGCGGCGACCGGATAACCGATCGCCAGCGTCCCAAGACCGACCACGAAGAGGTCCTCGGAGACGCTCAGCACCCAGTTCGAGACCGGCTCTGGGCTGGTGTTGACAGCGGCGCGAGTGCTGGCCTTGGTGAGATGGGCACCGGCCGCCACCGATCCGCCCAGCACGGCCATCAAGACCTCGGACATGGGGACACCGGCGCCCATGTCACCCAATGACGCGACCGCGATGAGCGCGCCGCCCACGGGACGAATGGCGGTGTGAATCGCGTCCCAGGCAGAGTCGACCCAGGGAATCTTGTCGGCGAAGAACTCCACAATGTAGAACACCGCCGCCACCGCGATGACGACGTTACTGTCGAACACGGCGAACCGTTCCGGCAGGTCAACCCAGCCGAATCGGGCCGCCAGACCGAGGATCGCCACGGTGGCATAGAGGTTCACGCCGGCCGCCAGCGAGAAACCGAGCGCGTGACCGAGAGTCGCGATGAGAGTCATGAGGCTGCCTCTGTCATCAGATACAGGGCTGCGCTACGCAGGTTCCACCGATTTCACTGGCGAGCCGACGAACCGGCACGCAGGATGAGACGCGTCGGACGGGACCCAGCAAGTTTCCGAAAACGATGACGGGGGTTTCCGGGCGAGACATTCGGCTGGCAAGCCGCGAAGAGGGAGCAGCCAGGCGGGCTGTGACCCCGCTGAGCCGATGCAACGATGCAGCGACGTCCGCCCTTACGGACGCCTCGCTCGACAACCTACCAGCCGGCGCTCGCGAAGGCCCCGTGAGATTCCAGATACGTGGCCACGGTCTTCAATCGAGCGGACCGGGCGCCGTCGAGCGCCGTACGCCCGTCGGCGTCGGTGGCATTCAGATCGGCTCCGAGCTCCACGAGCAACTGCGCCGCCTCGAGCGCCCGCATCTCGGCTTCATCCCGAGGAGGCGGGAACCACCCGCGCAGGCGGCCGCCGCCCATCCCGGTGACCGCCATCAGCGCGGTCGTCTCCTCCAGGCGGGGCTGGAAGTAGGTGGGTTCCTTGTAGTCGGGACGATGCACGAAGGCTGGGTCTGCCCCATGTTCGGCCAGGAGCCGCATGATGGATGGCGCGGTGAAACGAGCCGCCAGCCAGAATGGCGTGGCCCCGATCAGCGGGGGAGCGAAGTTGAAATCGCGCGATGCGCGCCGGGTCGGGGTCCACGTGCCAAGCATCGCATTCGGGTCGGCCCCGTGCTCCAACAGGACCGCCACCAGCCGCTCGTCCTGTCGCATGACCGCGGGGTGAATCGGGGCAAAACCGGCTTCGGCCGCGTTCGCGTCGGCGCCAGCCTCCAGCAGCAGTTCGACAACGTCCGTGAAGCCGGCGTGCGTCGCCACGGTCGTCGCGCTGACGCCCCAGGCGTCGGTGTCATCGACATTGGCGCCGGCGTCGATCAACACACGGGCCGTCGCCAGGGCCCCACCGCGAGCCGCGAACATCACGGCGGTGTTCCCACCGTGTGGAATCTCCCGCTTGTATTCGGGCAGGCTGTGTGGCGGCACCGCCATGACCTGACTCCACACGTCTGACCTCGCGTGGATATCGGCGCCTCCGACCAACAGGGCATTCACCACGTCCGTATGCTGCTGCGCCGCGGCCCACATCAGCGCCGTCTGCCCCCGGGCCGCTCGCGCGTCGGTCTCGGCCCCGTGCTCGAGCAGTAGTTCAACGACGCCGGTCGCGCCGGCGCGTGAGCCGATCATCAGGGGCGTCTCGCCGCTCCACAGGGCCAGGTTCGCATCGGCGCCAGCCGCCAGCAGCCGACGCACCATCGCCACGCTCCCGTTCTGGCTCGCCGACCAGAGTGGTGTCGCACCGAGATCGTTCGCGACGTTCACGTCGGCCCCGGTATCCAGCAGCAACCCCACCACGTCGATGTCGTCGCGATAGCTCGCCCAGTGCAGTGCGGTCGTGCCGTCCCCCTCGGTGGCATCCACAGCCGTGCCCTGGCCGAGCAAGGTCCTCACCGCCCCGATGTCGCCCTGCTTCGCGGCCGTGACCAGCGACGGCGTTTCCGCAGCCCGAGCCGTACTTGGCGCGGTCAGGCACACAGCCAGCGCTACGAGACACGCACGAGTGGTGTGGATACGCATGGCGAACTAGAGCAACCCGGTCAACGTCTCGATCGGGAGCGCGCCCGTGCTTCCACCGATCCGTTCCACCGGCACACCCATCTTGTCCATCAGCGTGACGAGCAGATTCGCCATGGACGGCTCGTCCGTGAACCTCAGATGCCGCCCGCTGGGCAGTCGGCCCACGCCACCACCCACCAGCATCAGTGGCAGATCGACGCCCGAGTGACGTGTGCTATTCGAGATGCCGGAACCGTACAGGATGGTCATGTGGTCGAGCAACGACCCGTCGCCGTCCGGGGTGGCGCGTAGCTTCGTCAGATACCGCGAGAACAGGTCCGTGTGGTACGTGTTGATCTTCGACATGTGCAGGATCAAATCCGGCACGTCGTTGTGATGCGACAGCGGGTGGTGGGCCTCCGGCACGCCGATCTGGGGATAGGGCCGGGCGCTCTGTTCCTTGGCGATCATGAAGGAGATGACCCGGGTCAGATCGGACTGCATCGCCAGCAGTTGCAGGTCGAGCATCAGCTCAAGGTGGTCCTCGAACACCGACGGAGCCCCCTGGGGCTGGTCGATGGTCGGCAGCTCAAGATCGCTCTGCTCCTCCGCCCGCTGGATACGTCGCTCGACGTCTCGGATCGCCTCGGTGTACTCCTCCACCTTGCTCTGATCGCCCGGTCCGAGCTCGCGGCTCAACGCCGCCAGCTTGTCGCCCACAGAATCGAGCAAACTCTTGTGCTGCCGCAACCGGCTCTCACGGGCCGCCCGGTCGGTGGTGCCGCTGTCACCGAACAAAGTTTCGAACACCGCACGTGGGTTCCACTCAGTTGGCAGTGGTTGCGTGGCGCTGCGCCACGACAGGGTGTGGGTATACACGCAGCTCAGGTTGCCCGTGCAGGCCCCGGCGTTGTTCGGCGGGTCGAGCGAGAGCTCGAGCGACGGCACCTGGGTCTCCTCCGCGAAGTGCCGGGCCAGCAACTGGTCCATCGACACGTCGGCGACAATCTCGATCTCGTTCCGACCCCCACGCGTGGTGCCGGTCAGGAACGACCCGGACGCCCCGGCGTGGATGTAGTTCCAACTCGCATTCAGACCGGACAACACGATCATCTGGTCCTTGAACGCCGCCAGCGGGGCCAGAATCGGTGACAACTCGAAGCCGGTCCCTTCACCCGTGGGTGTCCAATATTCCATCGCCATGCCGTTGGGCACGTAGAACGCCTGGAACCGGTGCGGTGCCGCGGTCGCGGCGCGAGCACGCGCCGTGAATGCCGGATGCATCGCATCGAGGAACGGCAGCGCGACGGTCGCGCCCAAGCCTCGAAGCACCGTTCGCCGTGGCAAGGTCTTTGTCAGGAAGGTCATAAGGGCTCTTTCTAGTTCGCTGCGGTCTCGGCCGCTCGTGTCAGAAACGTCGGGCTCTTCACAATACCTACAATCAGCGACGACCACCGGTAGTCTTCGGCCGCGGCCGCGCGAACAATCTGGCGGACCGTGGGACGGTCGTAGTAGTCCAACGGCCGGCCCAAAGCGTAGGCGAGCAGCTTTTCGGTCACGGTCCGGGGAAACTGCTCCGGGTCATCCAACAACAACCCCCGCAACCCAGCTAGCCCCTCGACCCGAGCGCCACTCGCGGTGGTGCCGGTCGCATCCACCGGCTGACCCGCCTCGTCGATGTCGCGCCACCCGCCGATGACGTCGAAGTTCTCGAGTGCAAAGCCGAGCGGATCGATGACCGAGTGGCAGCTTGCGCATGTGGGACTGCGCCGGTGCTGCGCCAGACGCTCCCGAATCGTGGGTGGCCGGGTGCCAGGTTCTTGCTCGAGCGTGGTGTCGACGCCGGGCGGAGGCGGCGGCACCGGCAAGCCAAAGATGTTGTCCAGCAGCCACTTGCCGCGTAGCACCGGTGAGGTCCGATCCGGATACGAGGTGGTCGCCAGCAGCGCCCCCTCCCCGAGCAATCCCCCGCGTTCATCCGGATTCGACAGCGGTACCCGTCGGAAGCGAGTGCCATAGACCCCGGGGATGCCGTAGTGCCGGGCGAGTCGCTCGTTCACAAAGGTGTAGTCGGCGTTCAGCAACGTCGCCACTCCGAGGTCCTCGCGCAACGTGCTGCCCACGAACAACTCGGTTTCACGCTTGAAGGAGTTGAGCAACGTCTCGTCGTAGTGCGGGTAGCGGCCGGGGTCGACCACCACTTCGCCCACACGTCGCAGGTTCAACCACTGCGCGGTGAAGTCGTCGACGAGCGCATCGCCAGCACGGGGATCCGCCAGCAGCCGGCGCGCCTGCTGCTCGAGCACCGCCGGTTCGGTTAGCTGTCCCGCCTCGGCCAGCGACAACAATTCGTCGTCGGGTACGCTGCTCCACAAGAAGAACGACAGGCGGGACGCCACCTCCAGGTCGCTGAGTGCGTAGACGCTGCCCGCCTCGACCTGCGCCGGGTCGCGCTCGAGACGAAGCAGAAAATCGGGGTCGACCAGCAGCCGTTCGAGCGCGAACTGGATACCGGCGTCGAAGCTGCGTCCTTCGCGACGACCCGAGTCGAAGAACTCGAGCAGGGTGGCCGTGTCGCTCGCCGTCACCGGGCGCCGATACGCCGAGCGTGCCAACCGGGACACTATTTCCTGTGCGCAAGCTCGCTCGGCGGCCTCGTCGATATCGACGGTGGCAGTGGCCATCGGCGGTCGACAACTGAATATCGCTCTGCGGCTGGGGGTATCGGGGGTCGAGCCCGGGTCCGTGTAGGGCCCACCGATGTCAACCGCGCCAACCGCGGCGTACCCCATGTAGATCTGGTCGTTCGTCAGCACTCGGCCACGCTGCAGCGGTTGCGGCAATCCTTCGGGCTCCCACAGTTCGCGCACAAACGAGACGCCGACGGTATGCGGGCCGGCCTCGACCGGCACGCGCACCTCCAGGCCATCGTCACCGGTGAGCTGCATGAAGGTTTCCCAGTCGGGATCCCCAGCGAACCCAGGCTCGCCGTCTCCCGCGTAGCTGGCGGCCGCTGGCACACCCTGTGCGTTGCCACCGACGGTAAACCGCGCGAGCAGTCGGCCGTCGAGACGCACTTCGAGTTGCTGGGCCCAGCCCATCCCCATCAGGTAGCGCTGGTATTGTCGACGGAGACGAACCTTGAACTGGTATTCGCCATCGACCGGGAACTGATAGGAAATCGCCAACCCGCCACGAGACCCGAGCGGTAACTCTTCGCTCTGTCGCTCGTCCTGGACCACATGCAGTGGAATCTCGAACGTGTCGAAGCCTGGACTCGGCGGCGCCAGACCGACCGCGAGACGCGTCACCTGGCGTGCCACCGACAGGTAACGCTCGAGCTGCGACCGCGAGATGGTCAGCACATCGGCGAAGTTGTCAAAGCTGCCGTCGGCTGTTTCGTCGCCCGGCAGGATCTCGGTCACGTCGATGTCGAGGGCAAACAGGTCGCGCACGGCATTGCCATACTCCGTACGATTGACCCGATGGACGGCGCTGCCTCGGCCGGGGTTTGGTGAAGCCACCCAGGCCTGGTCGAGTGCTTCCTCAAGCTCGGTAGCCAACACCTGGTAAGTGGCCGCGTCCGGTCGCGGGCGGCGCGGCGGCGGCATGGATCCGGCCCGCAGCTTTGCGACCACCCGTTCCCACAACTCGGGGTCGGCCTCAGGATGACTCGCATCCACCGTGTCCAGTGCCAGTTCGGCGGTGCGGAGCCGCTGATTGTGGCACGCTATGCAATACTGATCCAGCGCTTCTCGGAGCGTCGGCGAGGCGGCGGGCGTCGGCTGCGCGGTCGACGCCTCGACCGCGGTCAACGCGACCCAGCCGACGCCCACGCATAGCCGCGCCAAGGCCGCGGACCGCCACGTGCCCGACCGCCGATGCTGCCCGCCCAGGCGCATGCCTCTCCTCTCCTCAGTGGCTCGCTCGAGCCGAGTCGGACGCCGGTCGAACCAGACCTGATGACAAGAATCCAGATCAATTGTGACCGATCCTCAGTGCACCGGTAAAGCCGCAAACCGACGACTGGCCACGGCGCTCGACAACTGTGTGATCATGTTGCGGTGGTTCGGCGCTGGTTCTACGGGTGCTCGGCACTCCTACTCACCGGTATTCTGGCGGCGTCGACCGTGGCCCCAGGCGTGCTCTGGGCGCTGGCGGTCGTCGGTCCGCTCGTGCTTGTCGGTGTCTACGACGTGACGCAGCGCCAGCACACCATCCTGCGAAACTTCCCGATCATCGGACACGTTCGGTATCTGTTCGAGCTGGTTCGACCGGAGATTCAGCAGTATTTCATCGAGGCGAACACCGACGCTTTTCCGATCGAACGGGAGTTTCGCAACCTCGCCTATCAGCGAGCCAAAGGCGACCTGGAGACCCAGCCATTCGGCACTCAGCGCGACGTCTACCGCCTGGGGTACGAATGGGCCGCGCACTCGCTCGCGCCGGTCGCCCCTCTCGAGACGCCGCCGCGGATTCCGATTGGCGGCGCCGACTGCCACCAACCCTATGACAGCGCGCTGCTGAACATTTCCGCCATGAGCTTCGGCGCCCTGTCCAGCCGGGCGATACTGGCCCTCAACGATGGCGCCAGGGCCGGCGGGTTCGCGCACAACACGGGCGAGGGCGGCGTCTCGCCGTATCACCTGGAGCGGGGCGGCGACCTCATCTGGCAGATCGGCACCGGCTACTTCGGATGCCGGACGGCTGCGGGAGGGTTTGACGCCGATCGTTTCGCGGATCAGGCGGCGCTCGATGCCGTACGGATGATTGAACTCAAGCTCTCGCAAGGGGCGAAACCGGGGCACGGCGGGGTGCTCCCGGGACGGAAGGTGTCCCGGGAGATCGCCGCGACCCGGGGGGTGCCGGCTGGGCAGACGGTGCTCTCACCACCCGCTCACTCGACCTTCAGCACCCCGATCGGCCTGCTCGAGTTTCTGGCGCGACTGCGCGAATTGTCCGGCGGGAAGCCGGTCGGCTTCAAGCTCTGTGTCGGTCAACGGGTCGAGTTCCTCAGGCTCTGCAAGGCGATGCTCGACAGTGGCATTCTCCCGGACTTCATCACCGTCGATGGAGGGGAGGGTGGCACCGGTGCGGCGCCGCTCGAGTTCGCGAATTCGGTGGGGATGCCGGCGCGCGACGGGTGGATGCTGGTTCACGACGCACTGAGGGGCGTGCGGCTCCGTCATCGGATCACGATCATCGCATCCGGGAAGATTCTGACCGGTTTCGATATGGCGCGCGCGCTGGCGCTCGGCGCCGACCTGTGTGTCTCGGCGCGCGGGATGATGCTGGCACTGGGCTGTATTCAAGCCCTCCGCTGCAATTCAGACCATTGCCCCACCGGGATCGCAACTCAGAACCCGGCATTGGCACACGGTCTGCACGTCGACGACAAGGCCCCGCGCGTCGCGAGGTTTCAGCAAGCGACGGTCGAGAGCCTGTTGGAGCTGCTGGCCGCGATGGGCCTCTCGCACCCCGATGCCTTGGGCCCCCAACACATCTTCCGTCGTATCAGCAATAGCCGGGTACGCACGCTGCAGGAACTACACGAGTTTCTGCCTGAGGGTGCGCTACTCAATGGCCACGAGCGTGGGGCGTGGCACGACGACTGGCGGGCAGCCTGCGACGGCTCCCTCTGGCGAGAGGCGGAGCAACGATGAGCAGCCTGATCGAACGTCTGGACATGATCCAGCTTCTGACCCGCGTCGTCGAGTACCTGCCGAAAGTGTTCGCGGCTCTCGTGGTCCTGGTGCTCTTCTGGCTGATCTACCGGATGACGCGACTGCCGCTCTCGGGGCTCCTGGAGCGAGCCGGTCTCCATCGGACATTGGTGAACCTGCTCGTAACCAATCTCTACCGAGCCACCGTGCTGGTTTTCGCGGTCGTGATGGCCGCGGACCAGATCGGCGTCAACGTGGGCGCTGCGCTGGCGGGTCTGGGGGTCGTCGGCATTGCCGTGGGGTTCGCGGCCCAGGACTCGATTGCCAATGTCTTCGCCGGCATCATGATCTTCATGGACAAGCCGTTCGAGGTGGGCCACTGGATCACGGTGGTCGACCAGTACGGCGAGGTGAATGACATCACGATGCGCTCAACGCGTATCCGAACCAAGCGCAACACCTACGTCGTCATTCCAAACAAGACCATCATCGACGAGGTGCTGGTGAATCACTCGCAGAAGGGCGTCACACGGGTCGACGTGCCGATCGGGATCGCGTACAAAGAGTCAATTCTCGGAGCCCGCCAGGTGATGCTGGCATCGGTCCGCGGGCTCGACGGGGTGCTGACGGACCCGCCGCCCGATGTCGTGGTGGCCGAACTCGGAGACTCGAGCGTCAACCTGAACCTCCGGGTATGGATCGAGCGCGCGACGGATGAGGAACCAGTGTTCTTTTGCGTACTGGAGGCGGCCAAGCTCGCCCTCGATGAGGCCGGCATCGAAATCCCATTCCCGCACCTGCAGCTCTTCCTCGAGAACATCGAGGATCGGGTATGGCAGAAACTCGCGCAGCACAGACCGGACGCACCCCACGGTGACACGCCCTCGTAGTTCGCGCCGTCAGGGTCACTCACCTACCGACGGTGCGGCAGAACCCCGACCGGGCGAGGCGGACGCCGCTATCGGAAACCTTTCGAACCCGCCGACTCGTCCACTTATAGTGAAGGGACAGTGGTGTATTCGTCGAATCTCACTCGTATTTTTTTCTGACGGGGCGGCGCCCAGAACTCCAAACCGGCACCGCGCTATCGCCCCTCGCGCGCGTCCGCCTCGAGCACCCTGGCCCCCCGCAAGATGCCGCCGAAGGAGTAGTTCGCCTCGTGACAGGCGTACTCGTAGGCCTTGGCGTCGGTCGAGGGCCAGACATACTCACCGCTCCAGGGCGCCTCCCAGACCGTCGAGTCATCGACGGTGAAGCCGTAGAGAAGCGTGTCCGCGTCAATCCGGGTAAACCGCTCCACCACGTGCAGATTGCGGGAGGCCTGCCCCAAGGACGGTGAGTCAGTAAAGTTGGTAGTGTCCACCACCAGCGTGTCACCGTCCCAATGCCCGACCGAATCGCCCAGCCAGGATCGGATCTCTGGTGAGACGTGCTCCTGATTCATCCGTACGATCCGAGCGTCGTGCACCATCTCGACGAGGATCATGACCGTGTCGTCGCTCTGCACGATCCGCTTCAGATTGTTGTAGAGCACGGGCAACATCGGCGGCCCGGCGGTCGAGCCGAACCCCATGAGACAGCGCTCGGCGTGGGGGCGCTGCTCCGGGTGGTCGTAGGGACCCGGGGCGCTCAGGTCGTCCTCGAGCCACCACGCGGTGCCGGTGTTGGGACGCGCACCGACGGCCAAGCCGGCCATCCGTTCCCGCGCCGAGGCCGTCAGCGGCGGACGTCGCCCGTTCGGCGGGTCGACGATGATAGAGGTCCGATACTCGCCGTCGATGCGGAACCCCGCCTGCCCGAAGTCCATCCAGAACGAGTTGTAGCCTCCGACATTCCCCGCCGCGCCACTGGACCCGTCGCCACCGACCGGCGGCGCCTCCCTCGGCGCCTCGGATTCCACGTTCCGCTCATCGGGAATGTTGAAGATGCGCTCCAGAGAACTCGCCCCGGACGCCAGTTCCGCCGCTTCTTCTGCGGTCAGGACACGCTGATCGCCCAACTCGGCTGGTCGCTGCAATGGCGTCAGGGTGGCGATGTCGTAGGTGCCAGACAGGTCGGGTCGACCGTCCGGGTGCCGCGGAATGTCCGCAGGCGCCTGTGCGTAGACAACGGGCACCGAGACACCCAGCGTGACCAGCCACAACCCAACCCACAACCCTCGTCGACTCCCCATGAACACCTCCCTGCGCGGCCCGTCTGGAACGGGTCCATCGGCGGACACGCCAGGAGGGGCGGGCCGCCACCCACGGCAGTGTATCGCGGGATCGACGTTCCTGCTTGCGATGCCAGTCGATGTCTTGAGTGAGCTTCTGCGGTAATCTGTAGGCGTGGGTTGTCACAACACCGCTGGAGCGTACATGGACCTTCGACCACGAACACTCATTGCCACCCTCGTCATTGCGTTGGCCGCGGCCGGAACCATGTCCGCGCACATGGCCTACTCCAAGAGCATACCGGCCAAGGACGCCAAGCTGAACACGTCGCCGGATCACCTCCAGGTCTGGTTCACGCAAGACCCGGAACCGGCCGTGAGTCAAATCTCACTGGAAGGACCCGACGGAGAGGTGTCGCTGGGCAAGACCGCGGTGGGCGACGAGCAATCACTTGTCGCCGAAGTGCCCGCGACCCTGGCCCCTGGCAGCTACACCGTCAAGTGGCGCTCGGCCGGCGACGACGGCCATGTGCTGCGCGGCGACTTCGCGTTCTCGATCGCCACGGCCGAGTAGGTCGGCCCTCGCCGAAGCGCTGAGGTCCGGGGTCAGCGTCGGGGCGGACGCTGCACGCTGAACGTGATGGTGCCGGTCTGTTCCTCGCCGTCGGCGCCGACGGTTGTCCAGGTCATCGTCCACTCGCCATTTGGCATCGGTCCGGTCACCCGCCCCATGAGGTCGTTCTCTCCCATCGTATGGAGCCCCTCAATCTTGGCGCGATTGCCCGGTCCGGACATCTCCAAGCTACTCCCGTCGACCGGCGGCGCGGTATCGAACCAGACGCGGACGGTGCGCACGGGCCCGTCGAGCGCGGCGCCGTCCACGGGCGTGCTGCCCTCAAGCTTAATTTGCGCCGAGGCGTGACCCGCCAGCAGGGCGAACGCCAACCCCACCAACACGAGGGCCTCTGCGGCACCGGCCTTTCGCATCGTCATTCGGTATCCTTCCTCAAGCGCCAGCCGTAACAGATCTGCCTCTGCAGTTCGATAGCGCGCATCCGCTCTCCGTAGGAGCGGTCTAGCCAGAACGCCAGATCCTGACCCGACTCGACCAGTGGAACGACCGACAACGCGCTCTTGTCGAGTCCGGGGCAGTCGGCTTCCTCGGTATCGGGGCTGGGGTAACAGCTTTCCTCGAGATTCGTTGGATTGTACCGGCAGTCTGGTCGAGGACGCTACCGCTCTCGCATGTGCGGATACCGATAGTCCCGCACCGGGGCGAAGGTCTCCTTGGTGGTGCGGGTGCTGACCCAGCGCAGCAGGTTGAGAGAGCTGCCGGCCTTGTCATTGGTGCCGGAGGCGCGAGACCCGCCGAACGGCTGCTGGCCGACGACGGCGCCGGTGGGTTTGTCGTTGATGTAGAAGTTGCCGGCGGCGTGGCGCAGGGTGTCCGACGCCTGATTAATGGCTGCCCGGTCACGCCCGAAAATGGCGCCGGTCAGCGCATAGGGCGAGGTGCGGTCGCACAACTTGAGAGTCTGCTCGTACTCGCTGTCCTTGTAGACGTGGATCGTGAGAATCGGACCAAATAGCTCCGTCTCCATCGTCGCGTAGTGCGGATCGTGCGCCTGGATGATGGTCGGCGAAATGAAATAGCCGGTGCTGTCGTCACAGACGCCACCGCAAATGACGTCGGCAGCACTGTCGGACTTCGCCCGGTCGATGTAGCCCTGGAGCTTGTCGAACGTAGCCTTGTCAATGACGGCGCCCATGAAGTTGGTGAAGTCGGCGACATCGCCGTAGGGAATCGCCTCGACGGCGCTGACCAGCCGGTCGCGAATGCTGCTCCACAGACTCTCCGGAACGTAGGCGCGGCTGGCAGCGCTGCACTTCTGCCCCTGATACTCGAACGCCCCGCGAATCAGGGCGGCGGCCAGTTCCTCGGGGGCCGCCGACACATGCGCGAAGACGAAGTCCTTCCCGCCGGTCTCGCCAACGATTCGCGGGTAACTCTTGTAGCCGGCGATATTGGCACCGACCGTGCGCCACATGCCTTGAAACACTTCGGTACTGCCGGTGAAGTGGACCCCGCCCAGATCTGGGTGCGCCATGGCTGGGTTGCCGATTTCCGCACCGCGGCCAGGCACGAGGTTGATGACACCCGGCGGGAGGCCGGCTTCCTCGAACAGTTTCATGAGCCAGTAGGCGGAAAAGACGGACGTCGAGGCCGGCTTCCAAACCACGGTGTTGCCCATCAGCGCCGGGCTGGTCGGCAGGTTGCCCGCGATCGAGGTGAAGTTGAATGGCGTCACCGCGAAGATGAACCCTTCGAGCGCGCGGTATTCAACGAAGTTCCACATCCCAGGCGCACTCTGCGGCTGCTGCTCGTAGATCTCCGGCAGGTAGGACGCGTTGAACCGCCAGAAATCGATCAGCTCACAGGCCGCATCGATCTCCGCCTGAAACACCGTCTTGCTCTGGTTCAGCATCGTGGCGGCGTTGAGCACCTGCCGATACCGACCCGCGAGCAGTTCGGCCGCCTTGAGAAAGATCGCCGCGCGTGACTCCCATGGCATGGCGCTCCAGTCGGCGCGTGCCGCGGCCGCGGCCGCGATGGCCTGATCGACCGTGTGGGCGTTGCCGCGATGGTAGGTCGCCACCCGCCGCTGGTGGTCATGGGGCAGAATGCAATCACCCAGATCGCCCGTCGTCACTTCGCGGCCGCCGATGAGGAGCGGGATCTCGACCGAGCCGTCGGTGAATTCCGTCAACCGCGCTTTCACCGCCGTCTTCTCCGCAGATCCGGGCACGTACCCGAGGATAGGCTCATTCCGAGGCGGTGGGACCGCCACACGCGCGTTGTTCATGGGTCAAGCTCCTGACTGCGCCTAGTGCGCTGGGCCGAACCGGGTTGTATTCTCCCACACGCCACCGAACGGCGACCCTCAGCCACGATGTCGTCCCTTCTTCCAGCCAGGTCAACCCGTCGGACTCTGTTGACCGACTAAATTGGTCCGATATAGACTGAATTCAGAAACTGAGACTCAGTCTCACTTTATGGATCCGCGCGGTGGCTAACCTCGCCACCGATGCGAGGAGCGCTTCCTATCGTGCATCAGGGTCTCCGTACCCTCGACACGCTTCCGATCGGCACCAGCGCCGTGGTCCACCATGTCGGGTGTGATCGTACGGTGGCGCGGCGGCTCATGGAAATGGGGCTGCTGCCAGGGACGACCGTCGAGACCGTCCGGCGGGCCCCGCTTGGCGACCCGCTGGAGATTCGCCTGCGCGGCTATCTCCTCTCGCTTCGTCTGGCTGACGCGGCCCTGATTCAGCTGGTTCCCGAGGGGCGGGCAGACCTCGTCGACGACGCGAAGAGCGCCCCGACCTTTCACTTCCCGGCCTACCTGACCAAGACCAGCCCCCAGACGAACCGGGTCCCGAAGGTCCTGGTGGCAGGCAACGCGAACTCCGGCAAGACCACGATTTTCAATGCCCTGACCGGCGCGCGCGCGCAAGTCAGCAACTATCCGGGGGTCACCGTGACCCGGTCGTCGCGGCGGATCACGCTGCCCAACGGCTCGCCGGTCGAGGTGGTCGACCTCCCCGGCACCTACAGCCTGACCGCGAACTCGCCGGACGAACAGGTGGCGGTCGACGAGGTGCTTGGGCGCCGCGACGACCCGCCGGACGCCGTCGTCGTGGTCGTCGACGCCGGCGCCGTCGAGCGCGGCCTGTATCTGGTGCTGCAGATCGTGGAAACCGGCGTGCCGGTCATCGTGGCCCTCAACATGATGGACGAAGCTAGTGCCGGGGGAGCCAACTTCGACACGACCCGGCTGGGCCAGTGGCTCGGGGCCGTGGTCGTGCCGACCGTCGCCTCGCGGGGCGGTGGTCTCGACGAACTCCGCCGTGCGATCGGCACCGCCGTCACGCTCGCAGCACGCACTGACGCCGCCTGGCCACAACTGCCTGACCGGGTCGAACGGGACGTGGCCACCGTGAGCGAGGCACTGGCCGAGGCGGGATTCGGCCGGACCGCCGCGGTGCGCCGTGCCTGGTCGCTATGGTCTCTGCTCTCGTTGGAGACCGCCGACGGCGAGGCCACCGGACTGCCCGACCGCGCGCGCCGGAGCGTGCAAACGCTCCAGGACGACGCCACCCTGGCGCAACGCAATATGCACCAGGAGATCATTGCCGCGCGTTACGAGTGGATCGAAACGGTGGCGGCCGACGTTCGAACCCAAGCCCGGGAGGACACGCGGCAATGGACGGCCCGGCTCGACGGTATCTTGATTCATCGCGTCTACGGCGTGGCGGTGTTCGCCCTCGTCATGGCGGTGCTGTTCGAGGCGCTGTTCACCTGGTCGGAACCGTTGATCGGCGCCATCGAAGGCGCGACCGCAGGGCTGCAGAACGTCGTGGCGACAACCTTGCCAGTCGGGGTCCTGCACGACCTGCTGATTGACGGCGTCATTGCCGGTGTTGGCAACGTAGTGGTGTTCGTACCGCAGATTGCGATGCTGTTTTTCTTCATCGCGTTGCTGGAAGACCTGGGCTATCTGGCTCGCGTCGCGTTTGTCATCGACCGCTTGATGGGACGCGTGGGGTTGCACGGGAAGGCGTTCGTGCCGATGCTGTCGGGATTCGCCTGCGCTATTCCGGCGGTTATGGCGACACGCACCATTGAAAGTCGTCGAGATCGGCTGATCACGATGCTGACGCTGCCTATGGTCTCCTGCAGCGCGCGGCTCCCGGTCTATGCGCTGGTCACCGCGGTCGTGTTCGCCGGTGACCCGCGAGTGTTCGGCATTCTGAGTGTCGGCGCGGTGGTGCTATTCTCGATGTACACGCTCTCGGTCGTCGCCACGCTGGGTGCCGCCGCCGTCCTGCGCCGCACCGTCCTGGCCGGACCGCGCCTGCCGTTGGTACTGGAACTGCCGCCCTATCGTGTCCCGGTCTGGCGCAGTGTCCTGCTGGTGACCTGGCGACGGGTGCGCAAATTCCTCGAAGACGCCGGCACGATCATCCTCACGATGACCATCATCCTGTGGGCACTCCTGTCTTTCCCGCACAGCGCTGAGATCGACGCGCGGTATGACACCTCGCGCGCTGAGGTGCTGGCGACGACGGCGGCCGCCGACCAGGAGGCGGCGCTGGCGGACCTGGGTGGCCGGCTCGCCGGCGACCAGTTGCAGTACAGTGCAGGGGGGCGGATGGGTCGCCTCATCGAGCCCGTCCTCGAGCCGCTGGGCTTCGACTGGCGAATCGGGGTCGGTATTCTCGGCGCATTCGCGGCCCGGGAGGTCTTTGTCTCGACCCTCGGCATCGTCTTCGGCATCGAAGCGGCCGACGAAGAAAGCGTCAGTCTGCGGTCGTCGCTCCGGAACGCGGAACGGGCCGACGGCTCACCGTTGATGACCCCGCTGACCGGTGTCTCGTTGATGGTGTTCTTCGTCCTGGCGTGCCAGTGCATGAGCACCATCGTGGTCGTGCGTAAGGAAGCGGGCGGCTGGGGCTGGCCCATCTTCATGTTTGGCTACATGTCGGTCCTGGCCTACGTCGCGTCTCTCGCGGTGTATCAGACAGGCTCCCTCTTGGGTTGGGGTGTCGTATGACCTGGCAGGAACCGATCGCGGCGCTCATCGTCGGGCTGGCAGTGGTGTCTCTCTACCGGCACCTCCGCGGGTTGTTCGGCGGTGCGAACGCCGACTCGCAGGCGTCCTGTCACGGATGCGACGATTGCAACTCCCAGCCGGATCCGGCCCCGGCCGCACGACCGCTCCCTTCGGCCACCGGACGGACGCACTGACCGGCTCGGCTACCAACAAGGCGACGCCGTGTCCACCGCGCACCTGATCTGCGGACTGCCTTGTTCCGGCAAGACCACCTACGCCCATGGTGTGCATGCCGACCTCGACAGCGTGCTGTTCTCGCTGGACTGATGGCTGATCACAGTCTTCGACAGATATTCGCTGGCCACCGTCGGTCACGAAGAGCACACCGGACGAGTGTTAGCGTGTCGCGACCTGACCTGGGGCCAGTCGGCGGAACTCCTGCGACGCTCCGTGGACGTCATTCTCGACGACGGGTTTTTTCTGCGCGAGAACCACATCCGCTGCATCGAGGCAGCACGCGCCGTCGGCGCCGTCGCGGAGATTCACTTCCTCGACACGCCGGTCGCGGTGCTTGGTCCGCGGTTCAGGGCGAGGAACGCAAGCCTCCCGAGACACAATTTCGCCATCGATCCAGAGACGCGCCTGGGATTCGTCGGACTGTTCGAACCGCCGTCGGCGCAGGAAGGTGCGACGCTGGTCGTCACGCAGCCCAACACCGACCTACCCCGCATGTGACCGAAGCCGCACCGCCGCCAGCCGGGCGCTAGTCGGGTCGGCGGGTGCGCTCCGGAGAACACGTCTCGGTAGCGGTGGTGTTCTCTCAGGGTCGACGCTCGAGACGGTGCACTCCGGCGGCGGGAGCGGGCATCTCGGTCCGCGAACCGGTCGACGAGACTAACTCGACTCTCCTTGGCCCTCAGGGCACTTCGCGCGGGCTAACGGAGTGCCTGATCCCCACACCGAGGGAAAAGCGAACGCGTAGCTGATCCCAAGCCCGGCGTAAAACTCCGCGCCCGCGCACGTGTCCGCCAGCGGCGGAACAAGCATCCCGGCTCGTTTCCTTTTTCAGACGGGGCGTAGCCCCGTCTGAGGAACAATCCAGCCAGGCCGGCTGTGACCGACGCAGCAACGCCGCCAGACGGACGCCTCGCCAGGAAACCTAGTCTCGGCTCTGCAACTTGGCTAGCAGCCGCAGAATCTCCAAATACAACCAAACCAGAGTCACCAGCAGACCAAAGGCGCCGTACCACTCCATGTATTTCGGCGCGCCGCGCTCAGCCCCTTCTTCGATAAAGTCGAAATCAAGCACCAGATTGAGCGCGGCGATGACCACCACAAACACACTAAAGAGGATGCCAAACGTGCCGCTCGAGTGAATCAGCGGAACGCTGATGCCGAAGAACCCCAGGACGAAGCTCAACAGATAGACCAGACCGATACCGCCGGTCGCCGCAAAGACTCCGAGCTTGAAGTTCTCGGTAGCGCGGATGATGCCACTGCGATAGGCGAAGAGCAGGGCGCCGAGCGTCCCGAAGGTGAGAAACACCGCCTGCGCCACAATACCAGGGTACATCTGCTCGAACACGTAGGAAATTCCGCCGAGCGCCACCCCCTCCAAGCCCGCGTAGAGCGGGGTCGTATACGGAGCCCAGACCGGCTTAAAGGTCGTGGCCATGGCGACGACGAAGCCGCCGATCACTCCGCCCCAGACCCAGAACATCGGCAACTGGCCCTGCGCCCCCTTGCCCCAGACAAACATCGCCGCCACCAACAGCACCGCCAGCGACATCGCGGTCTTGTTGACGGTGCCGGCGATGGTCATCGAGTCGTGGCCTGCTAGTGGCGGCACGCGGGTGAATGTGTCTGCGCTGAGGGCCGGATTGCCGGACCGTAGGGCGAGATGGGCTGACATGCAGTTCTCCAGTCAGGGTCGGCTGAACACGGGACCTCAGCACCGACCGTGACGCATTCATCACAAATTCACAATGAGTTCAGTCGTGGCGGGCGGCGCGGTGCCACATCCGCCCCATAATAGAAGCGACGGAGCCCGGTCGGCTCTGGTTCCACTGTACAGAGCCGTCAGCCACCTGGCAACCGGCGCACTGGTCCAATGACACCTCATGGAACCCACCCCGCACCCGGAACTGACAGTCGCACTGGCCCTCGCCGCCGGCATCCTGGCCCAATCAATGTCGCGTCTGCTGCGGCTACCCGGCATCGTCTTGCTGCTGGCCTGCGGCGCGCTGCTCGGGCCGGAAGTTCTGGGATGGATTGAGCCACGGTCACTCGGCGACGGCCTGTTCGGCATCGTCGACTTCGGTGTCGCAATCATCTTGTTCGAGGGTGGACTCAACCTCGAATGGTCACGCCTCAAGCGCCAGGAAGCGGCCATCCGCCGGCTCATCACCCGAGGTGCGCTGGTGACCTGGGTCGGCGCCGCCGGGCTGGCCTCGCTCGCACTCGGCTGGCAACTCGAACTCGCCGTCGTGTTCGGAGCGCTGGTCGTGGTCACAGGTCCCACCGTGATTCAGCCGTTGCTACGGGACATGCGATTGCGACCACGGGTCAAGACCATCCTGGAGGCCGAGGGGGTCCTGATCGACCCGGTTGGCGCGCTGCTGGCCGGCTTTCTCCTACACCTGGTCATCGCCCCGCGCCTCACCACCTTCGCGTCGGAGACCCTGGGCGTCGCGGTCAGCATCGGCTTCGGCATCGTGGCAGGTCTGGCCGCAGGACTCCTGCTGGCTGGCGCGTTGCGCTATCGGCTGCTGGTGGCGCGTAACTACGAGAACATCTTTACGCTCGCGAGCGTCGTGCTGCTGTTCGAGGCGTGCAACGCCGTCATGGAGCCGAGCGGCTTGGTCGCGGTCACCGTGGCGGGGGTGGTCATCGGCAATCTCGACACGCGGGTCGGACGAGCACTGCGGGAGTTCAAGGACCAGCTCACGGTGCTCCTGGTCGGTATGCTCTTCGTGCTGCTCTCGGCCGACGTGGCGCTCGACGATGTACGCGCGCTCGGCCTCGGCGGACTGGCGGTCGTGGCCGGCCTCGTTCTGGTGGTCAGACCGCTGGGTGTCGGGCTCTCCACCCACGGTCTGAATTTGACCTGGCAGGAGCGCATGTTCATCGCCGGCGTCGCTCCACGGGGTATCGTCGCCGCGGCCATCGCATCCATCACCGCGGCGACGCTCGAAGCCCAGGGCGTCAGCGGCGGCACTGCGCTTCGCGCGCTCGTCTTCGCCACCATCGCCGGCACCGTTCTGCTATCCGGCCTGTTCGCGCATCCGCTCGCCTCCATCCTGAAACTCCGGCTGCCCAGACGCGACCGTGTCGCCATCTTCGGGGCTGGCGGCCTGGCCCTGCCATTGGCCGGCGCGCTACGAGACGGCGGCGCCTCCGTGCTGTTCATCGAATCGGACCCCAAGCGGTCCCACGCCGCGGAACAGGCAGGTCACACCGTGGTATTCGGTGATCCGCTCGACGAGCGCACCATGCAACGCGCCCGGATGGAACTGGTCGGAACGGTGATTGGTTTAACCTTCAACGAGCATGCCAACGGCCTGTTCGTGCGGGAAGCGCGTGAGTCGTATGATGTTGCACGTGGCTATGTCGCCATCGGAGCCATGGACGACCCACACACGCCGCACCTGATTCAGAGGTCCGGCCTGGACGTACTCTTCGACGGCCCGCACGACCAGGCTCGCTGGGATGTCCGCTACCGACACGGCGAGATCGACGTCGAGCTCTTCGTATTCGGCCAATCGGATACGGGCGCTCCAGAATCCTCCAGCGTGGCAGACCAGGACGCGGCCCCATCGGCGTCACGTCCAGACGCGACCGATTCCTATGCGCTGCTCACGCGCCAACGACGTGACCGGGCCTGGCCGTTCCACCTGGCCTTCACGCCCAAGCTCGGCGACCTAGCCGGGGTGGCCCTCTATCGTTCAGAACGCCAGACTGCAATTGCCCGGCTCGCTCGACTGGGCTGGCGCCGGAAATCAGCGGACACTGTCACCACGAGCGGCGCTCCGACGGGACCGCAGACGCTATAATCGGACCCACGCATGCCACGCACAGAACACTGGACACTGGGGAGACGCCGAACCGTCGGCGTGCTGACCGCCGGCGTCGCCGGGCTCGTGCTAGCGACCGCCTCCCTCGTAGCGCCGCGCGTCTCCGCCCGCCAGAGCGTGTCGCCGGCCTAATTGACCGTGAAGTCGGCGACGTGAACGTCAAGCTGGTGACTGAACCGGACGCCGGCCACGCCATTGACGCTGAGGCCCGCTTTCGGCACGCTTGCCACTTCCGTGCCGTTCGACAGGAACCGCACGTTGGTTGCTCCCACCTCGACGCTGAGGCGGTTGCGCTGCTGGCCGTTCTCGAGCCCGTTGACCGCGGCATGCCGCGCCCATCCGGCTGTCACGTCCTCGGTCTCTTCGCCCATCCGCTTCTTGACCAGGAACTGCCCATCCTCGCGGATCAGAAAGTAGGTGTACGCCTGCCGGGCGCCATCGAGGGCTCTCCCTCCGAAGAACAACCCATAGGAATTGGGGTGCGAGGAGGGTTTGGTCTGCATAAACGTCGCGCTCAGCTCATAGGTGCCGGACCCGGTGTTTGCGGAATTCCAAAAAATCGCGTGCGGACCGGTGGTCACGTGGAATCCGTCACCCATCGCCCGGAAGCTCAGTTCCTCAGCATTCGCCTGGCCGCGATCTAGCCGCGTCTGCCAGCCGTCCACCGTCACCCCTCCACCCTGTCCGAAGACCGGAAGGGTCAAGAACAGGACCGCCGCCGCTACAAGACTGGTTCGCATGGTGCCTCCTTTGATTGTTACCGTATCGCCGCAGTGAGATACGCCGCCGACACCCGATCCATTTCTGTATGACGTCAGGTCAATTCGGAAAGTGTGGCCGCCACGAGGGCGTAGAACCGGGCGACGGACGCCACATGCACACGTTCGTCGGGCGAGTGCGGAAACTCGATTTGCGGGCCAAACGAGATCATATCGATGCCGGGAATCTTCTTGCCGAGAATGCCGCACTCGAGACCAGCATGGATCGCCTTGACCTCCGGTTCGGTGCCAAGCTTGCGTTTGTGGACCGCCTGGACGACCTCCAGCAATCGGGACTCCAGGTCTGGCTTCCATCCCGGATACGCCGCGTCTTCCTCCACCGACGCCCCGGCCAGTAACCCCACCGCACGCACCCGCCGGCGCATCGCCTCGAGGGCTGAATCGATCGACGAGCGGCTGCTCAAGCCAACCCGAAGCGTGCCGTTCTCCGCGACCACGGTCGCCAGATTGACACTGGTCTCCACGAGATCGGGAATGTCGTAGCTCATGGCGCCGACACCGTGAGGCAGCGCATTGATCAACGTGAGGACCCGTTCCGTGGTCGCCTGATCCCAAGCCACCGGCGGCGGCGTGCCGTCATCCACCGTTAGCTGCATCCCCGGGTCGGCCGGACCATATTCGGTGCGAATTGCGTCCATCTCCTGCTCGACCGCCGCCATGACGGCGCGGCGGTCCCCCGTGGCCACCAGAATCGTCGCGAACGCCTCGCGCGGTATCGCGTTGTGCGCGCTGCCTCCCTCGATCCGCGCCAACCGAAAGCGGCCGCCGCCATACGCCGCCCACAGCGCTCGCGCGAGCAACTGCACCGCGTTCCCTCGCTGCAAGTGGATGTCGCACCCGGAGTGCCCGCCCTTAAGACCGGTCAAGGCGACCGACAGCGCGGAGCCGGCGGCCGGCCCGGTAACCAGCGGCAGGGTGAGCTGGGTATCACCACCACCGGCGCACCCGACATAGACGATGCCATCCTCCTCGGAGTCCAGATTCAAGAGCTGGCGGCCGCGCAACAGACTCGCGTCGAGCTCCGCCGCCCCGGTCAGGCCGGTCTCTTCGTCGATGGTGAACAGCAGCTCCAGCGGACCATGCGCGAACCCGGTATCGCCCATCAGAGCCAGCATGGTGGCCACCCCGATGCCATTGTCCGAACCCAAGGTGGTTCCGGTGGCCGTGAGGTATTGGCCGTCGAGCTCGGGGACAATCGCGTCGGTGGCGAAATCAAACGCCACGTCAGAGTTCTTCTCCTGCACCATGTCCAAATGAGACTGAAGAATGGTGACCGTCGTACCCTCCTTGCCGGGCGTCGCCGGTTTCCGCACCACCACATTGCCGGAGGCATCGATCTGATGGAGCAACCCGTGACCATCGGCAACCGCTACCACGTGGGCGCGCATCCGCTCCTCATCTTTCGAGGCTCTCGGAATTGTCAAGATCTTGTCGAAGTGCTGCCAGACGGCAGTCGGCTCAAGCTCCGCGACGAACGTCATGAATCCTCCGGTGCGGTGTCCGAGCCCAGCGGACACGATGCGAACGCTAAGGTCGGTCCCGATCCTGTAGGCAATGGTTCCGTCGGCGCGGGCCCGCCGTGCAGGTGGCCCGTTTACAGGGCCGGGTGTATCATCAATCTACACCATGACTGAGGCACGAGCAGCGGCGACGGTCGCAAGGCTTCGATGCGCGACGTCGCGACCACGCTTCGTCGCAAGCGGAACCATGCTGGTTTTGCTCGCGACCGGCGGCACCCCGGTGGGGGCCCAACCTCCGGCTTCCACCGAATCGCAGCCTCAGGCGGCAGAGGCCGTCCCCCCACTAGCGCCGGCCGTCCCACCGGCATCGTTGGCGCGCGTCCGACGCGCGCTGGCGCTGGATGGACGGAAAGAGCCTCCGACCGCGGCGCTCGATTTCAGTGAGGACGTTCTGCTGCGCGATGAACGCCCAACAGCGGAGCTATGGCCCGACCTGGGTGTCGTGGCCGGCGTCTACCAGTTCAGCCGAATCCGTCCGCCGGTCCGAGGGGCACTGCCCGGACACTGGGACATGGTGGCGGCCATGACGCCTCGCGAGGTGACCCAAGTCGGCTCCACCGACGTCACGGGCATCGCGACGGCGGCTGCCTTCAGCGCAGCTGCTTTCACCGTCGTCCCCTCTGCCATCAGGGCCATTCGTGGCTGGTTCCTCGGAAGCGACGACGGTACCATGCCCACCCATCCGCTTCTAACCTCGGACGAGACATCGTTCGCGCTCACCGGCGTGACCAACCACCAGGCCGTACTCGACGCCAGCATCGACCAACGTGGACGCACCGTCGCGCTATCGCTCACCGTTACGGCGGAGACACCGCCCGGCGAGGCCCGTGCGCTCGGCGACGATTTCGTACGTCTGGTCAAGACGATTGCCGCCACGGAACCGACGCCCGGCGACGACCTCGGCCCCGGCGACTTCGACTATGTCGTCCACATCAGCACGACCACCAACGCGCTGCTCGCCCGTGGCGGCAAACCCACGTCGGCCCGCGCCATGGACTGGTAGCCCTTCGACAGCTCGCGGCCGGGGTTGACGACGGGGTCGCGCGAGGGGCGGGTAAGAAGACCCGCTGCTACGCCTCTCCAGCACAGGCGTGGTCTTGGTGCAGAGCCGCGGGAACCCGACCTTGCCAAGCGGCACAGCCGCCGTCGACGGGAAGCGTCAGGTTGAACATCCGTTGTGATGCCTCAGGTGCCGCAGCTCATTCCTCTGACGAGTAACGTGTGGTTCGAATGGTGGCGGTGACCGCGTGGGCCACCATGCGCTCCATCTCGCACTGGCGCGCCGTCACCTGCCCCACCTCGACGCTCGCAGCCGGGGTCATCTTCTGATACGTCACCGTTTTCAGAAACTTGCCCACCCAGACGCCACCCGTATACCGGGCCGAGCGGCTGGTCGGCAGGATGTGGTTGGTGCCGATCGCCTTGTCGCCATAGGCGACCGTCGTCTCCTCGCCGATGAACAGCGAGCCGTAGTTGCGGAGACGCTCGTGATAGTAGTCGACATCTTCGACATGGATTTCGAGATGCTCCGGGGCCCAGTCGTCGCTGAGGGCGATCGCCTCATCCGGGTCGTCGGCTACCACGACGCGACCGTTGTCGCGCCAAGACACACCGGCGATCTCCCGGGTCGGGAGGACCGCGAGCTGCTGTTCCACCTCCGCCAGCGCCCGGCCCGCAAATGACTCGCTCAGGCAGACCAGAATCTGCCCACTATTCGGGTCGTGCTCGGCCTGCCCGAGCAGGTCACACGCTACCAGGGCCGGGTCGGCACCGTCGTCCGCGATGATGGCGATCTCGGTGGGCCCGGCCAGCAGGTCGAGCCCGCACTGCCCAAAGAGCTGCCGCTTCGCTTCAGCCACGAACCGGTTGCCGGCACCACACAGCATGTCGGCCGGTGGCACCATCCCCATCCCGTAGGCCATCAGCGCCAACGCCTGCACCCCACCCAGCACGAAGATCCGATCGGCCCCCGCCTGATGCATGGCGTTGATCGTCGCAGGAAAATAGCCTTCCCCCCGCACCGGCGGCGTGCACCCTATCACCGTATCGACCCCGGCGACCTTGGCCGGGATGATGCTCATCTGGGCCGACCCGAACATGGGATAGCGTCCACCGGGGATATAGCTACCAACACACCTGACCGGGATGTGTTTGTGGCCAAGCACCACACCGGGACGAATCTCGGTTTCCAGCGGCAGCATCGTCGTCAACTGCATCTCGGCGAACGCCCGGACGTTACCCTGACAAAAGGTCGTGTCAGCAATCAGCTGGTCATCGCATCTCCCGATTGCCTCGTCGATCTCGCTCGGGCTCAGCTCGAACTCGGGCGGAGCCCAGTCGTCGAATCTGCCGCTGTACTCGCGCACCGCATCGATGCCACGCGTGCGCAGATCACGCAGCAGCTCCGCGACATAGCGCGAGGTCTCTTCATCCTCTTCGAACAGCCGGTGTCCGCCGTCTTTGATGATCTGCATGGGGGGGGCGCTCGAAGGACGTGGGGCTTCAGGGTTCGCACTCCGGGGTGATGGGACCCTTGGGAGGCTGGCGTGTCTGGAGACCCGCGCCTACCTACTGGCCGTCACAAGTCCATCACGGCCTCTATGTCGGGGTCGATCGTCGGGGGCGGAGACCCCAACGAGATACCGAAGAAGAGCGTCGTCGACAGCAGCAGCGCGACGAAACCGCCCGTAATTCCGTAGGGGATCGCCAGATCGAAGACCTCGATGCCGAAGTTCACGATGAGGCTCGTCACGATGGCAACGTTGGCCGCGGTCGCAGTAGCCCGTTTCCAGTTGAACCCGATGGCCACGGTGGGCACCAGCGCCGCAGCGAACGTGCCCCAACCGAAGGCACCCAACAGTGCCACGAGATCTTGCCGTGAATAGAGCACGAAGATGGCGGAGCCGACGGCCAGCACCACTGTGGCCACACGCGCCCAGAACAGTTCGTGCGACAACGACCGTCCGTACAAGGCCCGGGGGATGTCGTGCACCACGGCGGCCGCGCCGAGGTTGAGAAAACTGTCGGCGGTGGACATGATGGCGGCGAACAGCCCGGCGAAGACAACACCGGCCAGCATCGGGCTCGCGTGGAACTGCAGAAACTGCGGGGCCGCTTCGTCAGGGCTGGCCAGCTCAGGATGCCCGCCCTGGATCACCAGCGCCCGCATCGCCAGTCCGATGCCGAGCCACAGCAACGAACACAACATGTACCCGCCCGCGCTCACGGGCAGGGTGCGACGCGCATCCTCGACCCGCCGATTCATCATGAACTTGGTAATCACGTGCGGCTGCCCGGCCGAACCGAGCACGAACACGACAAACCAGGAGAGCGAGCCCATCATCCCGAGCGTGCCCCACGGACTGATCGCCTCCGGATCATCCTCGACGAGTGTAGTCACCAGACTGGTCAACCCACCATCCACCGCGCTCAGCGCCGCGAAGAACACAAAGACCGCCGCCACGATCATGATCGCGCCCTGCACCAGATCGGTATACACCGACGCCACGATTCCGCCCGTCACGCAGTAAAACACCAGCACGGCACATGCGATCACCATGCAGGTCAGGATGGACACCTCGGGAATAAATGAGACGTTGTTCAGCACGTCGCGGAGCACCGTGGCCATCGCGAGTATCTGCGTCCCGAGATAACCAAGGACACCCAGCAAGATGGCGACGGCCGTCAATAAACGGGCCCGTTCGCTCCGATATCGGGCCGCCACCGCGTCCGGGAGCGAGATGGTGTCGCGCAGCTCGGCGATCATGCGCAACCGGGTAGCCAGGAGATAGAAGCTGCAGCAAAAGGCGAGTGGGCCGATGACGGTCATCCAGGCGGAGCTCAGCCCCATTCGATAGACAAGCCCAGGCCCCCCCACGAACCCGAACCCGCTCATCTGGCTCGAGAAGAGGGCGAGCCCCGTGACCATGACCCCCAGGTCGCGACCCGCCACAAAAAAGTCGCGGGGGGACTTGGTGCGCCGCAACGCCCACACGCCGACACCGACGCACATGAGCAGGTAGACAACGACGAAGGCGAGCGTGATGAGCGATCGGGAGTCGTCCATTAGAGCGAGCCGGGGCTGGAATGATCAGAGCGACCGATATCGGCGCGCCGGGCCGCGACGATCTCCCGAAAGCGCTGCATGTCATCGGGCGTCGCAATCGACCGACTGAACAACAGGACGTAGAGGAGGACGACCAGGAACTCGGCTGGCCAGAAGCCGTAGAGGAACCAGGCGGTCGGGGCGGGTAAGGACATGACCAGCTCGGGCGTCTCGTCGGCCAGGTAGCCGCTGTACGACAGCACCATCATCGTGAACAGCCCGCCGAGTACCACGCCGCTCCCGCCCAGCCACAGCCGAACCGGCCCGGTGCGCTTCACCCCAAGCATCAGACAGCCGACGATGATGGCGAGCTGCAGCAGACCGAACGTCCAGCCGAGCCACAACATGGGACGATGCCGGGCCGGCCCATCTCCGCCGTGATTCATCGACGGAAACCGGGGATGGGTGATGCCGTGACCGTTGTAGATCCGCTCCAGCCCCCCGTTCGGCGCTGGCAGGTCATTGAACGGCACCTCCTCGGTCAGGAACGCCAGGTTCGTGACCACACACAGTGCCACGAGCAATCCGAACAGGACGACCGGCAATTTCATCGTGATCTCTGTGGTCTCGGCTCGGCCAGTGTAGCCTGTCCGCTCACGGAGGTACAATCGAAATTCCCCGCCGGACAGCGCGTCGCGCACGACGGATGGTCGGGGCACGGGAGACGAGATGAAACACCGACACCTGGCGTGGCTCGCCGGAGCGCTGCTGGCGGGATTCGCACAGACCGTGGAGGCCCAAGATGGACCGCTCGACTATCCGCAGTGGCGTGGCGCGCGTCGGGACGGCGCGGCGGCGGCATTTGTCGAACCGGCCACCTGGCCAACCCGGCTGACGCGCCAGTGGCAGGCGGAGACGGGGCTCGGCTACGCCACCCCCATCCTAGTCGGCGACCGCGTCTACACCTTTGGTCGCCTCGACACCGACGAGGTGCTCATGGCGCTCGATGCGACGAGCGGGGCGGTGGTCTGGCGCACCGCCTACGATGCACCCTTCAGGGACAACGCCGGTGTCTCACGGCATGGACCTGGCCCGAAGTCGACGCCGTTGTTCTACGACGGCGCGGTGTACACCCTGGGTATCAACGGCGTTGTGTCGGCGGTTGACGCCGACGAAGGATCACTGCTGTGGCGAATACCGGCTGAGTCGGTCGAGCCGCTGTATGCCACGGCGCTCTCGCCGGTCGCCGACGCCGGACACGTCATCTTTCATCTCGGTGGCCAGAATGACGGCGCGCTCACGGCGTTTGACGCCGGCACTGGCGAGGTGGCCTGGAGCTGGGACGGCGACGGCCCCGCCTACGCGTCTCCGATGGTGGCAGAGCTCGGGGGCGTGCGTCAGATCGTGACCGTCACCCAGGCCCACGTGGTGGGCGTGGCGGCCGCGAGCGGCGAATTGCTGTGGGAACGTCCCTTCGTCTCCCGGTCGACCAACAACTCCATCACCCCCATTGTGGACGGGGACGACGTGATCATCACGGGACACGACCTCGGGGTGACCCGTTTCCGGCCACGACTCGAGAACGGACGTTGGACTACGGAGACGCTGTGGGAGACCGACGAGGTGTCGATGTTCATGAGCAACCCGGTGCTGGCGGGCCAGACCTTGTTCGGCATGTCGCACCTGCGGAGCGGACAATTCTTCGCAGTCGACGCCAGCAGCGGCGCCACGCTGTGGCGCACCGAGGGTCGTGAGGCGACCAACTCCGCGGTGGTGCTAGCGGACGACCTGTTGTTCCTGCTGAACAACGACGGCGACCTCGTCGTGGCCCGAACCGACCGCACCGGTTTCAGCCAGGTCGCCCGCTATGAAGTCGCTCCGACCGCCACTTGGGCCCAGCCGACGATCTCCGGAAACCGACTGTTCATCAAGGACGAGTCCAACGTGACACTATGGACGGTGGAATGAGAGCCCAGCTGCGGCGGTCGCGATTCGGCAGCGCGCACGCCCTCCTCGGGGTGACCGTCGTCGCGCTTCTGGCCGCGCTGAGTGCGACCACGCTCAACGGACAACGGGGTGGTGTGTTTCGTGAGTCCCGTGATCACCCTGCGATCCGTTACTCGAACGGCCCGACCACGGACGCCGTGACTGCGCTCGACGACGCCGTCCAAGCCGGCGACCTCGAACTCGCGTTCGAGCCCACGACCGGGTATCTCCACTCGATTCTCACGGCGCTCAACGTGCCGGTCGAGTCGCAGGTGACCGTCTTCTCGCAGACAAGTTTCCAGGCGAACCGGATCAGCCCGGAAAACCCGCGGGCGATCTTCTTCAACGACACAGTGGCGGTGGGGTGGGTCCGCGGCGGCGACGTGCTGGAGATCGCCTCGCTGGACCCCAGCCAGGGTGTGCTGTTCTTTTCGATCGACCAGAAGCCGGCCGAGCGACCGCAGATTCAACGCAATGACCAGTGCCTGGCCTGTCACCTGTCCTGGGACACGCTGGGCGTGCCGGGACTCGTCACGCTCAATACATTGCCTATGCCGGATGACCCGAATGCCTACGCCGTCGGCTGGACCACAGACCACCGCAGCCCGCTCGCGGACCGCTGGGGAAGCTGGTATGTGACCGGCGCACCTCCAGCGCTGAGCCACCTGGGCAACACGTCCGAACCGATGGAGTACCTCCCGGGCGGACCGTCTGACCCGGCGCCAGAACTGGCGACGCTCGAGGGACTGTTCGACCTGTCCGGGTACCCCACGCCGTACAGCGACATCGTGGCCATGCTGGTGCTCGAGCACCGCAACCACATGACCAATCTGCTGGTCCGAATTGGATGGGAGGCCCGCGTCGTGGGTCACGCGCCGCAGACCACGGGCGGCACGTCGAGGGACCAACCCCAGATTGACCTGGCGGACACAGCGGAGGAGTTAGTGGACTATCTGCTGTTCATCGACGAAGCGCCGTTGCCGGCCGGTCTCAGGAGCACATCGGGATTCGCCGAGCGGTTCTCCGCCCAGGGTCCGTTCGACAACCAGACCCGTTCGCTGCATCAGCTCGACCTGGACGGTCGCCTGCTGCGCTATCCCTGTAGTCCACTCATCTACGCCGCCGCGTTCGATGCGCTGCCGGCCGAGGCGCTCGCGGCAGTGTACGCACGAATGTGGGTGGTGCTGTCGGGCGCGGCCCCCGAACCTCGTTATGAACGCCTGAGCCGCGAGGACCGGCTCGCCATTGTCGAGATTTTGCGCGACACGAAGACGACGTTGCCGGAGTATTTTGACAGCGACGTGCTGTAGCGGCCCAAAGACCCGAAACAGGTGCGAACAACGGACGGGCGCGGAGTGGGGCTATGGGGCCCCCGCGAGGGCCCGCGTTGGGCTCGGGGCGCAGCCCCGTCTAATTACCGCTCAGGTCGAGCTCGTTCCGACCCGCGACAATCTCCACCTCTCGCTGGCGTCGATCCTTTCCGAAAATCACGGTCGCGGTGTAGAGCCCAGGAACCACATCTTCCACCACGAACGCCCCATCACGCTCGGCCACCGCCGAGTACGGTGTCTCGACCACCATGATGTCGGCGAACATTTCCGTGTGGGTGTTGCACACCACCGTGAAGTCGTCGCCGACCTCGAAGGTATGCATGTAGGAGCTGCCGTTCATGGACGCGACGTTGAAAATCGAGTCGCCGGCGCTGTCTTTGACGTGGACCGTGTGGAGATCGTCTTCACTGTTCGTGAAATTGATGGTCTGGCCGGCTCGGACGATGATGAAGCCGGGCACGAACTGACGGCCGATCTGGTCCATCACGGCCAGTTCGTCAGGAAGCGGCACGTCGAGGTCGTCGTGGGGCTCGAGCAACACGATGGCCCTGACCGTCGCATCGCCCTCGGCGGCCGCGCCAACCACCTGGGCCAGTTCTACGTTCTGCGCAGCGGGTACGGCCACTGCATCCGGCCCCGGTCCTGAATCAGCCGGCTCCCCCGTGGCACAACCGGCGACGATGAGCGCCGCCGTGATGGACATCCATTGAGATACACGTCTCGCTGGGTCAGCCACGGGCCGTTCGTCCGCAGGTCTGTCGACTGGATTGAGAGACACGCCGCCCGTTGGCAAGTTCGACATCAAGAGAGGGATCGTACCAGAAGTGGAGCCGAGCCGTGTGTACGGCCGCCCCGCTTCGGATCGGGCAGGGCATGGGGTCGCCGCTGAGTCCAATTGCCACATTTTGGAGTGGACCCGCCATCGGAACGTGAGCACATAATGGGCCGCCAACAAATTCCCGATCCGGGTCGGTAAGGAGGTGCAGGATGTCGTTTCTCAAGAGAGTCGGTCCCCTGGCGGCGATAACGCTGATGGCGATAGCCGCGGCGTGTAGCGGCGGGTCAGAGGCCACGGACACGGCCGCCCCGGCCGCAGCCCCGGCTGAGGCGATGGGCGAGGCCAGCGGCCCGCAGGCACCGATGTTCGAGGTTGACCCGTTATGGCCAAAACCGCTGCCGAACCACTGGCTGCTGGGCTCCACCATCGGGGTCGACGTGGACACGCAGGATCACGTCTGGATTGTGCATCGCGCGTCGACGCTGGCGGGGAATGAGACATCCGCCATGGGCGACCCGCCCACCGCGGAAGACTGTTGCTTCCCCGCCCCACCGATCCTGGAATTCGACCCGGCCGGGAATCTGGTGAATAGCTGGGGCGGCCCGGGCGAGGGCTACACCTGGCCCTCGTCCAACCACGGTGTCACCGTGGACCACATGGACAACGTGTGGGTGGGAGGCAACGGGGGCACCGACTCACACGCGCTCAAGTTCACACGAAGCGGCGACTTCCTGTTGGAGGTCGGCGTGCCCGGCCGGGGCCGCGACAGTCTGAGTCTCGACAGCTTCAGCCGTATCGCCAAGATCTCCTTTGACGGACCGGCGAACGAAATGTATTTCGCCGATGGTTATGGCAACCGACGAGTGGCCGTGGTCGACGCCGACACCGGCGAGCTGAAACGGTTCTGGGGCGCCTACGGAAACGAGCCGGACGACGACTACGATGAGCGCTACGTCCCCGGGGGGCCGAATCTGCAGCAGTTCCTGAGCCCGGTACATTGCGCTGAGGTCTCCAACAGCGGTCTGGTCTACGTGTGCGACCGTGCGCACGACCGGATCCAGGTGTTCCAGAAAGATGGGACGTTCGTTGACGAGATGCTCGTCTTGCCGAACACCACCGGGTCTGGCGCCGCATGGGACATCGATTTCTCGCGGGATCCTGAGCAGGCGTATATCTACCTGGCTGACGGCGTGAACCAACGAGTGCACATCATCGACCGTGTCAACCTCGCGTATCTGACCAGCTTCGGCGACGGTGGCCGGCAGCCGGGCCAATTCTTCGGCGCCCACAGCATCGCGACCGACTCGGAAGGCAACATCTACACGACTGAGACGTATGAGGGCAAACGGGTGCAGAAGTTCGTCTACAAAGGCCTGGGTCCGGTGACCACGGACTATCAGGGCGTGGTTTGGCCCCAGTAGCACGCCGCTCACCGCCAGCATGAAAGGTCAGCAATGCACTTCCGACGCACACCGACGTTGGTCGCAGTGCTCGCTCTGCTCATACCGGTTGGGCTCACGGCCGGCGCGCAGCTCCGCACGGGGGCTGAGACGGAACCTGCTCCGGTGCGTGGCTGCCTCAATAGAGACATGGTGCTTTGGGCGAACGCTACCAGTGACCAGGCCCGAGGCGCTCCCTTCTGGGTCGACGAGAGCCACCAGTTCGAGCTGCTGGCCGACGGCGACATGCTCTTTGACCTCCAGGATTTCATCGGTCACGAGGTGGAGATCGCTCTCTTGCTCGAGTGGGACGGGGGCGACGCCCAATCAATCGCGGAACCGGTCGCGCCGGGAGGCGGATTTCTCGGTCGGCCACCGATTGGCCCAGGTCAACCAGGCGGATTCGGTCGCCAACCGAGAGGACCAGGCGCACAGCCAAGTGGGGTTGGTTTCACCCAGCGGTCCCAACGCGAACGGGGCTCCGTCGCACCCATTCCAGCCATCGTCACGGAGGTCAGATCCGTCAGTGTGGGATGCCGCACAAACCGCCGCGGGCGCTAGAGCCCGGAAACCTAGCGTTCCTGCACGCGGGCGCCCGTCAACAAGTTGGTCATCCCGTAGTTTCCTTCGTGGCAGGCGTACTCGAACAACGGGGCGTCGGTGCGCTGCATCGGGATGGCCGCGGTGAACGCCGCGGAGAAGGTCGAGGGGTCGTCCACGGTGAACTCGTAGCGCAGCGTGTCGGCGTCGACCCGGGTGAAACGTTCGACCAGATGCAGAGACTCGCCAGACCCGTAACTGGCGACAATCGTGGAGAAACTGCCGGTCTTGTCGGTGTAGTTGTCGCTCTCAACGACCAGCGTGTCACCCTCCCACCGACCACGCGCATCGCCCATCCACTGCCGCATTCCATCCGGGAGGCCCGGACGACCATCCAGCGGGACCACCCTCGCCTCGTGGATCATTTCGCTAAAAATCACCACGTGATTTGGCGTCTGAAAGATCTGCACGTTGTTGTTGTAGGCGCTCGGCAACATCGGCGGTCCCGAGTTGAACCCAAGCATGCAACGCTCCGATAACCCGAGGTCCTCTGGACCATGCGCGGGGGATCCGATCAGTACCCGCCCCCGCACCGGGCGGATTCCCGCGTCCCGGTCCGCACGCGCTCGCTCTTGCGCGGCGGCCGTTCGGGTCGGAATGCGGCCATCGGGTGGATCGACAATCAGCGAGGTACGCAGGTCGTCGGTCAGACTGTCGCCCCAATCCCACCAGAAGTCGTTGTAGGCGCGTTCAACGTCACGCTGCGCGCCACCGTCTCGCCGGTCCGCGTTGCGTCCTTCGGCGGATTGGCGCGTAAATTGCGCCGCTTCTTCCGCCGTCAAGACCGCCTTGTCCTTCAGCGCAGCCGGACGCTCCAAGGGGGTGATCGTACGGAAATCCCAGACGCCACCCAGCTCCGGTGCGCCCCACGCGGTGCGAGCCGGTTCTACGCTTTGACCGACAGCCGGCCACGCAGAACAACCGAGTACCAAAAGGATGAAGAGGAAGAGACGACGGCTGCGTGACTGCGTGTTCACTGAGACCCCCATGCGGTCAGTGCGACGCCAGACGGGTACGACACCACGAAGAAGCCGGGCCTACTGATCGAACAACGTCAGGTCGATGGCCTGCGCCATGGCGCGATAGCCGACATCACTCGGATGCAGCCAGTCGCCCGACTGGTAGTCTTCGCGGAACTTGCTCGGCTCCGCGGCATCGCGCACGGCGGCATCGAAGTCGATCACCGCATCGTAGGCGCCCGATGTCCGCATCCACTCATTGAACGCCTGACGTTTCACTTCGCCGATGTCCCGGAAGTAGAACGCGCCCTCGAATGGCGCCAGCGTCGCGCCGTAGATCTTGAGGCCCTGGGCGTGCGCGCGTTCGATCAACTCCGTGTGCCCGGCGATGATCTCCTCCACCGTGGGTGATTCTGAGTCGAACGCCATCCCTATGTCGTTGGTCGATTCCAACACGATGACATGCGTCACGCCAGGCTGTGCCAACACATCGCGGTCCAGTCTCGCCAGGGCGCTGGGGCCAAAGCGGGCATTGGGGTTCGGCGGCGGGGGTGCCGGCGCATTCGCACCCCGGGCCAAGATTCCGAGACCCGCGTTGTGGCTCAGCACCCGGTTCCCGCCAATGCCGACGTTGAGCACGCCGGGCGGCGTAGAGCCTGGCCGCTGCACCAGACGACGGGCCAGGAAATCGGGCCACCGACTGTTGGTATCCGGCGTCGATGCGGTACCGTCCGTGATGGAGTCGCCGAGCGTCACGATGACCGGCGTGCCATTCGGCGCCAGGACATCGACACGGGAGAGATAGAACCAGGACTGGAAGGTCCGCTCGACCGGCAACTCTGCCACCCCGGTGTGGTCGCCAACCGGCGACAGGTAGTTGGTGGTAAGCCCGGTTCCGTGGACGGTGGCGCCGTCGCCCGCGGCCGAGTCGCTCGCGACGTGTAGATCGATCACCAAGTCGGACAGCGCCGGCACACCCATCTCGACCGGATCGCTGACAACCATCGCCCCGGGAGCGACGGTGGTCGACGACTGCCCTCCGAACCGGAGCCGAGCCCCGTCGTGCGTGTCGATGGAGGCGTCGCCGCTCCGCAACGCGACATGCGCCGCGCCAATGTCGAGCGGCTCGCTCCCAAAGAGGTTCGTGACCGCCACCCGGACCGCGGAGCCGCCGATGCTCGTGTGAATGATCTGCCGGACGGTCTGGTTGTGAATCCGCACGGGACCCGGTCCGCGCCCGGCGGGTGCGCCGTCTGGCGGTGGCGGCAGGAGCACCGGCGCGGTGGCCCACGTGCCGACCCACGCGCCTGGATCCTGAGCGCCGGCGCGACCTGGCGCCGACAGAACGGTCAGGGCCACCACCAGCAGCGCGGCGCAGCCGACGGTGAATCGACGAGAGAGGCGTGCGAATCTATCGAACCTCATGTTGCTCTCCTTCTACGATTCCTGGAGCATAGCCGTCCCGGCGCCGTGTGACAACGCGCGGAGCCGACGCCTACGCGTCACCTGGTACACACTACCTCCATGACAACCACGTCTCAGACCGTCTCGGTCAACGACATCGAGCTGCGGTAATAGCTCGTCGGACAGGGCGAACCACTGCTCCTGCTTCACGGTTTCTTTGGGTCCGGCGAGACCTGGTCGCCAATCCTCGGCGGGCTCGAACAATTCAGCCAGGACTACCAACTCATCATTCCGGATCTGCGCGGCCACGGCGGCTCAACCAACCCCAGCGACGAGTTCACGATGCGCCAGTCCGCGCTCGACATCATCGCGTTGCTCGATCATCTGGGCCTCAAGCGAGTCAAGGCGATCGGGATGAGCGGCGGTGGCATGACCCTACTCCACCTGGTGACCCAGCAACCGGACCACGTGGAGGCGTTGATGCTGATCAGCGCCACGACCCACTTTCCCGAGCAGGCTCGGACCCTGATGAGAAGCACCACCGAAGAGGCACAAACCGAGGACGGCTGGGGCATGATGCGGACACTGCATCGCCGCTGTGGCGTGTGGCCCGCGGATTCGCCGACAGCCATGACGACATGGCGTTCACCCCGGACGCGCTGTCCGGCGTCGCGGCCCCGACCCTCATCGTGCACGGGGTCCGTGATCCGTTCTTCCCGCTGGAGATCGCGCTGTCGATGCACGCGGCCATCCCGACCTCTTGGTTGTGGGTCGTGCCGAACGGCGGCCATCTCAGTCTCGTGGCCGAGGGGTTGTCTGACCAGTTCGTGGCGACAGCCTCGACGTTCCTGCGAGGGGACTGGACTCAACCGTGTTTGATTTTTCGATCGGGGACAGACTCGAGCGCACCATCGTAAACGGCCCGCGACCAGCGACCGTCAATTAGAATGCACTCGACTCGGAGACACTCATGACATCACACGATCGTTCGGTTCTTGCGCTGGTCGCCCTGTTTCTCTTAATGGCCGCACCGGTCGCAGCCCAGCAGGGCGCGCCCAATGGCGAATGGCCGACCTACGGGGGTGACCTTGGACACACTCGGTACTCGGCCCTCGACCAAATCGACGCCGACACCTTCGATGATCTCGAACTGGCCTGGCGGTTCAGCACCGCGAACCTTGGTCCCGGACCCGAGTACATCTTTCAGTCGACCCCACTGATGGTGAACGGCGTCCTCTATACGACCGCCGGCACGCGGCGGGCCGCGGTCGCCATGGATGCGACGACAGGCGAAATGCTGTGGATTCACCGACTCAACGAGGGCGAACGGGGCTCGGGCGCGCCGCGCCGGCTGTCCGGGCGAGGATTGACTTACTGGGACGACGGCGACGACGGTGTCGTCTTCTACGTCACACCGGGATACCGTCTGATCGCGTTGAACGCGCTCACCGGCGGGCGGATATCCAACTTCGGCGAAGACGGGATGGTCGACCTCAAGCAAGGACTTGATCAGGATCTCGCATCGGACGCCGAGATCGGCTTGCACGCGGCGCCCGTCATCGCGAACGGCGTCATCGTGATCGGTGCGGCGCACCTGGCCGGGGTCGCACCGGCCACAAAAGAGAAACCGAAGGGTTACGTGCGTGGTTTCGACGCGCGGTCTGGTGAGCGGAAGTGGATCTTCCACACGATTCCGACCGCTGACGAACTCGGAAACGACACCTGGGGCAACGACTCGTGGCGCTACACCGGCAACACCGGGGTATGGGGACAGATGACCATCGACGAGGAGTTGGGCTACGTGTATCTCCCGGTGGAGATGCCGACCGGTGACCTCTACGGGGGGCATCGTCCTGGTGACAACCTGTTCGCGGACAGCATCGTCGCAATCGAGATCGCGACAGGCAACCGGGTGTGGCACTTCCAGACGGTGCACCACGACGTGTGGGACTTCGACCTGCCCAGCGCCCCGATTCTGGTCGACATCACCGTAGACGGCCGGGCAATCAAGGCCGTGGCCCAACCAACCAAGCAGGGCTTCCTCTTCGTGCTCGACCGGACCAACGGCGAGCCAGTGTGGCCGATCGAAGAACGACCGGTACCCCAGTCCGACATCCCAGGCGAGGTCACGTCGGCGACCCAGCCGTTCCCGACGAAGCCGCCGCCGTTCGACCGTCAGGGCGTCAGCGTGGACGACCTCATCGACTTTACCCCCGAGTTGCGCAGCCGAGCCGAGGAGTTGGTCACACGGTATCGCATGGGCCCCCTCTTCTCGCCTCCGTCGGTGGCCACGTTGGATGGCACCCTTGGCACCCTGCACCTGCCGGGGCTGACCGGCGGCTCGAATTGGCCTGGCGGCTCATTCGACCCGGAAACGGGCATCTTCTATCAGTATTCGAAAACGGAGGTCCATAGTCTCGGCATGGTGAGCAATCCCCAGCGGTCGAACATGGACTACATCATGGGACGACCGCGGCCGCCGGCCGGCGCCGCCAGGGGACGCGGTGGTCGGGGCGGACGGGGTGGAGGCGGGTTCGGCGGCACCAACATCGACGGCATCACCATCGTGAAACCACCCTGGGGACGGATCACCGCCATCGACCTGAACCGTGGGGAAATCGCGTGGCAGGTGGCGCACGGCGAAACGCCGGACAACATCCGGAATCACCCGCTGCTACAGGGCGTGGACGTCCCGCGTACGGGGGTCGCGAACGCGCGGATCGGCACCCTGGTCACCAAGACGCTGGTCATCGCCGGTGACGGCGGGCTATTCACCAACGACGAGGGTGTGCGAGGCTCGGCGCTACGCGCCTACGACAAGGCGACCGGCGAAGAAGTCGGCACCGTGGCCCTGCCCGTACCGGCCACGGGGTCTCCCATGACCTACATGGTCGACGACACGCAGTATCTGGTGGTAGCGATTGCCGGCGGCGGGTTTGCGGGAGAGTTGTGGGCCTTCACGGCACCGTAGAGCCGGAGCCCGATGCGGTTGGCCGCCGGATCGAGATTTCGTAGCCACGGGTCTTCAGACCCGCCCGGGGTGTCCTAGGGCTCGTTGACCGCCGGCATCTGAATTCCGCGGTCGGCCGGGTCGAAGATCGCTTCCATCTTCTCGTCGCGGTCCGCCACGAAGCGAATCTGGTCGCGGTGGGTCTGCAAGCAGTCGTAGCAGACGGACCCTGGCACCTTGTGCCCTTCGCCCTCGGTGTCCATGCCCCGCTCGGCCATCACCTCTTCGAGGCGTGCCGCGGTCAGCACCTGCGCCTTGTAGAAGTCCGAATAGCTCAGGCCGCGGGCGACCGCCAGTGGCGACCAGCCGTCTACGGTGCGAGCATCGAGGTCAGCGCCCTGCGCGATCAAGTAGTCGAGAACATTGTCGGCGCCTCGAAAAGCGACGCCGTGCAACGCGGTCTCACCCCGGTAGTTGGCGGCGTTCACGTCGTTACCGGCCTCGACAAGCATACGGACCGCTTCGAGCACCTCGTCTTCTTGACCTTCGAGCGAGCCACCATCCTCACCGGGATTCCACAGCGCCAGGCCGGCCGCTACCATCAATGCCGTCGTGCCGTCGGCGGTCGGCATGACCGGGTCGGCGCCGGCTGTCATCAGCACCCGCATCGCCTCCACGTCGGTCACCTTCGCGGCCAGCATGAGGGCGTTGGCGCCGAGCCGGTTGAATCGATTTCGCTGGCCGTCGCGCATGCCGTTGCGTGTCATCCGGGCGTTGACGTCGACGCCGTCCGCGAGCAACTTGCGGATGAGATCGATACTATCGAGCGTCCCTGAAGCGAACGGCGCGGGGGTACCAAATCCGGTATTCATCCGGCGCGTGCGGATCGTCTGGTGCAGCGCATTCCAGCCCGCTCCTGCGTGGTTGGGGTCAGCGCCCCGGTCGAGCAGATAGGCCGCCATCTCCCAGTTGGCGTTGGCCGCCGCGATCACCAGCGCGCTCTGACCGTCAGACACCATGTCGTTTACATCGGCGCCTGCCTCGAGCAACACCTGGGCCGCCTCCAGATGGCCGCCGCGCACCGAGAAAAGCAGCGGCGTGAAGCCGGTAGCCGGTACGCTCGCGAACGTCCGCCCGCGGCCGGGAGAGGGGTTGTCGGTCCGGGCCTGGATATCGGCACCCAGTTCGGCCAGGGCGTGCACGACGGCCGCGTTGTTCCGCGCGGCAGCCCACATCAGCGCCGTCTGCCCACGCAGTTCTTCGCGCGCGTTCGGGTCGGCGCCGCGGACGAGCAACAATCGGACAGCGTCTTGGTCTCCCGTGCGGGCGGCGGTCATCAGCACCGTCTCGCCACCAGGCATCGTGCGGTTCGGGTCGGCGCCGGCGTCGAGCAACCGCTCGATCATCGCCGCGTCGCCGTTCTCCGCCGCGAGCCAGACCGGGCTCACGCCGTGCCGATTCGCGGCGGTCACGTCCGCGCCTGCATCCAGCAATAGGTCGACCATCTCGGGTCGCCGTTCATGCACGGCCCACTGCAGCGCGGTGGATCCGTCGCCCATGCGGGCATCGACATCGGCCCCCTGGTCGAGCAGGGCGCGCACGGCGTCCACGTCGCCGGCACGCACGGCATCCATCAGTGGTGCGTCAGCCTTCGCCAAGGCAGGTGCCGATATGCCCAATGCGAGCAATCCGACGAGCGCGGTTCGCAGCAGTCTCATTTCAATCTCCGACATACGTGTCTTCACGACGAACTCCCTCGGGCCAAGGCGCGCCCAGGCGCGGCTCGCGGGCGGGAGCGGGGCCTTCGGGGTCCCTGCGTAGTAGCGTCCGCGGGGGGCCGGGGCGCCGCCCCGTCTCATCACAGCTCCGCCAGCCGCCCCGTGCTATCGGACACGCTGTCGACATGCGCGCCCACCTTGTCGAGCAATGTCACACCCAGATTCATAAACGGTGTGTCGAGCTCATACACCATGTGGCGCCCGCCCGAGAGCTGACCGCAACCGCCGCCAACCAGCGTGACGGGCAGGTTGTACGGAGTGTGGTGGTCACCGTCACCCATGCCTGTGCCATACAGCAGGATGCTGTGGTCCAGCAGAGTACCGTCGCCATCCGGCGTGTTGTGCATCCGCTCGACCATGCCCGCGAACAGGGACATCTGATGCGTGTTGATCTTCGTGTATTGCTCGATGTTGTGCGGGTCGAGCTGGTGGTGCGACACGCTGTGATGCGCCTCCGGCACGCCGATGTTGGGATAGGTGCGCCCGCTGAGCTCGCGCGCCATCTGGGTGCAGCTCACCCGGGTGACGTCGGCCTGATAGGCCAGCACCAACATCTCGAACAGCAGCGATATGTGCTCGTCATAGTCATCCGGCACGCCACTCGGCTGCTCCACCGTCGGAAGCGGAGTGGTGGCATTGCTCTGCTCGGCCCGCTGGATCCGCCGTTCGATCTCGCGTACGGCGTCGAGATATTCCTCGACCGACGTCCGGTCTCGCAGACCCAAGCGCCGCTCGAGACGACCGATGCTCTCGGTCACCGAGTCCAGGATGCTGCGGTCCGTCTGCATCTGCGCCAGTCGCGCCTCGACGCTGCCGCCATCGCCGAACAGACGCTGGAACACGACCCGCGGATCGCGCTCGTGGGGCAGGGGTGTCGTGGCCGTGCGCCAGGACGTGGAGTTCTGATACGTGCAGCTGTAGCCGTTCTCGCAGTTGCCGACCGTGAAATTCGACTCGGTGGTCAACTCGAGCGACCGTAATGAGGTGTCGGCACCCAGGGCGTCGGCCGCATACTGGTCGACCGTTTTTCCAGCCTCGATGTCGGCCCCCTCGGTACGTTTTGGCAGCACGCCGCTCAACCAGCCGCCGTGCGCGCGGGTGTGCACCCCGCCGCCTTCATTGGTGCTGACAAGCCCTCGATTGGACAGGCCGCTCACCACCACCATCTGCTCGCGGTACGGCTCGAGCGGCTTGAGAATCGGGGACATCTCGAAGCCGCGTCCCCCGCCACCGACCGGATGGAAATTCGGCAGAAACATGCCGTTCGGTGCATACACGAATCCCAATCGCGGCAGTGGATTCGCGGCGGTGCGGGCAGTGGCCGTCAGGGCCGGCGCCATCGCGTCGAGGAATGGAAGGGCCACAGTTGCCCCGAGACCACGGAGCACGGTGCGTCGAGGGAGCGCCTTCTTGGTAACTATCATGACTCGCTTCTCCTGTGCAGGAACGGATAGCTGTTCACGATGCCGACGATGATCGCGTGCATGCCGTAGTCCTCTTCGGACGCCTCACGCACAATGCGCCGCACGGCCGGCATGTCGTAGTAGTCGAGACCGCGACCAAGAGCATAGGTCAGCAGCTTCTCAGTGACGGTGGTGGCGAACCGATCGGGCCGCTCGACCAGCGCCGCTCGCAGTTCGGCCACTCCATCGAACGCAGTGCCATCCGGCAGCGTCCCGGACGTATCCAGCGCGTTGAACGACTCATCGACCTCGCGCGACCGCCCGATGGCGTCGAACCGCTCGAGCGCAAAGCCGGCCGGGTCGATCATCGAGTGACACGCGGCGCACACGGGATTGGCGCGATGCGCCGACATCCGCTCACGCATGGTCGCCACCTTCGCCTGGGTCTTCTTGTCGTTCAGCGCCGGAATATTGGGTGGCGGATCGGGAGGCGGCGTACCGAGGATGTTGTTCAGAATCCACTTACCGCGGAGTACCGGCGAGGTACGGATCGCGTGCGACGTCAGCGTCAGAATACTGCCGTGGCCCAGCAAACCGCCACGCGGGCTCCCGGCCGGCAAGCTGACGCGACGAAAGTGGCTACCCTGAACGTTTGGAATGTCGTAATGGCCGGCGAGCCGCTCGTTCAGAAACGTGTAGTCGGCGGTCAGCAGGTCGAACACCCCGCGATCGTCACGAATAATGCTGTCGACGAACAGCTCGGTTTCGCGCAACATCGCCTGGCGCAGCGTCTCGTCGAACGCCAGCGAATACGGGTCACCGGGCCGAACCGCGTACTCTAGATTACGGAGTTGCAGCCACTGGCCAGCAAAGTTGCGCGTGACCGCTTCTGACCGCGGGTCCGCAATCATCCGGCGCACCTGCTGTTCAAGGGTGGCCGCGTCGCTCAACCGCCCGCGCTCGGCCAGCATGAGCAGTTCGTCGTCCGGGATCCCACTCCACAAGAAGAACGAGAGGCGGGAGGCCAACTCGAGGTCAGTCACCCGATACGGCGTGGCCGGCGACGCCCCAACCGGATCCGCCTCGATACGCACCAGGAACTCCGGGCTGACCAGCAATCGACGGAGACCGAGTTCAATGCCGTCCTCGAAGCTTCCACCATTCGCGCGACCCATCTCGTAGAAGTCGAGCAGCACCGCGAGGTCGGTGTCCGCCACCGGGCCGCGATACGCGCGACGCGCCAAGGTCGACAGGATGGTCCGGGCGCAGCCCGGTTCGTCCGCCGCGGTGGCCGGACGGCACGTGAAGATGCGGCCACGGCTCGGGGTCTGACCGGGACCACGGGCATCATGAGGTCCAGAGATGGTCACCGTGCTGACAAACGGCAGGCTACCGCCCGGGCCACCAGCGTTCCCCGCCGTCCGAGGATTCTGAAAACGCTCCCGCACCTGCTCTACCAGCACCGGTGGATGGCGTGTAAACGCCACCCCCACGTCATGCCGCCCCGCGCCGACCGGCACGCGCAAGTTGAGCTGAGAGCTGGTCACATACGGATTGGCCTCCCCGTCGCCGGGGGCGGGTCCCAGGACATACTGTTCGACCGGCTCGCCGTCGACCGTCACCTCCAGCCGATGCTCCTCTCGCAACCCGCGGTTGCCGTTCAACTGAATGCGAAGGTCGTAGTCGGCATCGAGCGGAAACAGATAGTCCACCAACATGCCGCCACGCGTGCCAAACGGCAGCCCTTGCCCGCGCTGATGTTGCTGTTCGTCCTGGGCGGCGCGGAACGTCTCGGAGACTGCAGTCGGCGGCGGACTCCCGACCGCCAGTCGGCTGATCGACCGGCTCGCCGTCAGATACCGCTCCAGCAGTGCCTGCGACATCCGCAGCACGCCGCCAATGTTGTCGAACCCGAAACTGGCATCATCGGCCGGCAGAAAGTCGTCGACCTCTATCTCGAGCGCCAACAGATCTCGAATAGCATTCCGGTATTCGGCCCGGTTCACCCGGTGGAAAGTGGCCGTCCGACCTGGGTCCGGCGCAGCCGTCCAGTTGTCGTCCAGTTGGATCTCAAGCCAGGCACGGAAGCTGTCCAGTGTGGCGTTGTCCGGCCGAGGCCGTCCCGCTGGCGGCATCAGTCCGGCGCGCAGCTTGCGCACCACCTGCTCCCAGTGGGCAGCCCCGTCGCCAATCTTGTCCAGATCGAGCGTATCGAGGGTGAGTCCCACGGCTCGCAACTGCGACACCAGTGGACTGCTCGCAGCGCCAGTGCCGGCCACAAGACTTTCGCTGTGGCAGGTCACGCAATACTGGTCGAGCAGGGCGCGGTAGGCAGCCGTATCGGACCCAGGTGCAGGTTGCCCGAGAGCAGGGCGAACCGCGCACAGCCACAGGGCCGCGAACGCGCAGGCACGAAGACGTGTGAAGCGCCTAGTCATCGGTGCGGTGGGGACGTCTCGCCGCTGGAGGCTGCACGTCCTCAGTCAAGCCGATCGTAGACCGTACGGGCCACGCGAGCAAGCTAGTGTCGTATCGAAATTACGGCACGGTGGGATGGCGGGCGCCGACGCCTGTCGGAAAGCGCTCGGCAAAGGCCTGGCTAGGCCGAACGAGCACGGTCATGCTCTCTGAAGAATGGGGCGGGACAAGAAAGAGCGCGGCCAGCCCGTGCGACTCGGCGAAGCGCATGCCAGTGTCCGGCCCCAACACGTAGAGCGCAGTCGACAGGATGTCGGCGACGAGCGGGTCTTCGTGCCAGACGGTGACCGACGTGTGTCGGTAGAGCGACTGACCGGTGCGTGGATCGAGGATGTGAGTGATCGGTTCGCCATCGACCTCGAGCTTACGTTCTGATGCGCCGCTGGTGGCCAGCGAGCCGGTGGCGAGGACAACCTCCGTGACCGCCTTATACCGGCGCGCCGGGTGCGCGATGGCGACGGGCCAGCGTCTGGACGACGGGGCCACGCCGGATACGGCCACCTGGCCACCCAGGTCGACCCGCCAGGCCGCCTCACTCCCCAGGTCCATCTGCAGTCGACGCAACGCCTCGCCCTTGCCGAACGCGCCGGCGTCGAGCGTGGCGTCGACCAGACGCGTCACCCGGCAGGCGTCCGGATCGGGATCAGCCTCGAAGTGTCCGATACCTGTCACCGCCCAAGCCGCCGCCAGACTCTCCGGGGGCGGGTGGCGGCCAGCCTCGCGAAGTCCCCACAAGTCGATCAACGCACCGACACCGGGGTCGAACGCGCCCGCGGTCATCCGATGCCAGTGGGTCAAGGTGGGCCAGAGCTCGCAGATGTCAGGCCCCAGTTGGAAGGGTTGTCCGACAGGATGGCGATTCAGTCGACTCAACTCGCTGGCGTGCCGCCACGTACTGAGGTTGGCCTCGGTCCGCTCGAGGCTCCTGACCATGCGCTCGAGTTGTCGCACGGCGGCCGCTCGGTCCGTCGACTCGACGGCGAGCGTCGCCCGCGTGCCCATGAGATACAACGTGCGCTCGACGCTGACCGGGCCGGCGGCGGTGACTGGATAGAAAGGGAGGTAGGACAGGGCGCCGAGCGCCAGGAGCACCGTCGCGCGGCTCACGTCTGGAGGCCGGCCTGGCGCGACAGCGTGGACGCCGCCATCGACGAGACCCGGCTGATACGCCAACCGATGACCAGATGCAGGCTATAGCCGGCCACGAAGACCACGCTGGTCGCTATGTGGGCCCAGAGCATGACGGTCAGCAGGGCCGGCGTCGATGCCACCTGCAGGAGGTAGCCGGACAGCGCCATCGCAGAAAAACTGAGCAACGAGATCCAGCCCGAACGCCGATTCCCGACATTTGGCGACGTGAGCTTCTTAAGCGTGTGCGAGCGGAACAGCATGCCAAAAAACGCGATGAAGAACGGCGCCGCCAACAGGTGCAGCGAGAGCATGGCCGGCTGCCACGGGTGATTGATGACCGCAAACGGGTCGACCGCCGTCACGAGGTATTTCATGTAGAAATACAGGACGCCGGTCACGGCCACCACGCCGTGCAACGCATTGAACGCCCACTGTTCCCACCACTTCATCGTGCTACCGCTCCACCGTCTCTTCGGATTGTTCCAGCACCTGGTCGATGGCCAACACCCGTCGCACGGCCGCGTTCGTGGCGCCCGCGGTCAGGGTGGCACCGGCAATCGGACGTATCGCCCGCTGCACCGCCAGATCGTCGTTCAATACGTGCTGGTCGTATTGTTGTAACCAGCGTTCGCGAGCCTGATACTCCGTCGGCTCCAGAAACGCCGTCACGTCGATGCGTTTCACCCGGCCGTCGACCTCCAGTGAAATCAGCAAGCTCTCTCGTTTTGTCCGAACGACGTGGGTGTCGACATAGGCGCGTCCCACGATCCGTCCACTCTCGGTCGCCACGTAGCGGGCCACCAGTCCACTCGCCACCTCGACCCCGGCCAGTTCGCCGACCCGCGCCATCTGCGGCCGGGTCAGAAACACGCGTTCCGCCTCGACGGTGGCCTCTGGGAACACGGCGGCCAGCGCCTCTTCCCGGGTGATCCGGCCCCCTTGAACCCCGGCCGACACGCCGGCCGTCGCCAACAGCAGTAACGACCCGGCAACCACGGAAGACATCACCCGGCGCAACAACCTAGAAGGCATAACCCATGGCCAGATTGAACTGATTAATGCCGGTATCGGCATCGTTACTCACCCACGCGTGATCCACCTTGACCACAATGTTGGGAATTGGCTTCAACTCGACCCCGGCCGTCACATAGGTATTGTCAGTCGACAGGCTCCGGACAAGACCGACCGGCATCCGATCCTGCGTATCGACCTGCTCGTAGCGCACATACGGTGTGAGCGCGATGTCACCCGAGTTCGTCTGAGACAGCAGGTCGTAGCCCACCTGTATGTAGGCCCCCTGCATACGCTCCGCCACCCCGGTGTCCAGCACCTGATTCAGCTGAGCCGCATCGCCGACATGCGCTCGGGCAAAAAGCCCCCGCACATCCAATCCGCGCACCTGCGCCTGACCGTGCACATCGAAAATGGTCGTACGCACGCCGTACTCGGTGTCGTCCACAACCACCTGTCCTTGTCCGGAGTCACCCGCATACAGGCTGGCGCCGACAAATACCCCGGGGGTCGGGGTCACGTCGACCCGCCCCGTGAACGCCATACTCGTGGCTTTGGCTCGGCTGCCTTTCTGGCGCCCACTCCGCAAACCACCAGACGAGAAGTCCAGTCCATCGAATCCGTTGATGACGTAGGCGCGGAACGCCACCCTATCGAACGCCCCGTAGACACCGCCCCCGTTTTCGCGCCAGGTCGACGGGATGATCCGGCTTTCGGTGACCGGCCGCTCGGCCCCGATGAACACCGTCGGCTCGTGGAATTCGTTGACCAGGCCCATGGGCGCCAGGAGCATGCCGCCCCGCACCCCGACGTGCTCGCTCGCCTGGTAGTCCACATACGCGAACTCGACGAAGATCTCGTCCGCGTGCTCAATTTCGATTTCCGAGTTGAACAGGAACTTGTCGTTGAACCGATACCCGGCGTAGATGATCGCGCGCAGAAAGTCGAACTGCGTGGTCCGGCCGGTCGGTGTGCCGGCCTCACTCTCGTCGGCGAAATTCTCGAGAAGCATCTCGCCGTAGCCGGCGATCGAAACGCCACGGTCGCGACCATAGGTGGCCGCCGCTGACGGAGCCAACCCCAGCCGCCGCGCGTCTTCGACGCTGACCGGTTCAACATCCTCTCCGCTCCGCAAGCGCTCGACTTCTTCGGCGAGTAGATCGAGGCGGCGCAGTGCTTCCGCCAGATCAGGTTGCTGCTCGCCGGTCTCGACGTCAACAACAGACCCGTTCGCCCGAACACTCGCGCCCGAATCTTGGCTGTCGTCGACATCGCCAGCCGCGGCGGGGGCACCGGCGACCGCCGTGTCGACCGGTGTGGACTGAGAGTCATCGCCATGCTGAGTTTGCGCGGTCGCGGTGGTGGCGAGGGCGCACAGCGCCAAGGCCAAAATCGTCTGCGTGCGCCAGGAACGGACCTGGTCAGTCTTTGTCGTCAAGGGCGGGTCTCCTAGTTACGGTTGCGCGCCACGACGACCATCTCTACAATAGGCACTGCTGGATGCGTCAACAGCTCACGCGACCTGGTTCCAACCACGTTCAAAGGAAGCGCTGGGTGACCGTTCAGTTGGCCCGCTGGGTGTTGCCACACCCGCGGGCCCTTTCTTTGCCACCCGCTCAAAGTGAGACTGAATCTCAATTTGAGATCGCCACTATATATCCGACCGTTTTGGTCGTCAATGGAAAATGAGACTAAATCTCAAAAAGGTGGCGCTGTGGCCGCAGGCGGAGCACTTGGACCTGTGGATGGAGAACTCGCTGGAAGGAACGGAGGTGCCGGCACGCGTACGCGCCCGCACCTCTCGCCAACAACACTGGTCATCGCCTGCCCGCAAGGGTCCCGTGCGGTCCGGCCGGTCTTGACGCCCGCTACTGCTCGTTCGAGGTACGAGGGGTCTGGTTCAGCAACAGCTTCTGGACCCGCCAGTTGTTCATGTCGGCAATAAACAGGACGTTCTCATTGCGGCAGGAAATACCGTGGATCCAGTTGAACTGTCCCGGTCCGCGACCAGACTCTCCGAGCCAGCCCAGCATCTCACCGTCCAACGTCATCTTGTAGATGCGGCCCGGATCTTCGTCAGAAGCGAACAGATACTGCGTGTCGCCGCTGGAGATACAGAGCGCCCACGGAGCGTGCGCATCGGGCCGGTCCGGATTTCTGTTGCCGAGGACCGGCTGGTAGTTCTTGTCGAACGCCACGGCCATCACGATGGACTTCAGGAGATTGCCGTCGCTGTCGTATTTCTGAATCCGGCGGTTGGAGCGGTCAGCAACATAGACATTGCCTTCGCGGTCCACCTGGAGACTATGCGGCAGACGGAACTGTCCGGGCTCGTTCCCGTAGCTACCCCACGACTTCAGCCAGTTCCCCCACTTGTCCATCTTGCCAACGCGCGAGTTGATGTAGCCGTCGCTCACGTAGATGTTCCCCTCGGCGTCCCACCCGACGTCCGTCGGTCCGCCAAAGTAGCCGTCGACAGCGCGCGCCTCACTGGCAGGCGGATGATTGTATTCATCGAATCCTTCGGGCCGACGCCCGAGATTCAGCGTGACATAGCCGGCCGGGTTGATCTTCGTGACGGCGTTCGTGCCTTTGTCAACGACCCAGAGGTTGTCCTCGTTGTCGAACCGGACCGAGTGTCCGTAGCCGAAGCCGTATACGTTCTGTCCGATCTCGCGCACGAAGTTGCCCTGGTCGTCGAACTCCAGCAGGTTGGTCGTGGCGTTGCCGAACAGGGGCCCCGTCGTGGAGGAGCCTGGGTGGTTCAGCAAGATCAGGTGGCCCTTGGAGTTCTCCGCGATGCCGAGGGTCTCCCCCAGATTCATGGTCGGCGGGTACTTCAAGAAGTCGGGCACGGAGATGAACGGGATTTCCGCCCCCTGCGCGAACACGGGGGGAGCCAGCGCCACGATCGCCATCGCGGTCATGGCCGTAGTGATGAAACGTTTCACGGAAACCTCCTTGAAACTTTGAAGCCCAGTCGGCTGACCGGGAGCGGACCACGGCAACAACAGTGTTCGTATGATAACTCAGTAGGGGCGTTGCCCCGAACCCCACGCCGAGCCGACGGCTCCGACCGACGTGGTGCTTCGACGGGGCCGCTCCTCCGAACCCAGCCGCACTACGGGTCGACGCTCCATCCTGCTGCTTCCCGCCTGGGACATGGGCAATGCGGCGGCCACGCTAGTCGGCCAGAACCTCGGAGCCGGGAATCCGGAACGGGCCGAGCAGTCCGTCTGGTTCACCGCGCGATGCAGTTCGGCGTTCCTGGGGTCGATCGGGCCGTGCCTCTTCGCGCTCGCCGAGCCAATCGTCGCGTTATTCACGACCGAACCGACCGCAGCCGCCACCGCCATTGCGTGTCTCCGGACGATCTGCTTCAGCTACGTCTTCTGGGATTTCGGGCTGGTCACGGTCCAAGCGTTCAATGGCTCGGGCAACACCACGACGCCAACCTGGATCAATTTCTTCGTCTTCTGGGTGGTCCAACTGCCGCTGGCCTGGACGCTGTCCGGCCCGGCGGGGTTCGGGCCGACCGGACTGTTCGCGGCCATCGCCTTCTGCCAAAGCCTGCGCGCGGTGATCGGGGTGCTGGTATCCCGGCGCGGCAACTGGAAGCGCAGGAAGATCTAGAGTGGCGCGGCCGACTAGTCCAGTTATCCGGAGCACACCGAGGCGCGCGACAACGCGCGCCTCGCGAGCGCGGAGTGGGGCGTCCAGGGGTCCCCGCACAGCGACGTGGGATTCGGGGCGCAGCCCCGTCTGAGTCCTGGCTAGCTGTCTTTCTTGGGGCGCTGGTTGAACGCCAGGACGCGCTTCCGGAGGCGGATGCTCCCGGGCGTCACCTCGACCAATTCGTCGTCGTTGATGAACTCGATCGATTGCTCGAGGTTGAGTAGCCTGGGCGGTACCAGACGCAATGCGTCGTCGGCGGTAGACTGCCGCATGTTGGTGAGCTTCTTCTCTTTCGTAACGTTGACATCCATGTCTGACGTCCGGGCGTTCTCGCCGATGACCATCCCCTCGTAGACCTGGGTGCCCGGTTCGACAAAAATCTCCCCCCGCTCCTGCAGGTTGTAGATCGCGAAGGCGGTCGCCTTGCCCGAGCGGTCGGCCACGAGCGCGCCGGTGGGTCGACCGGCGATCGGACCGTGCCACGGTTCCCAGCCGTCGAATAAGTGGTTCATGATGCCGGTGCCGCGGGTATCGGTGAGAAACTGCGAGCGGAATCCGATCAGGCCGCGCGTCGGGATCCGGAACTCGAGCCGAATACGCCCGCTGCCGTGATTGACCAGCTTCGTCATCGTGGCCCGCCGGGTCCCAAGCTGGGCTATGACCACCCCTTGGTAATCCTCTGCCACATCGACCACCAGATGCTCGACCGGTTCCTCGATACCACCGTCGACCTCACGCGTGACGATTTGTGGCCGCGACACCTGGATCTCGTAGCCTTCCCGACGCATCATCTCGATGAGAATCGACAGCTGCAATTCGCCACGACCGATCACGTTCATCTGCTCGGGAGACTCAGTGTCCTGCACCCGGATCGAGACGTTGCCGATGAGCTCTCGCGCGAGTCGTTCCTTCAGGTTGCGCGACGTCACGAATTTGCCGTCGCGCCCCGCCATGGGGGAGGTATTGATTCCGAAGATCATCGATACCGTCGGTTCGTCCACATGCAGGGGTGGAATAGGCCTGGGACTCTCCGAGTCGGTGATCGTCTCGCCGATAGTGATGTCGTCGATGCCGGCCAGGCAAATGACGTCCCCGGCCGCCGCCGCCTTGACCTCCACCCGCTGCAGACCGTCGAACGTATACAGCTTGGTGACGCGAGTTCGTTCGATCCGGCCATCGATCTTCGAGACCGCGATCTCGTCTCCCAACGCGACCCGGCCGTTGACGATGCGCCCTATCGCGATGCGACCCAGATACTCGCTCGAGTCGAGGTTGGACACCAGGACCTGGAGCGGCGCGTTCGCATCTCCGGTCGGCGGAGGCATGTGCTCCACGATGGCGTCGAGCAGCGGTCGCAGATTCTCTCCCGGTAGAGCCGCATCGAGGCTGGCCGTGCCCGCTTTCCCGTTCGCGTAGAGCACCGGAAAGTCGATCTGGTCTTCAGTCGCGTCCAAATCGATGAACAGGTCGTAGATCTCGTCGAGCACTTCCGCGGGTCGCGCGTCCTGCCGGTCAATTTTGTTGATGACCACGATCGGCTTGAGCCCGTGCTCGAGCGCTTTCCGCAACACGAACCGCGTCTGGGGCAACGGCCCCTCGGACGCGTCCACGAGCAGCAACACGCCGTCGACCATCGTCAGTGTGCGCTCGACCTCGCCGCCGAAATCGGCGTGTCCCGGCGTGTCGACAATGTTGATGAGCAGATCGCCGTAGTGAATGGCCGTGTTCTTGGCCATGATCGTGATACCGCGCTCGCGCTCGAGTTCGGTGTTGTCCATCGCCCGCTCCTCGACCCGCTCGTTGGCGCGGAAGACGCCACTCTGGTGGAGCATGGCGTCGACCAGCGTGGTCTTGCCGTGGTCGACGTGGGCAATGATCGCGATGTTGCGACGACGCGGGTTGGCGACACCGCTGGCGGCGGTCGCCGTCACAGACACATGCGGTCCGAACAGGAAGTGATCATCCCATGATGGTATCTGCATTTGGACGGAGCTGCGCCCCGGCCGCCGTGCGGGCCCACCGCTATCCGCGACCGCCCTCGGGACCATATACTGGAACCGTCCGTCAGATGAGACTCAGGAGCCCCAATCACATGCGCACCACACCGGTCGCCATCGCATTGTCCAGTGCCCTTCTCGTCGCGTGTGCCACCGAACCTGAGGCCCCCTCGGAAGAGGCGATACCGAGCACCATCTCCGCGGAAAAGGCACCATCGCCAGCCTCATTCCCCGAGGTGATCGTGGCCGAGCGCGGCGGCTTTATCCCAGAGGGCATCGAATACGACCGGACCAACGGCCGGATTCTGACGGGGTCGTTGTCGGAGGGTTCGATCCTGGAGATTCACCCGGACGGACGCGTCAGCACGGTGATCGCCGATCCAGATCTGGTATCGTCCGTCGGCATCGAGGTCGACGAAGTGCGGAACCGACTGCTGGTGGCCAACTCCGACCGCGCAGCCTTCGACGGGAGCACCGCGGGACAGGCCGAGTTGGCGGTCTATGACCTGACCTCGGGCGACCGGATCGTCCTGGTCGATCTCGCCGCAGCGGTCACCAACCCACCGGACGACGCCGCCTACTTTGCCAACGACGTCGCGGTGGCGGACGACGGAACGGTTTATGTGACGGACACCATGCTGAACGCGGTGTACCAAGTGACCCGTGACTACGAGGCGTCGTTGCTGATTCGTTTCGACGACCAAACCGACGGTCCCAACGGTATCGAAGTACACCCCGCCGGCTATCTACTGGTGGCGCGAGGCGAGGAACTGTGGAAGATACCGGTGCGCGACCCGTCGTCGGCAGCAGCCGTCACCCTCCCGGCGGCCATACCAGGCGGTGACGGCATCGTCTGGTCCACCGGACGGCTGGCAATCGTCAGCAATTCGGACAGTCGCGTGGTCGCTCTCACGAGCACGGACGATTGGTCGACCGCCGAGGTGGCGGGGGTCGCGACCTTCGAGACGCCAGCGACAACGGCCGCGGTCATCGGTGACGACGTGTATGTCGTCCACCCCACGTTCGAGGGCGACGATCCACCGAGTGTGTCGCGGGTCACGTTCCAGTAGACCGTTTCGGACCGGGCATCCCGGGCAGCCGCCGCGTGGGGTCCGGGACGCAGCCCCGTCTTAGTGATCGTCCAGCCCCGTCGTAGGTCCTAATTCGCGACGTACTTGGTGACCCCGCCGCCAGCGGTCGGACGCGACCCGGGCCCCTCTGCGGCGTAGACGTTCCCATCGGCGTCCACCGCCACGCCTTCGCCAGCCACACCCTGCAGGAACCGAACCTCGTGCGGATGCGGTGGCACGAACCCGGTCAACCGGTCCTCGCCGGCCGGTCCAATTCGCACGCCGGTCTTCCATCCCGGGTGATTCTGCACGCCAGACTCGGAGTCAATCGCATACAGCGTGTCATCGGCGGTGATAAAGAGCCCGCTGATCCGGCTGTACTGCTCGTACATGTCGAGCAGCTCGCCTTCCTGGTCGAAGATCTGGATACGATGGTTGCCACGATCCGCCACATAGAGACGTCCCGCCGAGTCGAACTCCATCGCGTGGGGCGTCCGGAACTGGCCGGGCCTGAACCCGACCTCTCCCCACTCCTTGATGAAGGTCCCGTCGGCCGAGAATTTCAGAATGCGACCGGTCGCCCCCTCGGGCGGATCGGGATTCTGACCACTGTGACCATCGGAGACGAAGATATCGCCGTTGGGGGCGGTGATGACGTCGCATGGTTCGTTGAGCTGCCCCGGCCCGCTCCCCGGCTGGCCAGCGGTTCCGAGCCGCAGCAACTCCTCGCCCTCGGGACTGAACTTGATGACCTGGTGGCCTTTCGTCCCGGACTCGTTGCCTTGAGAGTCGGTGACCCAGACGTTGCCATCATCATCAGCGTGAATTCCGTGGGGCAGCACGAACAGACCCTTCCCGAACTGGGCCATAATCTCGCCGGTGTCCTTGTTGAACTTGAAGATCGGGTCGCGCTCCGGGTTCTCTTCGCAGCCGCCAGCCAGCGCCAAGCCGCCGCACCGGTCGTAGACCCAGACGTGGCCGTCGGGACCGATATCGATCCCGGCCGTCGACCCCCATTCACGGTTATCGGGTAACTTCGCCCAGTCCAAAATCACTTCTCCAGTCGGGTTCGGCAGCGGGCGGTCGACCCAGTCGCTCCCGGTTCCGGTCTCCGCTTCGGACATCGCCATCTCGGGATCGGCCTCCATCGGCTCTCCCCCACCGCACCCGGCGACGGTCGCCAGCGATACCACCACCGCGGCAAGACCGGCGCGTGTCATGAAACGCCCTCGGTTGTCAGTCATTCCAGTCCTCCCACTCGCGTAACGATTGATCGAAGTCCGGTGTACGGTTCACACTGCGGCCCGACGGACGTACAGACCCAGCCAAGGCGCGCGACAATGCACGCCCCGGAGCGGGGCACTCGGCCCCCCCCGGGTAGCCGCCGCGTGGGGTTCGGGGCCCAGCCCCGTCAAAGAACTAGTCAAGGTGCACCTCGGCGATCGCGATACCGCTCTCTCCCGCGACCGCGTAGGCCAGAAACACCCGCCCGCTCTCGGCGTCCTCATATATGGCTGGATCGCGGAGCTGGTTGACGTGACCATAGGCGGTGCTCCGCACCGACGGCTTGAGAGGGGCGTCTGCCCCCTCCCAGTCGTACTCGGGACGCAGCACCTCGACGCCCGGCGTTTCGGTCCAGCTTGCCCAGTCGTCCGCGAGATCGATGGTACTGAGCTTGATGTGCTCCGGCACGTCACCGACCTGGGTCCAGAAGACAAGGAGGGTGTTGCCGCGCCTGAGCAACGCTGAATGGCGCATGGACGAATTGAACAGCCTCGGCCCCTCTGCGAATCCGCCCAGCGGATCTCGAGATCGATAGAACTGGCCGGGCATCGACATGGCATAGGTATAGCCGTCGTGCTGGAACACCCGCATATAGGTCCGTCCCAGGCGTTCAGGTCGAGTCGAAAATGTGATCCCATCGCCGGAAGTCGCCACCCGAGACACCTGTCGGCTCACGCCATCGAGCCCGTGAAAATACATGACTATGCGCCGATTCGCTTCATCCACGTGGACGTCAGGCGAGGCGATATGCGGCGTGGTCGCCTCGGTCCGCACGTCGTGGGACAGGGCCGCGGCACCGTTCCGCCTGCGCACCGCCGTCATCCGTTCGACCTCTTCGTCGGAGATCTCGGGCGGCTCGGTCAAGAACTGTGAATCGGAGATTTGCAGGCTCCCCGGCGGATGGATCTGCCACGGCCCCTCGAGGTCGTCAGCGTAGGCAAGCCGGATGTACCGCCCCTTGTGGTCGGCGAAATACAGGTAATACGCCCCCAGTGGGTCCTCGACCCAGTCAGGCACCTTAATGAGCGACGGCCCCTGTATGTTCACCCCGATACTGGGGTGGAGGTCCGGTCTGATGATGGGCCCCTCCGAGAGGCGCTGGACGCGGACCGACTGTGCGGCCGACTCGGCCGCCACGCACACGATGGCACAGGCGCACGCCGCCGCCAGCCCTTTGGTCAACCGGTGCGAGTGGATCACGTCAGAGAGTCCTCCCGAACATTCGAATGGGCAGAATACGCCATCGGAGACCGTGAACCAAGACGTCAGCGGCGGGTGTCCCCGCCAAGCCACTTCCCTGTCTGAGGGACACGACTGTCTGCCATGCGGCCCAGCAACCTCGTCGGGTCAGCGTCCGACAGCAGCAAGCCCCGATGAGTCGCCGAGATGAACCGCTGTCCAACCGCGTGGTCCAGAAAGTCCAGCAGGCGGTCGAAATAGCCCTCGACGTTCACGACGCCACACGGTTTCCGGTGGAGACCGAGTTGCGCCCAAGTCAGCATCTCGAACAATTCTTCCAGCGTCCCTAACCCACCGGGCAACGCGATGACGCCGTCAGAAAGCTCCGCCATCACCGCTTTCCGCTCGTGCATCGAGTCGACGACCCGTAAGTCGGTCAACCCCCGGTGCGCCACTTCTTTCGCTTTCAGGTGGGCGGGGATGACCCCGATCACCTCGCCGCCACCGTCCAACACCGCATCGGCCAGCACACCCATCAGGCCGACCTTCGCGCCGCCATAGACCAACGTCTGCCCTCGTGACACGAGCACCCGCGCCAGCACCCGAGTGGCGGCCGCATAAGCCTCAAGCGTGCCCGGGCTCGACCCCGTAAAGACGCAGATTCGTTTCACGAGTCCTGTGGGGCGAGATCGGCCAACTCACTCACCGCCGCCAGTAGCGGGAAGCGTGGCCGGTTGCAGCTCGTCTCGTGACAGCGGCCCCAGTTGGTCGATGATTCTCGCGTAGGCCCGGGTAATCTGCTCCAGGCCGACCGCGGGGATCCATTTGGGTGTGTCCTGCTCCGTATGCTTGATCTCAGGCGAGGTGATGACCTGGATCGAAGGCACGTCGCGCGCCATCCGCCCCATCTCGCCGGAGGCCCCATTCTCCATGTCGGCGGTGATGCCGACGTTGAACCGGCCGAAGGCGTCCAGCACGACGTCCAAGAGCGCCGGACTGCCATTCACCCACCACCGCATCGGCGACACCGCATTCATCATCCGCAACCGAGGCCCCCAGTATTTCGTGCGGACCGCCGCCACATGTTCCAAATTGATGGCAAGGACGGTGCTCGCGAGCGCCGTGTCCCGGTTGTCGTGCAGCCAGGAGGTCCCGGGTCCGCCGTGGTGCCCGACCGACCCGAGAAACCGGAGGGTGCGCGGACGCTCCGCCTGCGGAATCCCCGCAAAGTGTTCGAGCAGTCCGACCATCACCGCCAGTCCGGACCCATTGTCGAGCGCCGCCTGAAAGTACCCGTCCATGTGCGCGATGATCAAAACCTCTTCGTCGCTGGCTCCCGGCAGCGTGCCCCAAACGCTAGCGGCGGTCAGCCCGGCCCGCATCTCGCTCTCCATCGTGTAGCGCACGGTGACCCGCTCACCCTGTCCGAGCAGGTCGCGTAGCCGCATGCCGTCCTCGTAGCCGACGTTGAACCCGGGCCGATCTCCGGTGCGCTGCCACACCGCAAAGTTGTCCGAGATGCCATACATGATGCCAACCGCGGCCGCGCCCCGTTCGATCGCCCGGGCCACCGCGTCCTCGTCACGAATCGAGTGTCGGAGGGTGCCGGGCCGCGGGATGTCCTGAATCAGCACCGCCTTCCCCTCCACATCGCGACCCAGGTAGTCGGCGGCACTCCCGCCACCAAGCCACACGAGATCGAACTCGACCCCCTCATCAGGGGTCGAGACGGCACCCTGCGGCGGCCTCGCGGACTCGAGCGTAAAGGTCTCGCCCCCCACGGCGAACGTGAGGTCCCAGGCGGTCGGATGCCACACCGGGTTCAATTCGAATGGCTGACGGGAGACATCGTGCAGACCGAATCGGCGAAAGTATCCCTCCACCCAATCCTGGGTCACGACATGCCCGGCAGTGCCGACATTGCGGCCCCAGAAGAGATTGCCGGCGTCTCGGTCGGCCAGCGAGATGGCGTCGACCTCCAGTAACCACTCCTTGATCCGGTCGCCGTCGATGCCGGCGTACCGCTCATCGTCGGGCCGCAGCGACACGCGGATGAAAGCGTCGTCCCGGATGACGCCCGATGCATCGAGCAACGGTTGCCCCAACGGGTTGGGCGGCGCCGGCTGGGCGAGCCCGTCGGCGCCCGCGATCGAGAGGAGCGCGACGAGGGGCAGGCCGACGCGCCGCATAGCGGCGGAAGCACTCCGCATCTGGGTTCTCCTCCGTTCCTGACTGTCCTGATGCTCTCTGCGAGTGGCCGCAGTATAGCAGCGGGCGATCGCTCCGCTGACGCACCCTGCGCGGCGAACTGTCGTGAGACGAGGCCTGCGACGGGCCACGGTCACGACTGAGGGTTGTGCGTCACAACCCCGTTGTCACCATCTACTTGAAGCCGATCACCGTCGCGGATCTGAATCATCGCATCGCGGACGTTGACCACCGCCGGTATTCCGAATTCACGCGCCACGACGGCGCCGTGCGACAGGTAGCCGCCGGTTTCCATCACGATGGCCGAGGCGCGTAGAAACAAGGGCGTCCACCCCGGATCCGTGGACGGTGCGACCAGTACATCATCGCGTGTCATCCGGCCCGCATCGTGTGGTGACGACAGGACGCAGGCAGGCCCGGCCGACGTGCCGGGCGCCGCGGCCAGCCCGGCCCAGACGCGGGCTCCCGCATCCGACCGGCTCCGACCGTTCGTGGCGGATGGAACCGGCACGAGTCGAGCCCCCGCGGGGCCGGAGACCACGCCGGGCAGTCGATGACGCGCCTGGCGTTCGAGCCGCGCTTTACGATCGTCGACGAGGCGGCTCGCGCCGGTTCCGTCCCATGCCCCATCCAGATATGCCTCGGCCTCGACGGCGGCAAGGTGAAAAATGTCGTCGACGGTGACGAGGTGTCCCCGCTCCACGCACCGGCGACCTAACTCCAGACACACGTGACGCGCCATCGCCACCGCGGCCGCCATCCCGGACTTGGCGTTCTCGCGCAAACCGGCGCCGACTCGAGACCGGTTGAGCAACCGTCGCACGACGGGACGGACGTACCACGGCACGTTCTGCAGGTCGCGCAGAGCCCGACGACGGACCGCGGCCGCGCGAGCCCGCGGATCGGACGGATCGGGCTGTTCCAGATGGAACCGTATCTGGTCTCTCAGGTAGCTCGGGTCTTCGTACCAGCGCACGCTGGCGAACTCCATCTCGAAGACCGCACGGTGCCCGAACCGTTCGAGATACCGCGTCATCGCTGAGCGGAAGGTCGACCCCGCCGCCAACCCCCGCCAGGCCTGCGGGTCCTCCGAGGCCAGTACGTCGACAGCCGCCGGCTCGCGCTCTGCCAGGCGCGCCAGCTCGTGCAACCCGTAGCTCTGCTCCGCGCTCGCCACATCACCCGACGACGCGAGCAGACCCGACACCAACGAGTCCTGGCGATCGCCGGTCGCCCACTCCAAGAGGTCCTGGGCCACGGCGGTCCAGGCTCCGGAATACGTGGCGGCCAACTGTAAGGTCGGTTGGTACTGCACCCCGACCGCCTGGATCCGCCTCATTTCCGCCAGGAGCGCCTGGTCACTCAGTCCGGTCAGGTCCGTCTCGTGCAAGGACTTCGCCTCATCGATAATCAAGGCAATGTCGCGCGGCGCCTCTCTGGCGAGTCGACGAAACCGGCCCAACAGGCGGAATCGCCGTCGGACACGGGCCGCGCCGACACGTCCACGCATTCCGCCATCGGCCGGCAGGACGATCTCCGGTTGAAATCCACCCATCGTGCGATTTACTTCGACCGGCGGAACCCCGACTGAGTCAAAGAGCGCCCACTGCAGATTGTCGAGGTCAAAGTAGGGGCGGCCACCGAAACATCGCAGCACCTCCATCCCGTTCGGAATCGGGTAGTCCACGGCCTCGACCGATGCATACACCACCCCCTGTGCGGCAGTCGTCAGCACCGACCAGGTCATAGTGGTCACCGGGTTCGGGAACGAGTCGACGATATTGGCGTTCGACCACATCGCCGGCCCGACCGGTAGACCGGGAAACGACCAACGAGGGAGGCGCGTGACAGGCCGGGACTGGAGGAGCCAGAACGTGGTGCCGTCGAAGGCCCACTCCACATCCTGTGGGTCTTGGCCCTCGCCCAGGGCCCAGTGAACGCGCATGACAAGCCGGGCCAGGGCCGACAGTTGTGCGTCATCGAGAATCGCGGCGTCCCCGGTGTCGTCCGTCCGTTCAACCACGCTCGCCGGCTGCTGGCGCACCTGAAACTGCTGCGGCTGCACCGTGCCGCGGACCACGGCATCTCCAAGCCCGCGGGCCAGGTTGATGGTGACCATCTCCCGCTGCCCCGTCACCGGCTCGCAGGAGAACGCGACGCCAGCCGCCATCGGACCGGTCGTCTCGTTACCCACCATTCGGCAGATGACCACCGCGCACGGCGTCTCCAGATCGCCCACGTTGAAGCGCCGCCGGTACGCCAACGCCTGCGGCGTCCACAGCGACGCGAAGCAGTGTGCGATCGCCTCACACACCGCACCAGGCCCGCGCACGTTGAGGACGCTCTCGTGGATACCCGCAAACGCCAGACCCGCGCTGTCTTCGCCGACCGCGCTCGAGCGGACCGCGACCGGCTGGTCGTACAGCCCATGGTCTCGTAGAAACCGGGCGACGGCCGCCCGCGTAGCGATCGGCAGCCCCAGACCCGTGACCTGGGCCCGCCTAGTCTTCAGCAGGTCGTGCACCCGCGGGGTCGCGAGGTCGTCGGCCTCTACCTCACGCACCTCGGCCAGACAGGCCGCGATCTCCGGCGTTTCGACCAGCGCTCGATACACCGACGCATCGAGCACGCCTCCGACTGGAACGTCGAATCCATACCGAAACAGCCGACTGAGATTCCAGCCCTTTCCGCCTACGACGGACGCTCCGGCCCGATAGGCCTGCTCCCAGGTAAGCAGTGGTCCACTGATGGTCATGGGATGATCACGCGTCCCTCACCGCCATCGGTGTGGGTCATGGTCCGCAAGAATCCAGTACGAGCAGAAGTATATCTTTGCGCCCATGGGGCGTATCGACCATGGCAGCGGGCGCTATCGACACCCAGGATGCCTACCCCGAGGTGCAGGTGACGGACGTATCGGCCGGACTGCGATAGGATCCCCCGCAGCCCGTAGTAGAAGCCCCGCAGTGCGAGAGCGTCGCCCGAATGCAGCGGGACTTTTGCCACGGGCTGCCAGACATCGCCTTGACCGCCCGACGTCGGGTAGGCGGCGCGCGCCGGCCTCTCCGACACGATCGTCACCCATGATTACCGAGAGCGCACTTATCGCCATCAGCGGCCTCGTGGCCGTCGTCGCCCTCCTGTTCCTGCTGATCACCGCATCCAAGTGGCACGTCTTCATCGCGCTGCTCGTCCCGATTGTGTTGTTCGGGTTGCTGCCCGGTTTCGACCGGGAAGCGTTCATCCGTGCGTTCGAACAGGGCTTCGGCGGAACCATCGAGGACATCGCGGTGGTGATCGTGCTCGGCTCGATCCTGGCCGAGGCGCTCAAACACACCGGGGGCATCGAACGGATTACAGGGTCGATGATCAAGTGGGTCGGCGAAGCCCGGATGCCGCTCGCGTTGACCCTGAGCGGTTTTGTCATTGGGCTCGCGATTTTTTCTGACGTCGGCTACCTCATCCTCAATCCGCTCGTGCATTCGGCCGCGATCAACAGCGGAGTAAATATGAGCGTCATGGCCACCGGTCTGGTCGGGGCGATGCAGCTCACCCACGCCATGGTGCCGCCGACCCCTGGCCCCCTGGCGGCGGTGGCTCTGGTGGGGGCCGACATCGGTCAAGTCATCCTGTGGGGCGGTCTGTGCACCCTGGTCGCGGCACTAGCGGGGTGGGGCTACGCCTTGGTGGTCGGGCCTCACATCGTGTCGCCACCGTCTCGCGAGTTCATCGGCCAGTCCCTCATCGAACAGGGGCGGGAGTCAGAACTTCCGTCAACCTGGCGGTCATACGCGCCGATTCTGATTCCGTTGTCGCTCATTGCCGGAAAAAGTGTCGCCGCATTCGCCCTGCCGCCAGATCACCTGATGAACGCCGCAATGTTGTATCTCGGATGGCCGGTAGTCGCGCTGGGCATCGGCATTCTGCTCGCCTACCGGAACACCAACGCGAGCCAGGCGCAGGACCGGAAGAGCGTCTGGGTCGAGGACGCCCTCCGCGCTTCCGCCATGATCATCATGGTGACCGGCCTGGGCGGCGCGCTCAGTCAGATTCTCCGTGAAACACCGGCAGTCGACGCGATCGCCGAGGCGGTGGCGGCGACCGGGCTACCGGCCATCTTCCTCCCATTCGTCCTTGGCATCGCGGGCAACATGATTACCGGCTCGACCACGGTCGGCGTCATTACCGCCGCCTCGGTCGCCGCCCCGATGATGGACACCCTGGGGCTGAGCCCAGAGGCGACAATGCTGGCCGGTGCGTCCGGTTCCATCATCATCAAGTATGTGAATTCCAGCTACTTCTGGGTCTGCACGTCGCTCTCACGGATGTCGCTGAAAGCAGCCCTGGTGTCATTCGGCGGCGTGACTCTGGTGAACGGCGTCACCGCGATGGCCATGGTCTACATGCTCTGGACGGTGGGGGTGATTTAAGGTTTTGTGGCGAAAACCCCCTCGGACCTTTTTCAGCACCCTGTTAAGATTCTCTCAGTATTCCCTGCCACGACGCGGAACCGGCTGAGACGCGCGACCCGGCCTCGGCCGCCTGGATTCCCGCGCAGGCAGGGGCACAACACTGGAGGCATCGTGGGAAAAGCTGAACACGCGTGGCGCCGAGGATTCTCGCGGCGCCAGGCGATCGCCGGTCTGGGCTCGTTTCTTGCCGCCTCGCCGTTGCTGCACGCGCAACGTGACCCGTGGCCACTCGGCTCGCACCGCCGGTTCATGGGCTTCGACGAAATACGGGATGTCTTCGACTTCGAGCCCCTGTTCCGCGCCAACGTCCCGCTCTCAACCTACGACTTCAGCGCTCACGGCACGGAGTCCGAGTTCACGTTGTATCGCAATCGCGACGCGTTCGACTGGGTCCAGTTGGTCGGTGGCGGTGGGGTCGCTCCGGCCGATGTCGACACGTCGACCGAGCTGTTCGGACACGCGATGCCCAGCCCGATCATGCTCGCGCCGACGTCACGACAGCGGGACCTGCACCCCGATGGCGAGCTGGGCATGTACCGCGCCGCCACCACCACGGCGACCACGATGATCGTCAGCAACGCGTCCAGTTTTCCGTATACCCGCATAGCCGAGGAGGCTGACGGACCGCTCTGGTATCAGCGGTACGCCACGCGCGAGCTCGACCCCAACCGCGAGGCCCTCGACGCGGGCCAGGAGGCGGGAGCGCAGACCATCGTCGTAACCATCGACCAGCAGGCGACCTTATATGAACGTGACCTGCACGTCCGTCATCTGGGTGGTCGGCCCCGTGAGGTCACCCGACGCACCCGGCCGGACCCGCCGAACCCCTATCGGGTAGGCGCCGGCCGGTTGTGGTACGAGTGGAAACTGTTCGACGACCTGAAGCCAATGTGCCAGGTTCCGATGCTGGCCAAGGGCGTCCTCACCGGTGAGGGAGCCAAGAAGTGTCTGGAGCACGGGGTGGACGGCATCATCGTGTCAAACCACGGCGGGCGGTCGCTCGACTACGGACCGTCCACCCTGGAAGTATTGGAGGAGGTCGTCGAAGCGGTCGGTGACCAGGTACCGGTGATCATCGATAGTGGGTTCCGTCGCGGTACGGACGTGCTCAAGGCGCTGGCGCTGGGGGCAGACGCGGTGTGCCTTGGTCGCGCCTCGCGCTGGGGGCTCGGCGCGTTTGGCGAACCGGGCGCGCAGAAGGTGATCGAGATGATCAACGCCGAACTGAGACACGCGATGGCGTCGGTCGGTGCGGCCACGCTCGCCGACATCAACCGCACGATGGTGAAGACGAATTTCCCCTAGCCGACACGCAACGGGGGACGAGGTACACGGAAGATGACGGTCGATAGACGGGAATCATTACGGACATTCGGAGCGTTCGTGGCCGGAGCGGCCAGCCCCGGTCAGCCACCCTCATCCGGCGGCCCGCAGACGGGACTCCTCGCGCCCTTGCTGGAACTGGTCAATGCGACCGAGTTCGAGTCGATGTCCAGACTCGTGCTCCCGCCGGCGCGGTATCAGACCATCAGCGGCGGTCATCGTCGTTCGTTCGACAAGATGACGTTCCGTCAGCGTCTGATGGTGTACGCGATGGACCTCGACCTGACGACGGAACTGTTCGGCTACGAGATGTTCGCGCCGATCATCGTGGGCCCGGTGGCGAACCAGGGCGATCTGCACGCGGACGGTGAGCTGGGCACGGCGCGCGGCGCCGCAGCGGCCAAGGCGATTATGGTGGCCACCAGCGAGTCGAGCCATCCCATCGACCAGATTGTCAGCGCCAGCAGCGAGCCGGTCTGGTCGCAGGTGTACGCCGCGTCCGGCCGGGCTGGCGATGACGCCGCGCGGGCGATCGCGGCCGGGTGCAAGGCGCTGTGCGTCACGATTGGCGTGTCCCCCGACGGCGCACCCATCGCCACTAACTGGGACGCGGTCCAACAGTTGACCCAGGCCGTGAACGTGCCGGTGGTCGTCAAAGGCATCATGGGTGTCGACGATGCCCGAACGGCCCTGCAGCGCGGCGCCGATGGACTCGTGGTCTCGAATCACGGCGGCGTGGTGGGCGGTCACAGCGCCCTGCCGGTCGATGTGCTGCCGGCGGTGGCCGACGCGGTCAACGGCCAGGTCCCGATCCTCGTCGACGGGAGCTTCCGGCGCGGCACCGACGTGCTGAAAGGGCTGGCGCTCGGGGCGACCGCGGTCATGGTGGCGCGTCCACCGATGTGGGGACTAGCGGCCTATGGGGCTGAGGGCGTGCAGACGGTGGTCGAGATTCTGCAGACCGAGTTGGCCAGAAACATGGCCATGTCGGGCCGACCGACCATTAGTATGATCGACCGGGAACTGGTCCGGTTCGACAAATGGTAGGCGGGCTTCGGAGGCAGTGTTTCTCAATCGCTCCTCTTTCAAGGTGCTCATGAAGATATGTAGATGGGTCGCACTGGTCGCAGTGATGGCGGCCACGGTGCCCCTGGCCGCCCAGGACAGGTCAGGTGAGATGGTCGAGTGGCGCTACGTCGGTGCCACGCAAGACGCCTCGAAATACTCACCAGTGAGAGACATCAACCGGTCGAACATTGAGCAACTGGAGGTCGCCTGGACGTGGGAGCCGAACGAATTTCCCAATCAGGAGTTCAACACGCGACCCGGCAGCTTTGAAGCCACTCCGCTGATGGTCGGCAACGTCATCTACGTTGCGACGATGTACACCCGGATCGTGGCACTCGATGCCGAGACGGGTGAGGAACTCTGGGCGTTCGACCCGGAGGCCTACCGGACCGGCCCCCGCGGTGCTGGACCCGGTGGCTTCAAGCATCGTGGCGCGGCGGTCTGGGGCACTGGTGATGACATGCGGGTGTTCATCAACAGCCGAGACCGCATCTACGTCGTCGACGCACAGACCGGCGAGCCAATCCGCTCGTTTGGCGACGACGGGCACATCGTCATTACGGAAGACTTCCCCAACCCGGTCACCAGTGATGAATTCGACCAGACATCGCCGGCGGTCATTTTCGACGACCTCATCATCGTCGGGAGCCGGGTGCCCGACCGCGTGCAGCACCGGTTCGACACACCCGGCGCCGTCCAAGCGTTCGATGTGCACACAGGCGAACGCCGATGGGTGTTCTACACCGTGCCGCAATCGAACGACGCCTTCGGGGCCGACACCTGGCAGGATGGCTCATGGCGGTACACCGGTCACGCCAACGTGTGGGGGTTGATGTCACTCGACGAGGAACGTGGCTTGCTCTATGTGCCGACCAGCACCCCAAGCAGTGACTTCTGGGGCGGTCAACGGCTGGGCGCCAATCTGTTTGCCGAGTCGCTGGTCGTACTCGACGCCCGTACCGGCGAGCGCGAGTGGCACTTCCAGACCGTGCACCACGGGCTCTGGGACTACGACCTGACGTCGGCGCCGAACCTGATGACGTTAGAGGTGGACGGCCGCCGCATCGACGCGGTGGCCGAGGTCTCGAAGCAGGGGTTCACGTATGTGTTTGACCGTGTGACCGGCGAACCGGTGTGGCCGATCGAGGAGCGACCGGTCGACACGGAGACGGATGTGCCGGGTGAGGTTCCCTATCCGACCCAACCATTTCCGACGAAACCGCCGCCATTCTCTGGACAGGGTGTGAGTCTCGACGACGCCAACGACCTCACACCGGAAATACACGCCATGGCCCTGGAACATCTGCGGACGTTCCGGCTCGGCCCGCTCTTCACACCGCCCAGCCTCAAAGGCACCCTACAGCGCCCGCGGGTCGATGGTGGCGCCAACTGGGGCGGCGCCGCACTCGACCCGAGCACCAACTTCCTGTACGTGCGGACATCGGAGGGCGGCACCCCGAACCAGGTGTGTGCGATCGACCCCAACGTGCAGGATGTCGATGTGCCCTACACGAACAACTGCGCTCGGGGCGCCTCACCAGGCATCTTTCAAGGGTTGGACGGATACGTTCCGATCGAGCGGAGCCCCCTGGGGCCCATCCCGTTGATCAAACCGCCGTATGCACGGCTGGTGGCGATCGACCTGAACGCCGGGGACATCGCCTGGAGTGTGCCATTTGGCGAAGGCAGCCGGGTCATGCGAAATCATCCCTTGCTCCGCGACGCCGACCTGCCGGATCGCCTCGGCACGCGTGGCGCCAACGGTCCGATGGTGACAGCCGGCGGACTGGTGTTCCTCGGTGGGGGCGACCCGTATCTCTATGCGTTCGATGCCGACACGGGCCGCGAGTTGTATCGCGTGCCCACAGCGTTCCGCACCAGCGGTAACCCGATGAGCTACCGCTCACGTGCCGGCAAACAATTCATCCTGATCGCCACCGGCGCCGGACCGGACGCGTCGCTCGTGGCGTTCAGCCTGCCGGACTAGCCACAGGCTGCCTTACCTCTCTATTCGGAAGGGGAATCTGTGTCACGCCGTACTGCTATCGCCATCCTCATCGCCATACTCGGATCGATCCCGACCGCCAGCGCCCAGGACGAGCATCCAGGCGCCGCACCCTACGCGCAAGTCTGCGGGATGTGTCACGGTGAGGCGGGTAAAGGCGACATCGCCCCGCCGCTCGTCCCGGGTCGGTTCGACCCCGAGTACGTGTTGGCGATTGTCCGGGAGGGCTACGGGCAAATGCCTCCAATTTCGAGCCGTGAGCTCACCGACGACCAAGTGCGGCAGATTGTGGAGTACCTGGCGACAATCGGGGAGGAAGGCTCAAAGTCACCAGCATCGACACTTGTCCCTCGCCAAGAACTGCGATCTCGTTGACCTGCTAGACATCGACCGCGAACGCGGCGGGCCCGGAGGGGCATGGTCGAATTGTGTAACTTGATCCGCCACGGCCGGCACCCGGACCACACTCCACACCCGTTCCCCGCGGTGATCAGAAGGAGCTGGCTCACGGGCGTGACGGCGTCCAGGCGGCTCTGATGTCGCGGTTGTGAAGTATCGCTCGAGGAGGCACCGAATCTGCCCAGGCACGGGCGGCTAGTGAACGCGCCAGCCGATATAGAGCCCGAGCGCCTGGATATCCGGGTTGCGCCAACGACCGTCTAGACCATTATTCGACAGGTGAAGCCACCGCGCGCCGCCCAGCATGTCGACCCGAGAGACGAGCCGACGCGACAGGCCGACGCCGGTCTGCGCGACGATGTTGAATTGGGTCCCATGGTCCGGCACCCGATCCGAGGCGTAGGACGGCCCAGCCCCCCCCTCGAAGAACACGGACGTCTGGCCAACCTCCAGAGCGGTCCAGCGAAGCATCACGCTCAAAGCGGGCATCAACACGTTGTTAGCCGGAGTCTGGTTCACATGCAGCATCTGGGCCTCGAAGCCGATGGCCCAACGTGGACTCAATTGACGGTACAGGCTGACCGCCCCGCCGGCGAGCTGTTCGCGGAACTGATTCATGTCCCACGACTCGACAAAGAACGCACCGGTTAACTCGACAGCCCAGGTCCGGGTGGCGACCGCGTCGGCGGTCGACCCGTCACCGGTGACGGATGGTGGCTCTCCAGGCGATTCATCGGCGGTGGCCAGGGGTGGCGCGGCACCCAGGGCCACCACGAGAATGACTATTCGATCGAGTCTTGCCATACACCAACCTCCCCCGGGCCAACAGCTGCCCCCCACCGGCTGGGCTCCGTCGGTGACCAACGCCGGCCGAGGTTGTACACCTGATCCACGTCTCCGTTCAAGTCATACCGAGACCGACACGCGCCTCCGGTCGGTGATAGCACGCCGAACGGTCAGCGCTGTCCACCAGCATCGCCCGCGCAGGTGGCTCGGTAAGTCACGAGAAGCCCAACCTGGCGATGGGACAAAATGTCCGAGGATTTTACCTGTCTTCGTTTTATAGTCTCTAGAGACCGCGAACGTGAATGATCCGCCGCGTGTCGCCAACTGGAGAGGCGGCGGCTGAAAGCTTGAGACAAAGGGAGAATCTTTATGAGCATGCGACACCGTGTATTCACAACAGTGCCGGCATTCGCATTCGCGCTGGTCGTGGCCGCCAGCACCCCAGCCCTGGCGCAGACCGCGGCCCACGGGCAGCCTGACATCCAGGGTGTCTGGACCAACTTCGACCCGACCCCGTTCGAAGCCCCCAACGACATCGACCTGGAGCGGCTCGCGCCTCTGGCCGCCTGGTTCCCGGGCAGCAACCGGCCACAGCGTCCTCCAGCCGAGCCCAACCCCGACGCCCGTTCAGCCGGACCCGCGGGCCCTTGGGGTGACGGTCCCGGCGATGCGCTGCGGAACGAACGGCGCCAATCGATGGTCGTCGACCCACCCAGTGGCCGCGTGCCGCTGCGACGGGAGGCCATCGCCAGTCGGAACAACAACCTGATCAACTTGACGGACGGCTGGTTAACCCACACGCCGTGGGAACGGTGTATCACACGTGGAATACCCGGTGGCATGTTCCCAGGCGGGTATGGCGCCGGCTATCAGATCCTGCAGGTGCCGGGCTACGTCATCCTCTTCTACGAGATGATTCATGAAGCGCGTGTCATTCCGGTAGACGACCGGCCGGCCCTGTCGGAGAACATCCGCCTCTGGAACGGCGACCCGCGCGGACGCTGGGAAGGCGACACGTTGATCGTCGAGACCGGCAACTACAACGACCAGGGCACGATCGGCACCAACATCGCCAGCCGGGGAGTCAGAGGTATCGAGCAGAGCGAGGCGCTGAAGATTGTCGAACGATTCACGCGCGTGGGTACCGACACCATCAGTTACTCGGTCACGATCGAAGACCCCAAACCGTTCACGGCGCCGTGGACCGTGGCAATGCCGCTGAACCGGGACAACACGTATCAAATTTACGAATACGCGTGTCATGAAGGCAACTACGGTCTCGAGAACAGCCTGCGGTCGGGCCGCACTGAGGATGAGACGACCGAGCAGCCCTAACTCACTCGTCCGCTGAAGACGGAGACGAGGCCCGGCGGGGCCTCGTCTCCGTCACTCGCATCCCACCGAGAACCACACCGGCGACAGCGCTCCGCGCGGAATAGGCTCGGGGGGCCACGTCCGGCGCCTCAGACCGACTCGCAATCCGCTCAGTTGGATCCCGGGTCGTAGCGAATCTCGAGATAGGTGACCGAGCCGTCTATGTCGGAGTACCAGTGTGGCGTGCCCGCGGGGATGATGACGACATCACCGATCGTCACCACCCGACGGTCGCCATCTTCGATCTTGGCGATCCGTTCACCGTCCGGGCCAGTGGACCGCACGACGCGTCCCCCGGTGACAACTGTCCCCCTGCCGTCCGTGATGTGATGCACCTCCCAGCCGGTGGGATGGATGATGGCGTTCTGCGGGACAGTCCGATGAATGAGATTGACCCGCGTCGTGTCAGTGGTTTCGATTCGAGCGACCGTCATTGGGCCGGCCGGCGCTTCCGCCAAGACCCTCTTCAAGTCCGCGCCAGTCGCGACGGTTCCCGGCGGAACGACCGCCTGTGCGGCGGCGGTTCCGAGCACGAGCATGAGGCTGATCAGTCCCATAGAACTCCTCCCTATCTGCGGTGTCTATTTTCCGCGCGCATCTTACCGTGAAGCGCCCACGCGAACCGCCCATGGGCTCCCGCGGGTCTGCTCCGCTGTGATAATCTGCGACCAATCCGCCGCGTGGAATCGCGACTTGTTCGCACGTGGCTTCCATCGAGTCCCGGGAACGACAGATGCCGATTTTCGAATACGCGTGCCGCGACTGCCACCACGAATTCGAGCTCCTGGTGCTACCCAAGGATACGACGGCCCCGGCTTGTCCAGCCTGTCAGAGCACCTCGCTGGAGAAGCAGCTCTCGCTCGCCTCGGTCAGCTCGGACGGGACCCGTCAGCGCACCTTGGGCCTTGCCCGCAAGGACGCCAAGAAGATCCAACGTGACAAGGCCCACGCGGAGCACGAGGCGTATCACCATCACCACCACTGAGCGCGACCGGTGGGACAGTGACTCGCAACCCGAGCACCGACATCCGTTCTCCCGTGCCACCATGGTGACATCACCCTTTCGCCTCGGGTTGACGCTGTCAACCGCCATTCTCCTCGGGGCGTCCGTTGCAGCCCAAGAGTCTCGGCCTAAGCCGCACGTGGCGCCCAGCGGGCGCGTGACGACGAGCGTGACATTCGATGGCCGGGTCACGCGGGGAGGCGGATGGTTCCCGGGCACGCCGTCCCATTCGGGTCCCTCGCGCATCACCATCGACTACGGCCAACCCCACGCGCGAGGTCGCACGATCTTCGGCGGACTGGTGCCCTACGACGAGGTCTGGCGGGTCGGTGCGAACTGGGCCACGCGCCTGACCCTGGATCTTGACGTGCGTATCGGCGACCTCGACGTGCCGCGCGGCGAGTACACCCTGTTTCTGCTTCCACGAGAGACCGGGGCCGAACTGATCGTCAGCCTCGAGACTCGGCAGTGGGGCACCGACTACGACCCGTCGCGAGATTTTGGACAAGCGTCCATGAGCCGCCGCGTGCTCGCGGAAGCCGCTCCCAGTATGGCCATCACGCTGGAACCGAATCTCGGCGGTGAGAACGAGGAGGTGCCGTCGGGGACCCTACGAATAACTTGGGGCACCGTCGAGTATTTCGCGGACTGGCAAATCCTCTGGCCGTAACAGGGCGTGCCCCGCAGCTGCGGAGTGGCACATTCAGGGGTCCCCATGGAGTGGGCGGCGCACGGCTTTAGCCGTGCGATCGCAGGCCTGAAGGCCTGCGCCACACCGCCGCCTCATCCGTTCCCTGCCCGAGGCTTTACGCGCCAGCGTGCGGACGGCTATCTACGATTCTAGACGCCGGACAAGTGTTCCAGTTGGCCGGTGCTGTCACCGAACTGCTCGATCGGCACCCCCAGCTTGTCCAGCAGGGTGAGCTGCAGGTTGGTCAGCGGTGTGCCTTCGGTGACCCGCACATGACGACCGCCCCGCAAACGCCCGCCGGCGCCACCCGCCAGCAAGACGGGCAGATTGACGTGCAGATGCTGGTTACCGTCGCTGATCCCGCAGCCGTACATCATCAACATGTGGTCGAACAATGTGCCGTCCCCGTCCGGCGTCGACTGCAGCCGGTCAAGGAAGTACGCAAACTGTTGGATGTGGTGCAGGTTGACCTTCGCCAACTTCTCCATTTGCACCGGGTTGTTCTGGTGGTGGGACAACCCGTGATGCGGGTCTGGAATACCCAGCTCCGGATAGGTACGCGGGCTGACCTCGCGCGACATCATGAATGTGATGATGCGGGTCATGTCGGTCTGCAACGCCAGCACCTGCAGGTCGAACATCAACCGCGCGTGGTCGGCAAACGTGTCGGGAATGCCGCCCGTGGGTCGGGCCAGCTCCGGTAGTTCCACCGCGCTCTGCGTCTCGGCCAACTGAATACGACGCTCGATGTCGCGGATGGCGTCGAGATACTGGTTGATCTTGTCCCGGTCGCCAGGCGCCAGGGTGCCCTGAAAGTTACCGACCTCCTGGACCAGGGAGTCGAGAATGCTGCGGTCCTCACGAATACGCGCCAACCGCGCGGCCTGACTCGTATCGTCGGCGTCGCCGAAGAGCCGCTCGAAAACCGCACGTGGCTGGTTCTCCATCGGCAGCGGCGTGGTGGGATTCCGCCACGACAGCGTATTGGCGTACGCGCAACTCCAGCCGGCCTCGCAGGCACCGATCAACTCGTTGGGATCGAGGCTCAGTTCGAGCGACGCCAGCTGCGTCTGCTGACCAAATCGCGCGGCCGCGATCTGGTCGAGCGACGTCCCGCCTCGAATGTCCGGCCCCTCGGTTTTCTTCGGATGCACGCCGGTCAGAAACGCCGCCGCCGCACGCACATGGTCGCCAGTGCCCTCACCCGGCAGCGGGAACATCGGCTCGCTGGCGAGTCCGCTGACCACCGTGACCTGATCCTGGAACGGCTTCAGCGGCGCCAACGTCTGTGGCAACTCGAACCCGGTGCCGTCGGCGCTAGGCGTCCACTTATCCATGATCACCCCGTTGGGCACGTACCCCACGTAGAGCCGGGATACCGGCTGCGCCGCGGTGTTGCGCATGGCCGACAGCGCCGGCACCATGCCGTCGAGCAGCGGCAGCGCCAGGGTCGCACCCACGCCACGGAGGAACGTCCGACGGGGTAACGCCAGCTTGGTGATGATCATGACGCAGGACCTCTCCTCATCTGAAACGGCACGCTGCGGGCGATACCCGCGATCA
>Ga0315338_1000567_pt1 | contig 77676 bp, 62 predicted proteins | sample ASW8metaG_FD_204518 | JGI IMG/M metagenome (GOLD analysis project Ga0315338, IMG submission 204518) | Ammonia-oxidizing marine archaeal communities from Monterey Bay, California, United States - ASW #8 | ecosystem: Environmental > Aquatic > Marine > Coastal | place: USA: California | collected...
GGGCCGGAGCCACGTGCTCACCCGTTTTGTAAGGTGATTTCTGGGCGCTCAAGGCGTCGAGGAGCTTGGATGCGTAAGCGGTAAGGATCTCGAGCGCCTCCGCCTCTTCGAGCCTCGCGGGGCCATCACCGCTATCCGCGTACACGACGGCCGCGATACGGTCACGCAAAATCAGCGGCGTCGCGAAAATACTCGTAGGGAGAACGTTTCCGATACGCGACAGCAATTGAATGTTGTCTTGGTGCTCGTTGCTGTCACCCACGAAGCTCGCGCGGCGATTGATGACGTCGCTAAAGACTGTACTGGCGCTCGTCGGCACCGAGATTTTCTTGATCGCATCGTTGCTGAAGCCGGGGCTCTGATCGAACCCTTGGCCGTTCCAGCCGATACACGAGCCGCCCTTCAAGATGAATAGCGCGACGCGTGGCGCAAACTGCGACAGCTCGGCAAGCAATAGCGTAAGCACCTCCGTCAGCGAGGTCCCTTCGTCGAGCTTCGTCACCGAGGCTCGTACTTTCTTGAGGCTGCCACCGTCGCCGGCCCCACCCGATTCACCACCGCCGCCGGCGCTCAGCGCCTCGTTCGCGAAGGCGAGGATGCGGTCCTCGTCGATGTTCTCCTCGTACTTCGACAACCGCTCTTTGAGCTGGTCGAGCTTTTCGAGGAGCTCACCCTGCAGAGTGCTGACCTCATCGGTGAGGCCCTCCGCCCAATTCGACATCAGCGCGTGGAACAGCGCTAGCGATTTCGCACGTAGCTGGTCTTCGTTCATTTGGGGGCCGGATCTCCTAACGGTCAACCAGGGACAGAACTCCGAGCACCAAGGAGCCTTTTTCTTTTCGTGACTATGGTTTAACTACTCTAGCAGATCATTATGTGGCGTGTTTCGGCATAAGTCAACATAGACAAAGGCCTTTCGCGTCCGCATCATGTTGACGAGAGTTTTCGCAGCGATTTGCAAACCGAACACTAAACAGCGTAAAATATACTGAGTAAACGACTTGAAAAGGGGGCGTAAAGGGTTCGACGGGGATAATTGATTCCGAAGTGGCATGCCGAGCTCCCATATCTCGTAAAACCATGGGAAAACACACAATTGCTGACCAAGAGTTAGCTCTAGCCGCTTAAAACCCGGCTACGTTCTCCCGGGCTGTGCCCGCCGTGCTCGGGAAGAACGCCATTCAGGTAGGCTAGTCGGACGCGTGCCTCGAGCGTTCGGCGAAACTTAGAGGATAGCTTCCATCGGGTCCTTGCCGGGTCCTGACCGATGGCGGCGAGATTAACGGGAACCGGATACGCATGTAGAAGCTTCGGTTGAAGATCTTCGGACGCGGGTTCGATTCCCGCCGCCTCCACCATCCTTCGCCTACGCAATTCACTTGCAGGCTACGGCTAGGTAAACCACGTACTTGTCTCGCCGAAGCCCGCAACGGCGCCTGCCTCGCCGTAGCTCGAAAAGAGCGAAGGCGGGTAGGCGGACCTCACGACAGAAATTCGTCTAGGCCTAGTATGAGAAACGACGGGAAGCGCTTTGTCTACGTCCTGCGAAGCGTACGAGACCCGGAGCGGCATTATGTCGGCCTGACGGCCGATGTCGACCAGCGTTTGGCTTGGCACAACGCCGGCCAGTCACCGTACACAGCGAAGCTCAGGCCGTGGTCGATAGTCGTGGCCCTGGAGTTTCTAAACCAGCGATTGGCGAGCAGATTTGAGAAGTACCTCAAGTCTGGCTCCGGCCGCGCCTTCGCGAAGCGGCATTTCAGCTGAGGTCGGCTCGTTCACGTGGCAGCTCGGCATGATTACGTCCGATCGAACACGTTGTCGGAGTTTCTTGGAGCGCCGCGAGGGTCACTCGAACCGGGAGGGGATCACGCCAAGTCCGCGTGCGGGCCCGATTGGAAGTGCTGAGATCAGCCCATTGGTTCATCAAGCGCGTGGTTGCTATTTGTCTGCGTTCCACGGTGCCGACACGACCGGGCTGATTGACAGTCGAACCAGGTGTTTGGGGCCGAATGCATCATTCGTCTCGACGTAATTCCAGTACTGCAGTTGGAACTTCCACGGCCGGCCCTTGATGACGGAGGTCTTGGCGATACCGATGCCGAGCGGCAAAGAAAGCCTGTTGTCACTGGCTGCCTCGTGATCGTAAGTAACGACCGGCGCCGCCGCCACTTGCCAACCACCTCCAAGTGAAATCGCGTAGATATATGTAAGGGCACTGCTGTTGATCTTTGCGTCTCCCGAGCCAGCAAAGTCCCATTGGTGCGTGAACAGGCCAATCACTGCACCCCATTTGGCAACCTTCCCAAATAGTGCCTCCGGGCCCAGTGCCCATTTATCCTTGCCAAGCTTGTCATTGGTCGCAGTTGGCAAAGTGCCGACGACACCGCCACCATAAAGCCAACCACTCTTGCTCGTTTGTCCGTAAGACAGGTCAAATCCAATATCGCCAAGATCGGTACCTTCGGAGCTGAAGCTGCCCAAACCGTCCGGCGCCGGCTCATTGAAGAATATCGGAACCGCAGGGCGAAGAAATACAGTGCCCTTGCCATCGGAAAGTTTGAACGGGAATACAGTCTGGAACAGATAGCGAAACGACGACTCTTCTTCGGCACCCGGCAAATCACCCTGGAACGTCACATATTCGAAGTTGTTACCAATCGTCATTATTGGATTCGTCGGGTTTGCCAGTTTTTGCGCCATCTCTTCTGCGGAGGGCTCGGCCGCACCGCCTGCGCCCGTCCTGGGTGCGCCGGTCAGGCTGGCTTCCTGATCCGTGACTGTGAAGATAACGGTTTCGCCGGTCTCGATTTTCGTACCGCGGTATTCGTTTGATTTTTCGCTATTCTTATCGATACGCCAGCACTGATAGCGGCGATCGATTTCGATACAGATCAACTCATCATCGACGACTTTCCAGTTCCGCTCGAACGTATCGTTCCAGGCCTTTAGTTCACCAGTACCGTCGGCATTGTATTTGGCAACAGCGAGACTGCCACCGCCTAGCTCCGCGACTAGTACGGTGCCGCTGAATAAGGCGGTCAACTCGTCGGCACCGATGACCGGTTCCCAGGTTTCGGCCTGAGCGCTAAGGGACAGGCCAACCAATATCAGCGATACAAGTAAGGATACGAACCTTCTATCCTGGTGCAGGTTCATTATTCGAGATTCTCTTGCAAACAAATCGCCTCAAACTCTCGACGCTCTAGATCCGGCACACGCGCCAACCCTGCTTCAGGGCAGGAGCTATCCTGGCACCTACAACGTGTTCTTGTAGACGTCGCCGTCTTTCATGATGAAGCGAATCGTCTCGGGGCTATCCGGACGAGGATCCGCACCAAACCACTTGTCGCCCGTGCCAACGACCGAGAAGTCCTCGAACGGGTTGCCGTCGATGATGAGGATATCGGCATAAGCACCTTCCTCGATAACGCCCAGCTTTGCGTCCGGATAGGGATTCATGAATTCGCCGGACAATGCTGCTATTTCTCCACCGACAGAAGTCATCGCGACAAGTGAGGTATGGGCACCGAAGAATTCTTTGTTCAGGTGTTTCTCGTAGGCGATCTGGATGTTGCACGCGGCCACGGAGCCGACACAGTCGGTATGGAAGCCGCGCTTCGCAGGGCAACTTCGCATGTTATCGAGATAGCCGGAGAAAGCAGCACTCGCGGACTTCGCTTTTGCCAAGCTTGCAGGCACGTCCTTGACTGCCGGGATATCCAACAGACCCGGGTCAAAGGCTGTCAGGTTCGTGGTGATATAGGCGCCCTTCTCCTCCATCAACTTGGAGATCTCGCAGTCGAACATGAAGCCGTGCTCGATAGATTTCACGCCTGCGTTCAGCGCAGCCACGATGGCCTCTTTTCTGTAGGAATGCGCCATCACGTAGCTGCCATATTCATTGGCGACCCGAACCACAGCCTCGATCTCTGCCTGCGACCCGGCGAGCAATTCCCACGGATCGAACGCAGAAACCACACCACCGGACTGCATGAACTTCAACTGACTGGCACCCATCCGAAAATTGTTGCGGCCGAATTTCTGAACGTCGGCGGCGCTGTCGACCTCTTGCGCCATGTTCAGGCGACTGAAGTTGGTCGATTCTCCAACCGGCGAAGTGAAATTCGCGAAGTCTGCGTGACCACCTCGGGTGCCGAGGAACGCGGCAGAAGGATAAAAGCGCGGCCCGACAATCGTGCCGGCATCAATTGCACGGCGCAGACCGGCATTCGCTCCACCCGCATCACGTACCGTAGTGAAGCCTTGCATTAGGTACATCTCGGCCATCTTGGTCCCGTGGATCGCGAAATCTTCCCACGTCGTCGTGCCTTCCATAGCAGGAAGCGTCGGCCCCATCAGCATGAAGTGGGCGTGGTTCTCGATAAATCCGGGCGAAAGGGTTCGACCGCCGCCATCAATTACAGTGGCACCTGGCGCATTGATGGTGTCAGCAGAAACCTGCTTGATCAGGTTTCCCTCGACCAACACATTGCCAGCCATGCGGCCTTCGTTGACGCCGTCAAAAATCTGCACATTGGTAAATAGTGTTTGCTTCGGCGCCTCGTCTTGCGCGACGGCTGCGATCGAAACGACCGACAACACGGCGACACAAACACTCAGTGCGAACTTTCTCATTCCTATGCTCCCAAGAATCTGTACGTGAAGTCATTCATTTTGAAGGCAGTGACTCTATCAAATAGTCTCCGGCCAATCACGGGCCTTTGTGGCGATGGACGCTGCCTGCACCTGGTCGACCATGCCGGCGCGTCCTCGGAAACACTGAGCTAGCGGCTCCCGATTTGGCATGTATATGTTAATATGTTTTTATGCGAACAACGGTCGACCTTCCCGATGAGCTCATGCGCCAAGCCAAAGCGCGCGCGGCGCTCCGAGGGATGAAGCTGAAGGAGTTCGTCGCCGAAGCCCTGGAGAACGCGATCTACTACGGCCAGAACACCCACGCGGGGCAAGTCGCAGCGGACGGAGCGGAGGACAACGATGACATCCTCATCCTCGACCAGGGCTGTTCGCTTCCACTCATTCGAGGATCGTGCGGGCCAGAGTTGAACCAGCTATCGGGCGGCAAAGCGGCTGAGCTTCTCGAGCAGGAAGACGTTGACCGAACGGCCAATTCTCGCCGACGTTGACGTCTGGCTCGCCTCGACCGTCGCGGCGCATCCCCACCACGACGCGGCAAGACGATGGTGGGCCGACGAGGTCCTGCCGTCAGGCTCAAAGGTTGCGTTTTGCCGCGTGACGCAGCTTGGCCTCTTGCGGCTATTGACCAACAAGAGCGTGATGGGGCGTCAGCGGCAGACGATCGCAGAGGCCTGGGAGCACTACGATCGGATCGCCTCTCAAGCGATGATTACGTACGTGGACGAGCCGCCCGCGCTCAGCGAGCAGCTACGCCATCTGAGTGCTTCGGGACGATCGTCGAAGAACTTCTGGACGGATGCCTACCTCGCCGCTTTCGCGCAAAGCTGCAATTTTCGTCTCGTGACATTTGACGGCGGGTTCAAGAAGTTTCCAGTTCTGGAGCTCACCGTGCTGCGGTAGTTCGAGTTACCGAACGGAGGGGCGCTTTGGCGAATCGATCGAAAAGCACGTCGGCGCGCTGAACCCGAGGACCCAAAAGCGGGGAGCTTGGACGCTCGTGGGCGAAGCTCGAGGTCAGCGCGGACGTTGGTCTCGGAGTTCGCGGACCTTCTTGACCGACGGCGCGCTCGACGGTGATTTGCACTGTGGCCGCGCAGCTGATTTCATGGAAGTGCGAGACGCCGCGATACGGAGGCCCGGCCATGGACGTGGGTTGTACGACCCGATTCTTCGCACTGATTCTCGCCGCCTATGGAGCGACGGGCGCGGCTCAGGATCTGACGCCTGAAACGCCGCAAAGCTGCGACATCCCGGCGGACCTCCTTGCTCGGTATGGGCCGAACCTCTTCACTCGTGGGCAGGAATTGATCCTCGGCGAGGCGATGTCCGAGCATCTCGAAGCGAGTTTCCGCGTTGTCGACGACCCAGAGGTCAACAGCCGATTACAAAGCCTCGGCGAGCGCATCGCTGCTCAATTGCCCAGACCCCGCTTCGATTATCGCTTCGCTCTCGTGGATACACCGACCCCTATGGCGTTCGCCTTCGCGGGGGGAACCATCTACATCTCGCAGACGCTCGTGGGCATGGCTCGGAGTGAGGACGAGCTGGCGGGCGCGATAGCTCACGAGATCGCCCGAGTCGCGAGCCGCCACCAGGCGATTTCGATGACGGACTTATTGCGTCGCCATCTGGACGTCACCGAGCTCTACGATCGGAACGACATCCGGCAGCGATACCACGAATACATCGACGCGGTGATACACACGCGCTGGCGCGAGGATCGCGACGCGGCGAACGAAAAGCAGGCTCAAGCCGACATCGTTGGCATGTACGCGACCGCGAAGGCCGGCTACGACCCGGCGGCGTTCGCGACGCTCCTCGATCGACTCGCAGGAGTCGACCGCGAGAGAGCCCGCGGGTCGAACGGCCTGCTCGAGACGACCTTGCCCGCTTCGCGGCGTCTACGGAAATTGCGCCGCGAGACGCGCGAGTTCTGGCGTCGGTGCGGCGCGTACGTCGATCCGTGGCGCGCATCGGAATTCGAGGAGTTTCGCGCACTCGCGTTGGCGAAAGCCGGCCCGGATCACGAGGAAGCGCTCGAAGGGCTCGTGGCGAAGCGGCAGCTTCGAGAGCCCCTACCCACGACTCCGAGCGAGCTTCGCTTCAGCCCCGACGGCCGGTACGTTCTCGCGCTCGACGAGCAGGCGATCTACATATATACGCGAGAGCCGTTCGAGCTGTCGTTCTCCGTGGATGCGCCCACCGCCATATCCGCGCATTTCACTCCCGATTCGCGGTCGCTCGTGTGGCTCGACCACGAGCTGCGCGTCGAGCAGTGGAGCCTCGACCGTAAACGGCTAGAGGTGGCGCATGAGCTCGTCGTGTCCGAGGGGTGCCTGCAGCCGCTCTTGTCTCCCGATGGGACGATCCTGGCCTGCTTCACCTACGAAGGCGCGCTCTCCCTGCGCTACGTGCTCACGGGCCGGGAGTTTTTCCTCGAGAAGGACTTCTACTCATTCATCCGCAGACCGGTCGACCCGCTCGTCACGAAGCTGGCTCGAGGCGAGCCGGGGGCGCTCCTGACGGGGTTCAGTCCCGATGGCCGCTACTTCGTGGCGGCACAGCCGCCGCAGCGGACCATCGCCGCCGACCTGGTGGCGCAACAGGTGGTCTCTCTACCGGGGTCGATCAAGGACGCGCTCCACGGGGGCTTCACGTTTCTCGACGGACAGCGCATAGCTGCGGTGCATCCGCGCGATCCTAGGAAGTCCGGAGTCTTTGCCTTCCCATCCGGCGACGTCCTTGCGTCCCTAGCGCTCGGCCGCCAGAGCGTGGCTGCACCGACGCGAGGCAACTTTCTCGTTGTCCGCCCGGCGGCGGATGATCCACTCGGCGTGGTCGATCTGGTTACGAAGAAGCTGATTCTCACGGGCACAGCACCCGCTTTCGACATTTACGACGACGTCTTCGTCGGCCAGCACCCTTCCGGTGACCTCCGCCTCAATCGGATCGCGACGTTAGGTTCGGATGGCGAGATCGAAGTCGAGGCGCTCGCGTCCGCCGCGCTCCCGCCGAGTCGGCTTATTGGTCTGAAGACCTCAGTTGTCTCGGCCACCCTGGAGCTCTTGGCGGTCTCGGAGCCAAGTCGGGGCGGCATCTGGAACCTCCGGACCGGCGAGCGGCTGACACGCTCGCGCGGCTTTCACGGCGCATTCTTCGACGGGCCGACGCTGGTCGCGGATTTCCCGAAGTTTCAGGACACCGAGCGGAAGATCATCGCCCTGACGCCCAACGGATCCGTAGAAGGGCCGAATCTCGATCCTCACTGGCGACAGATTGGAGACCTGCTTCTGGGCGCCCGAGCCCGCGACGACGACGTGGTCATCGAGGCGCGTCGGGTCTCGGATCTCGAGCCGAGCTGGAGTCGGGAGGTCGCTTTCGACTCTCGCCACGACCGCATGCTGCGGTGGTTCGTGACGCCCCGGCGGCTGGCGTTGGTCTGGCCGGGTCAGGCACGTTCGGCGAAGCGCATCGTCGACGCCGACCCGCGCATGAAGGCGCGTTATCGAACGCTCGACGACAAAGAGCTCGTTCCTGTGGTCGAGGTCGTCGACGCACTCACCGGCGAGCCAACGGGTCGCGTGCTAATGGAACACGTCCTCAGCAGCGCCGACCTCACGGGTGTCCACGTGGAGGGCGATACGGTCGTGGCGTCCCTGACGGAGGACCGCGTGCTCCTCTACTCTCTGTCCACCGGGGAGCTCGTCGGGAGTCTCTTCGGGCGAGAGCCGGTCGTGAGTCCCACTGCTAGACTTCTGGGCGTCGAAAAGAACCAGACCGACTTCGTCCTGTACCGATTACCATCGCTCGAGGAAGTGCGTCGCTACCGTTTCGGAGCTCCGATCTCCTATGCCTGGATGAACGAGGAGAGCGACCGCTTGTTCGTCCTGACGAACCTGCAGACCGCATACGTTTTCGAGCTACCGGAGTCTTGAGAGTGGGCGACCCGTGAAGGTCCAAAGAACTACGAAAAACTCCTGACAACTCAGAATAAGCGGAGACTACTTACCCGAATTTTTGACGCGTGGCCAACCACGACACCACCAAGCTTCCTACCACCTCATTCGAGGATGGCTTGATAGGTGAGCGTCTGGAGGTCTCGACGGATGTTGATGTGGGTATAGGGCCGGATCTGGGTCATCAGGATCCCGATCAGCTCTTCCTCGGGATCAACCCAGAACACCGTGCCAAAGGCTCCTCCCCAGGCGTAGCTGCCGAGCTGGGACGGCATGCCTGAGAGTCCCTTGTCGGTGACCACGCTGTAGCCGAGACCGAAGCCGAATCCCGGGCCGCGAAGCCACGTCTCGAGGTCGCCGATGTGGTTCGTGGTCATGAGCTCGACCGTCTTCGGCCCGAGAAGACGCACACCCTGAAGCTCACCGCCATCGAGCATCATCTGATGAAAACGAAAGTAGTCACGCGCGGTCCCGACAAGACCTCCAGCACCGCTGAAGTAGGTGTGCGGTTCCTTGATATAGCGACTCTCGACCGAGGGTGCCTCCGTGAGCTCGATCTTGCCCTCTTCGTTGGGTCCGTAGAGCGCCGCGAAACGCTCGACTTTCTCGGCCGGCAAATAGAAATGGGTGTCCGTCATATCGAGTGGCGCGAAGATACGCTCTTTCAAGAATTGGTCGAACGTCTTCCCCGAGATCACTTCAACCAAACGCCCGACGATGTCGGTCGCGGGACCGTACTCCCACTTGTCTCCCGGGTGGAAGTTGAGCGGTAACTGGGCGAGATCTCGACTCATCGCGTCGATCGTCCAGCCATCCTTCTTGCCGTCCCGCTTGGCGCGCAGGCCGAGATAGTCGCCTCGGGTCAGGCCGCGATAGAGGTTCGGAAAGCCGGCGGTGTGGGTCAGGATATGCTGCACGGTGATCGGCCGAGCGGCCGCCACTCGCTTGTAGGTCGTGCCCACTTGCTCACCCTCGCCGGGAAGGGTGGCGACGTCCATCTCGGCATATTCGGGTAAGAACTTCGAGATGGGATCTCGCAGCTGAAAGTGACCCTCCTCCCACAGCATCATGAGCGCGACCGAAGCGATCGGCTTGGTCATCGAAGCGAGCCGGAAAATCGCGTCGGCCGTCATCGGGGCATTGCCTTCGGCGTGCCGGTAGCCCAGGCTTTCGAGGTGCACGACCTTGCCGCGCCGCGCGATCAGCGTGACGACGCCCGCCACCTCGCGGCGGTCGATGTAGCCTTGCATGGCGTTCGTGACACGCTCGAGCCGCTCGGATGACATGCCGACCGACTCGGGCGCCGCAACCGGCAGGCCAAGATCGTTCTCGGCGTTGGTCTCCTCGCCCTCAGAGGCGAAGCTGCTAGCCGCCGCGAAAAGGGCGAAGACGAGAGTGAACCGACCGATAACCATGGCTAGAGAACGGTAGCAACCTAGACGATGCTTCATGGGGCTCCTCGCTTCGTGTCGTGTACTTCTCGGCCCAACGCCTGTCCATGTGACGCGCGCTGTTTTGGGGAAAGGCACGTCGAGGATATCAAACGACGAGCACCCTCCGCGCCCACCAACGGCTGAGGGGCGTCGCGTCTCGTCGAAATGGCAACGAGGGCGCGCTCAGGTGTCCATCACCAGCCGAACGTCATCGTCGATGGCGTCTCCCTCCGGCGACTCGAACCACGTAAGAACCATGAGCACGGTGAACGACGCGGCCATCGACACGGCCGTCGGCAATACGCCGGGCGCGAAAATCGAAAGACCGCTGCGAGCCGCGAGCTCGAGCGCCACGTTAAAAACGATCCCAACAACCATCGAAGCGGTCGCTGCGCGCGCCGTCACCCGGCGCCAGTTGAGCCCCACCGCCAGAGCGGGCGCCAGTGCCGCGCCGAATGTCCCGAAGGCAAACGTCCCGAGAAGCGCAATCAGGTCACCGTGCGCGAGCGCCAAAGCCGCCGCCGCGAGAGCGATCCCGACGACCGCTACGCGGCCCCACCGGAGCTCGTGCGTGAGCTCACGTCCAAGTGCTTTCGGAAGGTCGCGAACGAGAGCCGCCGAGCCGATATTCACGAACGAGTCCGCCGTCGACATGATCGCAGCCAGAACTCCCGCAAAAACGAGCCCGGCGAGAAGGGACGGGGCGAACTGGGTCAAGTACAACGGCGCCGCGTCGTCCGCTCTTGCCAGGGCATCCATACGTCCTTGCGCGACGAGCGCCGGGACCGCGAGTCCGATTCCGAGCCAGATGAGCACGCACAGTGTTTGCGTCGTCCCGATGATGAGAGGAAGCCACTTGAGCTTGCGGGGATCGTCGAGCATGTAGAACTTGTGGAGCATGTGCGGCTGGCCAAGAGTTCCAACCGCGAAGACGAAGTAGAACCCTATCGCGGTGAAGATCGGGACGGTGCCAAACGGTTCGAGAAAGCCGGGCCCAAACGCGTCCGATGCAGCGATCGACGCCGCCACGCTCGCAGGCCCACCCGCGGTCGCGATGGCGTGAAAGAACACGACGCCCGCGACGAGAGCCATCAACGATCCCTGCACGAGGTCCGTGTAGACGCCCGCGATCATCCCACCTAGCGTCGCGTAGACGAGAACGACCGCGACTCCCACACCGACGGCGACGGTCAGACTCTGAGCACCGAAATAGGCTCTCGTCCCCAAGACGGCTTCGAGGAGACGCCCCATCGCGAGAAACTGCAAGCCGAGATAGGCGACCGTGCCGACGATGACGGCGATGGCAGCGACGGCAGAGGCCGAGCGGCTCCGGTAGCGTGCGTAGATGGCATCGGGGATCGTGTACACCTCGCGAACGCCGGCAAGCAGGCGAAGACGCTTGGCCAGTACCCAGCACAGGAGTCCGGCCGTAAAGCTCACCGGAATCACGATGAAGAGCGACCCCACGCCTAGCTGATACATGAGCCCCGGCCCACCAATGAAGACGAAGCCACTGAACGCCGCCGACATCGTGGCGAGACCGACGAGCCAGAGCCCGATACTCTGTCCGGCGATCCAGAAATCCTTGGTGGTGCGGGTCCGTCGCGCCGACCAGATGCCAACGAGCACGACGAGGAGCAAGTAGATAGCCGCGCTTGCCGTGATGAACGGTCGGTCGAGGACGAGCACGTCAGTCGTTCTTCATCTTCTCGAGGCGCTCGACCAGTGCGTCGTCGATGCCCGACTCGGCAAACGTTTGCGCGTATCCCCAAGCGGTCACGAGAAGCGGGAGAAACCACATCCCGACGATCAGGACGAGCGTGGTCAACGGATAGCCCCAAGGTCCCGCGCGCCCGTGAAGCACGAGGATCCCGACGAGACTGGTCTCGAAGAGCACGAGCAGCACGACGAGCGGTATCCGCAATCGACCGAGACCTTCTCGGCGAGAGCCTCCGAGGGCGATGAGCGCCACCGGAAAGCCCATAGCGAGGGCCGCGAAGAGCCACTCGGCTAGCGGGTGCTCGAACCAGAAGCTAAGAAGAATCGCGGGTGCCGCGAGCGTGAGGAAGACAAGAGCGATCACGAGCTCGCCACAACTCGAACGTAAAGCGGTTCTGACGCATTCGGCATGTCGCCCTCTCTGAGGGCGCAGTCTACCGGACTGGGCGCTCCACTGCGTGGCACAAGCCGACGGGATCGTCGCGCCCGGAGATCAGAAGCTCGAACCTACGGTGGCGGGAACGCCGACGGCCTGAAGTTCGACACCGTCCACAGCGCCTGGATGAACGCGTCCACATTGTTCGCGGGATCAATGAACGGCCCACCAAACGTACCCAAGAACCAGCCTTGATAGCTCGCCAACGGATCGGAGAACCGCCCCACTCGCCCGCACTTCTTAAGGCCAAGGATCTCTTTACACAGCCGGTTGGTCGCCATGATCGTTTTCCGCTCGAGTGGAACGAGAACGAAGCCGAAACCGATAGGCGTCGCTCCCTGCTCGCCAGGTTCTAGCGCGTAGTGGTCATGCATGAGCCCGGCGTTATGCCCTAGCTCGTGGATGAGGGAGTAACCCGTGAGAGCACATCTGGCGAAAACCCAATGCTTTCCGAAGCCGCTGAACCTGCCCCGACCGTCGTGGAAAACCTGGTTTTGTGGAGTTGCGAGCTCTCTCAAGATCTCCCCCTGGCCGCAGGCGTTCGGGTCTTCGGGTCCGGCGAGGAACAAGCTGACGATGTCCGCACGTGACTGGTCCGCAGCATTGAGCGTCTGGTCGTAGTACACCCCGCCACTCTTGATAGAGTCGATGCGCCTTTCCGTCGGCTCAGGGCCCTCCAACAGCAGCTCTTTGACGACATTCAACTGGGTCGGGACACCGCTCATCAACAGGACGAAGTTCGCTCTGTCCACGGCATGCGCGATGACCAAGTCGATACTCGTCACCCCGTTGAAGATCTGGCCGTTGACGCGAATCTCGGTCGCCTTTTGTTGCGCCTCCGGCGAGTACGCGACCAACAAGTCGATCTGTTCACCGGAATCGAGCTTCAAGGTGATGCCGTTGTGGTCTTCAACGACCTGTACCGGCTCGAACAGATTGCGGAAGTTGCGGAATCTGCGGGCAGGAGAGATAGGTCCAGCGAAGAATCGATTTCTGCGTGGCTGTTTGGCTGCGTAGACATCGCTCAGGCTTCCGCTCGGAGCCTCCTCCGCATTGTGATCCGGCGGTAATCGACTGAGGTCGATCTCCGCCAGCTCGAAAGCGTTTCTCTGCGCCACGGGGCGCAACACGTAAACGCGCTCGTCGTCATGGATCGTCCCCATCATCACGCCGTCGACGACCGTCAAGATCACGTCACCAATACCGCGGCGCGGGATGTTGCCGAACCACGTGAAGGAGCTCCCGGTGCGGTCGTCGGGATCAGTGACGAGACGCGTCAACTTGGCGTCGATCGCGTAGCCATCGAAGAGCTCGAGGCGAACCTGGCGACGGCCCCGGAGTCGATAAGCTCGCGGTGCCGGCGCAATGAGCTCGAGGGGATCGGCGGACACGAATCGACGCCGGATCGCCGTTTTGTCTGGATCGGGGACGATTTCGAGCTGGTCCTCGGAGACCGCGGTCATCAGCGAAAAGACTTCCTTCGTCCGTTCGCCGCGATCGTAATATCTGGATCGTTTCTGACCGTGGTACTCGTATCGCTTCTGACCCGCGATGGCGTCGGCCGGGCCGATCGCCGTCACGCCGGCGGCGAATAGCACCGCAACGACTCCCACACGTGCTCTTGTTGTCCCCATGCTCGTTCCTTTCGTGACCGTTCCGTCATCGAGCGTTTGGATCGACACGTCGGTGACGGAGAACGCTGTCTCCTTGTATAGAGAACGGTCACGCGCGGTTTGCTCATGGAAACTCGCACCTCCGGCGAACAGAAGAGTCGAGACGGCGAAAGGGCCGCGACGGTGCTAGCGGCGACGGCGGCGAGCGAGCGCGCCCACTCCGAGACCGAGAAGAGCGACCGACGACGGCTCGGGCACCGTGATGACACGGATCCAGTCGCCGGGAACGGCGGCTTGGCTATTGAACGTGAGCGTCTTCCCCGAGATGTCCGCGAAGACGTTATCCCGCGACGTAGCCAGGTGGTCCTCGAGACCTCTCGCGCCGAAAGCGCCGCCGTAGATGACTGAAGGCAATCCGAAAACCGGGTCTGACGCTGCCAAGAGTGAGGTGCTCCAAATGATGCCAGCGATCCGGTCATTGAACGTGTACGTCGACGTGTGCGTGCCGGGCGTGCCGTTCAGCGGATCCCAGAAAATGGTGTGGCTCGTGCCGTACGTACCGGGAGCGAACATACCGGGGCTTCCGCCTTGCTCCGGACCGTAGATCACCTCGGGGGTCGGATTGACGACGTTCAGCAAAATCCCGGTGAGGTCCGCTTGGCCCTCCGTGAAATACCGCCCTCCCTCGTCGCCGCTGCCCGGGCCCGGCGGCGAGGCATAGCCGCCTCCGAGCAGATCGTCGGATACATTCAGGCCGTTCGGAAATCCTTGAATGTTGACGGCGTTCGTCGCGCTGATGATGGTCGCCGACGCGGGTCCCACCGTCAGAAGGAGCGCGAGCCCAACAAGAAGCAGGTGTCTATAAGTTACTCTCATGGTTTACCCTCCATCGGCACCAACAGTGTGTTAGACCGGCCGAGGACGAGAAGGTTTACTCCCCTTCTCTTTCACGATGTATTTCTACGACGTCAGCGAGGCGCACGGCATCGAGAGCCTCGCAGCCCGTGGACTATCGCGACGAGAGCGCTTGCACGGCATCCACGATGCCCCAACCCATGAGTCGCGTCGGCGCGGACGCATTCGACGCCGTCGAGCGGAGCGCTGCTCGGATGCGCTGCACCGTCCACTCCGGATGCGCTTCCAGGAGAAGAGCGACGACCCCCGCCGTGAGTGGGCAGGCGAAGGAAGTTCCATCGCCGAGTCCGTACTGATCGTTCGTCCTTGGGTTGATGCCCTTCACGAGAACGCCCTGCGCCATGACATCCGGCTTGATGCGGTCATCGGAGGTGCGGCCGACGGAGCTGAACTCCGCGCGAGCGCCAAAGGAGTCGACCGCTCCGATACTCAAGACGAGCTTCCCGTCGGCGGGAGCGCTGAGCGTGTTGCCCGTCGCGGAGAAGCCGCCATTCCCCGCTGACGTGACGACGACGACTCCGAGCTCGGCGGCCATTTCCGCCGCCCGCGTTATGAGAGCGGTCTCCCCGTCCATGTCACCGGCCGTGTAGCCCGCGAACCCCTCGTCGAATCCGAGATAACCGAGCGAGCTACTAATGATGTCGGCTCCCGCCGCCTCTGCCCACTCGGCCGCAGCCGCCCAGTTGTCTTCCTCGATCGGCGTTTCGCTCTCGGTGTCCTCGGTCTTCGCAAGCAAGTAGCTCGCGCGATAGGCCGGCCCGATCAGCTCGCCGGGAGCGTAGCCACCCATCATCGACAGCACACGCGCGCCGTGCGAGCCATCCCCCACATCGCCGTTGTTACCCACGGCCGAATCGCCGTTCACGAAATCCCACCGCTCGAGAATATCGAGATGGCGCAGCGCCTCGTGTCGCCCAAGCTTCATGAATCCGGTATCGAATACCGCGACGACGACGCCATCACCCGTGAGCCCCATGTCATGGAGCGCCGGCACACCGATCTGCTCGAGCTGTCCGAAGGAGGATCCGTAGTCGAGTGGACCCGCGATCGAGTCGGCATCCCGAGACGATCGGCGCAGAGTCGGCACGAGAGTGGGCTCCGGAGCTTTTCGAAAGCGGGCGACGGCGTCGATACGGAGCACGAATGGCAGCCGCGCCAACTCCTCGAGCTGGTCCCGCCTTGCCTCGACGCTTACCGCGTTGAACCACTTCGAAACGTGCCGCAGCCGCTGGACGCGCGCGCGTATGTTCTGCACGTAGCCAGAAGCGGGTGGCACATCCTCGAAACGCACCTCTGTCGTCGTGCCGCGTCGAGCACGCCGCGCGAGGGCCCGCGCACTGATCTCCTGCCGTGCCTCCGCGAGCTCTCCCGACAGGTCGCCCTTGTCACGCAAATAGACCCATGCGAGCTGCGTTTCGGAATGGCTCGTGCGCTCGAGCTGCTGCACGAGGCGCGGCGTCATCACCTGCGCGAAGCCGCTGTGGCCGCTGAGAAGCGACGCTACCAGGAAGAGACTCGCGCGAATCATTTGTCCTCTCCCCACAATATCGCGGCGGAGCAAGAGCGTCCTCCTAAGGAGTCGAGACGCGCGTCTTCGTTGACGACGTCGCCGCGAAGCTCAAAGACGCTGCGCCGGAGAGGATGAACCCGGCCTTCAAACGGTGGCGGAAGCCGGACTCGCTCGATTCCTAGCGCTCGAGGAATCCCCCTCCGATCGCGAGGTGCAGATCGATGCGTTGCTGCAAGCGTTGGTCGCGGACGTTGAGCAGCCGCACCCGGGCGCCCACGACTTGTCCCTGCTGCTGGAGAACGGAGAGAAGATCGACTCGTCCTACGTCGAACTGGTCTTGCGCGATGCGAAGCGCCTCGGTCGCCTCGTCGAGCGCGATGCGCAGGAACTCCTCTTGCTCACGAAGAAGCGTCTCGTTCGCGAGTCCTTGCTCGACCTCGCCGAACGCTTTGAGCGCCGCGATGCCGTAATTCGCCAGCGCGGCCTCCTGTTGAGCCGTCTCGATCTCGACTTGAGCTTGGAGCGCGCCGCCCTGATAGATGGGCGCGAGGAAGTTCGCACCCACACTCCAGAACGGATTTCCGACCTGGAGGAGGTCGTTCAAGTCGGTCGAGGACGTCCCGGTACCGATGGTCAAACCAAGACGTGGGAGCCGTGCCGCTTTCGCGGACTGAACCTGCAGAAACTCCGCGGCGACGGCGCGCTCTGCCGCGACGATGTCGGGGCGACGTTCCAGGAGCTCCGAGGGTATGCCCACCGGGATAGCCGGAGGTGTGGCGACGAGCTCCGTCGCACCATCGATGTCCGCGGACGGGTAGCGTCCGAGCATCATCTCGAGAGCCCTTGCCGCTTGCTGACGGCCTCTCGTCGCCTGACGGACCGTCACCTCACCACTGGCAACGCTCGCGCGGGCAAGCGAGACCTCCTTTTGCGTCACCTGGCCCTGCTCGAACTTTGCTTCCACGATCTCGAGGGTGCGCTCGTACAGAGCAAGCGCCTCTCGGGCGAGCTCTTCCTGGAGCTTGGCCTCCGTCACGAGAAACCACGTCTTCGCGGTCTGCGCGGCAATCGATTGATAGACCCACTCGAGCTGGTACTGGGCGGCCTCGAATGCGGCTTGGCCCGCCTGCGCCTGCGCCCGTACGCGTCCCCAGATATCGAGCTCCCACGACAAGTTGACCGACACACCACTGGACGTGACGTAGGGGTCGCCCGAGGAATAGCCTTCGCGCGACAAGCCCTGCCCGCCTACCGAGATCGCGGGCTTGAGCTGCGCCCCCGCCTGCGTGGCGAAGCCTGCAGCGGCATCGACGTTCGCGACCGCCGCCCGTAGGTTGAGATTGTTCCGGATCGCCTCCTCGACAATGGCCTCGAGTCCCGGATCTCCGAACGTGCGGAGCCAACCGTCTCGAACCTCGCCGGCCGCCTCCGAAGCGGCCTCCTCGAAGTCGCGCGGGATCTCCGTCGTCTCGGGAAGCGCATCGGCCGCGACGGCGGCGGTGTTGGGCGGCGCCTTCACGGAGCACGACGTGACGAAGGCGAGAACCACGATCGGTAAGGCCAGCACGTTGCGATTCCTCGTCGTCATACGGAACGACGTCCGCGGATGTCCATCTCGGTGATAACAAAGTTCATCCACGTGTACCAGCGGAAGAACACTTTTCTAACGGCGATGAACGGTGTCCCTCGATCCGTATACACGGCTCCCGCACCGGCCTCTCCGGCGGCGAGATCCAACCCCTCGTCATTCTCGAGCGTGAACTGCACGAACACAAAGCCGTGAGGTGCTCTCGTGGTGTCGACGACCCGTCCGCTCGGCAAGACCTGCCCCTGGGGGATGTCGCGGTCGACGAGCGCGACCGTCGCGTTGAACGTTCGGCCCGGCAAGCTGTCGAGCGCGACCTCGGCCGCGTCACCGGGCTTGATCCGATTGATGACCTCCTGGCGAAACGTTGCGGCGATGACGTATCGGTCCATCCCCACGAAAGACATGACTGGAGTGCCCGGCCCCACGACCTGGCCGACGCGCAGGGCGATGTCGGAGACCCGACCATGGGTGGGTGCTCGAACCGTCGTGTGCTCGAGGTTGAAGCGCGCGGCACTCAATCCGGCTTCGAGCTGCTTGACTTGCGCCTCGAAAGCCTCGACCTCGTAGCGGCTGCCGGCCTGCCTCGACGCGAGCGCCTGAGATTGCTCCAGCCGCAAGGTCGCGAGCTTGAGCTGCGCTTCGAGTTGTGCGACCGCAGCTTGGTACGGCACCGGGTCGAGCTCGAACAACACGGCCCCGCCTTCAACCATCACGTCCATCTCGTCGGGCACCTTCGTCACCTGGCCGGCGACGAGAGATCCCACTGGAACCACGGGCCGGAAGACCCGGAGGTCGGTGGACATCGGCTGGTAAACGTTGATGACGAGAAGGACGCAGTAGATGACCCCCAGCCCGAAGACGGTGACGTAGATACGATTCCGAAGCGTTGCCTCAACGAGCTTGAAGACGTTGAAGACGAGGTGGAGGAGGATGAGATAGACCACCATCATCGCGAGAATCATGACGCCTCCTCCGCTTCGGCCGATCCCTCGAGGGCTTCCAAGCGCGCGCGGAGGCCCTCGATTTCGGCTCGAAGCTCAGTGGCGGCGCCCACGTCGACGGACGAGGAGTAGTCATATAACGCCCATACCATCGCAACGATCCACAAGAGCCCACCCGTGAACAGGAGGCCGAACCAGGAGAGCGCCGTCAGCGCCGTGAGCTGTGGGTGCTTCCGCTCTCTGCCGATTTTTCCAGGAAGATCGCCAAGAAAGATGACGAGAAAGACAATGAAGCAGAAAACAATCCCCATCGCGCCGAACGCGACGTAGTCGAATACGGTCATGAATCAGTCCCTCTTCGCCTTTTTGCGGGCCGAGATCGACCCGTGGTCAGAACGGCAGCGCCAGACTTCCGACGAACACGAACCCTTGAAGAGTGTTCTGGACCCCGAACTCCCACAAAGCTCGAAGCACGAGGGCACCTTGCAGAATCTCGACGTCGGGCCCGATGCCGAAGCTCCGGATGTTTCGGCCCAAGAGTTCCTCCGGCACGTCCACACCACTGGCGTCCGTTGTCTGCCACAACGCGTAGAACGCGGCCCCGAGCCGCCATCCGCCCTCGAACTCCCTACCCAGCCCGCCTTCGAGCATGAACCAGTCGCCCGGCCGGATATCGACATCCTTCTTCGACGTGTGAATCTCGTAGAACGCTTCCGTCGCGAAGCTCCACGTGCTCTCCGCGTCCAAGTACTGCGTGTAGCCAAACGCGAGCTCGTGAGACCACATCCCGAGCCCGATGTTGTCGTCGGCGCCCACTTCATAGCGTCCCGTAGGAGCGAAGAACCCGTAGGACGCGGTCACGTCGGTGTTCTCGAAGTGCCACCCCAGCTGAAACGGCACGACGTAAATGTCACCGAGGCCGAACTGGTCGACGGCCACGTCGAGCCGCGGGATCTCGAGATTCGCGTTCGCAAAACTCGGCGCAATAACGACGCCGTAGTTGCCGCCCGCAATCTGGAAATCGGCGACGTAGGAGAAGAATGGTGCGATCGCCACAATGTTCACGATGTCGCTGGGGCCGCCAATCGAGACCCCGTCGTCGAGCTTGACGGTGCCGGCGCGGTAGTACGGCAGGTAGAATCCGGCGTAGCGACCGGGCGGGGGCTGCGACCCGGAGAACAGGCCGTAGTCGCCCGGGAAGTTATGCCCGAAGAACTGCGCCTCGCCCTCCGTGGCGAGGAGGAGCACGAGCGCTGCGAGCCCGACCGCGATACTCGAGCTACGGGACATAAGGCTCGGGCGCACCCACCGGAATCGGTGGCTCTTCGGCAAGCGACTGCTGAAACGCTAGTACCCGCGCGGTCACGGCGGGAAGTACCCACGTCAGGCTCTCCGTTCCGGTCGTTCCCATGCCTCCATAGAGGCCGTAAAGCTCTTTGGGATCCCGCCTCAAATCGTGTACTCGGGGAAAGTTCAAGCGGACGGGCGCATCGAACATGCTGTCCTGCTGGATGAATCGAACCTTGAACTGACGCCACTTGTAGGCCTGCATCGCGTCTCCGTTGTACGCAGGAAAGCCTTCGCGGGCGGATACTTCGCTCCGACCGGTAAAAAACGGCATCTGATTCACACCGTCGATGACGCGATCGGTCGGGACTTCGTAGCCCGCGGCCTCCGCGAATGTTGGCAACAGATCCGTGATGTGCACGATCTCATCGCTGACGCCGCCGGCCGAGATCCGACCTGGCCACCGAATGAGAAATGGCGTTCGCAAAGAGCCCTCGAGCGTGGTGAAGTAGTGCCCGCGCCAGTAGCCCGCTGTCCCGAAAAAGGACGGTGCCTCTTCGGGGCCGTTCTCACTCATCCACACGACGATGGTGTTGTCGCGGACGCCGAGTCTCTCGACCGCATCGAGTATCTCTCCCGCGCGATAGTCCATTTCAGCGAGCATGTCCGCCCACGCGCCGTTGCCGGTCCGGCCTTCGAAATCGGGATGGGCGGTCGGGGGAAGATGAGACTGTGTGTAGGGTATGTAGGCGAAGAATGGCTGCCCCTCCGAAACGTTCCGCTCGATGAACGCAATCGCGCGTTCGTTCAACTCGGAGTCAATCGTCTTCCTCGTGTCGAGGTCGTAGGGCTTGACCGTCTCCGGGGTGGCACCTCGCGTCGCTTCGACGATCGTCGGCGGCTCGACCTCAGCTGGGTCGAAACCCGGTTGTGAGGTGTACTGCGCCTCATCCGTTGTGTTCGGGATGCCGTACCACTCGTCGAATCCCTGATCCGTGGGAAAACGTCCCGGCATGTCGCCGATGTGCCACTTGCCGTACATCCCCGTCGCGTATCCCGCGTCGGAGAACAACTCCGCTATCGTTTTCTCCCAGCCGACGAGCCCATAGGGCATGCCCCAGACGACGCGGGTCGTGCCGGAACGGATGGGGTGGCGTCCACTCATGAGCGCCGAGCGGCTGGGGGTACACTGCGCCTCTACGTTGAAGTTCAAGAGCCGCAGACCTTCGGCGGCAAGCGCGTCGAGGCGTGGCGTCTCGGCACCACGAAGGATGCCGCCGCCGTAGACCCCGATCTCACCCCAACCAAGATTGTCGGTCACCATGAGGATCACGTTCGGCGGGCCCTGAGCCGCCGTGGTACCCGCGCACAGGACGCAAGCCGCAATGAGCCTCGCTACTCGACTCAGGGGTGGCCTCCCGACGCGGCGCCGGCTTCGAGATCCGTTTTGAATGTCTGGAGCGCCGTCTCCATCGAGCCGCGCGCTTTCGGCACCGCGACGCCGCGGACGATGCTTCCCTTGAAGCCGGTGAGCCCGTGCTGGCGGGAGCCCTTGATGGTGATCAGGTAGAACCCGTCGCTGTCCGGCGCTTCCGTGTCCTTGACGCAGAACCAGAGATCGACCGCGACCTGGAAGTAGTGGCTGGCGTAGAGCTGCTTGTTGACGACCGCATAGGGTTGGGTGGGTCGGTCGGTCAGTCGAGTGATGATCACGTGGTTGGCACGGATCGTCGGCTTCAAGCCGAACTTGACTCTCTCCCAGTAGAAGAACTCCTCGGCGCCCGGAATCTCCGCGTTGGGGTAGTCCAGCAAGTAGGCGCGCACGGCTGGCACGTACTGACCGAGCCCTTCCAGCCGGCTCAGGATCGTCTCGAACGTCTCATCAACGGCGAGAGCGTAGTCCTTGTCCTGGTAGACGCCCAGAGCGACGTTTCCGTCCTTCTGGTAGCGATCGAGCAAGAGGAGCATGCGCTCCCGCGCCAGGGCATTGGCCTGGGCGGCGGCGTCCGGAGACGACCAGTCGACACGCTTTTTGAACTCCTCCATGCTCTCCGCGGGAAGCTGGATGTCGCAATCTTCGAGCTTGCAGTCCTTCAGAGCTTTGAGGTCGTCCTCATCGAGCCCAAAGTCGGCGACATCCGACGCCTTCGGCGGCGTGCTAAAAGTTCCGACCCCGAGGTAGTTGTCGAGCTGGCCGAGGCTTTCGACGTCGCGGTATTTCTCGATGAAAGACTCCATCGGCGCCTCGACGTAGACAGCCCCGAAGATCACGACCTCCGACTTCTCGCCCGTATCCACGGTCTTCGCAAAGGCTTTGCCGTCGTCGATGTTGCGGATCTCGCTATCCGTCAACTTCATGCGTGTGCGGAAGTAGTTGTGCGGTTCGCGGACCTCTTGGGCCATGACGCCGTGGGCGGCCAAGCCCGCCGCAGCGGCCGAAACGAGAGCGATGAGTGCTCGATTCATTGGGGCCTCGTCATTCCGAGTCGAAAGGGAAAACCCGGTTCCAATCGTCTTTCATGCTCACGACCGTGATGTCCCACGTCGCGGCTTCGTCCAATGCCTTGTTGAGGCGCCCGATCGAGGAGTCGCGGTCGTAGGCGTACTCGCGCTCGGCATCGTCGTGATGAACGATGACCTGCAAACTCGCACGAGCGTCACCCGCACCGTATTGCAACATCTGGAAGTCGCCGTCGGAGTTGCCGAACGTCGCGATGGGACGGCGGCCGATATAGCGGTTGATCGCGACGGGCTTGCCCTCCTTGTCATCGTTGAAGTGCAGCTCCGAGAGCCTCATCACGTAGGTGCGCTCGCCATCGACTCGGAACTCTGTCTCCGCACTCGAGCCTATCACTTGGTCCGCCGGGATCCCATAAGCCTTGTAAGAGAACGTTCGGATGAACTCGATCCCGCCGCCCGAGACGATGAACGTCTTGAACCCGTTCGCTCTCAGAAAATCGAGCACCTCGAGCATGGGTTGATAGATGACCTCGTCGAACGGCCGGTCGAAGCGAGGGTGACGCGCGGTATCGAGCCAACCACGAACGGCCGCAGCGAACTCGTCAGCACTCACGCCCGCGTGGGTGGCCGCCATGACGGTACCGACCTCGGCGAGACCCATTCCGCCCAGGGCTTCGCGATCGTCTTCGAGGATCGCCTTGAATGGCTGCTCGTTCGCCCACTCCGGATGTTCGGGCGCGAGCGCTCTCACGCGATCGGCGGCGAACAGAATCTGGAAATAGAGTGGGTTCTCTCCCCAAAGCGTGCCGTCGTTATCGAACGTCGCGATGCGATCGAGCTCGGGCACGAAGTCCGGGCTTTCGGGGTCCGTGACCCGCGCCACGAAGTCCACGATCGCCTGCTTCGACGCGCCGTCGTTCCATGACGGCAGCGGGTCCGCGGGAATTTGGGTACCCGTCTCGGGCTCCGCCGGAGCCGAGCACCCCCCGTAGAGGGCCAGCACAAAACAAGCTGCAATCAAGTTTCCGGTAAAGCGCATGGTCATGAATCTATGTCGGTTCATCTCGCCTCGCTCGTCCGCACAAATGACGATGGCGGGCCCCATCGGCCCGCCTCGTCCGATCTGTGTTCCTTTTTGGATATTAGTGCGACTGGCCCGACGTCTGCATTTTCTCCATGACTTGATCGATGCTGAAGCTCGCCGGCTTCTGGCGGGGTGGAAACTCCCCGAAGGTCTTCAAGAAATCGCCCACATAGGTTTGTGCCGGCACCAAGAAATAGATGCGATCGATCATCCAGTCGTAGTAGGTGTTCGACGTCACATGCGCGCGTTCATAGGGATCGCGTCTGAGGTTGGTGATCAGAGGCACGCGCAACGGCGTCCACGGCTCGATCCACGCCCGGAGCGTGTTGTACTCCTTTTGCTCCAAGAAGATCATTTTCCAATCCTGATACCGCAGAGCGGTCAGCTCGCCGGTGTCCGCGAAGTAAAAGATCTCGTTGCGCGGCCCGGCTTCCTCCTCGCCGGTCAGATGCGGCAGGAAGTTGTAGCCGTCGAGATGCACTTTGTAGGACCGGCCAATGGCCTGAACTCCGCCCTGAAGCAATTGCTCCTTGATGTCGGGAGCACCCGCAGCTGCGAGCAGCGTCGGCATCCAGTCCATGTGATGCATGATCTCGTTCGAAACGCTGCCGGCTTCGATCTTGCCGGGCCACCGCACCATGGAGGGCACGCGCCAGCCGCCTTCCCAGTTGGTGTTCTTCTCGCCGAAGAACGGCGACGATGCAGCATCCGGCCAGGTGTTCATGTGAGGGCCATTGTCGGTCGAGTAGTGAACGATCGTGTTGTCGGCAATACCGAGCTTATCGAGCGTGTCGAGTAGCTGGCCCACATGCATGTCGTGCTCGATCATCCCGGCCTGATACTCGTCCATCTTGCCGTACATCTCGTTCGCCTTCGTGCGGCTCTCTTCCTTGACGTGGGTCCGGAAGTGCATTCTCGTACCGTTCCACCAAACGTAGAACGGCTCGCCCGACGCATTCGCGCGCTCGATGAAGTCGATCGCGGCGGCGATGGTTTCTTCGTCGACCGTCTCCATGCGCTTCTTGGTCAGCGGGCCCGTGTCTTCAATCTGTCCGTCCGCGGACGACTTGATGACACCACGTGGCCCGAACCGCTCTCGAAACGCGGGATCGTCGGGATAGTCTTCGTTCTCGGGCTCTTCTTCGGCATTCAAGTGATAGAGGTTGCCGAGGAACTCGTCGAACCCATGGTTCGTCGGAAGATGCTCGTCGAGGTCCCCAAAGTGATTCTTGCCGAACTGGCCGGTCACATATCCTTGCGCTTTGAGCAGCCCAGGGATGTTCGGGTCTTCTTCCTGCATCCCGAGCGCAGCTCCCGGCAACCCAACCTTGGACAGGCCGGTCCGATAGACGCTCTGACCCGTGATGTAAGAGGAGCGCCCGGCGGTGCAGCTCTGCTCTCCGTAGTAGTCCGTGAAGATCATCCCCTCGTTGGCGACCCGGTCGATATTGGGAGTGCTGTAGCCCATCATTCCCATCGTGTAGGCGCTGATGTTGGACTGCCCAACGTCATCACCCCAGATCACGAGAATATTGGGCTTGTCTTGCGAGAACACTGGAATGGCCGCGAGCACGAGGGACGCGACGAAGAATTTCATTTTCATACGAGCTCCTTAATGGTGACTAGATTTCATTACGCAACCGGCTGAGACAACGCCTCGTCGATCGCACGAGCGCTTTGGCCCACAACGATCATGACGACGCCGTCGACCAGTACTTTGATGCCAATGTAGATGCCGAGCATCTGCTCGCCGGGGAGCGGCCAGTTCTGCCAGATGCCGATGCCCAGCGCGAGGCTCACGATGCCGCTGACAATCATCGAGGTGCCCCCGGCCGCGGGTGGCAAACGTAGCGCGAAGAGGACGGCGGAGATCCCATCGGCGATGAAGTAGAAAACGGCGACGAGTACGATCACGCGAAGCGCGGTCGACGGCTGCGCGATCATGGTGCCTCCGGCGACGACCGAGAGAACACCGAACGCGAAACGCAGCAAGAGCGACCCCCACGACATGGCCGCCCACGCGAACATCACCCGTACCAGTCCCGACAGCACCAGGAAGATGCCAACGATGACCCCCAACGTCATGCCGGCATAGTTCGGGACGAACATCACCGACAGGCCGAGAACGACGAGCAGAATCCCGCAGTTGCGAATCGTGGTCGTAGCTTTCTGGATCAGGGCAGGCATGTCACACCTCCAACGGGTTAGATCTTCTTGGCACTCTCAGAAGCCTCTTCGACGCTCTTTCTCAAAGTCGTGAACGCATCTTGGAGCCCTCCCTGGAGCGCGAACCAGGTGTCCTCGGCCGCTTGGGAGGATTCTTCGAGACGCTCACGTGCGAGCCCGAGATCCGTGTTGAGCTGAGCCAAGACGGGGTCGACGTCACCGACGGACACCTTCTGCTCGAGTCGCTCTTGCAGCACCCCGACGGCGGCCTCTATCTCGGCCTGGATGCCGAGAATCGCGATCTGTGAGGCCGCGACATCGAGCTGGTTCTGCTGGACCGCATCGGTCAAGAGCCGAACATGACCTTCGAGCGCGTCGAGGCGCGAATCTTGTTCTTTGTCATTGCCGAACCAACCCATGATCAGTCTCCTATCGATAAGAAGCGTCTCTAGACGGACTCCCACGCAGCCTTGAGCTTCGCTACGCGTGCGTCGCGCTTCGTCTTCATCTCTTCCATGTGTGCCTCGAGCTTGGCCTTGGCGTCACCCGCCGACTTGCTGACCTGCTCTTTCAACGTGTCCACCTTCGCTGATGCCTCGGCCTGAACGGCTTCCGCACGAGCTTTGGCTCGCTCGCCGGCGGCGTTCATCTTCGTTCTCGCCGCATCCAGCTTGGACTGGAGCTCGGCCTTCGTCTCGTCCGACGCCTGGTCGTACTCAGCTTGGAGACGGTCGAAGTCCGCTCTCGTCTGGGCGACGTCCTGATCGATCAGGTCATCGACGAAGTCTATCCGTGTGCGTCGCATGACGGTCCCGCCAAGACTCTCCATCTTGCTGTCGAGCGGCGTCACCCAATTCTCAGCGCACTCGGCGACGACGGCGGCCTTGCCGGCCGCCAGCTCGGTATCGACCGCGGCGAGGAACTCTCCGTCGACGCCGATGTTCGTCATGTCAGCCATCGATCCGAACAGCGCTCCACTCGACATACCGAGCACCATTCCCTCCGGACCAGCGATCAATCCCACCATCGCACCGGTTAGCATGCCGACAGCGGTCCCGAGCGGACCTTCGTCGGCCGCCTGCTTGACCGCCATCTTGCCGTCCGCATCCTTCGCGACGACCGCGGCGGCGTAGAGCGCGAGGCTTCCGTCGTTGTGGAGCTCTTGCAGCGCCTTGCTGCCTTCGTAGGCCTTTTCTTCACTGTCGAACGTAACGACGATTAGCTTGTCCATTGTCTTAGCTCCTGTTATTCAAAAGTGTGTGTTATTCGCTCTTGACGAGCTCAGCGTCGAGGCGCGACGCGATGGATTGAAGGGTGGCCATTTCGGCTTCGTTGATTGCGGCGACTGCCATAACGACGGCCATAACCGCATAGTCCTCATCTTTCGACGCGCGCTTTTCGAGCTTGTTGACCTCACGCTCGTGCTTCCACTGCGCGATCGCAGATTCGGTCTCGGCCTTCTTCTCCTCGAAGTAGTGCTCAACTTTCGCTTTCGTGCCGTCGGCGTCCGCTTTCGCTTTGTCGACCCTCGATCTCGCGTCGCTGAGAGAGGCCGCGATCGCGTCCTTGGTCTCCGCGTTCGCCTTGTCAACGCTCTCGCACGCCTCGGACATACGGGCTTTGGCTGCGTCGAGCCGGCTTCCAAGATCGCTCTTCAGTTTCTCGAATCTTTCACTCATGCTGGTCTCCTTAGAATTCCTTGCCCTGATAGGGGACTGCGATTATTCACGGAGACGCCGGGCAAACTATCCGCTTTCGGCGGGCAGTCTTTACCGAGTGTCACCGATGGAAGCTCTCCGAAGAAGTCGCGGTACTCCGCGGAGAAACGACCCATGTGCCAAAAGCCAGCCTTGACGGCTTCCCGAAGAACGCTCGTGCGATGCGCTCTCGAGCGTTCGAGCGCCGCACGCACCCGCCTAAGACGTTCCCGCTTCACGAAGCGCGATGGTCCGAGACCGTAGGTCTCCCGAAATGCTTGCCGGAGCGTGCGTTCACTGACGCCGGTCCACTCGCGAAGCGTCCGCAAATCGATCGGCCCGTCCGCGTGGCGCGCGATGTAGTCGGATGCACTACGGGCGACCTGGGACCGTGTCGGACGCCTCGCCCCCCGGGACGCCACGTCACTAACCATTGCGTTCATACTCGTCTCTCACTCGAGTGCCATGATGGGTCGAAGAGAAGACGTTGTAAATACGACTTTGGTCCTATTTTGCGACAGCTCGCTCGATGGCGCCGATCAATTCGGCGTCAGCAAACGGCTTGTGAAGAAACGCCGCGGCGCCCGCTTCGAGCGCTCGCTTTCGGGTCATGTCTTCCCCGAAACCCGAGATCGCGACGACCGGAAAAATTCCCCCGAGTCGCTCTTGCAACTCGCTCCCATTCATTCCGGGCAGGTGAACGTCGACCACGAGGCACGCGGGCGCTACACCCGCGGTCGCAAGAAAGGCTTCGGCGCTCTCGAACGTCTGGACCTGGAACCCGGAGGCGCGCAGGAGCCGCGACAGGGCCGTTCTTATTGAAGCGTCGTCATCGATGACGACGATTGTCTTGCTCAAGCCACTATTGGACATGCGGCGCGCGAGCGCGTCAATACGACCTTGGTCCTACGCGCCAAAGCGGTCGAGAGAGATCAAGTCCGCGAGGCGCACTAGCTCCGGCAAAGACTCCGCCTCCATCTTCGACATGACGCGTCCGCGGTGGATCTTGATCGTCTTCTCGCTCACGTCGAGATCGTCGGCGACCTGTTTGTTGGAGAGTCCTCGGACGACCAGCAACATGACGTCCCGCTCACGAGCCGTCAGCGTGTCGTAGCGCCCCCGCACTTGCGCTCGGACGACGTTTCGCCCACGCACCTCGCGGTCCATGGTGATGCCTTTGCGCACCGCGTCCAGAATGACGTCATCTTCAAAAGGCTTCTCGATGAAGTCCACCGCTCCGGTCTTGAGAGCCTTGACGCTCGCGGGAACGTCCGCGTCGCCGCTGATGAACACGATCGGCAAGTCGACAAAGTTTTCTACTAGCGTCGCTTGCAAATCAAGCCCGCCGGCGCCGGGCATTCTCAGGTCCAGAACCAAGCACGACGCGCTGCTCGTCTCTGCGCGTCGAAGGAAAGAGTCGGACGACGGATGGGTCTCGACTTCGAACCCTTCCGCACGGAAAAGCCGGGACAACGCAGTCGAGACGGACGGGTCATCGTCCACAACGATGACCAAACCTTCCGAACGAGTGTGATCTCCCATCTGAGGCGACGCCAGTATAGTTCCGACAGATCGCGGTGGGAACTGTGCTAGCTTTCACGACATGCGGCTCGGCCCCATCTCCGCCTTGGTCGGCGTAGCGCTCTTCGCATCCAACGCAAACGCGCAGGAGCCATTTCGTCCCAGCCTCGATCCGGACAAGGCGATCCACCACTACGTCCACGAGAGGTGGACGACAAGAGACGGACTGCCCTCGAACACGATCCGCGACATCGTTCAGACGCGCGATGGCTACCTCTGGCTCGCGACTCACCGCGGACTCGTTCGCTTCGACGGCGTCAGGTTCACCACGTTCGATGCGAGTGACACGCCCATGTTTGGGAGCGCTATTGTCGTTCGGTTGATCGAGGCCCGAGACGGAACGCTGTGGATCGGGACGCAGGGTAGCGGCTTGATCCGACTCCAACACGGAGAGTTCTCGAAGGTTGGGGTCGACGAGGGACTCGCTGCGACGACGGTCCTTGATCTTCTGGAAGATCCGGATGGAACCGTGTGGATCGTCGCGGGCGGCGAGGTTCATCGCTTCGACAAGGACGGACTCTCGCGCCTCGATCGGCCGGTCGACGACTATCCCGGTTGGATCAACTCGGTCACCCTCGCACCGGACGGTACGTTGTGGTTTACGACGCGCGGACGAGGAATGCTGCGTTGGCGTCAAGGCCAATGGGGCCGCCTGACGATGGATGACGGCCTGCCCACCGCCGCGTTGCGGTTCGCACGCGCGGGTCGCGATGGCGACCTCTGGATCGCGACTCGCCCTCCCAGCACGACCGTTTACGAGTATCGCGACGGGACGTTCACCCCTCACAACGACACCGTCGGCGAAGCCACCCGCGGCAGACCACGATCGTTCCTCGCGAGCCGGGACGGAACCAAGTGGCTCGGCACCTCGAGCGGGTTGGCGCGCCTCTCGGGCGAAGTCGTCGAGCTCCACCGACCGACGCGCCCGATGAATGACGACCGTACCCTCGCGTTGTTCGAAGACGCTTCCGGGAGTCTATGGACCGGCACATTCAGCGGTGGCCTGCACCGCTTCTCGGAGGGTGCTATTACGACTCTAACCACGCCAACGGATACCGAGGACCTCCAGACGCAAGCAGTATTCGAGGACTCTCGTGGAACCCTCTGGGTGGGCAAGAGAGACGGGCTCTTTTTTTTCGACGATGGACGCTTGACGCGAAGTGCCGGGCCCTTCACGGTTCGCTCGATCGATGAGTCTCCAGACGGTGATCTTTGGCTCGGAGGCACGGACGGCGTTCGACGTTACTCGAATGGTTTGACGTCTTTCTACGAGACGACGGATACGGCGGCCGTTCTCCACTGGGATCGAACCGACCGGCTGTGGGTCGGCTTCGGCGCGGGCGGGGCCGCGCACTTCACCGGTAGATCCTTCGAGAGCGTCCCCGAGCTGGGAGCGCAGCGTATCCGCTGGATTCACGAGGACAGCGCCGGCGTCATCTGGCTCGGAACGCACGAGAGCGGAATCCTCAGGTTCGCGAACGAGAGTTTCTCGCGACTCACGACAGAACACGGCCTCTCGAGCGGCGCGACGTCGAGCGTTCACGAGGACACGGATGGCGTCCTTTGGGTAGGAACCGCAGGCGGCGGACTCAATCGTCTGCACGAGGGCTCGATCCGATCGTACTCGTCAGCTGACGGATTGCACGACGATTCTATTTGGCCAATCCTCGAAGATGACAGTCACAACCTCTGGATGGGAGGCGACCGCGGCATCTTCCGCGTGAGCAAACGTGATCTGGCCGATTTCGACGCGGGCCGAGTCGAGACAATAGCCACGTACGTTCTCGGGCTCGGCGACGGTCTGACTTCGCTGGAGATCAACGGCCTGGGAGATCCCTCCGGGCAGAAAGCCCGCGACGGCCGGCTCTGGTTCATCACCGCCGATGGACCCGCGGTGTTCGATCCGAGCGAAGTCGAGGTTACACTGCCCGCGCCGAACGCCAAGGTGGAAGCCTTGATGAGCTCCAATGATGAGCCTGCCGTCGTGGATGTGCTCGCGGTGCCGGCCCTAACGCAGGAGATCCGCCTCCTCTATACCGCCCTCAGCTTGCAACGATCGGAGACGATTCAGTTTCAATATACCCTCGACGACTACGACGATGGCTGGCGCGATGCAGGAACCGCACGCATCGCGCACTACACCCAGGTCCCACCAGGCCCATGGACCTTTCGGGTTCGTTCCCGTTACCCCCATGGGGAGTGGGGCCAAACCGATACGTTCGAGTTCGTGATCCTGGCCGCTTGGTGGCAAACGTGGTGGGCCAGAGCGTCCGGGTTAGGGCTGGGCCTGGGCGTCCTCGTCGGTCTGTATCGTTTTCGCGTCGGCGCACTGGCGAGGAAAAAGGCCGAGCTCGATCATCTCGTCGAGGGTCGGACCCATGCCCTCGACGCACTGCAGTCGAGCGAAGCGTTCAACGTCGCGACGTTGGACTCGCTGCCGAGCCCCATCGCGGTCATCGACTCCCGTGGGGCTATCCTCAGGGTCAATGAGTCCTGGCGTTCGCTGGGATCCGCGAACGGCGCGTCTCCAGACGTCGTCGCGGGTGTGGGGTGGAACTACCTCGACGTATGCCGACGGGCCACCGGCGAAAGCGCACACTACGCATCCCGCTGTCTCGATGGTCTCGAGAAGCTTCTCGAAACTCGGAGCGGTATGTTCGATATGGAGTACCCGTGCCATTCACCGAGTGAGGAGCGCTGGTTTCTTCTTCGCGCGGTTCCGTTTCGAGCACGGGGAGACGGCGCGGTGCTGTCCCACATCGATATTTCCGAACGAATACGGAGCGAGAAGCAGCTGGCGCAGAGCGAAGAGCAACTCCGTCTGATCGCGGACGCGCTCCCGATGTTCGTCGCTCTCGTGGATCGGGACTCGCGCTACGTGTTCAATAACCGCGCGTACGAGCAGGAATTGGGCCTCGCGCCAAGCCGGATCCAGGGTCGCTCGGTACGAGACGTCATGGGCGAGCGAGCCTACGCCGCCATCGCGCACCACGTCGAGGCCGCGCTCAGCGGCCGCAAGGTTCGGTTCTCCGGAGAGATCTCCTATCCAGACGGCACCGTCGGTCGCACGGAAACGATGTTCGTCCCGCAGCTGGACGCGAATGGCGAAACGCTGGGCTTTTTCGTCGTCGTGCAGGACGTCACCGAAAGGCTCCGCTCGGATGCACTGATCCGCGAGCAACGCAGCGAGCTCGCCCGGCTGCAGCGTACTGGCGCGCTCGGCGAGCTCACCGCCGCGTTGAGTCACGAAGTCAATCAACCGCTCGCGGCGATCCGCACCAACGCCGATGCCGCCTTGCGGTTCCTGGCCCACGATCCCCCCGAGCTCTCAGAGGTGCATTCGATCCTCAAAGACATCGTGCGCGACGATCAGCGCGCGGGGGAGGTGGTTCGAAGCCTTCGAGCCCTCGTCAAGAAGGAGCCGGGAGAGCGCGAATCGCTCGACATCAATACACTCGTGGAGGAGACCTTATCCCTGGTCCGCAGCGACGCCCTCATCCGCCGTGTCTCCATCGAGACGGCGCTAGCGGACGCGCTGCCAGCGGTAACGGCGGTGCGGGTGCAAGTTCAGCAGGTGCTTCTCAACCTAATCATCAATGCGCTCGATGCCGTCGCCCTGGAGCCCGAAGAGGGGCGTGAGATTCTCGTCGAGACATCGAGCTACAGCAGAGATGCAATCGTCGTTTCGGTGACGGACTCGGGTCCCGGCTTGCCGGATGACCTGAAACCGTCAGACGTGTTCAAAGCCTTCGAGACGAGGAAAGAGGACGGCTTGGGGCTTGGGCTCGCGGTGTCACGCACGATCATAGACGCCCACGGTGGTGAGATATGGACGGACGCGGACTCGAGCGTGGGCGCGCGCTTTCGGTTCTCACTCCCGACAGAGCGAAGCCGCGGTTGACGCGAAGCTCAGTCCGACTCGTCCTCTAGGCCCTCGCTACTTCCTTGCCGCTCGCTGGTAACGAGCGCAGGCTGCCCAGCGGCCGTTTCCGAGCGTATGTGCACCGCACGCTGCGGGTACGGGATGCTGATGCCCTCGCGATCGAATCGTGCCTTGACGGCCCACTTCAGATCCCAATGGACCGTCCAGTAGTCCGCCGTTTTCACCCAGGGTCGGACGATGAAATCGACCGACGAGTCCGCGAGCTGATGCAGTCGGATGAGCGGCGCCGGCTCCTCGAGGATCAGCTCATGGGACGCGACGATCGCGTGCAGCACGTCTCGGGCCTTTTCGATGTCGTCTTCATAGCTCACGCTGAACACCAAGTCGACCCGCCGAACCGCTTTGGCGGTTCGGTTTCGGATCACGTTTCCCCAGATCTTGTTGTTGGGGACCATGAGCTGCTCATTGTCGAAGGTGAGGATCGTCGTGGACACGATATTCATCTTCTCGACCGTACCAGCCACTCCAGCCGCTTCGACGACGTCACCGACATCGAATGGGTGATAGAAGAGCAGCATCACGCCGGCTGCGAAATTGGACAGGGTGTCCTGGAGAGCAAAGCCCGCCACGACGCCCGCGACACCCAGTCCCGTCAGCAGCGGTGTGATCTCGATGCCAATCTGAGAGAAGGCCACCAATAGCCCAACGACGAAGACAATCTTGGACGCCGCCGACACAGCGATGTTCTTGAGCAGCTGCGGGACATGCTCGTCGGCCCGTGCCATCGCCGTCGCCGTCGCCGTTTTCGCGATCGACGCAAGGAACCTGAACACGAGCAGGATAATCGCGAAGAGCACGAACCGGAAAAGGAACTGAGGCACGTTCGACGCGAGCCATTCCGTCGTGCTCCGCCATAGGGTTCGCAGGACCGATGCGGCGACGTCCGGGTCGAGAATATCGGTGGTGACGGTACCTGTGGCCTGAATCAAGAGGTCGCGATAGGACGCGGTCTCGAGCTCGAGCGCGTCCATCAGGTGGGTCGTCTCGTCGAGGCTCGTCGTCAGGTAGTGGAGCCGCTCTCGGACCGCCGCTCGCTGATCGGTAATCGACGCGCGCTCAGTCTCGTTCGTGGTACGGCGCGAGAGATCTCGGAGCTCGTCGCGTTCTCCCAGCGCGAGCTGGAGCTCCGCGCCTAGCTCCTCCGCGTGCTGCGTAAAGAGTGTCCCGAGCTCCGCGACCTCGTCGCCCACGTCCTGGCCCATGTCCTCGCGATAGCGGGCGACGTTGAGCCGCCCCTCGAGGAGGCGGTCGAAGCTTTGATAAACGACGTTCAAATCCTGCTCGCGCCCAAGGAGCTCTTCCGCGACCAGATCACGACGCCCCGCGCGAAGGGTCTCGATCTGCTCACGGATGCGAACCAGGTCGTCTACGAGGAAAGCCTCCGCATCGCCCAGAAGAGAAAGGATTTCGGTGCGTACTTCTGAGGGATCGAGGCCGGCGTCACTGAGTTCCGAAAATTGCTTGACGAGAGCATCCGCGTTCTCGCCGAGGCGATCCCCAACTCTCGCAATCTGGCTTCGAAGAATGAGCCGCTCTTCGCCATCCGCCGCCTCGTAGCGGACGATCAGATCTCTCGCCTCGGCGCGGCTCGCTCGCATCGTCTCGAGCAGCTCCGGCGTCTTGGCAGCGAGGTCGGCCTCATCGGTGGAGATGGGCTCTTGAGCCGAGACGGACGTCGCGAGCAGCAAGATAGCGAGTAGGCGAGCGAACCGTATGGACATCGCGACGCAGACACTCTAGAGCTTGCAGCGGCGGTGCGCTATCCAAATCCGGCAATTCGATTGCCGAATTCGGATAGTGCGGTCCGACGCAGTGCTCGATAATGCGCGCGAGGGCTGAGGCGTGGACCCACTGTTTATCATCATCATCGGCGGAGGCTTCCTGTTCTCGTTCGCCGTGCAGCAAACGTTGAAGCGGACGTTTGCCAAATGGAGCCGGGTTCCGAACACCCTCAGAGCCCCCGGAGCCACCATCGCGCGCCGCATACTGGACGATAACGAGCTCACGCGCGTTCCGGTCACGAAGGCGAAGGGTCAGCTGAGCGACCACTACGATCCGAGCAACCCCACGATCCGCCTCTCGAGAGAAATCTACGAAGTCCCGAGCGTCGCCTCGATGGCGGTCGCGGCGCACGAGGCAGGACACGCGCTCCAGGATGCCGACGACTACGGACCGATGGAGCTTCGCACCTATCTCGCCCCGGTCGCTAGTCTGGGTGCGCGGTTCGGGGTCCCGCTCGCGTTCATCGGCATTTTCTTGGGCATACCACGCCTCGTGCAGATCGGAATGCTCGGCTACGTCGGCGCGCTCGGGTTGCAGTTCGTAACCCTTCCGGTGGAATTCAACGCGAGTCGGCGTGCACTTCGCCAGCTCAGAAAGCTCGGACTGGAAGGCGAGGAAGAGGTGGCGACCAAGAAGGTCTTACGCGCCGCGGCCATGACCTATGTAGCGGGGGTCGCTTCGGCGGCCGGCTACATCGTCTACGTCGCCGTTGCCGGAGTGCGGGCCGTCTGGAGCCGACCACGCCCCCCCGTAAGTTGAGGGAAACGTCACATGGATAAGAAGATGGGAGCGCAAACCAAGTTCTCACTCGTCTACGCGCTGGGGGCACTCGTCCTGCTCTCGCTCGCGCAGCAGTATCTCCTCGGACCGCTCCTGGGTGGCTACGAGGAAGTCCCCTACAGCCGCTTCCGACAGGACTTGAGAGGCGGGCGAGTCGCGGAGGTCACCGTCGAGCCCGAGCGCATCGTGTTTATCCTCGCGGAGGACGACGACTCCGAGCCGGCGGCGTTTCGGACGGTTCGCGTCGAGGACGAAGACCTGGTGGAGGATCTCGTGGAGGCGGGCGTCACCTTTCAAGCCAAGGCGCCTACGAGCGGCCTGGCGACGTCTCTCGTCGGATGGATCGCGCCCCTCCTTCCACTCGCCCTCATTTGGTACTTCGTGATCCGTCGCATGGGCGCAGGAGGCCCGTTGTCCGTAGGCAAGAGCAAGGCGAAGGAGATCGCCCCGGAGGTCACGAAGGTCACGTTCGCCGATGTCGGCGGCGCGGACGCGGTGGAGACCGAGCTCAGGGAAGTCATCGACTTTTTGAAGAATCCGTCGCGCTACACCGCGATGGGAGCCAAGCTTCCAGCGGGGATCCTGCTCGTCGGGCCTCCGGGCACCGGCAAGACGCTTCTCGCGAAAGCGACGGCGGGCGAAGCCGGCGTGCCATTCTTCTCGATGAGCGGTTCCGAGTTCGTCGAGATGTTCGTGGGCGTCGGCGCCTCACGCGTGAGGGATCTGTTCGAGCAGGCCAAGACCAGAGCACCCTGCATCATCTTCATCGACGAGATCGACGCCATCGGTCAGTCGCGCTCGTCAGTCGCGGCTGCGCGCTCGAACGACGAGCGCGAGCAGACACTGAACCAGCTCCTGTACGAGATGGACGGGTTCGAATCCAACCAAGGCGTCGTCATCATGGCGGCGACCAACCGTCCGGAGGTTCTCGACAAGGCGCTTCTGCGCGCGGGGCGTTTCGACCGACAGGTCGAAGTCGTGCTACCCACCGAAGCAGGGCGACGTCACATTCTCGACATCCACGCCAAGGGAGTTCCTCTGTCAGCCGACATCGACCTCGATCGGCTGGCTCAGATCACCGCCGGCTTCTCGGGCGCCGATCTCGCCAATCTGGTCAACGAAGCCACGCTACTCGCGGTACGTCGCAGCGACCCACAGGTCGCGATGCGGGACTTCGACCTCGCAATCGAACGGATCGTGGCAGGCTTGCAACGAGACACACCGCTCAAAGGCGAGACAAGACGAAAGGTGGCGTATCACGAAGGGGGCCACGCGCTCGTCTCCCAGCTGCTGCCGCACACGGATCAAGTCCATCGGGTCAGCATCATTCCCACGTCGAAGGGCGCTCTCGGATACACGATGGAGATGCCTGAGGAAGACCGCTACCTCATGTCCGAGACAGCGCTCCAAGAGCGCATGGCCGTCATGCTTGGGGGCCGCGCCGCCGAGATATTGAAGTTCTCGGAAGTCTCGACCGGCGCCTCGAACGATCTCGAGCGCGCGACCGCGCTCGCCCGCCGCATGGTCACTGAGTTCGGGATGTCCCAGGCATTGGGCCCGGTGCGCTACGCCGCGCCGTCGGGCTCGGGCTATCTTGGCTCCTCACTCGGCGGCAGCTCCGAGCTGAGCCCCGAGACCCAAGCGCTCATCGACCAGGAAGTCCGCCGGCTCATCGACGACGCTCAGACGACCGCGCTCACGCTCCTGCGTGACAACGACACCGCTCTCGAGCGGATTGCGAAGCGCCTTCAAGAAGACGAAGTTATCGAAGGCGCGGAGATCGCGCGCATCGCGGGCTGAGGGCATCGCACTTCACGACCTCAGGGTGCGGACGCGTCTTCGCGGCGCACCGCGATGAGCTCGACGCCCAGGAGAAATACCCGAGCGCCGAAGTACAGCCAAAGAAGAAGCACGATGATGGACGTCACGGAGCCGTAGACCGCGTCCAGACGAGCCACGTTATCGACGTAGAAAACGAACAGGATTTTTCCGAGCTGAAACGCCAGCGCCGCGAACAGAGCGCCCGACACCGCTTCCGACCATTTCGGTTTCTCGAACGGCACGAGCCGATACAGCGCGAGCAGAAGCATGAAGCCGACCGCAAAGCTCGACACATAGCCTTCTCCAAACAGGAGCACGGACTTCAGCCGATTGCCGAGAAAGCCCAGGTCGAGCTGCGCGAAGATCTCGAGAGCCGTCGACGCGCCCATCACCAGGAGAAGAAGGAGGGTCGAGCCGACCGCCATGAGAAAACGACGAAGAGGTGCCACAACGAGGGCGTGCTTCTGGCTCAGGCCAAGCGCCCTGTTGACACCACGATTCATCGCACCGAACACTTTGCTGCCCGACCACAGCAAACCAACAAGACCGGCAAGACCGGCGGCTCGGCGCAGTCGAAACAGCGCGTCGACGTTTTCCCTCACGAAGCCGACACTGGCGGGAAAGACCCCCACCAGGAACTGCGTGAGCCTGACCTGGATCACTTCCTCGTCGAAGAAGTAACTGGCGCCGGCCATCCCGCCGAGAATCAGCGGAAAGAGAGAGAAGAAGCTGAAGAAGGCAATGCTCGCGGCCATGTCCTTGCCATGGTCGTGCCGTCCTTTAACCACCGCCCGGACGACGACGCCGACCATGGGGACCCGACCGGCCCGATCGACGACGGCGTCGAGCATCACACCAGCTCAACCCAACGATGCCGCGCCCGACCAAGCTCCTCTTGCACGCTTGCGTTCCCTATGGCCGGCAACGATCAGCTAGGATCTTCCGCCTCGTCCGCGACAGACTCAGAGGTCGATGCGACCGGCGGCAGACTCGCCTTGAACGCCGCCCATTGAGAAGCGTCACCGAGCGCAGTGCTGCAACCGAGCTCGCGACTGACATCGTGGATCGCTCGAACCCGCGCGGCAGGTTCAGGGTGGTCACTGAGAAACTCGGGAATCCGAACGCCGTCCCCTTCATCCAGGATCTTCTGAAAGAATCCGGACGCGCCGTCGCACGCGTAGCCCGACGAGGCCAGATAGCGAACCGAGTGAGCGTCGGACTCCGCTTCTTGCACCCGGCTGTAGCGCAACGTCGTGAGCTCTCGTAAGATCGCGAGGTTGGCAGCGTCTCGGAGCGCCATCGGGGTCGATAGAATCGCGAAATCCAGGAGGCGTCGTGTCCCGAACTCGCGTTGGAGCCTCACGCTCGAATGACGACGCTCGGCATGAGCGACCTCGTGGCCGAGAACGCCGGCGAGGTGGTCCTCCGCATCAAGATAGTGGATCAGCCCGGTGTAGACATAGATATGTCCGCCGGGCGTGCAGAAGGCATTCAGCACGTCGTCTTTGTGGATGATCTTGACGTCCATGTACGGGAAGAGCTCGCCATACTCAATCTCAGAGGACGACACCAGCTTGGCGACGATCCGCTTCATGTGCCGATAGGCTTCCGGGTATTCCTCCGGAGACAGCAGCGGAAACTCTTCGGCATCCGATTCGATCGACGCCTGGGACTGCGCCCCGAGCTGCAGGTCGTTCTCTACCGAGAAGACGGGCTCCTTGGCGATGAACGCAAAATAGATCCAAGCAGGAATTCCAAGTGCCAAAACCGCGACGACGACGAGCCGAATCTTGTTGAGAAACGCAAAGACCGGCGCGAGCAGCGCGCCCACGAATCGGAAGAGTCCACCCATGATATCGAACCTCGCTACCTTTCCAGCCCGCCCTCTTTGCGAATCGCGCGAAAGAGCCGGAGCGACAACGCGATCGCCGCCGCGACACCCGCGGCGCCGAACACCGAGACGCCCTCGATGGTCGGTGGTGCTTGGCGGCTCCAGAGCATCGACGAGCCGACGAACAGAGACGCCGTCAGCACCCCGACGACGACGCGATTGATGATGGCATCCAAGCGGCGGTGCTCGAGATTGACGTCGAAGCTGCCCTTCTGGATCCGCGACAGGATATCCGCGACGTCCTTCGGGAACGAGTGCAAGAGCCGGCTCCAGTCCCGGTGCGATCGCCTGAGCTGGGACAATAGCCGTTCCGGCGAGAGTCGGTGCTGGATCCGCTTCTGCACGTATGGCTTCAACAGCTCCATCAAGCTGAAGTCACGGCTCAGGAGTCGGGCGCTTCCCTCGAGCAGGACGAGCATGCGGATCAGAAGAGAGACCGATGGATGCAGAACGATTCGGTGCCGGCGGATGATCGCGACCATTTCCTCGAGCGCTTGGGAGAGGTCGAACTCCTCGATCGATCGATTGCCGTGATCGGCAAGGAAGTCGGTGATGTCAGCTCGAAGCTGTTCACGATCGAGCTCGGGAGGGAGTGAGCCCAGCTCGACAACGTGGTCCGTCAGCTCCTCGGTGTCCTTGTCGACCCCCGCCTGGACCATCGCTTCGAGCTGCTCTCGAGTAGCGTCGTCGATCCGGCCGGTCATACCGCAGTCGAGTAGGCCCACCACGTCGCCGTCGAGCACGAGAATGTTCCCCGGATGTGGATCCGCATGGTAGAAGCCGTCTCGAAACACCATCTCGAGAAACGCGGTGGCGCCGTTCCAGGCGACGCTCTCGCTATCGATCTCTTTGGTCTTCAGCTCCTCGGTATGAGCGATGGGAATCCCGTCGAGGCGCTCCATCGTCAACACGCGCTTGGTCGTGAACTCCGGGTACGGCTTGGGAAAATGGACAGTGGGGTCCTCCGAGAAGTTTCGCGTAAACTCCTCGAGACTCCGTCGCTCCCGCTCGAAATCCAGCTCTCGAAGTAGATTCCGGCGGAACTCGGCGATCATCGCGCGCGGTTGATACAGCTGAAGCTCCGGGCTCGCCTTCTCCGCAATACCGGCGAGAAAGCTGAGTATCTCGAGATCCTTCTGAACAGTGTCTTCGATGCCGGGATGCTGGATCTTGATGACGACCGCCTCACCGCTCGGCAAGGTCGCGCGGTGCGCTTGCGCGATGGACGCAGAGCCCAGGGGGGTGTCCTCGAATTCCGCGAACAGCGCGCCTGGCGCCTTTCCGAGCTCTGTCTCGATCGTCTGTCGTACGGACTCCGGTGGGTCGGCCGGGTTGCTCGATTGGAGCTCGGCGAGCTCGGAGGCAATCTCGGGGCCGATCAGATCCGCGCGGGTGCTCAAGATTTGCCCGAGTTTGATGAAGGTCGTGCCGAGCTCGGTGAACGCGAGGCGCACTCGCTCACCCATCGACATCTCCGCGATATCGACGCCGTCTCGGCTCTTGAATCGCTCTTTCAGGAACTCGGGGTTCCATTCACGCACGAAGTCGGCGAGGCCGTACTTGGCGAGAACGCTCACGATGGCTTCGAAGCGCTTCGCATTTTGTTTGAAATGGGGAATCTTCAATGGATCATTCATCACAACTCACTATGTTCGTCGCTGACATCGCTCGGAACTATCCGTTTTCGGCGAGCCGGTACCGCCCTTCGTGCCACTCGCCTCGCCGGGCTGTGATGCGCTCTGCCCCGACATCGAATAGCCAGAAACTCTCGGCGCCCGTGAGCGTCGCGCTGCCGCCGTTGAAGAGGCGAGCATTTGTGCCGTCGATCGGAGTTTCGTAGCAACGATGGACATGTCCGCAGAGCACCGCGCCGGTCTTCAAACCACGGCACGCGTCGAGAAATTCACTCGCGTTCTCGAGCCGGTGATGCTCCGAGTCGGCGCCGCCATCTGCGAGAAGCGGCGCGTGGTGGGTCATGACGAAAACGAAACGCCCGGAGAGGCGTTCATCCGCGAGCAGCCTCCGGAGTGCCCCCAGCTGAGCCGCCGGGATCCGGCCCGTTGAGCGCCACGGGACCGAGTGCGGGATCGCGCTGTTTACCACGACGGCCGCCACTTCCGAGCCCAGGAGACGAACGATAGGCCACCTCCCGTCGACGGAGGCGTCGGGAAGATCGCTCTCCATGAGGTCCCCGAAGTGTCGTGCGAATCGACGTTCAGCGAGGGCACCATGCGTGTAGACGTCGTGGTTGCCGGGGAGGGTGACGAACGCAGCGACGGAGTCGACCAGTGGCTGGATCGCCCGCCGCGACGAGCGCAGCTCGAGCTCCGTCGCCCACAGTGTGAAGTCACCGGTGCACAGGACGGCGTCGACCCCGTGTTCGCGCGCGAACACCGCGAGCGCCGCAAGCTTCTCGGGGGCGCTCGCGAACTGCCCCTTCCGGTTCCAGAAGTAGTTGAACGCTCCGGTGAATCGTTTCCCGAGCCAGTCGGACCAGGGCACCGAAGGAAGATGCGGCAGAAGATGAAGGTCGGTGACGTGGAGCACGCGCACGAGCGCCGAATCCCGATCTCGGAAATCGCTGCTAGGACCTAGTAGGCCACACCGAGATGTCGCGGCAATACCGAGAACTTCAGCTTCCGCTGCAGCGTGGGCTCACCGTCGAGGTTGAAGTGGACATCCTCATCGGTCTCGATCGTGAACTCAGATAGCTGCCAGTAGTGAATGAACTCGTTCTCGGGATTGTCCGGCATTTCCATCTCGGACTTGAGCCGGTCGAGCGAGCCCTGCCCCTTGCTGACGATGGCAAGGTCGAGCAACCCGTCGTCGAGTCGGGCATTTGGCGCGACTTCGAAACCGCCGCCAGCGAGGCGACTATTGCCGACCGCCATGACCAACATGTTTCCCGAGATCGGTTTCTTGCCGGGAACGTGCAATCGTCCCTGATACGGCTTTAGCTTGAGAACCTTGATGAGGCCCATCAGCGTGTAGGCAGCGCCGCCCAGCGCCTTCTTCATCTCGACGGGCGTCGTCGCCGTGATCTCGGAGCCAAAACCGCCGCTGGTGACATTAATAAAGCTACTAGAGTTGGCACGGCCGACGTCAATTTTCTTTGCTTTCACGGTGCAGGCGATCTCGAGGCACCGGCCTAGATCTTCAACAGGTAGTCCCAGGCCGTGGGCGAAGTCGTTGGCAGTCCCGAGCGGCAGCACACCTAGAGTCGCGCGAGGCTTCTTCTTGCCCTTGCCCACGAGGCCATTGACCACAGCGTTGATAGTGCCGTCGCCTCCGCCCGCGATGATGCGCTTCGAGCCGGCGGCTACGGCTTCCTGGACCACCCGGGGTTTGTCCTTCTTGTTCCATGGGATTCTGACCCGAAGATCGATTCCCTTACTCCGAACGAGCTTGACCGCCTCTTTGATGGCAGGCTCGTTCGCCGACTTGCGATGCAAAATCAGGCAGTTTCTTGATGACATATCTACTAGGCCTCGACGACTAACTGTTCCATGAATGGGCAGCGTAGGGTATCCGAAAACGGCAACACGAGGCTTACCCCCCTAAAACGCGAGCTGCAGACGCCCCTGAAATATCCAGACGGGAGCCCACGACTCTCGATGGGCGCGGATCACATTGAAAGAGACCCGTGTCGGATATGTTGGGTACCAGTTAAAGGCGAATGAGGCATTGGCGAGCTTGCCGCCCGCGACTTCCTTGTCGTCCAGGTCAATGTAGGACACGCGAAATGCGAGCTCGAACGCGCCAAGGCCTCCCGAACCATCACGAAGCTCACGCTTCGGCCGGATGCGGCGGATTGTCCCGAGGCTTTCGACGTAGGGCCTCGCTTCTCCCGTGAGCGCATAGCTAGTCGAAACGTAGAACGCGTGGAAAATAGGCCCGGCCGAAGCCGGCCGTTTTGCATGGACGAATCCGTACTCCCCTTGGACCGAAAATGCGCCGTCCAGATAGGCTCCCTCGGCGAGTCCGACCTCGATGCGCTCGGCTGAGAACGGACCGGTACCGACGAAGATGGGAGCGATGTGAGACTCCGGACGCTCGGCGTAGTTTATCGCCTCGTCCGTCGTCCACCGGCGAGAGAAATTGAAGCCAAGGTGAAGCCGCCTGGCCTCATGGGCGAGCTCGAAGCTCGTGCTGTAACGACCGGCGATGCCGACCACGTTGCACAGCAGACACTCGAGCTCGTCCGCGCTGCTCGAAAAGCTGAGATCCCAGCGTCGCCGGTTGGATTCGCTGTGGAGGAGTACGCCCGTCTCCTGGGGCGGGACGAAAGCTGAAGTAAGGCCCTGTTCCATGAACAGGATATCGTTCGAGCTCCCGTCGTTCTCGAGGCCGAACGTGCTCGAGAACCGTCCACCACGGATACTGAGCTGCTGTCTCCACAGCTCGAACTCGAGCCCGAGCCACGCGTCAGCTAGATTCGGGCCGCGTCCGCCCGTGAAATCCCACTGGAACTTGAAGCTCCAACGTTTGGCGAAAGATCCCAGAGCGTAGACACGGGCGCGACGCCACTCGACGCCGTCGTTGAGCTCGACCGGCGGGCTTTCGTCACTGGCGAAGCCGGCTGTGTCGTTTTGAACCTGGGTTCCGATCTTTACCCGATAGTCAAGGCGCTGGGCACGAAACCAGAGCCCGTTATCCCAGTAGATGCGCGGAGGACTCTCTTCTTGCTCCTCGGATGCTCGCGGCAAGCTCTCCTCCGATGCGGACAAGGCGGAAGGCACGAAGAGCGCAAACACGGAAATCACAAACAACTCGAGCATGGGTCGGCCGAAGAATGTTAGACCGATTCGCGGCGGGACGGGATAGGAGCTGGCGGGCGTAGTGTCAGCGCCCGAACGGCCAGAAGTTGTTTGTGAATTCGTGAACCTACCGTTCGCTTCCGTAGATCTCCGCATCCGGGAAGGTCAGAGCGAACCCGTACCATCGGGTGAAAACCTGGAGCGGGCGCTCCGCGAGTGCTCGCTCGCCGGACGCGTCGTGCAGAACACCGTCTTCGACATATTGGCCATCGGAGAGACGCAATTTCTTGTCATCCCATTCCGCGGCGTCTGCGTCGACGTAGAACGCGTTCAAAACGTACGCGGACGGGTCGAGGAAGATGAGAATGCGTCTCCCTTGGAAGGTGTCGACGATGGCGTTGTCCTCGGCGACCACCCGTTCGTACGCGTAGTAACGCGCGTTCTCATCGTTCCAGATGCCCATTCCGAGGTCCATCGTGGGTAGCCGGTCGTCTTCTTCAGCGACCGTGCGGCTGAAGGTTTCGTTTAGCTGTCCGTCCGCGCGCGAGAGCAGGCCGTCGAGCTCCATGCCCTCATCTCCTCGCCGCCACGTGCGGTCCGAAAGGGCTACCTGCGCGTCGGGAAATGCTTCGAGGACCTGCCCCACGCGTGAGTGGAGCAGGTTGGCCGTTGCCAGCTTTGATCCGACGAGTGGCCCGTACACGGCCTCGCCGGTCATGTGATCCCAAAACGTCCCAGTTTCCTCGTCGCGCATGAGGAAAAGACCGTCGTACAGTCCATGCTCGGCGAACGTGTGGGCGCGACCATTGATCGTCGGGGCCATCCTGACCCCGGAGTTACAAACCACTCAGAACGTGACCATCCACGGCTCGCCGTCGATCTCACCCTGCGCGACGTGGTGGTACGCGATCTGGCTCGATACGAAGGCAAGCGTCCGACCACCGATCTCGAAGAAGACGACGGGCGCGTCGTCAGCCACTGCTCCCGACCGACGGGCCGCTCGGAGGGGTTGCCATTCCGGATTGCGCAGCGGGATGAAGTTGGGTGATTCCCAGAAGATGGCCCGGCCCATGTCGAATCCTTCTTTGACTCGTTGGTTTGGATCGGGCTCCACTTCCTCGAACTGCTGGGCCATGAGTCCGGTCGCAAGCGTCAAACCTGCGGCGGTGAGGGTGATCGTTCGCATGAATGGTTCTCCCAATAGTGTGAGCAGGGTATACGTGAAAGTAGTCGCTCGAGAAGCATGCCATCCTGGGGGTCGTTGAGCAAGGTCGGCTCGCGACCGGGGTAACGAGCACCCTGTTTTCTGTTACGCTCTCCGTGCGACGACGCGTCGGAGACGGCTCGTTGCTTGGAGGCCCGGCGCGAGCAGCGTATGAGCTCTCCCACCACGAGCGACCGCGAAGAGAAACGCCCACCGATCGGCCCATGCCGGTGGCGCGCACTTCCCGATCGTTACCGGCAGCGGTTCGTGCGCGGCGACGGCTGGGCTCCAAGCCGTGTGCTGCGTTTGGATCGGATCCCGGCGTCGGAGGCGCTCGTCGCGATGAGCGCATGCGACTGGTCGTCTACCGCCGAAGAGCCGTATCTCCTACCGGCCGACGCGACGATGCTCAACGCGACCTTGAGGCTTCTTCTGCTCGTGCCGCTCTCGGTACTGTTGTTTGCGATCTCGGTGGGCGCGACACGGGCGCAGAACGCGGGTGCGCACTGGGTGTTGATTCCAGTGCTCCTCTTCGTCGTCGGTCTCGGATGGTGGAGCTACGCGCGCCGTCTCGGGGAGTGGCGGAGACGCGCGCGGGGCGAAACCCGCTACGGGCTGATCCTCGCCGCGGACTTGGTCTGGCGCGACTTTCCATCGTGGCGCGGCGCTCCGTCCTGCTATTTCGTACCAAAGGATCGCATCGAGTCGATCGCGAGGCGGGTCGAGCGCATCGAGCGAAGATCGCACGTGTATCTATCGGTTTCATTCCGTGACGCGGCGGAGAAAAAGCGCGAGCTTCGCCTTCATCAGACGGACTTCGAGGGGTCCGCGGGACGCAGCGTCGACGGGCTCGAGACGATCCTTCGGGCGTGGTGGTCTCGGGAAGTATCGTCCCTGAGTCCCGATCCGTAACGAACGAGCTTCCCGCTCAACGCTCGACGGTATTGGCGACACGGCATTCGTCGGAGTCCGTCCGTGCAAGCGGCGGCGGAGCGGATTAAGATGTCGAAAACGCTGGGGCGCATTCGACCGGAGGTCACGAAATGAATTTCGAGAAACCCATTGTCCGGCAGTTCACGGCACCGACTGTCATCCTCGTTCATCTCCTCTTCGCGCTCTCGCCGATCACCGCGGTAGAGAGTCAGGCTCAGGAACCGCCGCCGATCGTCCAGCCGGGCGCCCCGGGCGCGCCGAGCCGCAATATCTCGGCCAACGAGGCCTCGAACCTCGCGGGCCTGCAACACAGCGATGCCGACGTGCGCTTCATGCAGGGGATGATCTCCCACCACGCCCAGGCTATCGAGATGTCCAACCTTCTCGAGACGCGGACCGAGAGCGAGGCCATGCGACAGCTCGGCAACCGGATCGAGCTGTCCCAGGAAGACGAGATCCAGATGATGCAGACCTGGCTTCGCGAGCGGAGCCTGGAGGTGACGGCCGTCGACGCCCATCATGCCCACGGCGCGCACTTGATGCCCGGCATGTTGACGCCCGAGGAGATGACGGAGCTCGAGGGGGCAAGCGGGGAGGCATTCGATGACCTCTTTCTGCGCTACATGATCAAGCACCACCAGGGAGCGCTCGACATGGTGGAGGAGCTGCTCGCGGAGCGAGGTGCGGCACAAGACTCGCAGCTCTACGCCTTCACGTCCGACATCACGGCCGACCAGACCATGGAGATCGACCGGATGGATGCCATGCTCGCCGGATTCTCGCCCGATCCGCGGGCGACACTCGCCGCCGGGTTCCGCAGCGCCCGTGACGCCGTGCTGAATCTGGAGCTGGTCGCCTCTCTTCCCAAGCCCGACGGTTTCTACGATCCGGAGGCTCCCGCGGGAAGCCCCCGCGAGAGCGCGGGTGACGAGGAGGATGAGCCAGCCCGACCCGGCATTCTCAACTTCGCGAACACCGATATGGCCTTCGCCAGTGGCGTCGTAATCGAGGGCAACTATCACGGCTTCAACGCGTACAACGTCGAGGACCCACGCTCTCCGCAGCTCCTGGCTTCCATCGTGTGTCCCGGCGGTCAAGGCGACGTCTCCCTCTACGGCAACCTCCTGTTCATGTCCGTGCAGGACACGCGCGGGCGGCTCGACTGCGGGACTCAGGGCGTAGCCGATCCCGTGAGCGAGGAGCGCTTTCGCGGTGTCCGCATCTTCGACATCAGCGACATGCGAGGACCGACGCAGGTCGCGGCGGTGCAGACGTGCCGCGGCTCGCACACCCACACCATCGTGAACGACCCCGACGACGAGGGTAACCTCTACGTCTACAACTCCGGCACGAGCGGAGTCCGTCCGGGTGAGGAGCTCGAGGGCTGCAGCGACGCCGATCAGTCTCCGGAGACCGCCCTGTTCAGCATCGATGTCATCCGGGTTCCGATAGATCGGCCGGAGGAAGCGCGCCTCGTCAGCTCCCCGCGGATCTTCGCCGACCCCGAGAGCGGTGCTATTTCCGGCCTTTGGCAGGGCGGGGATCATGGTACGGGGACTCAAAGAACCCGCGAGACCAACATGTGCCACGACATCACCGTGTACCCCGAGCTGGGTCTGGCCGCGGGCGCTTGCTCCGGAAACGGCATCCTTCTCGACATCTCCGATCCCGCGAATCCGGTCCGTCTCGATGCGGTCGTCGACCCGGCCTTCGCTTACTGGCACTCCGCGACATTCAACAACGACGGAACCAAGGTCGTGTTCACCGACGAGTGGGGCGGAGGCGGACGTCCGCGTTGCCGCGCCTTCGATCCTCCCCATTGGGGCGCAAACGCGATCTTCGACATCGTCGACGGGAAGTTCCAGTTCCGCAGCTACTACAAGCTGCCGGCGCCTCAATCGAAAGAGGAGAACTGCGTCGCGCATAACGGTTCACTCATCCCCGTTCCCGGTCGCGACATCATGGTCCAGGCCTGGTATCAGGGAGGGATTTCGGTGTTCGATTTCACGGACTCCGAGAAACCCGTCGAGATCGCCTTCTTCGACCGCGGACCGATCGACCCCGACACGCTCGTGATGGGCGGCTACTGGTCCGCGTACTGGTATGACGGCTTCATCTACGGCACCGAGATCTCGCGTGGTCTCGACGTTCTCGAGATCCTTCCGAGCGAGCACGTCACCCAGAACGAGATCGACGCCGCGACGCTCGTGTCGCCGGCCGTGTTCAACGCGCAGCAACAACGTCTCATCGAATGGCCCGCCGATCCAGCCGTGGCGCGCGCCTACTTGGATCAGCTCGAGCGCAGCGGCTCCATCGCGGCCGCGCGTTCCCAGGCGCTGACAGCCGCTCTCGACCGCGCAGACGAGCTCATGGAGGCCGAGTCGAAGGACACGGAGACCGCCCGAACGCTCGAGACCATCGCAAACGAGCTATCGAGCGAGAGCGCTTCGGCGAGCGGAAGGGACCGTATGCGTCTCGAGTCACTCGCGGAGACGGTCACGCTTATCGCTCAATCATTGAGCTGATCTCGCCGTGCCGGCGCACGACTCATTGAGAGGGACGGGTGTGCCTGAAGCGCGAACAGGCGTCTCGAACGGGCAGCGCGTAGGCATGTTCCTGCCTCAGTCGATACGCGGTGCGATGACGGACAAGAAAAGATTGGTCAGCCGAGCTGCCTGTTCAGCTCGCGACAATGCGCACAGGAGTCGACTATGAGGAGACGAGAGTTTCTCGGTGCCATGGGAGCGGCCACGCTCTCACCTACCGCTTCACCGCAGGAGTCAGCGGAAACGCTCTACGAGCGCGCCTATGCCATCGATGCGATGTGCTTTTCGGCAGAGCCGCCTCCCGAGCGCTATGCGCAGTATCTACGTGCCGAGAAGGTCGAAGCGCTCCGTAGTTCGGGAATGACCGCCATGGCGATGAACATGACGTCGTTCTACGACGAGCTCAGCAACGCCGAGTCGCTGTTCGGCGCGATCCAGGATCGGATCACGCGTTGGGACGCGGTCGTGTCCGACCACCCCGATGTATTCATGAAAGTGACGAGCAGCGCCGAGCTCGCCGACGCGAAACGTTCGGGCCGGGTCGGCTTCATCTTCTGCTTCCAGATGGCGTCGCCGTTCGGCTGGGACCTCGGCAAGCTCGAGACATTCGTCGAGCGGGGTGTCAGGCAGATCCAGCTCGCCGATGGACGACGGAACTTCATCGCCGATACGTGCTGGGAGAAGTCGAACGCAGGCCTGAGCCGCTACGGGTTCGAGGTCATCGAGGCCTTCAATCGGCTGGGCGTGCTCACGGACCTGTCGCACGTGGGCGAGCAGTCCGCCCTCGATGCGATCCTCCACTCGCAGGAGCCGACCCTCTTCTCCCACTCCGGTGCGTTCAGCCTGTGCCCTCACCCGCGAAACGTCAGCGATCGGAACATCCGTGCCATGGCGGAGCGCGGCGGCGTGTTCTGCGTCTACAACCAGAGCGGATGGTTGACGATGGATCCGGAAGTCTCGATCGACCACTTCATCGCGCACCTCGAGCACGTCATCAACCTCGCGGGCGAGGATCACGTCGGTGTCGGGACGGATCAGGACGTTGTCGACATGACGGCGGCGCGGCCGAACGAAGTCGAGGCGCACAACCGCAGCTTCGCGCGCCGGGCGAAGGACTTCCCGCAGCTCACCTGGACCGTCCGTCACATGCGGGTGCCCGAGCTGAGTCATCCGCGGCGACTCCTCCACCTGGCCCAGGCACTGGTGCGCAGACGGTATCCCGCGGGGCGCATCGAGAAGATCCTAGGGGGAAACTACGCGCGCGTGTTCCGCGAAGTCGTCGGCTGAGCCTTCGCTCGTAACGGAGCTCCTCACCGGTCTCGGCGCGATCGCCAGCACGATCCATCCTTACCCAACCCAGGCGGAGGCGATCAAAAAGGCCGGTGACCTCTTCAACCGCAGCCGGTTGACGCTAACGGTCAAACGGATTTTCGAGCGATGGCTCGCGTGGACGAGGTAGCTCGGTTCCTGTCGAAAACGGAGAGGAACGTCGCGTCGCGCGTATCCCAGGGGTTCTCGCCGACCCGCGCGAGCCCGCTCACGGTGGCGGGTCGAGCGAGTATTCCCGAAACAGATAGTTGCCGCCCGTAGTCGGGATCGCGCGGGACGGGTCGTCGAGCTGTGGGGCCTTGACGAAGCGCTGCTTGGCGACGACGGTCGCGGTCCGGTAGCCGAAGATCGCCGGCTGCAGCGCGACGAGGTCGCGATTCAGCTCGCGGTAGTGGCGTTCACGCTCGCCCCGATCCAGTAGAGCTCTGCCTTCTTCGATGCGCGCATCGATGTCGGGATCGTCGAGCCACGACATCGACGACCAGCTCCCGGCGCTTGCGCTGTGAAACATCGCGGTAAGAATCGAGTCCGGATCCGGAGTATAGGCGCTGACGTCGACGGTATTGGCGTGAGGCGTCATCTCGGCGCGGCTCGCACGGTCCAAGACGAGCGCCCAAGGGGCCCCGACGATCTCGACCCGTACGCCGATCGCGGCCATGTTTTGCTGGAACAGGAGCGAAACGCGCTCCGTATTTCCGACCTCCGACACCCACTGGATCTCGACCGGATGCTCATCGGGCGCATAGCGCGAGAGTGCGAGCTCCCGACGGGCCGACTCGAGGTCACGCTCGGGAAACGGCGCCAGGGGGTCGTGGCCCAACAGTCGGGGAGGGATCGGCCCACGGCTGGGAGCGCCATTGGCGAAGTCCTCGTCGACTCGGAGAAGCTGGAGCACAGCCTCGTAGTCGAAAGCTAGAGCGAGCGCTCGGCGAAAGTGCACGTCGTCGGTCGGAGGGCGCTGCGTGTTGAGCAAGATGAAGAAGCTCGTCGTGCCTCGATCGTGAGCGAGATCGATGTCGGGGGACTTGGCCACTGCCCGGAGCACCTCGGGGGGCATGCTGAGTCGGGTGAGCTCGTGCTCGCCCCGCGCCATCAGCGCCCGCACGGTGGGAACGGCCATCGAGTACTTGATGCGAACGATTTCGGGCGCACCGGGAGCGAAGGGTTGGTGATGGGCGGGCGAGCGGTGGAGTAGCGTGAGCTCGCGCGGGTCGTGGCTCACGACCTCGTAGGCGCCGCTTCCCGCTTCCTCCGTGGAGAGGAAGGTCTCGTGTTCGCCTTCCACTCGCTCGCGATTGACGATCGCCACCCGTGTCAGCGAAGCGACGAAAGGGGCGAACGGCTCCTTCAGGACGAAGCGCACCCGACGCGGATCCAGAGCGCTCACGCTGTCGAGCTCCGGGAGCAGATAAGAGTATCCGCGCTCGAGTCGCGTGATGCGTTCCACCGAGAACACGACGTCGGAGGCATCGACCTCGGAGCCGTCGTGGAATCGAGCGCCGTCCCGGAGAGAGAACGTATACGTCCGACCGTCGTCGTCGACGATCCACTCCGCGGCGAGGTCCGCGACGACGCTTCCATCGGGAGCGGTGCGGACGAGAAAGTCGTAGACGTTCATCATCAGGATCGAGTCCGCATAGTCCGATGCTTTGTGCGGGTCGAGCTCGCCGATGGCAGCGTCGTTGATGCGAAGCAGTCGGTGCTCGGGCGGCTGACACGCCGACAGCCCGAGGGCGATGACGATCGCAAGGGGCCGAGTCACTTAGACGCGTCCCGTGGGCGCGGAGCCGATGCGGCTCCGATGGCGAGCGACGAGGTCGTAGACCGATTGGCCGACGCGGTTGAAGAGCGGAAAGAACGCGCCGATCATTCCGACGAGGGCGACGCTTCGTATCCAAGCCGGCCCATTGTGCAACAGCATTAGAATCGCCAGCATCCCGAAATACGTAACGGGGTTGTAGAGCATCATCAACTTCAGCGCCTCGAATCCTTCGGCTGCGCGCGAGCCGTCGACGACGACATGCACGCGCTTTTCGAGGTCCCCCGAAGCGATACCGAAGCGCTCGCCGATCCCGCTCTGGAAGGCCGTCCACCGAAAAGCGCCATCGAGATCGAAGGCCTCGAACCATCGCTTCGTTTGGGCGCACAAGCCGCAGTCACCGTCATAGATGACCTCGGTCGTCGAGCCCGGCCATCGCGCGAACGCGAAATAGGCTGCGGGCGCGACGTAGAGAAACAGCACGAAGGTGATCCCGGTAAAGATCGTCATCGAGGCGTGAAACAAGATGCCGAGCCAGATCGCGAGCGGCCACAGCCGGGGAACGACGAATCCGGCGAAGAGGCTGAACTCGGTCACGATCGTCGCCCAGCACATGAGCTTCGATAAAGACAACGGCGGAAGGAGCGCGGCAGCCCGAATGTAGAGGTCGTGCTCCAAGTTCACGACGGTCCAATGCTCGAAGAACTGACCGGAGCGCCAGTCCGGGTCGAGGGCCTTGTTGAGCCCCGCTCCGAAGTAGATGATCGCGACTTGCGCTCGCACGAGCCACACGGATCGTTCCGAAGAGTAGAGTCCGATGAGCGTGAGGACCGAGCCGCAAAAAAACGTATTGTTGGCCCAGTAGATCCGTGACGACGCGATCCCGACGAGCATCGTCGCTCCAACAACGAACGACGCGAGCCTCACCCTACGGTTGAGTACCAGACTCACCGAGCCGGCGAGAAAAAAAGTCCGCAGAGCGGCCCGGAATAGCTCGGGCGCCCCGACCCGATCGAACACGGAGAGGAACGGAAGGAAGGGGTCCGGCAGAGCCCAGACGTGCCCCGTCGCGAGCATCGTGACGACGATGAGCTTCGCGGAAAGTAGCAACGGCACCGGGAGCGGCGTGCCGCTCAACCGTAGCGGATTCCAAGACGGCGTCACCGAGGCGGCCAATGCCACGTCTCCTCGGCTCCCCCGTTGACCGTATACGCGATCACGACTCCGGCGCCATCGTCGCGTCCATAGGTACGCTCGTACTGCTCCACTTTGTCGAGCACGTGTTGGATCGCTTGCCAGTTGCCACCCATCGCTGGCTGGCGATAACGCGCTTCGATCTCGTCGGGGGCGAGCTCGCGCCCGTCGATCACGACCTCAATCGCATAGAGGTTCTGCGAGTCCATCGGCGCCCAGCAAAAGTAGCGTGAGGGGACGACGCGCGCGTAGACGATCATGACGAGCTGAAAGCCCAGAAGCGCGAGCGCTGCGAATGTTCGTATCATCGGCTTTTGTGTGAGGCCCGTCCCAGGAGCATCCTACTCGGAAGATGTGCTGCCTGGGACCAGCCGGCTCGCCGTATAGCCGACCACAACCTGCACCGTCAGCGCCACCGGCGCAATCCACTGGAAGCTCACCGGATCGCCTCCGGTCTCCGCATGGGCTCCGAAAATGGGGCCGGAGAACGCGACGAGGACGGCCGCGAGGATCCCCGCCACCGTGCCGACAAAAACTCCGACGGGCCGAATGCCCGGAATGAACAGCGCGAAGAGAAACAGCCCGAAGATGGGAGCCGTCAAGAGATTCGATGTCTTGGACGTCATCTCCGTGATGTTCCCCGGGACGAGGTGAATGATGGAGGCTCCGCCCACGATGATCACGCCGGTGAGAGCGGCGAGCCATCGCGCCAGGACGAGCTGCCGGGCGTCGTCACGTCGGCGCTTGGCGAAGCGCCCGACGAAGTCGGTGAGCACTACGGCAGAAATGGAGTTCACGCCGGAGTCCACGCTCGACATGGCCGCCGCGAACATCGCCGCCACGACGAGACCGGCGAGGCCGGCCGGAAGCCGGTGAGCAATGAAGAATGGAAACACGAGGTCCGCGTCGTCGCGAAGTGACAGCGTCTCCCCGAGACGATCGGGGAAGGCCTCGAAATAGCCGAGGAGCGCGAAGCCGACGAGCGCCAGCATGAGGGTCACCGCCGTGATGGCTACGAGCTGGGTCCGGAATGCCCGACGGGCGGCGCCAAGGTCGGTCGTCGCCATGAATCGCTGCACCGACACCTGGTCGCCGCCGGCAGTCGCGGCGTACCAGACGAGCGTCGAGAGCAACGTCCCCAAGACGGTGACCCGCGTCGCCGGGCTCGTACTGAACAACGGCTGCGAGTCCCAGTTCGACCGCCACGTCGTCGGAAACCATTCGAAGCTCCCGAGCTCCAGGGTCACGATTCCGACGACAATGACCGCCGCGCCGAACAAAAGCGTGGACTGGATGCAGTCGGTGACGACGACGGCCCGCAAACCTCCGAGCGAAGTGTAGACGACGGCAACGATCGCGGTTATCAGGACGATGAGCGGGACCGCCGAGGCGTCCGCGCCGATCATCACCGTCATCGCCACGGCGGCCGCGTAGACGAGGAGTGACATCCACGCGAGACGGAGCACGATGAACATCGACGCGCCCAGCACGCGGGCTTCGGGTCCAAGGCGGTGCTCCAAGAGCTCATAGGCGCTCGTGACGCGGTGCTTCATGTAAACCGGAAGGAGACCATAGCCCACGACCACGTAGACGAGCGGAAGCGCCGCGAGCTGCATCAGCAGGACGGGCCCTCTCCCGAGCGTCTCTCCGGGTGTAGAGAGGTAAGACACCGTGCTGATGAGAGTCGCGAAGAGCGAGACGCCGACCGCGATCGGGTGCAGCTTGCCGCCCCCCACGAAGTACTCGTTCGTCGACGATTGGCGTCGCCCGTAGAACCAACCGAGCCAGAGCGTGAGCGCTCCGTAGCCCCCGAGCACGAGCCAGTCGACGAAGCTCAAGCCTTGATTCATTCGCCCGCTGGTGTATAACACACATCGCACGACGACCAAGGGGCTGAGCACATGACGATTGAGCAAGCTAGGCGCACCATCTGTGGACCGCTGATCCCTGTAATCACCCACTATCGCGACGACCTCAGCGTGGATCACGACGCGATTCGAGAAAACGTCCGCTACGTTGTCGACCGCGGTGTCCGGACGGGGAGCGGGGTCCTCCTCGCGGCAGGTGCGGGGGGAGATTTCCCGATGCTGACGCTCGACGAGAGGAAGGCCGTGAGCGAGACGGTGGTCCGAGCGGCGGACGGCCGGACCCCGGTGCTCGTGGGCGCACAGGATACGAACCCCAACACTTCGATCGAGCTCGCGCGCACCGCGGAGGAGATCGGTGCCTGGGGTATCCAGCTCGCGCCCGCCTACTACTATGCCTCCTCTCCCGACGACTGCTACCGCTTGTTCGAGGCGGTGCACGAGGCCACGAGCACGCTCGGCATCATGATCTACAACACCTACTGGGAAGGCCATGACATGTCGCTCGACGAAGTCGACCGGCTCGCCGAGCTCCCTCGATGTCTCGCCATCAAATGGTCGACGGAGCGCGGGGTCGGCGCCTACCAGCGCGGCGTCGAGCGCTTCCGAGATCGTCTCGCCGTCATCGACAATTACGGGCTCCAAGTCATGACCCACATGCTCGGCGGTCGCGGCTACATCACTCACCTGTGCACCGTGTGGCCGGAGCACGACCTCGAGGTCTTTCGTCTACTGGAAGCGGGCGACCATGCCGCGGCCCAGGACAAGCTCATGGCTGTGAACTGGCCCTGGTACGACTTCCGGGTACGGATGTGGCACCGGACCGGCGCGGAGAGCCCGGTCGTAAACGCAGCCCTCGAGCTCACCGGGAGAACGGGCGGTCCGAGCCGACTCCCCACGCGTGCGCTCGATACGTCCGAGCGCGCCGAGCTCAGAGCACTCCTCGCGGACATCGGCGTCCCCGGAGTAAAGCTGGACACCTAGCGGTCAAGGCGAAGTACGGTCGGACGAGGCACCAGGGGCCGGATCCGCGAGCGGCTGTCGTGCCTCTACTCGAAACCGGCGGGCGAGAAACACGCGGCCCGATGTTCACCGTCTCCCGTCAACGTCGGACGCTTTTCACAATCGTCGACCGAGAACGGGCAGCGGGGGCGAAAGAGGCAACCGGGTGCGCGCGACTCCCGATCGTCCGGGGCGTCTTCGGGCCAGGATGGCTTGAGGCGCTCCTCGTCGTCGTCGACGACCGCGATGGCTGAAAGCAGCCGCTGTGTGTAGCGGTGCTGCGGCGAGGCGAAGACGGCGGAGGTCGGCCCGATCTCGACGAGGCGCCCTCGATAGAGCACGGCGATGCGGGTCGCAACGGAACTGACGAGCGCAAGATCGTGGGTAATGAAAACATAGGCCACGCCGAGCTCCCGATTGAGCCGTTCGAGCACACGGATGACCTGCGCTTGAACGAGGACATCGAGCGCAGACGTCGGCTCGTCGAGCACGATGAGCTCGGGCTCGGTCGCGAGCGCCCGCGCCACCGAGACGCGCTGCCGCTGGCCGCCCGAGAGCTGGGACGGGAAACGATCGATGAAGCTCCTCGACAAACCGACCTCGTCGAACAGATCGCCCAGCCGCGCACGCCCCCGGGGGAGACCGTGCACGGACAGAGGCAGCGCGACGTTCGCGCCCGCGGTCTTGCTCGGATTGAGCGTCGAGAGCGGGTCCTGCGAGACGAGCTGGATGGCGCGCCTTTGCGCTCGGCTGCGTTGGCGGCGAGCTAGCTCGTTGCCGCGATACTCGATGCTCCCCGCGGAAGGTGACTCGAGCCCGACCACGAGCCGCCCGAGTGTTGTCTTGCCGGAGCCCGACTCCCCCACTACCGCGAGTGATTCGCCTTCACGGACGCCGAACGAGATCCCGTCCAGCGCGAGCTCCTCACCGTAGCGCTTGCTCACGCCGTGGAACGAGAGAAGATCAGCCATCGACGGCTCTCGGCAAACGCGGGACGCTCGCGAGAAGAGCGCGGGTGTACTCGTCAGACGGCGCACGAAGGACCTCTCGGACCGCGCCGCTCTCGACGATCTCGCCGTCGCGCATGACGTACACGATCTCGGCGAAGCTGCGGACCAAGCCGAGGTGATGCGTGATGAGGACCACCGCAGTCCCGTCTTCGCGAGAAGCGCGGCTGAGAAGTGCCAGGCTCTTTTGCTGGACGTCGGCGTCTAGGGCAGTGGCAGGCTCATCCGCGATGATGAGCTCCGGTCCGTTCACCAATGCGGCCGCGAGTAGCACTCGCTGCGCCATCCCGCCGCTGAGCTGGAACGGGTAGGCGCGAAGGACGCGTTCCGGATCCGAGATGGCGACCCCTTCCAACAAGGCCACGAGTCGGCTCCGATCAGGATCTCGTGAGATCGCTCGAAGCTGGTCCTCCACCCGGAAGACGGGGTTGAGCGCGCTCATCGGGTCCTGAAAGACCATCGTCATCCGTGCGCCCAACAACCCTTGCCATCCCTGCTCGAACAGATCGATGCCGTCGAAGCGGACTCGGCCGGAAGCGCCGGCAGATGGCGGAAGGAGACCCATGATGGCCCGCGCGGTGATCGACTTGCCCGATCCGGACTCCCCTACGATCGCGACACGCTGCCCCGCGGCGACGCTCAAATCGATCCCGCGTACGACATCTTCCCGAGCGTCCGAACGCCGGAACCAGACCTCGAGGTTTTCGACGCTCAGCACGGTTCGTCCCGGCCGAAACGCTCGCGCAATCCGTCACCCGCCAAGTTGAATCCGAGCACCGCCGTCACGATGGCGAGGCTCGAGAACACCGTCGGCCACCACACGTCGGGCAGCAGCGGCGTGCCCTCGGCGACCATCGTGCCGAGATCGGGAGTCGGGGCCTCCGCGCCGAGCCCGAGAAAGCTCAGGCTCGCGCCCATCAGAATGACGAAGCCGGCATCGAGCGTCATCTTCGTCAGGATGGGTCCTCTGGCGTTGGGCAGGATCTCTCCGAACATCACCCGAAGCGGGCCGGCGCCTGCGACCTCCGCCGCGCCGACATATCCTTCGGTTCGGATCGAACGTGTGACGTTGTAAACGAGGCGCGTGTACCAGGGCCACCAGGAGAACGCGACCGCGACCATCGCCATGACCAGAGACGGATCGAACAATCCCAGGATCGCCATCGCGAGGACGAGCGACGGGATGGCGAGGAAGACATCCGTCGTCCGCAGGATCAAGACCTCGAGCCATCCGCCGAGATAGCCCGCTGCGAGGCCCGTCGTGACTCCGATGGGAACAGCCAAGGCCAGCACCACGACGGCGAGAACGAAGGACGTTCGATAGGCGAACACAAGCCGGCTCAGGAGATCCCGCCCGACGCCGTCGGTGCCAAGAAGGTGGGTGGCACTCGGAGGGTGGTAGGCGAGCTCGACGTCTACGAACGCTCCCGCATGGGAGGGGTAGGGCGCGAGCCACGGGGCGAAGACCGCGACGAGGACGAGAGTCGCGACGATCGCCGTGCCCAGACGCGCACTTCCGGTCAAGACGCCTCCCGGAAACGGATGCGAGGATCGACCAAGCCGATAACGACATCGATGACCGCGTTCACGACCACGAACAAAAGCGTCATGATGAGCACCGTCGCCATCATCCCGTTCAAGTCCTTGTACAAGATCGTCTCGACGCCATAGCGCGCGAGGCCCGGCCACGCGAAGACCTTCTCGACGAGGAACGCGTTTCCGAACAGCGCGACGAGCTCTAGTCCGAGAATCGTGAGCGCGGGGATCGAGGCGGGCCGGAGAGCATATTTGAACGCGATGGTCCGCTCCGGAATCGCATAGGCGCGCGCCAGCTCGATATAGGGTTTTTCCACGACGTCGACCATACTCGCCCGCGTGATGCGCGCGGTTTGTCCGAGAGCCGGGAGTGAAAGCGCGATGGCGGGGAGCACGAGATGGTGGAGCGCGTCGGCCGCGTGAAGCCATTGTCCGGCGATCACCGCGTCGACGACGTAGAGTCCCGTCACACGCGCCGGAGGAAGGAGCCATTCCGACAGGCGGCCGGCAATCGGAAACAGCTCGAGCCAGAATCCGAACACGAGCATCGCGGCCACCGCCCAGACGAAAGTCGGCGTGGTAACGCTCATGACGGATATCAGCCTGAGCCCGTGGTCGAGCCAGCTGTCGCGACGCATCGCGCCCACGACCCCGAACAGCACGCCGGCGACGGCGACGAAACCCATGGCGAAGAGAACGAGCTCGAGCGTCGCTGGAAAGGTATGGCGAACGTCGGCGGACACGGCGCGACTCGTATAGAGCGAGATCCCCAGATCCCCGGAGAGCGCTTGGCGCACATAGCTCGCGTATTGGACGCCGAGAGGCTCGTCGAGAGAGAGCCGCTCACGCAGGGCCTCCACTTGCTCAGGGGATGCGGCGGGTCCGAGCGCGAGGCGCGCTGGGTCACCGGGAACGACGCGCCCGAGGGCGAAAACTAGAATCGAGACACCGACGACCACCAGCGCGCCGCCCAAGAGACGGGCCGCGAGCCGGCGTATCAAACCGTCCGCCAATCGCCACTATTTTCGACCGCGCGAGCGACGCGAAGGACCATCGCCTCGTCGAGATGTTTGCCGACGATCATGATCCCGATCGGCAACTCCTCGGACGTGCCGCATGGGACGCTCATCGCCGGATGGCCCGTCACCCCGAACTGGCACGTGTTGTTGATCATCTGCATCGCGAACCGTACGCTCTGCTGCGGGGAGACCGCTTCGGTCGGGATGGGCGTCGCACGGCACGGCACCGTCGGCATCACGAGGACGTCGACATCGTCGAGAACCTCGTCATAGGCGGACACGAGCGACCGGCGCACGTTCTGAGCTTTCGCATAGTATCGCCCGCGATACTCTTGCTCGAGGTACTCGGCGGTGAGGAGCATCGACTTCGCCGATGCCGACAAAGCATCGGGGTCGTCACGCCACCCCTTCCGCTCTAGAAGTGACGTGTTGTAGAAACCGAGCCAGTTCGTTCCTATGTTCGCGCGACGATATTGGTAGGCATTGCCTTCGTTGTAGAGGGCGTAGAAGATGTGGACGCCGTCGAGGTGCATCGGAATGGAGACCTCTTCGATGTGCGCGCCCGCCGCCTTCAGCCGATCAGTCGCCGCCAACACGCTCTCGTCGACCACGGCCTCACTGCCAACGAGGCCGACCTCGTCCCAAGGATCCTGGGCGAAGCCTTCGTGGACGACGCCGATCCGCAAACCCGCCACGCCCCCGTCGATACCCGCTTCGTAGTCCGTCGTGAGAGGGTTCACGCCTCGGGTACGCGGGTCGAGAGGGTCGGGTCCCGCGATCGCCGATAGCATGCGGGCCACGTCTCGTACCTGGTTCGCCATCGGCCCGGGATGGGTCATCGTCATCTCGTTCGAGATGACCCCGGTATAGGGGACGAGGCCGAAGGTTGGCTTGAGCCCGCACACGCCGCTCCACGAGGCGGGGATCCGGATCGACCCTCCCTGGTCGGCTCCCAGCGCGAGCTCGACGTCACCGGCGGCCAATGCAGCCGCGCTTCCGGTCGACGATCCCCCCGGTGCATGCGTCGGCTTTCGGGGGTTTCGAACCGTCGCGAACTCACCGTCTCGGGTGCCCACCCCTGCCGCGGAGGCGGTCTTTCCCGTAATCACCGCTCCCGCGTCGAGGAGCCTCGTCACGATCGTCGCATCGACGTCGGGGACAAACCCGCTCACGATGCGCGAGCCCGCCTGCATCGGAAGCCCCGCGACGCAGATCGTGTCCTTCACTCCAACCCGCATCCCGAGGAGCGGTCCCTCGGACGCGCCTTCGATGTGAGTCCGGATCGTCCACGCGAAGTAGGGGTTCTCGTCTGGGCTTGGCCGTCGAAAGGGCGCTCGCGGGTACTTCACCTCCGGTTTGGGCTCGTCCAGCTCGTCCATGCGTCCACACGAGTGCAGAAAGCCCCGCATCATCTCGCGATAGGACGAAGCCTCCTCCTCGGAGAGGCTCATCCCGAAGACATCCCCGAGCCGTCGAACGGCTGCGGTCGTCGGAAGCTTGGGCTCGGTCATGGCTCGAACAGACCCCATGCCTCGATCTCGCGCTCGGGTGGAGGCTCGGAGCCTCCGAGCCGGCTCGGCAACCAAGTCCCCGCGAGCATCTCGGCGTATCTGAGCGCCGCAACCATCGAATCGATCACGGGTGCTCCGAGCTCTTTCGTGAGTTCCTCGTCGAAGCCGTACTTCGCGGTGCAGCCGAGGATGATGACTTCCGCGCCGTCCTCCTCGATGGCGCGCCTCGCTTCCTCCCGCAGCCTGACGAGCGCCCTCTCGGGGTCGTCGCGGATGGCCTCGACTCCGAGTCCGATGGGTCGCATCGAGGCCATCGCCGCTCCGTGTCCGTAGCGAATCACGTTGTCGGTCATCTTCGGGATCCACTTTCTACGTCCGACGAGGACCGAGAATCGTGCACCGAGCGCGCGCGCAATCGACGTCGACGCCTCGCACGGCGCCGTGACAATCGCCCGCCCCGAGATCTCTCTCGCCGCGCGCAGCCCCATATCGTAGAACCCGCCCAAGATGAACCCATCGACCTCCTCCCGTTTCGAGCGAACGATCGAGACGATATCGTTCACCGCGATCGCCTCGTAGGCGTGGTACTCGAGGTGCTTGGGTCGATCCGGAGGCAGTGACGTTACGCTCACGTCGGTATCGTTTCGCGCGGCCTTTTTCAGAACCGCCTTCATCTCTTCCGCTTGGGTCGACTCCGCGACCGGCCGTATATAAAGGATGCGCATCAATCCATTCCGTAATGTTCGCGCGCTTGGCGCTCAGTGATATAGCCGTTATTGACGTCTGCGAGGACGGTGTCTCGCGGGCGCTCGCGCGGGTCCCCGAAGCCGCCGCCGGTGCCCGTGATCAGTCGCACGACGTCGCCGCGCTCGAGCGGTAGTCGCGCGACGCTTCCGTGATGCTCAACCGCCCCATCGCGTCGATGGACCTCGATTCGGTTGGGGGATCCGTCCTGCCCGCCCTCGAGCCCCCAGCTCGGAAACCGGCTCCGGCCGAATATTGCCGTGAGCCACGCTTTGTCGCACTCGACCTCGTAATCCAAGACGACGCCTTTTCCGCCGCGGAGTCGGCCGGCGCCTCCGTCCTCGGTATGGAAACCGTAGCGGAGGACGCGGACGGGGTGCCTCTTTTCGGTCACCTCGACCGGGATGTTGTACGTGTCGCCATTGCCGGGGCAGAACTGCCCACTCTCGCCGTCCTTGCCGCAGCCTGCCCCCCACCCTCCGGCGAGCGGCTCGACGAGCAAGCTCAGTTCGCCCGAGCTCGGGTCTTCGGTTTTGAGGATCGTCGCGCAAACCGAGAGAAACGAGCCCGCCGGTAGCCGTTCGGGTACGTGCACCGCGAGTGCCTTCCACACCAGATCGATGACGAAGCCGCCCGACTCCCAATACGTCGACGTGGGCGCGGGACGCTCAGCCGTGAAGAGGGTGCCGTCCGGGCAAATGACGCGGAGCGGCCGGAACATGCCTCCATTGGTGGGGAGGTGCGGCGCGGTGATCGCGCGGAACACACCCCGGGCGCGAGACTCCATGCCGGTCCGCGTCGTGTTGATGGAGCCTGCGACCTGCGGCCCGGTACCGGTGAAGTCGATCGTGAAACGGTCGTCCTCGACCGTGACCGAGGCTTCGACGTGGTAGGGACCTCCTCCCAGGCCGTCCCCGCCGATGGAATCGCTTGCGGTAAAGGTTCCCTTGGGAAGACGTTTGAGCTCCTCGAGCACCATGCGCTCCCCATAGTCGAGCAAGCTGTCCATGGCGCCTTCCATCGCCTCCCTGCCGTAGCGTTCGAACAGCTCGAGCACCCTCGTCTCGCCGACCCGGTTCGCCGCGATCCCCGCCCAGAGGTCGCCCAAGGTCTGGTCCGGAAGGCGTACGTTCGCGCGGATGAGCTCGATGAGCGCAGTGTTGACCGAGCCTCGCTCCATGAGCTTCACGAGCGGAAACTGGAGTCCCTCCTGGTAGACCTCGGTCGAATCCGTCGTAAAACTTCCGGCTGCCATGCCCCCGACTTCGGTCCAATGCGCTTTGTTCGCGACGAACGCGACGAGCCGTCGTTCGTGAAATACGGGGAGGACGAGCGTGACATCGGAGAGATGAGTGCCCCCGCCTTCATAAGGGTCGTTCGTGATGAAGACGTCGCCCGGCTCGATGCGTCCGTCGAACTTCCGGAGAGTAAGCCGGACGGCCGCGTCGAGCGTCCCGAGGAAGGTGATGACACCGTTTCCTTGCGAGAGGATTTCGCCTTTCGCATCCGTGATGCCGACGGCGCAGTCGAGCGTCTCGTAGATGATGGGACTCATGCTCGTCCGCTTGAGCGCCGCGAAGATCTCCTCGCCCACTGCCCCGAGCGCGCGGTGAATGATCTCCCGCGTGAAAGCGTCCGCGGTCATTCGTCGCCTCCGCCACCCAGTGTGAGATGAAGGTGCCCGAAGTCATCGACGCGGGCGAGTCGTCGTGGGGGGAGGACCAGCGTCGACGCCTCCTCCTCGATGATGGCGGGGCCGGATATCTTCGCTTGAGGCGGGAGCTTCTCACGATCGTATACGGTCGCGTCGTGAGGTCCATCGTCGTCGAAGTGGACAGCCCTCTTGCCTCGGCGTGCGTCGGCACGGGACGAGCCGTTCGGAACGAGCGGCGGATGATGCGCTCCCGCGACCGCACCGCGTACGGTGACGTGCAGGTTCACGAGCTCGACGTCTCGCTCCAGGCGAAACGTATAGGCTCGCTCGTGAGCTTCGTGGAACCGTGCGAGCGCCGCATCGACGTCTGTCGGCCAAGCGATCTTGACCGTGTGCTCCTGTCCCCGGTACCGCAGGTCGGCATGCCGGGAGCAGGTGAGCTCGACGCCCGGGTTGTCCCGGCCGACCTCTGCCAAGGCGCGCTTCTCGAGGGCTGAGAAGGCCTCCGAGAGCTCGGGAGCCGTCGAGGGGTCGAGGCGGATGACTCGAGTGTGGGCGAAGTCGCGGCGGAGGTCCGTGACGAGCATGCCCCAGGCCGAGAAGACCGCCGGGTTCCGGGGGATGATGACTTTTCGAAATCGCAACGCCTCGCCAAGGGCGACGGCGTGGAGGGCGCCGCCGCCGCCGAATGCGACCAGAGTCATGTCCCGGGGATCGTAGCCCTTGTCGATCGAAACGAGCTTGAGGGCCGTCGCCATGTCCGCGTTCGCGATGCGCAGCACACCACGCGCGAGCTCCCGGATCCCCACGCCAAGTGTCTCCGCGAGCGGGGCAAAAGCCTCGCGCGCCCGCGGAAGGCTACCCACGATGCGCCCGCCGAGAAGATTGGACGCGTCGATACGGCCCGTCACCACGTTCGCGTCGGTCGTCGTGGGCCTCTTGCCCCCTTTTCCGTAGACCGCCGGCCCGGGGACAGCGCCAGCACTTTCGGGTCCGATCCGTAGCTTGCCGCCCGCGTCGACAGTGGCAATACTTCCGCCGCCGCTTCCGATCTCGACGATCTCGATGACCGGAGTCTTGATGGGATAGCCGGGCGTGGTCGCCGTCTTTTCGATGAAGTAGTCGGTTGTGACGCGCGGTTCGAGCTCAGGAACGAGAGCGCACTTCGCGGTGGTTCCCCCGATATCGATCGTCGCGAGGTGAGTCTCTCCGAGTGCGCGCCCAAGCTCGATCGCCCCCAGCACGCCGCAAGCGGGGCCGGACTCGACCATCGAGATGGGGTTCCGGGCCGCGGCTGCCACGGTCGTGACGCCGCCGTTCGACTGCAGGATGAACGGCGTGACCGAAAACCCCCGACCGCGCAGGCCCGCCTCGAGCGAGTCGAGATAGCGGGCGGTGACGGGTTGGACGAACGCAGACAAGACCGTCGTGCTCGTTCGCTCGTACTCTCGCCACTCTCGGCAAATCTCGGACGAGAGCGCGATCGCCGCCTCGGGCCACAAGCGGCGAAGCTCCGCTGCGACGGCGCGCTCGTTCGCGTCGTTCGCGTAAGCGTGAAGTAGACACACCGCAATCGCCTCCACCCCCTCTTCCCTGAAATCACGGACGATCGTGGAAAGCTCGTCGAGCGCAGGCGACTGAACGATGCGGCCGTGAGCGTCGACCCGCTCGTCGACCTCGCGTCTCAAGTGTCTCGGGACAAACGGCTCCGGCTTCGCGAAGGCGAAATTGAAGAGATCCGGCCGATTGCCTCGGCCGATCTCGAGCACGTCGCGAAAGCCGCGGGTGGTGATCAGCGCCGTTTTCGCGCCACTTCTGGACAAGAGGGCATTGATGACGACGGTGCTGCCGTGCGCGAAGAATCGGACCGCTTGGGCGTCGACGACGGCGGCCGCTTCGAGAACGCCGCGCTCGAAGTCGGGTGGCGTGCTATCGACTTTGTGGGCTACTAGCCGAACGCATTCCCCCTCGTCGTCGAGCTCGTACCCGACGAGATCGGTGAACGTGCCGCCAACGTCCGTCGCAATCCGCATCGGTGGAATAGGCGGAGTATATACGACGTGAGAGGACCCGCTGAGCACCGAGTGCGCGGAAAAAGGCGGCGCGCCAGAAGCCCGCTCCGCGCGATCGGGTCACGCGGTAGGGCCGGCCGGGGTCGGGCGAGCGATGCTTCTCTTTACGGTTTGGAGCCGCGCGCCGACAACGTGGCGAGCGACGAAGTGGCATTTGCCCGGGCAGCGAGTCGCATGAGTAGCGTTGCCCGCTTCACAGTAACGACAGAGCTCTCGCGCTAGATTGGGATCGTGATCGGGTTCATGAAACACATCCGCGCGATGCCGGTTTTCTGGCAAGGATGGGTCGCCGTTTTGTTCTCGACGAACATGGCCGCGATCTTCTTTCTGCCGCGCGTCGAGGCCACGGTCGTTCTGGTCGGGCTCGGCGTCGGGGCGGCGCTTCAAATGACGATGTTCGCGCGATTGGGTTTCGTGCGCTTACTGGGAATCGGTCACATTTTCTGGCTCCCAATGGTGCTCTGGCTGGTGTCGAGACTGGGTGGCTTGGACGACCCTCTCGTCTACCGCTGGGCGTCCGCGGTCGTCCTGCTGTGCAGCGTGTCGCTCGCGATCGATGGGATCGACGTCGCTCGATACGTTCGGGGGGAGCGCGAGCCCTCGATTCGACTCGAGACCGGGTACGGACGCGGTCGATAAGGCCCTGTCCCGCCTTTTTCGAAAAGGTGACGTTCAGCCCGCGTTCGGTGCTGAGGCTCGATTTCGCGATATATTCGGCCCACCGTGATCGGCTCCAAGCTTCTCCACTACGAAATCACCGGAAAGCTCGGAGAGGGCGGTATGGGCGAGGTCTATCGGGCGACGGACACCCGGCTCCGGCGAGACGTCGCTATAAAGATGTTGCCCGCCGACTTCGCCGACGACCCGGAGCGACTCGCGCGCTTCGAGCGCGAAGCGCAAGTGCTCGCGGCGCTCAGCCACCCGAACATCGCCGGAATCCACGGCCTCGAGCTCGCGTCCCCGAAACCCGGGGAGAGTGAACAACGGTTTCTCGTGTTGGAGCTCGTGGAGGGCAAGGATCTCTCCGAGAAGCTCGCAGACGGCCCTTTGAGCGTCGAAGTTGCCTTCGCCGTCGCCGATCAAATCGCGCTCGGGCTGGCGGCGGCCCACGACGCCGGCATCATCCATCGGGATCTCAAGCCGGCGAACATCAAGATCACGCCGGACGGTCGCGTCAAGATTCTGGATTTCGGGCTCGCGAAAGCGCTCGACGCGCCCACGAGCGACGCCCACCTGAGCCAATCACCGACCTTGAGCGGTCACATGACGTCGGCCGGGATGATCATGGGTACCGCGGGCTACATGAGTCCGGAGCAAGCCCGGGGGAACGTCGCGGACAAGAGCTCGGACGTCTGGTCGTTCGGTGTCGTCCTCTACGAGATGCTCACGGGCGCTCGCGCATTCACGGGCTCAACCGTGTCGGACATCCTGGCATCCGTGCTCAAGGACAATCCCGAGCTCGATCGGCTGCCGGCTGAGGTCTCCGTCGGGCAACGCTGGGTCCTCCGTCGATGTCTCGAGCGTGAGCCGGCGGAGCGGCTTCGAGACTTGGGCGACGTGAAGCTGTTACTCGGTAACCTACCCGGACCACCGGCGGAAAGCCGTGAGGCTTCCATGAACGCGTCACCCAAAACACGGTGGGTTCCCCTGGCGGCCGCGGTGTTCGCGGGGCTCGTCGCCGGTCGCCTCATCACCCAGGCAACGGCACCCGTGGAGTCTTCCCTACCGGCGCCACTCCGTCAGTACACGATCACGACCCCCGAGCTCGACTTCGGAAGCTGGAGCTCCAGCATCGCGATCTCACCCGACGGCGAGATGCTCGCGATCGAGACCCATGACGGAATCCGGACCCAGCGGCTGTCCGAGACTGAGCCTCGATCGTTGCCGATACCCGAGAACACGCGCGAACCGTTTTTTTCACCGGACGGCTCGTGGCTGGGGTACAAGAACGACGAAAGCGGCACCCTCGAGAAGATTTTTCTCGATGGCGGGAGCCCGATGCGCTTGTTCGACGAGCTCACCATCTCGAACCAAGGTAGCTGGAGCGTCGACGGCACGATCTACTATGGCGGTGTCGCAAACGGCGAGGCCGGACTCCACGCCGTCTCCGAAACAGAGGGTGCGCGACGCCTCGTCCACGCAGTAACGGAGTACGAAGTATCCGTCCCGTTCGCCGATGTGCTTCCGGACGGCAAGCACGTGCTGGTGAGCGTATTCCGGAGTGATGAGGAGCCGGGAAGCGGAGCTATCGAGCTGCTCGACCTCGAGCGCAACGAGCAACGCGTCCTTTTCGAAGGTGCCACCCAGGCACGCTACTCGGCAACGGGCCACTTGATCGCCGTGACCGGGCAAGGTGTGCTGTCGGCCATCCCGTTCGACGAGAAGCGACTCGAAGTGACCGGGCCGCCGCGGCGACTCGTGACGGGTGTGCGCACCAACCACGCGGACTTCAACGCAAACTTCGCCATCTCCCAAACCGGAACCTTGGCCTTCGTTGCCGGCGACGGACTGAGGGGATTCTCGGACCTGGCGTTCATCGATCGGCAGTGCGCGGTCGAGAAGATCACCTCGGAGCCACAGTGGTTCGATAAGGCGAGGCTCTCTCCTGACGGTCGCTATGTCCTCGCCGAGATATTGACGCTCAAGAGCTCGGATATCTGGCTCGTCGACGTCGAGCGTCGCACCTCGACCCGCGTGTTCGTGTCTCCGGAAGGCCATCGCACGCGAGACCCGATTTGGTTCCCCGACTCGCGCACGTTCGCCTACACCGAAGTCAGGGACTTTGAGAGCGGCCCGGTTTTGAAGAGCGGTCACATCGCGGGCACGATGGAGACCGTCCTTCTCTCCCCGTCCGGCGGCAGTGATGGGTCCGCGGCGACGGACGTGCTGCCCGACGAGAGCGGCGTGCTGATCGAGCATCGCGACGCGCGCGGCAATTACAACATCGCCCTCCTTCGGGACGACACGCGAACGGAGATCGTCGTCGGTGAGCGTCATCAGTACCACGCGCGGGTGTCACCTGATGGATCATCCATCGCCTTCGTTTCGAACACGACCGGCCAGTTCGAGATCTACGCCAGGCCGCTGGAGGATCCGACCGTACGGTCGATCCCCGTCTCGACGCGCGGCGGGAGGCAGCCCATGTGGGGTCCCAGCGGCGAGGAGCTGCTGTTCTTCCTTGATGGAACCATCTACTCGGCAGACGTCGAACGTAAGGACGGCCTTTTGAGCGTATCCGCGCCCGCTCCATTCTGTCCTGACGTGCGGGTCGCTGACGCCTATGACGTTGCGCGGGACGGTGCCCGCGTGCTCGTGCGGGTCAGCGAGGGGGTGCAGACTCCGACGACCGAGGTCCGCGTCATCGAGAATTGGCCGGCGCTCCTCGAACAGAACTAGCCGCTCGAGATCGGCGCCGATGTCGTGAGCCCGCGACGCGAGTATCCGGTACGAGGTGGTTCACACCCCGTGACGCTCCGCTAGGCGGCGGGTCGAACGTTCTCACCGCAGTTGGGGCATCGGTGCTTCCGTTCCCCCTTCTGCGCTTGAATATCCTCGACGAATGCCGAGCCAAGGATGCCCGCGGGCAGCGCGAACATCCCCATGCCGATGAGTGCGACGACGGAGGCGAGCAGCTTGCCGAACGCGGTGACGGGGATGACATCGCCGTATCCGAGCGTCGTCATCGTCGCGACACCCCACCACATCGACGCCGGGATACTGGAGAAGTGTTCCGGCTGGATCGACCCCTCGGTGAAGTACATGAGAGACGAGGCTACGAGCAGCATGAAGAAGATCCACGAGAACGTCGCCACGAGCTCTTCCTTGCGCGCCTTCAGGATGCGATGAAACGTCCCGAAGGCGGACGCGTAGCGAGCGAGCTTCGCGATACGTAGAAAGCGAACCAGCCGCACCATCCGCGCTTGGCGCATGTCCAAGCCCATCGCGGGCAAGAAGAACGGCAGGATCGCGGCGAGGTCGATGAGCCCAATCGCGCTCGTCATGAACTTCAAGCGTCCGCGGATCGGCCGGGCGAATTTGGGATCGACGGTACAGGACCACACGCGCAGCACGTACTCGACACTGAACACTCCCACCGAGAACAGCTCGATACGCTGGAACACGTCGCCGGCCACGAGCCTGACCGACTCGACGCTCTCCAAGATCACGATGACGGCATTCACCGCGATGAGCGTGAGGATGACCAGGTCCGCGACTCGACTCAGGAAGTCGCCTTCGCCCGCGACATCGAGGACCTCGTGGACGCGATGCTTCAAGTCGCTGGCGGGCGCGGCTTGCGTAGCGCGAGCGGGCGTCGTTGGCGCGAGGACGGAATCGAGCATCAAGGCATCCTTGTCGAACATGAAATCGGCCGACAGCACGAAGACATTAGCCTGAATGGATTGATCGTTTGTATTCAATTCGACGATGCTTCGTCCCCTGCCCCTCATGCAGGAGCGCGCCGATTCATGAAACAATGTTTTCTTCGAGGCGGGGAGATCGACACATGGAAGGATCACCGATACAGGCGTCCCTCGCCCTCCTTGCGCTGACGTTTGGCGGATCCGTCACCAACGCCGGGTCCGAGCCGCAGGCAGCCGCCGCCGTGCGGGCGCCGAGCGCGTTCATCGACGACACCTGCATCGTTTGCCACGACGATACTCTTCGCACGGGGGGCCTGTCCCTCAGTGAAAAGGACCCGAAAGACGTCGGACGCGACGCCGCGCTTTGGGAGAAAGTGCTACACAAGCTCGACACCGGACAGATGCCGCCCGCCGGCATTCCACGGGATGAAGCCGCGCTCACCACCTTCCGGTCACGGCTCGAGGACGCACTCGATCGTCGCGCGGCGGCCGAACCGAATCCGGGTCGAGTCGGCGTCCACCGCCTCAACCGGACGGAGTACGAAAACGTCGTCCGCGATCTCTTGGGGCTCGAGATTGACTCACGATCGCTTCTGTTGCCCGACGAGGCGGATGACGGCTTCGACAACGTCGCGGTAAGCCTCGCGCTCTCACCGGCTCATCTCGAACGCTACCTCGCCGCGGCGAGGATCGTCAGCCGTCTAGCGGTGGGCGACCGGACGCAGGGCGAAGCTCCCGGCTCGGCGACCTACAAGGTTCCGAAGCTCCTCGAGCAAGACGTGCGCGTCGCCGAAGAGATGCCGTTTGGCTCCCGAGGCGGAGTCGGCGTTCGCCATACCTTTCCCGCCGACGGCGAGTATCGCTTCAAGGTTCGTCTTCGACGACAGGTCTACGACTACATCATCGGCATGGGGGAAGAGCAGCAACTCGACCTCCGCATCGATGGACGACGCATCGAGCGGCTAACGGTCGGGGGTCAAGGCGTAGGTACTCCGGGTCCGCTGACGTGGAACGGCGAGATCGTCGGCGAGACGGAGTGGGAGCTTTACATGCACGCCGCGGACGACCGCCTCGAGCTCAGCACCGACGTCACGGCAGGTCCACATCTCGTGAGCGTATCTTTCGTGGACAGCCCATGGGAGCCTGAAGGAGCGACGCAACCGCTCCAGGTGGACTTCGGCCGAGGCGCCGACGAGCACTACGACGGATACGCTGCCGTCGACGCGTTATCGATCCATGGCCCCTATGAGCCGTCCGGTCCGGGAGACACACCGAGCCGTCGCACGATATTCGTGTGCACGCCACAGAGCACCGCGGACGAGCGGCCGTGCGCCAAGAAGATTCTGACGAAGCTAGCGAGGCGCGCCTATCGCCGACCGGTCGACAACAGCGAGGTCGAGACGTTGCTCGACTTCTACGAAGCCGGGCGCACCGGGCGTGGATTCGACGCCGGCATCCAGTCGGCACTCGAGCGCTTGCTGGTCAGCTTCAACTTTCTATTTCGCATCGAGCAGGACCCGACGACCGCTGCGCCCGGCGAAGTCTACCGGTTGAGCGACGTCGAGCTCGCGTCTCGATTGTCGTTCTTTCTCTGGAGCAGCATCCCTGACGAAGAACTGCTCGATATCGCGATCCGCGGTCGACTTCAGGACCGGCCCGTATTGGAGCAACAGGTCCGACGCATGCTGCGCGACGAGCGCGCGAGGGCGCTGGTCGACAACTTCGCGGGCCAATGGCTCGGCGTTCGCAAAGCCTCTGCTTGGCTGCCGGATCCGAATATGTTCCCCGAGTTCGACGAGAACTTACGGCAGGCCTTCATTCAAGAGACACGGCTGTTCGTCGAGAATCAGCTTCGTGAGGATCGCAGCATCGTGGATCTGGTAAGCGCGGAGTACTCATTCCTGAACGAGCGGCTGGCTCAGCACTACGAGGTGCCCGGCGTTCACGGCGAGCGTTTCAGGAAAGTGGAGTTCGACAACGACGTGCGCGGCGGCATCCTCGGTCAAGGCAGCATTCTGATGGTCACGTCGTACCCCGACCGCACCGCACCGGTCTTGCGAGGCCTCTGGGCACTCGACAGCTTGCTCGGCATGCCACCGCCTCCGCCACCACCCGACGTTCCGGATCTGATCCCCAAAGCCGCGGGCGGACGCGTCCTCTCCATGCGCGAGCGGATGGAAGTGCACCGCGAGAACCCCGCATGTGCGGTATGCCACGTGCGGATGGATCCGATAGGCTTCTCGCTCGAGAATTTCGACGCGATTGGGCGTTATCGCACTTCGAGTGACGGGGTCCCGGTAGATGCATCCGCCGTCTTCGCCGACGGGTCACCGCTCGAGGGAGTCCGGGGGCTTCGCGACTTCGTGGTCGAGCGTCGCAGTAACTATGTCCATACATTCGTGGAGAAAATGCTGACCTACGCGCTCGGCCGGCACATCAGCCATGACGACCAGCCGTCCATCCGCGCCATCGTACGGGACGCGGCCGATGAAGACTACAGCTGGTCATCCGTCATTCTTGGAATCGCCAATAGCACTCCTTTTCAGATGAGGAGAACCGCGTCATGATCATCACCAAAAAGGCACTCTCCCGCCGCACGATGCTCAAAGCCCTAGGGGTCACCCTGCCACTACCGCTCCTCGACGCGATGGTACCCGCAGCAACTCCATTGGCGCAGACGCCCGCGAAACCGATCCTGCGGTTCGGCGTCGTGTACGTGCCGAACGGAGTAATCCCCGGACAATGGCTTCCGACGACCGTAGGCTCCGGGTTCGAGTTCTCGGCGACGTTGAAACCGCTGGAGTCGTTTCGAGAGCGCCTCCTGGTTATCAGCGGACTCGACAGCGAGCCACCGCCTCCGCCGGGCGAGAGGCAATACAACAACCACGCCGACGCCAGTACGAGGTTTCTCACCGACGTGACGCCGAGCCGAACCCTCCGCGCGGGCGTATCGATCGACCAGCTAGCGGCGCAGGTGCTGGGCCGGGATACGGTCCTGCCCTCACTCGAGCTCGCGCTCGAATCCGTCGATTCCGGGACGTCTTGCGACTTCGGTCGCAGCTGCGTCTACACGGGAACCATCGCGTGGTCGGGGCCCACGTCCCCGCTGCCGATGGAGCACGATCCGAGCGCCGCATTCGTCCGGCTCTTCGGCGACGGCTCGAGCGGCGACTCCGAGGCTCGTCTCGCGAACATGCAGCACAAGGGCAGCATTCTCGACTCTCTGCTCGACGAGATCGCGGGCCTTCGCCGGAAGGTGGCGGCATCCGATCGCAGCCGACTCTCCGGTTATCTCGACAGCGTCCGTGATGTCGAGCGGCGCATTCAGCGAGCTGTCGAGCACAACGTGGACCTTCCGGAATTCGATCGTCCCGCGGGTATCCCCGAAACCTTCGAAGAGCACGCCAAGCTGATGTTCGACTTGCAGTGGCTGGCCTTCCAGGGCGACTTGACCCGCGTCACGACGTTCATGCTCGGCCGCGAGTTCAGCGGACGCACATACCCTGAGATCGGTGTCCCCGATGCGCATCATCCGATCTCGCACCACCAGAGAGACCCGGCCCGCATGGAGAAGTGCGCGAAGGTCAATCACTATCACGTGTCCCAGTTCGCCTATTTCCTGGAACGGATGAAGAACACGCCGGACGGCGACGGATCGCTTCTGGATCATTCCGCCATCCTCTACGGAGCGGGTATGAGCGAGGGCAATGGGCATGTGCCACGAAACTTGCCGATACTCCTCGCAGGGGGCGCGGACGGCCGACTCGAGGGCGGACGCCACATCAAGTACCCCGACAAAACTCCGCTGGCGAACTTCCATGTCAGCCTCCTGGACAAGCTTGGAGCGCCGGTAGGAAGTCACGGCAATAGCACCGGGCAAGTGGACCTCGACTAGGAGTGCACCGATGATCGCATGGACGCTGTCACTGCTTTCGTTGACCGTCCCCCTCGTCGATGCCGTCAAGCAAAGCGATCACGCAGCGGTACGCGCTCTCGTCGCGCAGCAGGCGGACGTCAATGCCTCCGAAGGCGATGGCGCGACGGCGCTCCACTGGGCGGTCTACGCGAACGACCTCGAGATCGTCGATCTTCTGCTCGCGGCAGGAGCCAGCGTCAACGTCGCGAACGACCTATCCATTACGCCTCTTTATCTCGCGAGCGGGAACGGGAGTGAAGCGGTCGTCGCGCGGCTTCTCGAAAATGGCGCCGACACCGACGCCGCGTCCGAGACGGGCGTTACCCCGTTGATGGAAGCCGCGCGTACCGGCAGCGCGGGTGCGGTGCAAACCTTGTTGAGTCATGGGGCGAACGTCAACGCCGGTGAGAAGGATCGAGGCCAGACGGCGTTGATGTGGTCCGCCGCACGGGGACATGCCGACGTGGTGAAAGTGCTCCTCGATCACGATGCGAACGTCAGAGCGCGGACCCGCATACGTCAACGGACGGTCATGCTCGATCGGGGGCCGCGGAGAACGGTAAAAACCTCGATGCGGGACGCCCAGCGAATCGACGTCGGAGGCAGTACCGCCCTGCTGTTCGCCGTGGAGGCGGGTGACGCGGAATCCGCCAGGCTCCTTCTCGACGCGGGAGCGGACGTCGATGACAGCGGGGCAGACGGTAGGTCGGTCCTCGTCGCCGCGGCGTTCGGGGGACATCGATCCGTGGTCGACGTGTTGCTCGATCGCGGCGCGGATGTCCACGTCGCGGACGCAGGATATACCGCGCTCCATGCCGCCGCCTTGCGCGGCGAGCTCGAAACCGTTCGAGCCCTTCTCGCCCACGGCGCCAACCCGAACGCGCCACTCACGAAAGGCAGCCCGGTGCGGCGGTTCGGCGCGCAGTGGGCCCTGCCCAACACAATGATGGGTGCGACGCCGCTATTCGTGGCCAGCGTCTATCTCGAGGGTGACATCGTACGCGCCCTCCTGGCGGCAGGCGGCGACCCGGCTCTCGGGCTCGCGGACGGCACGACGCCGCTGCTCGCGGCCGCCGGGACGGCGGTTCCCAGGGAAGCGCGGCCCTCTGACCTCGAACGGTTCGGGCTCGTGGACTCCGACTTCATCGTCATCCCTCGGGAGGAAGCAGACGTTGTCGATGTCGCGCGGCTCCTGCTCGATGCTGGAGCCGACGTGAACCAAGCGAACGAGGCCGGCAACTCAGCTCTTCACGCGGCAGCGACGGCCGGGATGACCACCGTCATCGGTTTACTCGCCGAGAGAGGCGCCGAGCTCGAGGTCGAGAACGAACTGGGCCTCACACCGCTCGCGTTGACGATGCCCAGAGAGCAAGGACGTCCCGGAAGGCGCTCCCAGGTGCCAGGCAACGAGGAGGCCGAACAAGCGCTTCGCAAGCACGGCGCGACGCGGTGAGGCAACTTCCCACGACACCACGCCGAGCGCTCGTGCGCTAGCGGCGCGCTCGATACCGCGCGATGTTCTCCCGAATCCGTGTCCGGGAGCTCGTGAAGCTCTCGCGGAGCATCTCGATCTCGCGCGCACTCTCGTTCGGCCCGAGAACGTGCGCCATCGGACCCGCGACGCTCTCGCGCTCGAGCAAGTCGCGCAAGGCGATCTCCGTCTCCACGAGCGCTTGGTCGAAAACCTCCGGAGTCAGCCGTCGCTCGACGAGCTCTTCGAGCGTGTCCACGTACAGCTCGTAAGCAATCGGGTCGCTCAGCAGCATCCGGTCCCACTCAGCCTCGGCGCAGTAAGTCAGCTCGTGGGTGTCGTCGAACGCGAAGCGTCCCTCCAGATGGCACGGGGTGAAGATATCCTCCGGGTCCCACGCGAAAAAGCTGAGATATCGGTCATCACCGCCGCTTGGGGCGCGCGCCTCGCTGACGATCCACAGCTCATCGACGGAATCTCCATTCTCGAGCAGCGCGTTGGACGCCATCCACAGGAGATACTGATCCAGGTTCAGGGTCGTCCGAAAACCCTCGATGAGCGCCTGGCCCGAGAGTCCTCGCACCCTCTCCCGGATGGTGGCGTAATCGACGCGGGCTCGGGTGTCGGACGTCAGATTCTCTTTGACTTCGACGAACGTCGTCCCCTCTTCGTAGTCGAATCTTCGTCGCAAGAGCGCGCGAAAGCCCTCTTTCTTGATGCGAAGACGGTCCATCCGTTCGACGAGCAGATACACGCCGTGCGAGCTCTCGTTGAACCGAAGATCCACGAAGCGGTGCCGGAGCGGAAACAGACCGAGCCGTCTCCACAGACTGAGTACGGTGTGCTGGCGTACGAAACCTCGGTCACGGCAAAGGCTCAGGAGATAGAACTTGTCCGTCACCGATTCGAACGATGCGAAACGCGGTCGTTTGCCCCGTAAGTTCAGCGTGAGACTCTTGCGGCCGCATCCAAACGATGACTGCCCGCGCAGGTGAGCCGTCGCGCTTACGCTCTCCTGCGGTCCGAAGCGAACGGACAGCGGGAAGTCCTCCCGACTCCCCTCCCGAACCCGACTACGATAGGTCTCCGCTTCCTCCGTCGAAAAAATGAGGTTGACTTGATCCCGCGGCATATCGAGTCGACTCGCGTGGAGCGCAACGGCGATTGCGAGCGCGGCTCCGGCCGCGAGCCAACCGGTCCAATTATTCGACCTCGGAAGGAGAGTCATGCGATGCGTCTGGCCCTGCTGCAGTGATGCACGAGACGACTAACAGCCCGAGCCGGGCGTGTCGAGATTGACGTTCATCGTTTCGCCTCGATCTTCAGACGGAAAGCTGCGCACCCACGGGAACGGCTTCGTGCTCGCTCTCGATCGCCGCCGCGTCCCGCGCAAACACGGGGTCCGTCTCCCGCCGGAACTGCACCACGGCGCCCGACGCAGAGCCCAGCAAGTGTTGTAGAAACACGAACCACAGGACGCTCATCGACACGATCTCGAGCATTTCCTCCACAGATTTCGAGAAATGAACGTATGTCGAGTACTCGCTGTGGTCGAAACGCGCCTGAGTCCAAGCCTCCAATTCGAACTGCGCCGCGGCATGCGTGTAGAGGTTCAACGGGTGCTCACGCTCGAGACCTTCGACGAAATCGAGCCCGACGGCGAACGCCAAGCCCGAGAGCGCGAGAAACAACGTGGCCTTGGCGCGTGTCGTTCGAAGCTCTCTCAGTAGAAAGAAGAACGTGAACAATCCGAGAACGACGAACCCCGGAAGCACCGCGACTTGCCACGCATAGCTCGGGAACACGTCCAGGACCGAGTCGCCGGCGAGCCTGGTCTCGTCATAGGCCGTGCCGAGGCGTTCGTGAATCGTCGCTCCGTCGTCGACGGCCATATATGTGAAGAACAGCGCCAGGACGAGCCATCCTCGACGACGCCATACAGACGCGCCGCGTGAGGCCCAGAACAGGACCCACACGGTCAGAGCAATGAATACGGTCTGCGTGACGGCGAACCAAGACGCGATGCTGTCTTCGCGCGTTGTGTTGAACATGCGACGCAGCGCACCGATCTCGGTCCACCGGCCGTAGTTCACGTGGTAGTCGAGCAGAAAGAGCACTACGGCAGACAGGACCCCAGCGCCCAACACGTAGTACGGGACGCGCTTCGCGTCGACGGAGAGTGTAAGGGGAGCCTTTGTTTGTGAGCTCACGGGTATCTCCTTGCTTAAAAAATGCTAGTTGAGAATGTCGACTTCAATCGCGACGAACGTGCCACCGCTGACGCCGTCATCATCCAGGCTGACACCGTCGAGATTGTCGAGGCCGAGTCCTTCGCCCTTGACCTCGCTCGCACCGAACTCGAGCGCGGCCATGAACTCTTCGATCGTGATCTGAGGACGCGCGGGATCGCGAAAATCCCAGATCTCGGTCTCGTTAACCACGGTGATCGGGACACCTTTGAGGACAATCGTCATGCACGGCGGAGACACGCCAACCTTGCATCCCTGGTTGTAGGACTGCACGAGGCCACG
>Ga0315338_1000568_pt1 | contig 77394 bp, 81 predicted proteins | sample ASW8metaG_FD_204518 | JGI IMG/M metagenome (GOLD analysis project Ga0315338, IMG submission 204518) | Ammonia-oxidizing marine archaeal communities from Monterey Bay, California, United States - ASW #8 | ecosystem: Environmental > Aquatic > Marine > Coastal | place: USA: California | collected...
CGGCGCTGCCGTCACCGAGAAACTCATGACCACCGCAACCACCGCGGCCACCGCCACTCCGACGATCGCAATCCAGGCGCCTGGACTCAACGAGTGCTCTTTGTTCTCGCAGCACTGCTTGTATTTCTTGCCGCTGCCACAAGGACACGAATCATTTCGGCCGACCTTGTCACCTGCCAAGTCACGACCTCCTGAAAGACTACGATGCCCCGCAAGCGGAGCGTTTGCGCGCGACGAACCACGCACGCGGAGAGCCAGTATACTGCGGGAAGAGGCGCCGTCGCCTCAAGGACCAATTTACGCAGCGATGCTCAACGACGCGCACTGCCATTTTTTTTCGGCCCGGTTTTTCGCCGCACTCGGCACGCAGACGGCACCCGCAACACAGAACGCCGCAGTCGCCATTCCCGCGCGTCTGGGATGGGACCCGCCAGATACGCCAGAACGGCTGGCGGACCGATGGGTACGCGAACTCGATACGCACCATGTGCATCGCGCGGCGCTGATGGCGAGCGTCCCGGACGACGAAGAATCGGTATCGGTCGCAGTGCGTCGACACCCGAGTCGTCTCGTCGGCCTCAGCATGGTAGACCCGACGCGGCCAGATGCCGACGCGCACCTCACGCGGCTCTTCGACGAGCTAGGCATTCGATGTGCCTGTCTGTTTCCGGCGATGCACGGCTTCCGCCTGGACGATGATGTCGTAGATCGGGTGTTCGCAGCCGCAGCCACCGCCGGCGCCGCCGTGTTCATACATTGCGGGGTGCTCAGTGTCGGTGTGCGACGCAAGCTCGGGCTACGGACCCCTGTCGACATTCGGCTCGGTGATCCGCTGGCCATCGTACCGGTGGCCTCCCGGTATCCCTCCGTGCCGATCATCATTCCGCACTTCGGCGCCGGGTTCCTGAAGGAAACACTGATGGCGGCCGACCTGTGCGCCAGCCTGCATCTTGACACTTCCAGCTCCAACCGGTGGCTCCAGTACCATCCGGAGTTGACCCTGCGAACCGTGTTCGCCCACACGCTACAAACGCTTGGACCCGACCGCCTGTTGTTCGGCACCGATTCGTCATTCTTCCCGCGAGGCTGGCAGCGGCCAGTATACGAGACGCAGCGGTCCATCCTCGACGACCTCGACGTTGGCGACGACGCGCGTCACCAAATTCTGGCCGGCAATTTTGACCGCGTGTTCAGCCAACGGTCCCCATAGGCCCCACGCTCCCAACCCCCGGTCCTCAGCCATCAAGCCAGTGAATCACATCCATGACCAACCAGAAATCGTTCATCTTCGACACCGAGCTCCACCTCGTCGTCGTGACCGGTATCAAGGCCCGCAGCTTGCGCGAACTGAGGACGGAGCTCGCGCGGATATCCGAGTCGTCGGTGTTCCTCCACATGCATCAGGAGTATCTAGCGCACGACTTTCAGCAGACGGCCCGCTGCACCGCCGTGGGGCCATGGCCGCGACCCGCTTCAAATCACACAACTAGGAGGAGCTTGCCGATGTGAGTGCTGGCTTCCATCACCCGGTGAGCCTCTCCGGCCCGGGCCAACGGCAGACGCTGGTGGATCACGGGGCGCACCAGTCCGGCCTCGACGAGCGGCCAGACGCGCTGCCGTACGGCGTCCACGACCACCCCTTTCTCTTCGATCGTCCGCGCGCGCAACGTCGTGCCAGTGACGATCAGGCGGCGCCGCATCAGCGTTGACAGATTGATCTCCGCCCGAGCCCCGCTCATCAACGCGATGATGACGAGCCGGCCATCGAGATTCAGCAGACCGAGGTTGCGGTCCAGATACGCGCCACCGACCATGTCCAGGATGACGTCGACCCCGCCGGCCACGGAGCGGACGGCCTCGACGAAGTCGACCTCTCGGTAGTTGAACCCGCCCTCGGCCCCCAGCGCTTCGCACGCAGCGCACTTCTCAGACGAACCGGCCGTCACGAACACTCGCGATCCAAGCGCGCTCGCCAGTTGGATGGCCACGGTGCCGATGCCACTGGAGCCGCCGTGCACAAGCAGCGTCTCCCCCGACGTTAGACCGCCACGCTCGAACACGTTGGTCCACACGGTCAGCGTCACTTCAGGTAGCGCGGCCGCATCGACCAGATCGACACCCGCAGGCACGGGCAGGCACTGCGGAGCCGGGACCGCGCAATATTCCGCGTATCCTCCCCCGGCCAGCAGCGCGCAGACACGATCGCCGACCCGCCAACCGGACACCGCCTCTCCCAGCGCCGCCACGGTGCCGGACACCTCAAGCCCTAGAATCTCGGAGGCACCGGGTGGGGGTGGATACTGCCCGCGCCGCTGCATGCAGTCGGCTCGATTCACTCCGGCCGCGGCCACTTTGACGAGCACCTCGCCCGCGCCAAGGGCCGGCACCGGTTGTTCACCCATTACGAGGACCTCCGGGTCACCGGTCCCCGACATATCAATCGCGCGCATCGTATTTGGTATCGCCGCCATCAGTGTGTTGCTCCAATCCACTCCATGTCCCGCTCGCGCCTGGACGCGCTGCGAACCCGATCCTTTGACCGCATCTTGACGGCGGTGCACTAGTATAATCACTGGATTAAACAGCCTGCGGCTCCTCAGAGGCGTCTCCCTACATGGATATCAAAGTCAAACAGATCGGTCTCTGGCGCACCGAGGTCCCACGTCGACCCGGCGCGCTGGCAGCCGCCCTCGAACCACTCGCGCAACAGGGTGCGGACCTCAAGGTCGTGCGTGTCAGATCCGCTCCGGGACGGGCGAAACGCAACATCGTCGAGATCTACGCCGGCGAGGGGCGACGAGCGGCGACGGTGGCCCGAGCGGCTGGCTTCTCGCTCTCTCCGGCCACGACCCTGCTGATGCACGGAGACAACTGGCCCGGATTCGCGTACGCGGTGGCGAACGCTGTGGCCTGGGCCGGCATCGGGGTCCGGGATCATGAGGCTGGTGTCGTAGACCAGCGATTTTCGTCGACCCTGACATTCGCTACCGAGAGCGACGCAAAAAAGGCGGCGGCGGTGATACGCAAGGTGATCCGGGCGGGTGCGACAAGCGACCACGGGGCGCAATAGAGATGCGTCTGCTCATCATCGGCTACGGTCGCATGGGCAAGCTAGTGGACCATCTCAGCGAGTCCTATGGCTTCGAGGTGGCTGGACGCCTCGACATCGACAACAATCGTGGCGGGGCGGGCATCACGGCGGATCAGGTGCGTGACGTCGACGTGGCGATCGACTTCTCGACGGCGGACGCTGTCGCAGACAACCTTCCGCGGCTGGCCGGTCACGGCGTGAACCTCGTGGTTGGCACCACCGGGTGGCAGGACCAGGAAACGGCCATGCGGGTGATGGCGGAGGAGGCCGGCATCGGCGTGGTCGCGGCCGCCAACTTCTCCTTGGGCGTTAACCTGTTCTTGGCCTTGACCGAACGCGCGGCGGAACTGTTCGAACCACGAGAAGAATTCGGCGCCTGGATTCACGAAGTCCACCACGCCGCGAAAATCGATGCGCCGTCCGGCACAGCGCTAGCCATGCAGAGGGCGATGGAACGGCAGGGCTATACCGGCACGGTCGACATGGCGTCAACCCGTGTCGGGTCAGCTCCAGGCACCCACACGGTCGGTTTCGACGGTCCGGTCGAAACGATCGCCCTCACCCACACCACACGGGACCGTGCCACGTTCGCGCGCGGCGCGCTGGAGGCGGCTCGCTGGCTACACGGACGGCGAGGGTGGTTCTCGATGCGCGATGTGCTGGGGCTCGGACAATGACGGGAGGATGGTCTGGATGCGGCACGGCGCTCGTGACGCCATTTACGGCTGGCGGTGCGGTCGACGACGCGCGGGTCCACCAGCTCGCCGCCAGACAGGTAGACGCTGGAATCCACTTTCTGGTGCCGTGTGGCACGACCGGCGAGAACCCAACCTTGACCGGTGCCGAACAGCGGCACGTGGTTGATCTGGTCGTAAAAGCGGCGGACGGTCGGGTCCCGATTCTCGCCGGAGCCGGAGGGTACGACACCCGCGCGGTCATCGACCAGGTGGCCGACATGCGAAACGCGGGGGCTGACGGAATTCTCTCCGTCACGCCGTACTACAATCGACCAACCCCGGAAGGAATATACCGCCACTACGAGGCCATCGCGGCGAGCACGCCGCTTCCGATCATCGTCTACAACGTGCCTGACCGCACCGGTTGCAACGTCGACGTCGACACGTTGTGCCGGCTGGCTGCGATTCCAAACATCGTTGGCGTCAAAGAGGCCTCGGGCGACATGGCTCAACTCTGTGAGATTTGCCGTCGCGTCCCACCCGATTTCCGCGTCTTGTCTGGCGATGACCTGTTCACCGTCCCGCTCATCTCAGTGGGCGGGGCCGGCGTCATCTCCGTGACTTCGAACGAAGTCCCCAGTGAGATGGCGCAGCTGACCTCAGCCGCACTGAACGGCGACTTTCTCACCGCTCGCCGACTGCACGCGCGGCTGGTGCCTCTGATGCAGGTCAACTTCATCGAAGCCAATCCGATTCCGGTCAAGGCCGCGATGGCACACCTTGGGCTGCTCGAACCGTACTATCGTCTCCCCATGGTCGAACCGCAAGGGTCGTCGCTCAAGCAGATCGTCAAGGTGCTCGACGATCTGGAAATTCACCCCGATCCCGCCGAGCCGTGATCGGGCAGGGCGCGCGGCATTGCGCGCCCCGCGGCTACGGAGTGGGGCGCTCGGGGACCCCACGGAGTGGCCGCGTGGGGTCCGGGGCGCAGCCCCGTCCAAGAAAGGACAGTCTCTATCGTGACCAGAGAACCGTCGTCGCTCCCGTCGTCCATCGAACGACTTCACGCCGCGGGCGGCGAGGTCGACCGCGACGAAGCGCGAGAGATTTTTGCGTGGCTGAGGGCCGAGATGTCAGCCGGGCGCGTGCGAGCGGCCACACCTGACCCGGAGTCGCCAACCGGCTGGCGCGTCAACCGATGGGTCAAGCAGGGCATCCTGCTGGGATTCCGCTGCGGCGAGATCCGCTCTTTCCCCGGTGGCGACCCTGAAGTCTCGTTTCTTGACAAGGACACGCTCCCACTCAAGAGGCTTGACGCCTCGTCACGGGTTCGCCTGGTCCCCGGCGGGTCATCGATCCGTGACGGCGCCTACCTGGGACCGGGCGTCATCTGCATGCCACCGATGTACATCAACATCGGGGCCTACGTCGGCGCCGACAGTCTTATCGACTCGCACGCGCTAGTCGGGTCCTGCGCTCAAATTGGAGCCCGCGTGCATGTCAGCGCCGGCGCACAGATCGGCGGCGTGCTCGAGCCGGTCGGGGCACTCCCGGTCATCGTCGAGGACGACGCCTTGGTGGGGGGCAGTACAGGAATCTATGAAGGTACGGTCGTGAAGTCACTGGCGGTGATCGGAGCCGGCACGGTGCTGACTGGCTCAACCCCCGTGTATGACCTCCCGCGGCGCCGCGTAATCAGGCCTGGCGACGGTTCACCACTCGTCATCCCGGAAGGGGCGGTGGTCGTGCCCGGAACGCGACCTGTCACCGCCGAAGCCGGCCGGGAGTGGGGACTCGCGCTGGCAACGCCGGTCATCGTGAAGTATCGCGACGACAAGACCGACACCGGCACCGAGCTCGAGCAATGGCTAAGGTAGCGTTCGACGTCGTGGACCTTGCGCGGTCCTTGATCGATATCGACTCGACCACGCCGAACGAGGGCCGCGTCGCGTCATGCCTCGCGTCGTGGCTCCGAGCGCGAGGCTACCGTGTCGAGGAACAGCCGGTCGAGGACGACCGAGTGAACCTGTATGTCACGGTCGAAGAGCGCGACCCGGACGTCGTGTTGTCGACCCACCTCGACTGTGTCCCCCCGTTCTTCCCGAGCCGCGTCGAAGGCGACCTGCTCTACGGCCGGGGTGCCTGTGACGCCAAGGGTATCGCCGCCGCGCAGGTCGGCGCGCTCGACCAACTGCGTGCCGGCGGAGAGACCCGCGTGGGGGCCCTGTTCGTCGTCGGCGAAGAACGCGGCAGCCACGGGGCCCACGCGGCCAACCGCGCGCCGCGCGCCGCCCGCTACCTGGTCGACGGAGAACCAACCGATAACCGGCTCGGAATAGCCACCCGCGGCGTGTATCGAGTCCGGCTACGAGCCAGTGGTCGAGCAGCCCACTCGTCGCATCCTGAAGAGGGAGAATCGGCGATCGAAAAGCTGGTCGACGCCCTGGTCGCCCTGCGCACCATTGCGCTGCCGTCGGACCCCACCCTGGGAGACACGACCTACACCGTCGCGCTCATAGACGGCGGCGTAGCGCCCAATGTCGTCCCGCCTCACGCGTCCGCGGAGGTCAATTTTCGGATCGTAGAACCAGCGACATCGGTACGCGCCGCACTCGAGCCGCTGGCCGACTGGATCGAGCTCGACGACGTAGTAGAGGTACCGGTGGTTCGCATGGCCACGGTGCCGGGATTCGACACCGCGGTGTTCCCATTCACGACCGACATTCCATTCCTGACGGCATGGGGAGAACCGCTGCTGTTCGGCCCCGGCTCCGTGCTGGTCGCGCACACCGCCGACGAACACGTCAGTATCGACGCGCTACACGCGGCCGTCGATCACTACGCAGACATCGCCGGCGCGCTACTGACACGGCTGTAGTTTCCTGCCAACAGGAAACCGCCCCGGACCGTTGTTCCGCACCCTGCTAATCTGGAGATCGGTCGCGTTCCAATCTGACTCGATGAAGCGGGATACGCGTGGTCGGGGTTTCGCCCTCAATGGGGGCGACCGCGATCTGATCGACCGCCTCCATGCCGGCCGTCACGCGTCCGAACGCGGTATACACACCGTCGAGCTCGCTTGCCTCGCCGACCACGATGAAGAACGACGTGGACGCGCTCGCCTCGTCGTCGCCCCGCGCCATCGAAACAATTCCCTTCACATGCGGGGTATCGCTGAACTCCGGCGCCAGTGTGCCCACCACCGCACGTTGCTCCTCCGTGAGCGGGGTATCGCGGCTGGGAATGAAGCCGGTCTGCACGACAAACCCCGGGGCCACGCGATGGAATGCCATGCCGTCATAGACCCCTGCGTCCGCCAATCGCAGGAAATTGCGCGCGTGCTCCGGCGCGAGGTCCGCCAATAACTCGATCGTGATCGGCCCCGCGTCGGTGTCCAGCACGGCGCGATACGCGGCAAGCTCGTCGACCGTCTCCGTCGTGAACGGCGGGGGCGGGGGCGGGGCCCAGTCGCGGATGGTGGCCGCGACGATCTCGACGCGCTCAATCGCCTTGCCGTCCGCATCGACGGCGGTCTCCGAGATGCGGGTCACCACCGGGAGACCCTCGACCACACGTCCCCAGATCGTGTGGTGGCCATCGAGCCCAGGTTGTGCGACCACGGTGATGAGAAACTGCAGGCCGTCGCTGTTCGGATCGCCAGGCACGCCGACGGCAGAGACAGTGCCGACGGTGTGGCGTTCGTCGCTCGGCTCGACGGCAACCAGCCCCAACCCCCCCCGACCGTATTCGTCACGACGGTCTGGATCTTTCGAAAACGGGTCACCTCCCTGGATGATCCCTCGCAGCACCATCCCGTGAAAGCTCGTGCCGTCAAAACCACCGTCGGCAACGTGCTCCATGATCAACCCGACGTGATTTGGCGCGACGTCCGGCAGCAGATCGATGACGACCATGCCTTCGGTCGTCTCGAACAGTACCTGCTTGTTCCGCATCTGTTCGATGCTCAATGGCGTGACAAACGGGTCCTGCCCGCCTCTTGCCATCACCGGTATGTGCCACAACAGCAGCGTCACGAAAAGAAGTCGTCTCACAGTAGGATCATATAAGGATGTCTTTGCTAGAACACCAGTCGGATATAGACACACACGCACCGTTCCGAACAGGTCGTGCCGCGTTGATCGGACTAATCCTCATCAGCGGCGCCGCGGCCGCGTATGTCTCTCTGGTGCCGACCGACGAGGAAGAGCCGGTGACGACGACCGCTGCCGCGGACCCGCCGCCGGTTGCGGCCCTCACCCCGGAACCGGAGCCGGAGCCGGAGCCGGTGGTGGAACCGAGCGCAACTGAATCGGAACCATTACCGGAGCCGGACCCGACGCCGGCACCAGTCGTCGCTAAACCGTCGGTGCCGGAATCGCGGCTCGAACCGCTCCTCCGGGTCGCGAGCGACGTGCCGGGCGCCTCGGTCTTCCTGGACCGACGGTTCCTCGGGACTACCCCATTCGAAACCGGCGATGTGGCATCAGGACCGCATCGACTCAATGTGTCGTCGGAGGGCTACGAGGGCTTCTCTCAGGAGATTGAGATCGGCGACGAGCTGGTCTCGGTCGACGTTCGTTTTCTCGAGGTCCGTCTCGCCGCCTCGGTCGACGTCGTCCACAAGCATCGATTCGGTTCCTGCGCAGGCCAACTGCGAGCCGATCTCGATGGCATCCACTACGAAACCACGGATGACGACGCCTTCTCGATTCCGTTCGGCGAACTCGAGCAGCATGTGGTCGAGTATCTTGAGCACACCTTGACGATACGGCGTCGAGACGGTCGAACCTACAACTTCACGGACGAGCAGGAGAACGCCGACGCCCTGTTCACCTTTCACCGCGAGGTCGAGCGAGCTCGCGAACGGCTGTCTCCATGACAGAACCAACCCGATGCGCATGGGCGAACTCCGACCCTTTGTACCAGCGGTATCACGACACGGAGTGGGGCATCCCGCTCCATGACGACCGGCGACTGTTCGAGATATTGCTGTTGGAAGGGGCGCAGGCCGGACTCGCCTGGATCACAATTCTCAGGAAACGCGAAGGCTACCGCGCGGCACTCGATGGATTCGACCCGACCGCAGTGTCGCGATACGACCGTCGACGCATCACCCGGTTGCTAGCGAACCCCGCTATCGTGCGCAATCGACTCAAGATCGAGTCGACGGTCACCAACGCCCAGGCGTTCCTGCGGATTCAAGAGGACTACGGTAGTTTCGACGAGTACATCTGGCGGTTCATCGACGGTCGACCACGCCGGAACCATTGGAAAACGACGGGAGCGATCCCGGTCGACACGGACGAATCACGGGCCATGAGCAAGGCGCTCAAGAAGCGCGGGTTCCGTTTCGTCGGTCCCACTATCTGTTACGCCTTCATGCAGGCGACGGGAATGGTGAACGACCATCTGGTGGGGTGCTTCCGTTACGGCGACCCGACGTAGGACCTCTATCCAGCGCCTGGCCGGTGCTGGGGGCCGAGCAGGTCGTTGACCGTCTTGACCGGATTGAAGGTCTCAGGCGGAACTTCGATAAAGAGGCTGAGCCAGCGGGCCATTCCGCCGTTCCACAGTCCGGGGTGCTCGAGCGCCTTGACCGGACGACCCGCATATGACTTTTTGGAAATAAGGACGCTGTCTGAATCCGCAAAGCGACGCAGGTCAAATGGTTCGTCACGCCAGTTGCGGAGCCCGCACACCAGGTCCACGGGGTTGAAGTGGGTGGCGGCGACAAGCATGTCCATCTGCTCCCGTACACCCGCGTCGATCTGCACCGTTTCCACGATCTGCCGAAGACGCTCCCGGCGGGCGCCTCTGACCCAGAACGGACCACCGCCCGGCTCCCCCTGATTCGGTACCATCCCGCACACGCGGATCGGTCGATCGAGGTGCTCGACGGCGAAATCTCGACGAGCCGTCCATGACCCACCCGCAAGGACCGGCGGCAGTTCCTCGCCGCAGGTATCGTGCAAGAAGTCCAGCGCGGCGACGACCGCGGCCTCGCCATCCCCGCGATGCAACGCCTTCATGTGACGGCGGACCTCTTGCTGGACAGTGACGAGGCATCCGCCGAGCACGCGCTTCCACTGCACGGTCGGGCCGTTCGGCTGTTCAGGCGCCACATTGTCGACGTTCTTGACGAACACCACGTCACCGTTGAGATTGTTGAGATTGTCGAGCAGCGCGCCGTGGCCACCGGGACGGAACACGAGCCTCCCTTGCGCGTCGCGCAACGGCGTATTGTCGAGGTCCGCGGCAACAGTATCGCTGCTCGTCGCCTGAACCGACAAACTGACCTCGAACCGAATCCCCAATCTGTCCTCGTGGTTCTGCCGGGCCTCCTCCACGGCCGCCTCGAACTGCGCGAGGTGGTCCACGGAAACGGTTATATGCACTCGACAGAGGCCGGTCGCATCTCCGATGTAGGCGGCGGCCTCGATAAGATGCTCCTCAAGCGGAGTCCGGCTCTCACCCGCAGTCACGTGAAAGTCGAGCAACCCTTTCGGTCGAGCCGCGTAGCCGAGCCCGATACCGTCCACCAGATACTCGACCAGTTGGGTATAGGACCCTGACGCGGCGAGCGTCGTCGCATCGAGCCCGGCGTCCGCCATGGCGGACGCCAGCGACGGAAAGAACGCAAAACGCTGGACGTTCTCCCCAAAGACCAGCGCCTGGCGCGCATCCGCGTCGCCCGCCTCGGCCGCCAGGACCAGCGCATCACGCGTCATCGGGTTCACGCGGTCGCGCGCGCTGATCAGCGCAGCAAACATCCGGTTCGCCGCGCCTGACGCCGGCACGAACTTCCCGCACCGGCCCACCAACCGGGCTGCCTCGAAGGCCCGCGTGAATCGGGCGGCGTCACCGACGCCGACCTGCGTAATTCCGTCGCCGGGCGTACACGGCCCGTCCAACGTCACCCACGCCGGAGGGCGGGCAAAGAACCGCAGCTGACGCGCCACCTCGGCCTGACTGATCCCCCGCCGCGCCAGATCGACTCGGTCTGCCTGCTGCAGGATCATCGGTTTCGGCTCCGCTGACGCCGAGAACCACGCCTGGACGGCCAGCCATCCTCTCGACGACGCGCCAGAAGCGCGCATGGAGGGATACAAGCGACACGTCGGGTAGTCCGGCACGAACCGGCGATGTCTAGAAGTGCCACAGTCTTTCTGAGTCGCGTCTCGACTCGCGACGGTATCTCAGTGCGATCTTACCGCTGATCATCAGCGTGGTCCCCACCGCGTCTGTCGAAAAGTAACTACTCTCTGCATAGACTGGTGCTGGCGAAGGTTCGTAGTGAAGGCAACGGGGGGTAATGATGACAACTGTAGCCAAGGCGATACGAGGTCAGCGAGTGAAGCGCCTCCTGCAGTTCATCCTCCTCCTGGGTCTTGCCGCAAGCGTTCTCTTCTTGGCTGGGCCACGGGTCGGCGCCATCGTCGAAGCTCTTACCCCGCCAGTCTTGCCGAAGGTGAATAGCGAAGCGATCCCACAACGTCTCGAGCAGAACTAGTCGCTGAGCGACAGCCAGCGTTTTCACTCCATCACACAGGGCACCACAACCATTCCCGTTCCGCTTTCCTGGCTGCTCGCGCTCGAAGCCCCCCAACGATGGCTCCTCGCGCTACCGTTCGCCAGATCAGGTCGGTTCATCGGCAACGACTACTTCTGGCGACTCGGCTTCATGAAGGGCGCTGTCAACCCGAACAATCCCCTCGGTCTCCCAGTCGGTGTCGCGGTAACACGCAGCCGAAACCTACCCTGCATAGGCGGCGTCGTGGACGGTGCGGGCTTCACATGCGCGGCGTGCCATACCTCACCACTCACTTACGGCGGTGTGCAATACATCGTCGACGGCGGGCCGGCCGCGATCAACCTCGGCCTCTTCACGGCGGCCCTCGCACAAACGGCGGTATCTGCCAAGCTGCCGTTCTTCAACGGTAGATTCGATCGGTTCGCGACGAATGTCTTGGGCGATGCCTACTCGGACCATCGGCGGGCCCAGCTCTAAACGGAGTTGGACACCTTGCACCGGTTTCCTGGCCAGGCGTTCGTCTAGCAAGGCGCGAGGAGGGGGCATGCAGGCGGCATGTGACCGACGAAGCGACGCCGCCAGACGGACGCCTGGCCAGGAAACCTAGGAGAGGTTGACTACTTCGCGGGTGCTCCCGTGCTGCTCCACGACGGCTCGACCGAGCCGCTTGCTGAGATACACCTTGGACTCGGGGCGGCTATCTAGCTGGGGCTCGAACTGGATCACGTCGAACTCCAGATGGTCGAGCGTTCCGCGCATGGCGTAGAACTTGTTCTTCGTCTTGACGACAACTTCATCAAAACCATTGTCCAGCGCCCAGGCCTCTTGCTGTTCGGTCAACGCACGGAAGAACCCCTGGCCCCGCCAGTCCCGACGTGTACCCCCGATCCAACTGTAGAGGACCCGACGACCGTTGAACGTCACGCAGCCAGCGAGTCGCTGAACCAGGTCGGCCAGCTTTGGATCGGTCTCGCTCTCGCGCAGTTCATGCGACACCTTGAACGCAACCGGCACCACCGTACCGGGGTCGTCCGGAAGGGCCGCCTCCGCCATGACGATCTGATGGTCTCGGTTCTGCAAACGGGCGACAACTTCGGCCGAGGTCTTCCGTCGCGGGAATTCGCCGAAGAATTCTTCGATGTACTGGATCTCCAGCGCGCCCTGCTGCAGACCGTACTGCCTGATGTGATACTCCATGGGCATGGGCAGATTGATGTGTTTTACCGGCCCGTGATCATACACGGGCGACTCTGGAAACCCGGGCGCGCGACAATGCGCGGACTCCCGGAGATTCTGGCGCAGCCCCCCCTCCCGAGTAGGTTCGCATGCCAGAACTGCCTGACGTCACCGTCTCATGATCGCGGGACGACTGCGTTGGAGAGATCCGGGGGCGCCACTTCCGAAGGGACGCGGCCTTGCCGCCTTCGACTTTCGCAACGGCACTGTTCTGTTCACCGAAGAAGGCACCAAGAAACGCGCGTCGCTTCACGTGGTCGGAACCGCGGCGGAACTCGCGACGCATGACCGCGGAGGGCTGGCGTTGCTGGATGCGACGGTTGAACAGTTTCGCGAGGCGCTCACCCGCGAGAATCACACGGCCAAACGCGCGCTGATCGACCCGCGGCTCTTCTCCGGCATCGGCAACGCCTACTCGGATGAGATCCTGCACGCGTCACGACTGTCCCCAATGAAGTTGACGCAGAAACTGAGCGAAGATGAGATCGTCCGGTTCTACTAGGCCACAGGCGCAACCCTCGAACTGTGGACCGACCGGCTGCGAGCGAGCGTGGGAGACGGGTTTCCGGAAAAAGTGACGGCCTTTCGGGAGGGCATGGCCGTTCACGGACGCTACGGCCACCCTTGCCCCGCGTGCCGCGCTCCGGTGCAACGAATCGTGTACGCCAGTCACGAAGCGAACTACTGCCCACGGTGTTAGACCGGCGGGCGGCTCCTGGCGGACCGCTCGTTGTCCCGTTTACTCAAGCGTGACTGGCCGCGTTCGCTGGACGAGCTGGAACACATGACGGCCTCACGCCGCTAGGTTTTCCGACGAGGCGCCCGTAGTGGGCGGACGTCACTTCATTGATTCAGAGGGATCACAGCCCACCTGGCTGCTCCCTCCTCACGCCTGGCCAGACAGACGCCTCGTCAGAAAACTCCCGCGGACGTTTCTTCACGAACAGCACGGTCATCTCGAGCCGCAGCTCTACGCCAGGGATTCTCGGCAACTTGCTACTGTCTCAGGCCAACGCGGGAGCGGCATCGTAGGCGAGCGACGGCCCGAGCCACCGCTCCACTTCACTCACGGGGCATCCCTTGCGCGCCGCGTATCGCTCAACCTGGTCCGCTCCGATCCGGCCCACCGAGAAATAGCTTGCGTCGGGATGAGCGAAGTACAGACCACTCACGCTGGCGGCCGGGGTCATGGCGGCGCTCTCGGTCAGTTCGATACCGATCGAGCGAGCCTCTAGCAGATCGAATAGCTTGAATTTCTCGCTGTGATCCGGGCAGGCGGGATATCCGAAAGCGGGACGAATCCCGCGATACTGCTCCTGCAGCACGTCCGCCGGTGACAGGGTCTCGCCCCGCCCATAGCCCCATTGGCGGCGCGCCTCCGCGTGCAGATACTCGGCCGCCGCTTCCGCCAGCCGATCGGCAAGCGCCTTGACCATGATCGCCTGGTAGTCGTCATGGTCGCGCGCGTACTCCGAGGCCAGACCGTCGGCACCGATACCGGCGGTCACGGCAAACGCACCGAGATGATCCTGCCCGGTCGCGCCCGCCGGCGCGATGTAATCGGCGAGCGACCTGTTTGGTCTGCTGTCCGGATGCTCGCCCTGCTGACGCAACATGACGAACCGGAGCAGCGCGGGCCCCGGCACGGGCGCACCCGGCTCCAAGACGACGATGTCGTCGCCGTCGCTCGCGACCGGCCAGAACCCATACACGGCCCGCAGGGTCAGGGCTCGCTCATTAACAATACGCCGGAGCAGCGCGGTGCCGTCGTCATAGAGCTGGCGGGCCTGGTCGCCGTACTTCGGGTGGTCGAGCACCCCGGGATACCGCCCGTTGATCTCCCAAGCGGAGAAGAAAAATGTCCAGTCGATGAAGGGAATGACCTCCTCGAGCGCGATGTCATCGAGCACACGGCGGCCCAGAAACGCCGGCGTCGGCAGGTCGCTCGTAGCCCAGTCTGGTTGAAACCGGTTGGCGACCGCCCGGTCGTAGGGAAGCAGCGGCCTCGCCTGCCGAGTCGCGTATTGCTCTCTGAGCGACGCCTGCTGTTCACGGTTCTCGCGGTCCAGTTCAGCGCGTCGCTTCGGATTCAACAAGCTCGACACCACGTCGATGACACGAGAGGCGTCGACCACATGTACCGTACTGTGGTCATAGGCGGGCGCAATCTTCACCGCCGTGTGCTGACGACTGGTCGTCGCGCCACCGATCAGCAAGGGACGGTCGAGCCCGCGCTGCTGCATCTCTCGGGCGACGAAGACCATCTCATCAAGCGACGGCGTGATCAGCCCGCTCAGCCCGATGATGTCAGCGCTCTGATCGGCCGCTGTCCGAAGGATGGTCTCGCAGTGCACCATGACACCAAGATCCACGACGTCATACCCGTTGCACTGCAGCACGACCCCAACGATGTTCTTGCCGATGTCGTGCACGTCACCCTTGACAGTCGCCATCACCACCTTGCCCTGCGACGTCGGCGTCCCGCCGCCGGCACGTCGTTCCGCTTCCATGAACGGTTCGAGGTAGGCGACCGCCTTCTTCATGACGCGGGCACTCTTGACCACTTGCGGCAGAAACATCTTGCCGGCGCCGAACAAATCGCCCACGATCTTCATACCGTCCATCAGCGGGCCCTCGATCACGTCGAGCGGTCGACCCAGCGATTGCCGTGCTTCCTCCGTGTCCGGCTCGATATGGTCGACAATACCCCGTACGAGGGCGTGCGAGAGCCGCTCGCCCACTGTGCCCTCGCGCCAGGCCAGGTCGACCTCCCGCGTGGCGCCCGCCTCCCCCTTGACCGTCTCCGCAAACTCCACCATCCGTTCGGTGGCGTCGGGACGGCGATTGAAGATGATGTCCTCGACGCGGGTCAGTAGTTCTGGCGCGATGTCCTCGTACACCACCAGTTGGCCGGCATTGACGATGCCCATGTCCATTCCAGCCTTGATGGCGTGGTACAGAAACGCCGAGTGGATGGCCTCACGGACGACGTTGTTGCCTCTGAACGAGAACGACAGATTGCTGACCCCGCCGCTGATGAGCACGCCGGGACAAGATTGCTTGATCGCGCCGATCGCCTCGATGAAGTTGACGGCGTAGTCGTTGTGCTCTTCGAGGCCAGTCGCAATGGCCAAAATGTTGGGGTCGAAGATGATGTCGTGGGGGTCGAAACCAGCGCGCTCGGTCAGCAGCGTGTAGGCTCGGCGGCAGATGCTCACCTTCCGCTCGATCGTGTCGGCCTGGCCGGTCTCGTCGAACGCCATCACCACGGCGGCGGCGCCATAGCGCCTGAGGGTCCGAGCTTTGTCGAGAAAGTCAGCCTCGCCCTCCTTCAGGCTGATCGAGTTGACAACCGCCTTTCCCTGGACGCACTTCAACCCCGCCTCAATCACCGACCACTTCGAGCTGTCGATCATCACGGGAACCCGAGCCACCTCCGGCTCGGTGGCTATCAGGTTGAGAAAGTGCGTCATCGACTGTTCTGAGTCGAGCAGCGCCTCATCCATGTTGACGTCGATGAGGTTCGCACCGCCGCGCACCTGGTCAACCGCCACTTCGGTCGCCGTCGCGAAGTCGTCTGACTTGATCAGCCGAGCGAACCGAGCGGACCCCGTCACGTTGGTCCGTTCTCCCACCATCAGAAAATTGCTGTCGTCTCTGACCGTCAAGACCTCGAGACCGCTGAGACGTGACACCCCCGCGCTACGCGACGGCAGAGGGCGGGGCGCCACCCCGTCGACCGCACGCACGACTGCGCTGATGTGGTCTGGCGTCGTGCCGCAGCACCCGCCCAGGATATTGACGAACCCACTGTCGGCAAAATCTCTCAGCAGGGCCCCGGTCTGGTCCGGTTGCTCGTCGTATTCTCCGAATGCGTTCGGCAGCCCCGCATTCGGGTACGAACTGACGTAGCACTCGGCGATGTCCGAGAGCTCGGCCAGATACGGCCGCATGTCGCGCGCGCCGAGCGCGCAGTTGATACCCACGGAGAGCGGCTGCGCGTGCGCGATCGCGACATAGAAGGCATCGATCGTCTGGCCGGACAAGGTGCGTCCACTCCGATCGGTGATCGTGACCGAGATCATGAGCGGGAGCTCGATCCCGCGTTCGTCGAAGACCTCCTGAATCGCCACGAGCGCCGCCTTCGCGTTCAACGTGTCGAAGATGGTCTCTACCAGCAGCAGGTCGCAGCCGCCATCGACAAGGCCCCGCACCTGTTCCGCATACGCCGTCCGTAGCGCCTCGAAAGTGCAGGCCCGGAAGGTGGGGTCGTTGACGTCTGGCGAAATAGACAGGGTGCGATTCGTCGGCCCGATCGCCCCCGCGACAAAGCGTGGACGCTCGGGCGTGCGTTTGGACCAGGCCGCCGCCGCCTCCATCGCCAACCGGGCGGCCTCCACGTTCAACTCGTAGGCGAGCGACTCAAGCCCGTAGTCCGCCTGCGCGATGGCGGTGCTGCTGAAGGTATTCGTCTCGATAATGTCGCTGCCGGCCTCCAAGTAAGCGTGGTGAATCCCCGTGATGACATCCGGCTGAGTCAATACCAGCAGATCGTTGTTGCCTCGAAGATCCTTGGCGTGCCCCGCGAAGCGCTCGCCGCGAAACGCCACCTCGTCCAGCGTGTGTCGTTGGACCATCGTGCCCATCGCCCCGTCCATGACGAGAATGCGCAACCGGAGTAGCGCTTCGAGCCGAGTTCGCGTGGTCGCAACATCAGGTCGCCCCGTGGGTGTCGTTCCGTCTGCCATCGTGCTCACTTCCTTCGCACGCTCGTGGCTGGTTTTGTGCCGATGGCCGTCACCACGCTAAAAGGGCTCAGGGTGGCGTCATCGTGAGGTCCCACCTGAAGATCAACCAAGCCGGCGTCACCCATCATCCGAGTCAACGCGTCAAGCTCGAACCCAAGCCATCGGTCGCCCAAACGCTCCCTCGTCCACTCTTCCCGGTGCGCAAGCAAGTCGAGCACGAGCACCCGCCCCCGCTCGTGTACGACCCGGGTCGCGGCTAGCAACGCCTGCCGCGGATCCTCGGCATGATGCAACGCCTGAGACAGCAGCGCGATGTCGGCCGCCCCGGGTTCGATCGGCGGCTGCTCGATCTCGCCCAGCCGCCACTCGACATTGGCGATGCGCCGGCGTGTCGCCAAGTCACGGGCGCGTTCCAGCACCTGGGCCGAGCGATCAACCGCGATGACGTGGGCGGCCCAGCGGGCAACCTCGAGCGTCAGAAAGCCCTCGCCGCACCCGAGGTCGACGACGGTGTGCCTGGGCAAGAGCAACCCGAGCCCGCGAGACCATGCCGCCCAACTTCTTCCGGGGACGAACTGGCGGCGACCACTGCCGGTCGTCCCTCCATGCGTTTCAGCATTGTCGCGACGCTGCTGCAGCACCTGTCGCAGCCGCGCCTGGTCCTCTCGCACAACCGCGTCCGCGCCAGCGGCGTCGAACCGGGTCTGCAGCAAAGACCATATTGGACCCAACCGGGCATCCTGCTCATCCGGAGTAGCCCGAAAAAAAGTGAAGCCCCCCTCCCGTTCCTCCGACACGAGCCCGGCGTCGCGCAACAGCCCAAGATGACGCGACACCCCAGACTGGGCTATTCCCAGGACAGCGGTCAACTCGCTCACGTTCAAACGTTCCTGGGAGAGCAACCTGAGCAACCGTAGCCGGGCTTCATCTCCGAGAAGGCGAAACAGCGTGCTTGCCGTTTTCACATACATAAATCTAAATACATGTATTTAATATGTCAAGCAAGCTCCAGACGTTCTTCGAGCGTGTCCGACTTGTGTGTGCGTCGCGCGGTCTTGCATTGCTCGCCAGACAGAAGGTTGCTAAGCTCGATTCATGGCAACCCGCACCGCGCTTACGATCCTGCTCGCGACGTGCCTTCTCATGGTGGCGGTCTCGGCACAGCAACCGCAGATCCCCATTTTTCGGTCCGGTACCGAAATCGTCGACCTGTATGTCACGGCCACCGACAAGAATGGCCGTCTGGTGCCAGACCTCAGCCAGGACGATTTCATTATCCTGGACAACGAAGAGCCCCAGGACATCGTGCTGTTCGAGAACGAGGTCCGGCCGATTACCGTCGTCGTCATGCTGGACACGAGTGCCAGCATGACCCCACAGCTCGACCTGCTCATGGCGGGCGCTGAGCAGTTCCTCCTCCGGATGCTCCCGGACGATCGAGGCAAGGTCGGCGCCTTCAACGACAAGATCCAGATCCTTCCCTCTCAGTTCATTGGCGACCGCGACGCGCTGATCCGACAGCTCGATCGCCTTCAGTTCGGCAACCCGACCCGACTCTACGACGCCGTCGGGGCAAGCATTGATGACTTGGCCGCGGTGGAGGGGCGCAAAGTGGTCCTGGTCTTCACCGACGGGGAAGATACCCAACACGCCATCGGCTGGCGCGACGTTCTCGAGAAGGCACGCGCGGCCGAGGTGATGATCTACACAATCGGGCTCGAGATGGACTACTTCAACGGGGTCCGCCAGGTGCGGAGCAAACCGGACAAACGACTCAAGACCTTTGCGGAGGAAACCGGCGGCGGCTACTTCGAACTGAAGGACAGCGATGAACTGGGCCCAACGTTCACTCGGGTCTCCCAAGAGCTGCACAGCCAGTATGTGGTCGGTTTCGCCCCCTCGGTTCGCGACGGCAAGGTGCACGAGTTGGACGTCCAAGTCACGCAGGAAGGCACGACCGCTCGAGCCCGCCGCTCCTACGTCGCGCCACAGGACGAGGGCCAGTAGCCGGCGGATGTTTTCACCCCAGGTCGAGCTGGCCATCACCACGATGCTCGAGGCGCACAAGCTGCGCCGCCGGAAGGCCGGACGCGCGTTCGAAGCGACTCACGCGCTCGCCGTGGGAATGATTGTCGGAGACTTCGGGTTCGGCGAGCAGACCGTCGTGGCCGCGATTCTTCACGACACGCTGGAAGACACGACACTCCACCGCGATGTCATCCGGGATCGTTTCGGCGCACGCGTGCTGGCGATTGTCGAGGACGTCACCGAGCCGCCACGAACGGTTCACTGGCGCCGTCGCAAGGAAAGCTATATCTCGCGACTCCGGCAAAGTCCTGGCAACGACGCACGGGCGGTCGCATCCGCGGACAAGATCCACAACCTGTCGAGCATGGCCACCGGACTCGAAACGGAGGGCACCGGGTTCGCCGATGTCTTCAGCGCCGGACTCGAAGACATGGTCTGGTATCAGCGGCAGGTGCACGAGATGTTGTCTGAGGCCTGGACCCATCCGATCCTCGACGAGCACGGGCGAGAACTCGACCGGTTTCTAGTCGCCGCGCGAGACGCCCGATGACCCCGCGACGGCCCGGTGCGCCCAGCCTGGCGTCGCGCGGATCGAGGTCGGTCTCGCTCGGTCGCCGTGGCATGATGGCCACCAGCCAGCCACAGGCATCCGTCGCCGGGCTGGATGTACTGCGCGAAGGCGGGAACGCGATCGATGCCGCGGTCGCAGCGGCCGCCGTGCTAGCGGTCATCGAGCCAACGATGAGCGGCATCGGCGGGGACCTGTTCGCGATTGTCCATGACGCGAAGACCGGGCGCACCCGGGGGTTGAACGCCAGCGGCCGCTCGCCGCGCGCGGCGAGTTTGCCACACCTGCGGGCCGACGGTCACGCCTCTATTCCGGATCGCGGGGTGCTGTCGGTCACCGTCCCCGGCGCCGTGGATGGCTGGGCTCGATTGCTGGCGGAGCACGGCCAGATGCCACTCGCTCGGGTCCTCGCCCCCGCCATCGCCTACGCCCGCGACGGGTTTCCCGTCAGCGAGGTCGTAGCCAGACAGTGGCTCGACGCCGAACCGTTGCTGGCCGCCGACCCTGCCGCCGCCGCAGTGTTTCTACCACGGGGCCGGGCGCCGGGGCCTGGCGAGTTATTCGCGAACCCGGCGCTCGCGGCGAGCCTCGAGGCCATCGCCGAGAACGGGCCGGACATCCTCTATCAGGGCGAGCTCGGGCACACGATCGCTCGCGACATCGAGCGGCGCGAGGGCTGGCTCACCCACGAAGACCTGGCGACCCACGAGTCGGACTGGGTTGCCCCGATCAAGACCCGGTATGAGGCCAGTGGTGATGACCTCGAGTTACTCGAGTTACCGCCCAACACGCATGGGTTCGTCGCCATCGAAGCGCTCAATATTCTGGCGGGAGACGACCTCGGCCGACTCACCCACAACTCCGCCGACTACTTGCATCTGGTGCTCGAAGCCCTGGCGGTGGCCTTCGCGGACCGAGAGACACACCTGGCCGACCCGGACTCGGTGTCCGAGGAAACGCTCCGGCGATTGATTTCACTCGACTACGCACGCGAGATGAGGCGGCGCATCGGCGCCACACGTTCGCCGATGCGACAGCACCAGCCGAGGCCCACGACTGACGGAAGCGGCGACACCGTCTATTTGGCGGCGGCCGACAGCGACGGTCACCTGGTGTCTCTGATTCAATCGCTCTATGCCGGTTTCGGGTCAGGTATCGTGGCCGGCGACAGTGGCATCGTGTTACACAATCGCGGCAGTCTGTTTTCCACCGACCCGTCTCACCCGAACCATCTGGCGCCGCGCAAACGCCCGCTCCACACGCTGGCCCCGGCGATGGTCTACCGCAACGGGCGGCCCTGGTTAGCCTACGGCGTGATGGGCGGCGACATGCAACCACAGGGGCACCTGCAGGTGTTGCTGAACCTGACCTGCTTCGGCATGAACCTCCAGGAAGCGGGTGAGGCGCCACGAGCGCGATACGACCCAACCGGTATCTGTCTCGAGCGAGGTATCTCCACCGCCACCGGGAACGAGCTCCGCCACCGGGGACATCGGCTCATCGACGGGCTCGGTTTCGGCGGATTTCAAGGCGTACTGATCGATCAGGACACCGGCGTCCTAATGGGCGGCTCTGATCCGCGGAAAGATGGACTCGCGTTGGGTTGGTGACGGGTGGTAGGGCGGTGCCCGCCGGCTTCGGGTTTCGGAGACGAGATTGGACGAGCTGCTTCGACGGGTCAAGCAGTGACCCGATCCCGAACCCGGTGCCTGCTACAAGAGGAAACCCTCCCGCAACGGGTCTTCATCGTCGATCAGGAACAGGTGCTCGCCGGTGATCCAGGCCGAGCCTTCTATCTCCGGCACGACGGCCTGGTAGTCGCCCACCGCCGCACGGCGCTTAATACGACCGCGGAACAGTGTCCCCACGATGCTCTCGTGACGGAACACCTGATCGTCAGCCAGCAACCCCATCGCGTCAAGTACGGCCATGACCGCCGCCGTTCCGGTCCCGCACGGTGACCGGTCTACCTGACGGTCGGCGAATACTGTCACGTTGCGGAGATCCGCATCCGATCGCTCGGCCATTCCCGTGAACACAGTGCCATACACGCCGTGGAGTCCAGGCTCGGTCGGGTGCTGCACGGGGATCGCCGCCTCGACCGCGCGCGCAATGTCCCAGCCAAGCCGCCGAAGCCGCGGCATCGCCTCACGTCTCAGCGGCACCCCGACCGCCTCGCTGTCGACCACCGCATAGAAGGCCCCACCATACGCCACGTCGACGGGAATCGTACGGTCGCCCACCACGATCGGCAGACGCGCGTGGAACACGAACGACGGGACGTTGTCGAACGCGACGCCCTCCACTTGTGGAGTCATCATGGAGTCCTCATCGTCGCCCACGCTGTCCCCCGAGAGGAGACGGTGAGTCACACGCGCATACACCAGCCCCGCCGGCGACTCCAGCACCAGGGACGTCGAGTCGCCCGCCAGCCCGATCAGCCCCCGTTCGAGCGCGATCGTACAGATGGCGATCACCCCATGACCGCACATCGTGCTGTAACCCTCGTTGTGCATGAACAGCACCCCGGCGTGGGCGGTCTCGTCGCACGGTTCGGTCAGGACGGCGCCGTACATGTCGGCGTGTCCCCTTGGCTCGTGCATCAGCGCGCGTCGCAGCGGGTCACAGTGCTGCAGCACCCATTCGCGCTTTTCCAGCATGGTTGACCCGACGGGGGTGGGAAATCCGCCGACGATGAGTCGCAACGGCTCCCCGGCCGTGTGGGCGTCGATGGTCTGGATGCGGTGAATCACAGGCTCCTCAGCTCCCAGTAGCAGGCACGCCCAGCCTGGCCACGCCAGCGGCCGGACGACCAGGATCCTCCGCTATGATAGAGGACTGCATGGCTCGACGATTCCTGATCGGCGCAGCGCTCGTGCTCGCCGCCGGCACCGCGAACGCCGGTGACGTCGGCGAAGACTTGGCTCGCGCCTACGAGTTCGCCTACAACCTCGACTACGACGCGGCAGCCCTGGCGTTCGAAGCGGCCGTCGCGGCCGAACCCGACAACCCGGCGACCCATCGCGGGCTCGCCGCCGCGACCTGGATGCGGGTCATGTTCCTGCGCGGCACGATGACCGTCGACGACTACTTCGTTGGCCTCACGCCAAAGAACGTCGACCTGCCGGAGCCGCCGGCCGACCTGGCGGCCACCTTCGCCGAGCACTCGACCCGGGCCGTCGAGTTGTCAGAAGCGATGGTAAAGGCAGACGCCGACAGTCCGGACGCGCACTACCAGCTCGGTGCCTCGCTGGGGCTGGCCGCGTCCTACCGCGCGACGATCATGGGCGAAACCATGGGTGCGCTCAAGCCGGCCAAGCTGGCGTATGCCGCCCACGAACGGGTCCTCAAACTCGATCCGACTCGCAAGGACGCCATGCTGGTGATTGGCACGTATCGGTATCTGGTGTCGACCCTCCCGCTGCCGATGCGACTGATGGCGCGGATGGTCGGGTTCGGGGGCGGCAGGGAAGAAGGACTGCGGCTGATCCGAGAGGCCGCCACGCACGAGGGCGAGGCCCGGACCGAGGCGGAGTTCGGACTGGTGCTCCTGTACAACCGGGAGAGAGAGTACGCGGCCGCCCAGAATGTGATTCGTGGCTTGAAGAGACGATATCCACGCAATCGCGTCGCCTGGTTGGAATCAGCCGCAACGGCGCTTCGTGACGACCGGCCCGCACTGGCGGCAAGCGCGCTCCGCGAGGGGTTCTCGATGCTGGAGGCAGACAAGCGGGCGCGGATGCAGGGCGAAGAGGCGCTCTGGCGCTACCTGCGCGGTAAGACCCGGCTCGAACTCAAGCGTGACACGGCGGCACGGCGCGACCTGCTCGCCGTGCTCGACCTAGACGCACGGCTGTGGGTCACGGGGCGAGCCCATCTCGAACTCGGAAGACTGGCCGACCTGGCGGGTGACCGCGAGGAGGCGCGGTGGCACTACGATCAGGCACGTACCTTCTGCGCCGATGGACGAGATAAGCGGGGTGCGAATCTCGCCAAACGCCTAAAAAAGGACGGCTACCGTCGCGAGTAGCATCGCGGGGGAACTTCGCCGGTGCCGTCCCCATACGATCTGACGGGGTTTGACATCTATGCCGGAACAATCGTTGTGGAAGCTGCGTGGACAGGAGGTTGGTAGCGGTACGGGGAATCGAACCCCGGTCTCATGGATGAGAACCATGTATCCTAACCCCTAGACGATACCGCCACGGCGCCGGTCCAAGAAACGGCCCGGAACAGAAGATTCTCCTATGGTATCAACCGTTCTTTGGACGGGTCAAACCGCGCGTTCTTGTACAATAGACGGGTGATTCGACTCGTCTCCGGCGTCGTCGTCTTGGCCGCGATCGCCCTCGGCGCCGGCATGTTCATCGGGGCAGGTCGCGCCCCAGGCCCAACGATCGAAATCCACCAACCGACCGGGCTATTCGGCCGCGTGGCCACCTTCGAAGCGTCGGTCGACCCGATGGACGGCGAATTGACCCAGGTCGACGCCGTCATCGAACAGAACGGCGCGAGTTGGCCGTTGTTCTCGCTGACCACCCCCGACGCCGGACAATTGACGCAGGAGACCCAGACGCGGGTCAGAATTTCGCGGGAGATCACTCGCGAGAGTCACGCAGAGTTGACCGCGGGTCCGGCGACGATCGTCGTGCGGGCCACTCGATCGGTGTTGTACGGGCTCCGCGAACGGGAGGCAGTCACGCACGTCGACGTCGAGGCGCGGTTCGACCCGCCCCGACTCAGCGTGGTCTCCTCGTTCCACTATGTGAATCACGGCGGAGCGGAGCTGATCGTGTACCGGGTCACCCCCCCAGACGCCGAATCCGGAGTACGGGTCGGCGAGCGGTTCTTCCCTGGCTACCCGGCCGCCGCCGCCGGGGTCGAAGGGGCTGACGACGCCACCCGTGTCGCACTCTTCGCGTTACTGCATGACCAAGATCTGACCGCGGCGATGCGGGTGGTCGCGCGCGACGCGGCGGGCAACGAAGCGGAGATCGAGTTCGATCATCGTGTGTTCCCCAAACAGTTCCGACGCGCTCGTATTCCGGTGAGCGACCGATTCCTCCAACAGGTCGTTCCCGACATCGTCGCTCGCTCGGAAGAGTTCCGCACCCTTCCGTTGCCCCCGGAGCCGGACCTCCTCGCACAGTATCTGGCGATCAACGGCGGCCTCCGGCGAATCAACGGCGAGCGGATCATTTCCCTGGCGGCAGACACGTCGCCACAGCCGCTGTGGGACGGCCCGTTTCGGCAACTGGGCAATTCGCAAGTCGAATCGGGATTCGCCGACCATCGCACCTACGTCCACGATGGGCAGGAGGTGGACCAGCAGATCCATCTTGGGTTCGATCTGGCATCCACCGCCAACGCGCCGATCCTGGCGTCGAACGGAGGCCGAGTGATCTGGGCCGACTACCTCGGCATCTATGGTAACTGCGTGATCGTCGACCACGGCATGGGGTTGCAATCGCTGTACGCGCATCTCTCGTCCATCGCGGTCAGTGCCGGCGATACCGTGGCCATCGACGAGCAGGTCGGTCTGAGCGGAAAGACCGGCCTGGCCGGTGGGGACCATCTGCACTTCGCGATCCTCCTCCACGGCTGGCCCATCACGCCGATGGAGTGGTGGGACCCGCATTGGATCGAGGATCGGATCACGCGCAAGCTCCGGGTCGCGTCATGATCCTGATCGGCCGGCGGTTTACACACCCGGGCCCCTGTGGTAATTAAATAGGGCTGGACGAGCTGATTCTTTAGGCTTACATACCCTCCGAGTCGGGCGAACCGCCGGACCATCGGCGCGACCCGCTCGCTCGATAACCAACAACCCGTCATTCGAAGAAGTGCGCAGGAGAATCTCAATGCAACAGCGAAATCTGTGGACGGTCCTTTCCATGCTTGTGCTGGCGACCGCGGTGGCCTGCGGCGGCGGTGGCGAGGGCGGTGGCGACGCACCGGCTGCCGCACCGACGGCGCCCGCGTTCGACCCCGCGACGGCCGGCAACGTGTCCGGCATGGTCATGTTCGACGGCGAGTTGCCGGCGGCCGAAGAGCTGATGATGAACTCGGACCCGGTGTGCGCCATGACGGCGACCAACACGATGTCCAGCACGTTCGTTGGCAGCGACAGCCATCTGGGCAACGTGTTCGTGTATGTGAAGGAGGGACTCGAGGGGCAGAGCTTCCCGGCTGCCACTGGCTCGGTGGAACTGAACCAACTGGGCTGCCGCTACACACCGCACGTGATGGGAATCCAGGTCGGACAAACGCTGACCATCACCAACAGCGACATGACGCTCCACAACATCCATGCGACCCCGGCTGCGAACGACGAGTTCAACATGGGTCAGCCGATCCAAGGCATGACATTCGACCGGACCTTTGAGCAGGCTGAAATCATGGTGCCGTTCAAATGCGACGTCCACGGCTGGATGAACGCGTACATCGGTGTGCTCGATCACCCCTACTTCGCCGTCACCGGTGAGACCGGGATGTTTGACATCAGCACGCTGCCTCCCGGTGACTACGTCCTCGAAGCCTGGCACGAGTCGCTGGGCACCCAGACGCAGAACGTAACCGTCGCCACGGGTCAAACCGCAGAGGTGTCGTTCACGTTTGCGCAGTAACGGCGGCCGTTACGAGCAGCAGGTGAGGTCCGGACGCCGCTCGGCGGCCGGACCTCGCTCACTTGAATATGCCTCACCATCGAGGCACGTGGCACAGGGGGCCTCATCCCCTCCGGTTGTCCCATGACCTGGCTTCACCTGTATGCCCGGTTTCTCTGCGCCGCCACGCTCGTGCTGATCGCGGCCGGCGGTATGGTGACGAGCACCGGCTCCGGGCTCTCTGTTCCTGATTGGCCCAACAGCTACGGGTATTTCATGTTCTCGTTCCCGCTCTCTAGCATGGTGGGGGGCATTTTCTATGAGCACGGTCATCGCCTGATCGCATCGAGCGTGGGTGTCCTGACGATCGGGATGACGGTCTGGCTGTGGCGTGTCGACCCGCGCCGATGGATGCGCCGACTTGGAGTGGTCGCGCTGGCGGCGGTCATCCTGCAGGGTCTACTTGGCGGAATCACGGTGCTCTATTTCCTGCCCACGGCGGTCTCGGTGTCACACGCGGGCCTGGCAGAAATTTTCTTCTGTCTGACCGTGTGCCTCGCCCTCTTTACCTCTGCCGGGTGGCGACAGAGGGGCACGACGGGCAGTCACACCCCAGTCGCACACCACTCGACCGAGGTGACCGCGGTGGCGCTGGCGACCGCGCTTCCCGCGCTGGTCTTTGCGCAGATCCTCGTTGGCGCGACCATGCGACACACCGGCGCCGGACTGGCGATCCCAGATTTCCCCCTGGTCTTCGGCGGTGTCGTGCCGAACGAGTGGACATTTCCGATCACCGTGCACTATGCCCACCGCCTAGGCGCAGGGGTGACCGCGCTGGTCATCTTCGCCACCATGCGCCAAATCGCGATGCACCATCGCGGCCGGCTGGATCTCCTTCGACCAGCTGGACTCCTGACCGTGCTGGTGCTCGTCCAGATTGGCCTCGGCGGCTGGACGGTGTTGAGCGGACGAGCCCCGGTCGTCAATACCGCGCACGTGGCGACGGGAGCGCTGGTGCTCGCCACGTCGCTCTTGCTGGCGTTGCGAGTCAACCGACACCGGTTTCCCGATGCGCGCCCGTCCGTGGCGTATCCCCAGTCGCCGGTGGCGGTCCCGGCCAAGAGGGCTGCCAGCGGGGCAGCCGTATGACAACTGAAGCGGCGGCGATCACGGCGCCGCGCAGTCGGCTGGCCGATTTCGTCGCGCTCACGAAACCACGCCTGAACTCACTCGTCGTCGTCACGGCCGGCGTCGGCTATGTCGCGGCTCGTGGCGGCCCGTTCGAGGTGATCACGTTCCTTCACACCACGGTCGGGGCCATGCTGGTGGCGGGCGGCGCGGCGGCACTCAACCAGGTGGCGGAACGCGACCTCGACAAACAAATGCAGCGTACACGCGATCGGCCGCTGCCGAGCGGCCGGCTGCAGCCGTCGGAGGCAACCTGGGCGGCACTGCTACTTGCAGGGGCCGGGCTCTTGCAACTGGCCCTGGGCGCCAGCCTGACCGCAGCGGTGGTCGCGCTGGCCACGCTGCTCAGCTACGTGGCGGTGTATACCCCGCTGAAACGCGCCACGCATTGGGCGTTGCTGGTCGGGGCGGTGCCGGGCGCTCTGCCGGTCGTCATCGGCTGGTCGGCGGTGGCGCCGCTCTCGGCCGGTGCATGGTCGCTCTTCGCGGTCGTCTTCGTATGGCAGCTTCCACATTTCCTGGCCCTGACGTGGTTGTTCCGCAATGACTTCGCCCGCACCGAACTGCCGCTGTTGTCCAACGCCGACCCGAGCGGCCGGCGCACCGCCACCCATCTACTGGTCTACGCGGGGATGTTGATCCCGGTGAGTGTGACCCCGACCTGGTATGGCGTGGCCGGGACGACCTATGCCGTCGGCGCCGTCGCGCTGAGTGTGGGTCTGCTGGCGCTCGCTGTGTGGTTCGCTCGCGGACGAGGCACCGAACGAGCTCGGCTGCTGTTCCGAGCCACTCTGCTCTATCTACCGGTCGTGTGGGGTTTGCTGCTGCTCGACGGCGCGGGATAGCAGCCCCTGGTGCAAGTACCGCGTCCCACCGAGACGGGCGCTGGACCCGCCGAACAAGGCGAGAAGAGGGAAAATACCGGCAGTATGCGACCGATGAATAATGTAGGTGGCGGGATGCAGCGCCCGTCGAATGCAGCGGCACTTGCACCACGGGCTGCTAGGGCATGTTCGACGTCATGATGCTGCCCGCGGTCAACGCGGGGCTCAACGCCGTGGCGTCCATGCTGCTCGTCCTAGGATACTGGCAAATTCGCCACGAACGGATCGAACAGCACCGGCGGTTCATGCTGGCGGCGTTCGCCACCTCGGCCCTGTTCCTGGTGTCGTACCTCCCCTATCACGCGCAAGCGGGCTCACAGCCTTTCACCGGGCAGGGTCCCATCCGGATCGTGTGCTTCACGGTCCTGGCCTCTCACATCATCCTGGCCGCGCTGATCCTGCCGCTGGCGCCGGTGACGCTCCGGCGTGGCTTGCGCGGCCAGGACGCGAAGCACCGGGCCAAGCGCGCTGGACCCTCCCTATCTGGCTCTACGTGTCGGTGACTGGGGTGGTGATCTACTGGATGCTGTACCAGATGTAGGTCTGAGACCAACGTCGGTCTCAGTGTGGGATGTGCCGACATCGCCGATCACACCGACGACATCACGGCCCGCGTCCACGCCGCCGATGAAGACATGTCTCGGAACAAACAGGGAACGCTAGACGGCGCTGCGAGTTGACGGTCCGGTGAGGGCGGCCCGTCGTCACTCGTATAAGAGATACGGCGTGACCAGTCGCCGCCACGCCTCCTCGTCGGCGGCCCAGCCGGCTGCGATCTCCCAGGTGGCATCGCCACCACGTAGCCTGGAGACCACCGAGGCCGACCCGAACAACCGGACCACGGCCTCCAGGTCGAATTGATCCCCAAATAGACGGAGCAGCGCGGCCGCGACTTCGAGCCCGAACCGCACGGGTCGGAATCGGTCTCGATCGGTCACCACAAAAAACACCCCGTCACACAGTTCACCGGCGAACCGGCTCGACGACGGACGGAAGCGGACGGGATACGTCCGCACACCCGGAAGCGCCAGCGCGTTCAGTTCCCGCGCCAGTCGCACCCCATCGATCCACGGCGCCCCGATCTGCTCGAACGGGGTGTGGGTGCCTCGGCCGACCGACAGGTTGGCTCCTTCGATCGCCCCGATACCGGGGTAGAGCAACGCCTGATGCAAATTTCGCAGATTCGGTGACGGGTCCACCCAGGGCAACCCGGTCTCATCGAACCAGCGGACCCGGCGCCACCCTCGGGCCGGCACCACCTCTAGCTCGGCCCCGATGTCCCGCTCCGCGTTGAAGAGCCGCGCGAGCTCGCCGAGCGTGAGGCCGTGACGGACGGGAGCCGGAAAGTATCCGGTGAATCCGAGCAACGACTCGTCCAGGGCCGGACCTTCGACGGCGCCTCCGATCGGATTGGGTCGATCAAGCACCATCACGCGCACGCCTGCCTCCGACGCCGCTTCCAGCACGTAGGCCATCGTCGTGGCATAGGTGTAGAACCGAGCCCCGACGTCCTGCAGGTCGATCACGATCGTGTCAAGGCCCTGCAACGTCGAGGCTGAGGGACGCCGCGTGTCCCCGTACAGCGAATGGATGGGCAGCCCCGTGCCGGGGTCTCGGTCCGATGACACCGGACCGTCCAGCCGCCCCTGGATGCCGTGCTCGGGACTGAAGAGGGAGACCAGTTCCACGGAGGCCTCATCGTGCAGCAGGTCGACGGTGGTCGCCCCGTCGCGCGCCCGCCCGGTCTGGTTCGTGACCAAGCCGACTCGCGAGCCGGACAATCGCGTGAAGCCCTCCTCTCGCAGCACGTCGATACCGGTCCACACCGGCCGATCTCCCAGGTTGACCGCCGCGCCGTCGTCCACAAGCGACGCCGCAACCAGAGTGGCGACCTGCCCTCGCAGCCCGGTCACATCACCTTGACCGGAGGGATGAAGTCGGCTGGAGAGAAACACCACGAACGTGTCTGAGCCTGGATCGAGCCACAGCGACGTACCCGTGAACCCGGTGTGTCCAAAGGACCCGACCCCAAACAGGTCTCCGCGGTTGGACGAGAACCGCGAGTCGATGTCCCAGCCGAGACCCCGGCGGTCCGGCAAGTGGCTCGGGGTCGAGATCGCCGTCATCCGCGCGACGGTACGCGGCGTGAGGACCCGGACCCCGTCGAGCGCCCCGCCGCGGAGCAGCATCAGGCTGAAGCGGGCCAGATCGCGAGCCGTGCTGAACAGACCCGCGTGACCGGCCACCCCACCCATACGCCGCGCTGTCGGGTCGTGTACCACGCCACGCAACATGCGGGCCCCTGGTCCCCCACACGGCCACGCCAGCGGGGCGCACGCCTCTGTGGGTGCAATCCGAGGGGTCAGCGCGGACGGCGGCGTGAACAGGGTGTCTCTCATGCCGAGCGGCTCGAATATGCGTGCCTGGGCGAAACGGTCGACGGTCTGGCCGGTCACACGCCGCACGATCTCCGCTAGCAACATGAAGTTCAGGTCGCTGTAGATGAACCGCTCCCCCGCCGCGGACTCTGGTATCTCGTTGGCCGTACGCGCGATAGCGACGCCCGCTCCCTCGAAGACCTCCTCCAACGGCAGATCCGGCCGCAGCCCGGACACGTGAGTAAGGAGGTGGGCGACCGTGATTCTCTCCTTGCCATGGATTGCAAACTCTGGGATATGTGTCACGACTGGGTCACGCAGGCGAAGCCGCCCGTCCTCCAGCAGCACCATGACGCTCGTGGTGGTCGCGACCGCCTTCGTCAACGAGGCAAGGTCGAACACTGTGTCGAGGGTCATCGGATCGACCGAACCGTCGACAGAACGCGCCCCGAACGCGCGCTCGTACACGATTTCCCCGTGATGTCCGACCAACACCACGGCCCCGGGTAGCCGACCCGCTTGCATCGCCGCCTCGATCAATGGTCCGATCTGACGCAACCGGGTGCGATCGATCTCGGCCGAGAGAGGGAGAGTCAGCGCAAGGAGGCACACACACACCAGCAACCGATGTCGAAATGCGGGCGTCATCCACGCGTCACATCCAAGAACGGAACGACGGTTGTGGTCTCCTGTCGGCAACGATTGGATTATACTTTCTGACCATACTGCCTGATCGGATGGGATTGCTCTGGACTGACTTGGACCCACAATGCTCTGTCCTTCCACTTGGGGAAGACCCTCTATGCAATTCGCCATACGACCACTTGCCCGCGGACTCTTCGTAATCGGCGGTCTGCTGCTCTGCGTCACATCGCAGGCTACCGCGCAGGGACGTATCCGGGGCCTGGTCACCGACCGGGACGGCGAGCCGGTCGTCGGGGCCGTGATCACGGCCGAGCAACTCGCGGCCAACAGGACCAGCCTGGCCACGACGGATGCGTCTGGCCGTTTCTCGTTTATCGGCTTGAATCGGGGCGAATGGGTTTTTGTCGTCCGAGCCGACGGATTCGAACCGGTTCAGGGTGTCGCCGACATCCGGGGGTCGGGACCGAGCACCGCGGTCCAATTCACGATGGACCGTGACCTCTTCAATCCGCCGGCGCCCACGGCTGGTGTGCTGGCTGGACTGAAAGCGACGGATCTGGTCGAGAGTCTAGGGCAAGCTGACCGGCTGTTCGACACCGGTGACTACGAATTGGCGATCACTGCGTACCAGGCGGTGCTGGCCTCAGCGCCGGCGCTAACCAGCCTCCATCTGGAAATCGGGCATGCGCACCGGGAGCTACAGCAGTGGGAGCAGGCGGTGGCCTCCTATCGCGCCGCGCTGGCCGCCGATCCCTCCAGTTCGGAAGCGGCGGCGGCGCTCGACTTGGCCGGCGTGGCCACACGCGATCGGTAACCGACCCGGGGTGCTTGGGTTTATACTTGAGTTGACGAATCTGCGGCGCTGGACGCGCGTGTCCGAGCGCAAACCCGAGTCATGAGCTGCTGCAATCGTGAATAATTCGAGACCTAGGAGTTGCCCCATGCGCAAGCCTTTCCTGACGTTTCTCGTGATCCTGCTAGCCACCGGCATGTTGGCCCCGAGCGCACTGGCCCAGGGCGGCATCCTGATGGGCAAGGTGTTGGATGAAGACACCGAATTACCAATCGCGAACGCCACCATCGCTCTGGAAAACCCGTCGGCGAACCCCCCACGAATCGAAGAGACATCGAATGATCAAGGTGACTTCACGATGCTCGGCCTCAACAGCGGCGCGTGGTCCATCACCCCGAGCGCGGAGGGGTATCAGCCGAATCCTGGAACGGTGATGGTCCGCCAGGGCAACAACCCCGCTCTCTCGTTGTATCTGAAGCGTATCCTGCACCCATTGGAGCTGGCTCTCGGTGAGGAGGCGCTCGAAGGGTTGGATCCCGTAGCCATCAGCGACCAGCTCGCGGCCGCGGATGCCGCTTACGAGAGTACCGACTGGGACGCGGCGCTGAGCGGCTATGATTCGGTCCTGGCCCAGCTCCCAATGATGACGGACTTGCAGATCAAACGAGGCAACACCCTGCAAATGGTGGAACGGTACGGTGAGGCGATCGAGGCATTCGAGGCAGCGGCGATCGGCGACCCACGACTCCAACCCCAAATTGATACCGCCATCGCCCGCCTGAAGGTGGCGCGGGGTGACGAAGGCGCGGCAGAGGCGCTCGCCAGCAGCGGAGCCGGTTCGCGGGAAGATCTCTACAACCTGGGCGAAGTCGAATTCGGCAAAGGCAACGTCGAGGGCGCGGTCGGCTGGTACGAACAGGCTGCCGCTGCAGACCCGGACTGGGCGTTGCCCCTCTTCAAGCTTGGACTGGCCGCACTGAACCAGGGCGACATGGAGGGCGCGAAAGGATTCTTCGCCCAGGTCGTCGAGAAAGATCCGAACTCCGCCGAAGGCGCCCAGGCCAAGGCCACGCTTGACGCGCTCCCCTGAGCGACACCCCCACCTACAATGGTGAAATCGACTGGCGCATGGTTGGACACTCCCGCCAACCATGCGCTTGTTTTCGTTCGGCCAAGATGCAGCCGTGAACCGCGCTGCAGTTACACATCTCTATTTTAGTCAGTAGTTTACTGGATGTGTGTCAATGCAAGACGACATTGGCGCGTCTATTGCCAAGACGTCCCCGGCGGCCGGATCTGGCCTGCTTCCGAGAGCAAGGATTCGGTCCTACCGCATGCGTTGCGTTGCATCCACGTAGACACGCAAGCAGCGGCGCGAGGCTCAACACCAGCAACGCCGGCCATCTCCAGATAGCAAGGAGCCCCAGCGCTACAAACTCCGTATCTTCGGCATCTACAACATGGACCTCGGACGCTTCGGCAACGTCGACGTTGGCGGCATTCTGCGCGCGAACTCCGGACTGGCCTACAGTCTCCGGTCGAGCGGCGTCAGCGCGAACGCGACCCAGCGGGCGTTGCTCACCAGACTCGGCTATCCTGACCGGCCATCCTCCTGGACAATCTACTACTCGCAGGGCCGTGGCTCGGAAACGTTCGACGGCTACGGGGTCTTCAACCTGCTGAACAACGATAAGCTGACCTCCACCAACGTGACGGTCCGGCCGGATACGAGCGGCACGGTCGACGCGCTCGGGATTCCGACCACGTTCACCGAGGGCTCACGCTTCGGAGAGGCGACCTCGCCTGACAATTACCCGCAGTACATCCCAGGACTCGACGGACTCCAAGCGTTCCAGTTGGCCTTCGGCCTCCGTTGGTAGAACTATACGGTCTGGCCGAGACGAGAAGGGGGGCTCGCCGGCACTCCCCGTTTTCTTGCTTCCTGTCCTCAGACCAGGTGGCACTCAGGAACCGCACGCAGCTGGTCCGAAGGGTTCTGACTGCCCTACTCCGCTGGCTCGGGGCGCGCATTGTCCCGCTACCCGGGCGAACAATTGACAGCAACCGCACATCCGATTCATACTGTGCCCTGAAATGAATGAACGTTCATTCATCAAATCCCTCGCAAGCCATTCATGCCAGTAGTTGCGTCTCCACGCCGTCTGACCAGAACGCAGCCAGGCGGCGACAAAGGCGAGTTGATTCTGCGCGCGGCCACGAAGCTGTTCGCGCGCCGCGGTTTCTTCAACACCCAGGTCGCCGACGTGGCTCGTGAGGCAGGAATTGCCGCCGGCACCGTGTATCTGTATTTCAAGAGCAAGGACGACCTGCTGATTTCCATCTTCGAGCGCACGATGGGCCAAGGCATGGACGAGGTTCGACGGGCCCTGACGGACGTCACCGACCCGGTCGAACGCCTGCGCGTGCTGGCCCGGCTACATCTCTCCCGCCTGGGTGCAGACCGCGACCTCGCGGTGGTGTTCCAGGTCGAACTACGACAGTCCATCAAGTTCATGGAGCACTTCTCGTCGTCGCTCCTCCAGGACTATCTGCACACGTTGCGCGACGCCATTGGTGACGCCCAACGCGCGGGACGCTTCCGGAGAGACGTCAACGCCACCTTTGCCGCCAAGGCGCTGTTCGGCGCCTTGGATGAGATGGCGACCAACTGGGTACTCAGCCGCGAGCGCTATGCGCTCACAGGTCAGGCCGACGACGTGGTGACGTTGTTCGTCAATGGAATGAAGCTATGAAAAACGTTCGCTCGGTCGCGGTCCTCGGCGCCGGCACCATGGGAGCCCAAATCGCCGCCCATGTGGCCAACGCCGGACTGCCGGTGCTCTTGCTCGACCTCGACGCGGCCGCGGCCGCAGCCGGTCTGAAACGGGCGGCGAAACTGTCGCCGGATCCGTTCTTCACCCGCCAGGCCCAGTCACTCATCCGCCTCGGTGGCTTCGACACCGATCTGGAGAGAATCGCGGACGCTGACTGGATCGTCGAGGCCATCATCGAACGGCTCGACGCCAAGCAGTCATTGCTCGCGCGGGTGGAAACTCATCGCCGGGGCGACGCGATTGTGAGCTCGAACACCTCCGGCATTCCGATCGGCTCGATTGCCGAGGGCCGGGGGGCAGACTTCCGCCGGCACTGGCTCGGTAGCCATTTCTTCAATCCTCCGCGGTATCTCCGGCTGGTCGAGATTATCCCCACCGCCAACACCGCCCCGGAGGTCGTCAGCGCCTTGTCGTCATTCGTCGACCACCAGCTCGGCAAGGGTGTGGTGGTAACGAAAGACACCCCCGGGTTCATCGCGAACCGCATCGGACTTTATGGCGTTGCCTGCGTCCTGAGGGAGTTGGCGGACGGGCAGTTCACCATCGAGGAGATTGACGCGATGACCGGCCCAGCCTTGGGTCGACCAAAGAGCGCCACGTTCCGCACGATGGACATCGCGGGCATCGACATCCTGGCCCATGTGACGACGGACCTCGCCAAGCGGCTGGAAAGCGATGACGAGCGTCAGGCATTCGACCTGCCGCCTCTCGTCGGCGAACTCCTCGACCGAGGCTGGATCGGTGAGAAAGCGGGTCAGGGCTTCTACAAGAAGGAGCGCGGCCTCAACGGCAGCACCATCTTGACGCTGGACCCGTCGACGATGGCGTACCGGCCGCGTCAGTCGCCGCGCCTGGCTTCACTCGACGCGGCCCGGACCATCGAGGACAGTGCCGAGCGAGTGCGCTCGCTGTTTGGCGCCCGCGACAAGGTCGGCGATTTCATGCGGGCGACGCTCGGCCGCACCCTGCTCTACACCGCGGAGGCCGCGGCGTCGATGGCCTACACGCCAGACGATGTCGATCGCGCGTTGCGCTGGGGGTTTGGCTGGGAACTCGGGCCCTTCGAGCTGCTCGACACCATCGGGCTCGACACGGTGCTGGCCGCCTGTGGCCCCGACCCAGACACGGCCGACCTGTCCGCCGCCGCCCGCGAATGGGCCGGGCTCGACCCACGGTCGACCGCGCCGCGACGCCTGCGCAGCGCCCCGCTGCCCCCGGCCGGCCCCGACCTGCAGATTCTCGCCACGGCGAAACAGCGGGAGCGGGTCGTGAAGCGAAAAGCGGGCGCCAGCCTGGTGGATCTTGAGGATGGTGTACTCGCGGTGGAATTCCACTCGAAGCTGAACACCATCGGCGGCGACACGGTCCAGATGCTGATCGGCGGCGTTGCTGAGGCGGCAGAGCGGTTCGACGGACTGGTCGTGGGTAACGACGCGCCGAACTTCTGCGCCGGCGCGAACCTGATGATGGTGCTGCTCGAAGCCCAGGAAGGGAACTGGGAGGAGATCGACCTGATGGTACGGGGCTTCCAACGCGCCGTCATCGGGCTGCGGTACTCGCCCGTGCCCGTCGTCGTGGCACCGGCCGGGCTGACCCTCGGAGGCGGTTGCGAGATGGTGTTGCACGCCGACCGTGTTCAGGCCGCCGCCGAGTCCTACATGGGGCAGGTCGAGGCCGGCGTCGGCCTGGTCCCGGCCGGCTGCGGCACCAAAGAATTGACAGTGCGGGCCGTCGACGCCACGGTGCGCGGGGCTGACCCGCTGCCCCGGCTGCAGCGTGCCTTCGAAACAATCGGCTTCGGCACGGTGTCGACCAGCGCGGCCGACGCCAGGCGACTCGGGCTGCTACGCGACATCGACGGCATCACGATGAACCGCGAGCGCCTGATGGCGGACGCCAAGTCCACCGTCCTCGACCGCGTGCGCGATGGCTATCGCGCGCCGGCACGACGCATGGCCATCCAGGTGGGTGGCGAGGGTCAACGGGCCGCCCTAGACCTGGGCGTCCATCTGGCCTGGCGGGGTGGACGAATCAGCGATCATGACGCGCTGATTGCGCGCAAGATCGCCCGAATCATGACCGGTGGTGATCTTCCCCACCCGGCGAGCGTGACGGAGCAGTATCTACTCGATTTGGAGCGCGAGGCGTTTCTGAGCCTGTGCGGCGAGCGCTCGACGCTCGAGCGAATCAGCCACACGCTCAAGACCGGCAAGACGCTGCGGAACTAAGTACGGACGCTGACCAGAATAGGTGTCCTTAGGATGACCGCGCATGATTGACGTCGGATCCGGACCACCACTCCTGCTCATTCCTGGTGTCCAGGGACGTTGGGAGTGGATGGAGCCGGCGGTCGAGAGCTTGAGACGGCACTGCCGAGTCATCAGTTTCTCGCTGGTCGGCGATACCGGCAGCGACCGGCGGTTTGACCCGGCTCGTGGTTTCGACAACTACGTGGACCAAGTCGAAGATGTGTTGGCGCATGTCGGCGTCGGCGCCGCCGCGGTCTGCGGGGTGTCGTTCGGCGGGCTCGTGGCGCTGCAGTGGGCGGCACGGCGACCGGAACGAACCAAGGGGTTGATCCTGGTCTCCACGCCGCCACCAGACTTCACACCGGGATGCCGGATCCAGTGGTATCTGCGCGCGCCGCGGCTCCTCTCACCGCTGTTCGCGGTGCAGTCGCCCTTTCGGCTGGGACCCGAGATCTGGCGAGCGTTCGACAGTGTCGGCGACCGGATCAGATTCGCCGGCCGCTACCTCGCGCGGGTTGCGCGTTCGCCGTTCTCGCCGACCCGGATGGCGGAGCGGGCACGTTTGTTGACGGCCGTCGACTTTGACGAGGCATGCCGACGCGTGTCGGCCCCCACACTGGTCGTCACGGGCGAGCCCGGGCTCGACCGGGTCGTGCCGGTCACCGGGACCCGGTCCTATGCGAACCGCATCAGCGGCGCTCGTCACCAGACATTGGAACGCACCGGGCACATCGGTCTGGTGACACGGCCAGGCCCCTTTGGCGACATCGTCGGTCGATTCGTAGCAGAGCGCACTCTCGACGCGGAGACCATTCGACGGCCGGCCTAGGGGCGCCAGCGGACACTCGAACCATGGAACTCAACCCGCTGGTGCGTAGCCCGATTCGGCAGTTTCCCGGACCCGTGGGCACACTCGAGGCGCTATTTGAACACCCCCCCGACAGTCCCCGCGCCGTCATGATTTTCGGCCATCCGCACCCACTGCACGGCGGGACCATGCACACCAAGGTCGTGTATCGTGCCGCCAAGACGTTGCTGAAACTCAGGTGCGCCGTCCTCCGATTCAACTTCCGAGGCGTCGGTGCCAGCGACGGCCAGTGGGACGGCGGCCTTGGTGAGCAGGATGACTTTGTGGCGGGGATCGAGCTGGCGGCAGCCACCTATCCCGGGGTCGACCTGTGGGCCGGCGGGTTCTCTTTCGGTGCCTGGATCGCACTGTGCTGCGGCGTCTCGGACCCGCGAATCACGACGCTGCTGGCGATTGCCCCCCCGGTAGGCCGGTACGATTTCACCGACGTGGCCAAGAGCCAGAAGCCGATGCACTTCATTCACGGCGAGCTAGATGAACTCATACCAGTGGCCCAGATGCGGGCTCAATACCAGGAAATCAGCGAGCCGAGGACGCTGGCCGTCATCGACGGCGCCAACCATCTGTTCGACGGAAAGGTCGCCGAGGTCGACGACATTATCCGGACCAGATTTGAGATCCACGCGGAGGAACAGTCATGACGGATGCGGTAGTCGTGTCGGCGGTTCGCACGGCAGTCGGGAAAGCGCCGAAAGGCACATTGCGAGCGACCAGACCGGACGAGATGGCCGCCACGGTCATTGCCGAGGCGCTGAAGCGAGCGCCAGGGATCGAACCGAGCGAGGTGGAGGACGTGATGCTCGGGTGCGCAATGCCGGAAGGCGAGCAGGGTCTGAATGTGGCGCGGATCGCCAGCCTCCGCGCCGGGGTGCCGATCGAAGCGTCGGCCGTCACGATCAATCGGTTCTGCTCGTCTGGCCTCCAGGCCATCGCGTTCGCGGCCGAACGGATCATGGTCGGGGCGGCCGAGACTATTGTCGCGGGCGGCACCGAGTCGATGAGCCTCATTCCGATGGGCGGCCACAAGATTGCACCCAACCCGGCACTGATGCGTGACTATCCGGACGTGTATCTGTCCACCGGACTGGTGGCGGAGAACCATGTGCGTGAGGCAGGCGTCTCACGAGAGGAGCAGGACACATTCGCGCTCCGGAGCCACCAGCGCGCCATCGCCGCCATCACGGCCGGACGCTTCCGCGACGAAATCGTTCCGCTCGAGGTACAGGAGGTGGTTCCGGCCAACGGCAAGGACGAGGCTCCCACGGTGCGCACGTTCGTGTTCGATACGGACGAAGGGCCACGCTCCGACACCTCCCTTGAGGCCCTTGGTGCACTGCGACCGGCGTTCCATGTCAAGGGCAGCGTGACCGCCGGCAACTCGTCGCAGACCAGTGACGGCGCCGCCGCCCTGGTGGTGACGTCGCGTGAACGGGCCGAGCGGGCCGGCCTGACGCCGCTGGCGCGCTTCGTCGCCTATGCGACGGCCGGGGTTGAGCCGGAACGGTTCGGGGTGGGCCCGGTCCCAGCGATTCACAAAGTACTGACCCGAGCGGGACTGACGCTGGATGACATCGACCTGGTGGAGCTGAACGAAGCGTTCGCTGCGCAAGCACTGGCCTGTCTTCGGGAGCTTCCCATCGATCCTGACAAGCTCAACGTCAACGGCGGCGCTATCGCGCTCGGCCACCCGCTGGGCTGCACCGGCGCCAAACTGACAACCTCGCTGCTCTATGAGCTCGAACGCCGGCAGGGGCACTACGGCCTAGTGACCATGTGCGTCGGCGGCGGCATGGGCGCGGCCGGTATCTTCGAACGAGTGACCTAGTGCCCTAGCGGCCCGAGTCTCATCACGCTCTTCGCTCCAGCACCGACAGCTCCCCGTCCTACCATCGAGGTATTTCATGACGACCACCGCACCGACAGCACCGACGATCACCGGCGGCATCTGGCTTCTCGAGGACACACCTCCCGGCACCGTGTTCACACCAGAGAGGCTGACCGACGAGCATCGGCTGATGGACCAAACAGCGGAAGAGTTCGCCACCAAGGAGGTCATGGCGCACCACGATCAGCTCGAAACGAAGGACTGGAATCTGGCCAGACGGCTGCTTCGACGGTCTGGCGAACTCGGTCTGATGGCCACCGACGTGCCGGAGGCGTATGGCGGCCTCGACCTCGACAAGGCGTCGTCGGTCGTCGTAGGCAGTCGCATCGGGCAGTGTGGGTCGTTCGGATCGAGCTTCGGCGCCCAGACCGGCCTGACCATCTTGCCGCTCGTCTGCTTCGGCACCGAGGTGCAGAAACAGCGGTATCTGGGCAAACTCGTCAGTGGAGAGTGGGTCGGCGCCTACTGCCTGAGCGAGTCAGGGTCTGGGTCCGACGCGCTCGGAGCAAGAGCGCGCGCCACTCGCCAGGACGACGGAAGCTATGTGCTGAGTGGCGAGAAGATGTGGATCACGAACGGGGGTTTCGCCGACCTCTTTGTGGTGTTCGCCAAGGTGGATGGCGAGCAGTTCACCGCGTTTCTCGTCGAGCGCGACTACCCGGGTCTGAGTACCGGCAAGGAGGAGCACAAGATGGGCCTCCATGGCTCCTCCACGACGCCGGTCATCCTGCAAGAGGTCCGCGTGCCGGCCGACAACGTGCTGGGCGACGTTGGGAAGGGGCACAAAGTCGCGTTCAACACCCTCAACTACGGTCGATTCAAGCTAGCGGTTGCGGCGAACGGGAGCGCACGAGTCGCCATCGGCGAGGCGGCGCGGTATGCCGCAGATCGGCACCAGTTCGGCCGGCCGATCGCGAGCTTCGGTGCAATCCGGCACAAGCTGGGTGAAATGTTGGTTCGGGCGTTCGCAGTCGAGAGCATGATCTACCGCACGACCGGGCTCCTGGATGGGGCGCTGTTCGATCACGACTCGGCCGACCCAACGCTGTTGCGTCAGGCCCTGGAAGAGCTAGCGATCGAGTGCTCGATTCTGAAGGTAGCCGGTAGCGAGATGGTCGACTACGTGCTCGACGAGAACGTCCAGATCCATGGCGGCAATGGATTCGTCAAAGACTATCCGGCCGAGCGGCACTACCGCGACGCGCGTGTGAATCGAATCTTCGAAGGCACGAACGAGATCAACCGGCTGCTCATACCCGGTACCCTGATCCGCCGCGCCCTCAAGGGCGGCCTGCCGTTGATTGCCGCGGCCAGGAAGCTCCAAGACGAGATCATGGCTCCCCCATCGCTGCCCGAATTGTCAGACGAACCGCTCGACGACCAACGACAGGCCGTGTCCGCCTTCAAGAAGGCCTCGGTGATGGTGCTGGGGCTGGCCATGCAGCGATACGGTGAGAAGTTGACGGACGAACAGGAGATCCTCTCGTGGGCCGCCGACATCGTCATCGACACCTTCGCCGCCGACAGCGTGGTGGCGCGCGCCGCACAAGCGTCCACCGAAGCGCCGAACACCGCCGCGCTTCAACGCGACGCTGCCTGTGTCTACGTGAACGACGCGACAACCCGGATTGACGCCGCCGCCCGCTCGGCTCTCGCCGCAATGTTCGAAGGAGACGACCTTCGCTTGAATCTGGCCGCGCTACGCCGGTTGCTCAAGGTGACGCCGGTAAACACGGTGACCATGCGCCGTCGACTTGCGGAGGCGGTCGTCGACAGGGCAGGATATATGTTGAGTTGACAGCCCGTGGGCTGCTCGGAAAGTGGCAGACGCAATGAACGGTTCGAGACGCGGTGTGTTGATGGACGGGGCCCGGATCGTCCTCGGACTGGGACTGGGCTATCTGGTGCTGGCGGGGACAGCCGGATGCACCAGTGCCCCTCCGCCCGATGAAAGTGGTTGGCTGGACTTGTTGTTGGAAGACCGAGCGCTGAAGGATCAGTTCTTCCGCGAAGCGCCGGACTCGCCGATTCCGATCGAGCGACGGGGTGCGCTGCTCCCGATCAACTACTACGCTCCCGACCAGGCCTATCGCGTCCCGGCTGCACTCGACGTGTCGCCAGATGAGGAGATCTTCGAAATCCCATACTCGACCGGCGAAATCTTTCCGATGCAACGAGTGGGCGTCCTCAAGTTCGCGCTCAACGGCCAGCCGATGCAGCTGGCGGCCCTGGCCGAAGCCCCGGTGCGTTCCATTGAGGCATTGTTCATCATGTTCAAGGATGAGACCAACGATGGCGACACCTACGGGGGCGGGCGATACATAGAGCTTCCTCGCACCGCGACCGGCCACTACGAACTCGATTTCAACCGCGCGTTCAACCCGAACTGTTACTACGACGAGTCATGGGAGTGCCCGGTGCCGCCACGGGAAAACTGGCTGCCCGTTCCGATACCCGCCGGCGAACAGCTCGCACCGGGGTTCGGCGCGCCCTACAGCGCACCACCGTCGACCGAGAGCGACACGGCAGCGACGCCGCCGAGCCAACCCTAGCAGCCCGTGCCCCTGTCAGGCGTCGTTTTTGACTTCGACGGCGTGCTCGCTGACAGCGAGCCGCTGCACCTGCGCGCTTTCCAGCAGGCGCTCGCGCCGTGTCACATCACACTCGCGGCAAACGACTACTACGAACGATATCTGGGATTCGACGATGTCGGAGTGTTTCGCGCGGTCGCGCGGGATGGCAGGTGGGAGCTAACGGAAGCGACCCTGGCCGAGTTGGTCACGGTCAAAGGCAAGCGCTTCGATGAACTCGCGAAACAGGGGGCTGCCCTGTTTCCGGGCGCGGCCGACGCCGTCCTCCGGATCGCGGGTTGGGTGCCGGTCGCAATCGCATCGGGTGCGCTCCGGGCGGAAATAGAAACACTGCTGTCAACGACCGGGCTTCGCCGTCACTTCAAGACCGTGGTCGCGTCGGGCGACACGCCGCGTTCCAAACCGTCGCCTGATCCCTATGCGAGAGCGGTCGATCTGCTCCGCCCGTTCACCGCGACGGCCGGACTCGACCCGGATGGATGCTTCGTGGCGATTGAAGACTCGAACTGGGGTATCGAATCCGCGCTCGCCGCCGGACTCCGCTGTATCGGAATCGCGCACACCTATCCCGCCGAGACGCTGCGCGACGCCCACCTTGTCCTGCCTTCTATCGACCGGCTCGACATAGAGCAGGCGCGTCAGGCGTGCGAGGCCCCATGAGCACCGCCAACCTGCTCGGGGCCGACCTCGTCGAGACTTTCCGGAAAGCGGCGACAAGCGCCGACCCGGATCTGGCGACGCCGGCCCTGCTCATCGCGCGCCTGGGATACCCGCGCCTCGAAACGGCGGCACACCTGGCCCACCTACATGAAATGGGCCAAACGGCCGCGAAGCGGTTGTCCGTCGACGATGGATCGGATGCTCCGCACGGTCCAATCGACTCGCTCAACCGCTATCTCTTCGACGAGCAGGGATTCAGGGGCAATTCCACCGACTACGAGGACCCGAGAAACAGCTTCCTCAACCAGGTCCTGGAGCGCCGGACCGGGATACCGATCACGCTGGCCGTGGTCTACATCGAAGTCGCGCGTCGGGCGGGGGTGCGAGTCGACGGGGTCAACTTCCCCGGGCACTTCCTTCTACGATTTCCGTTCGGACCGGATGAAGACCATAGCGGTGCGGTCTTCGTCGACCCGTTTCATCGTGGCGCCGTCATGTCCGAGACCGACTGCCGGACGTTGCTCCAGCAACGGACCGGCCGTGCGGTCGCATTCGAGCCGGGTATGCTCGCGCCTGCCACCAAATTGCAGATCCTGGTCCGTATGCTCGCGAACTTGAAACGCATCTACGTGGAAATGCGCTCATTTCACCAAGGTCTCGCGCTGACCGAACTACTTCTCTCCATCGAACCGTCAGCATTGACCGAACTCCGGGATCGCGGGCTCCTCGCCTACCATCTCAACGACTTCACCACGGCACTGCGAAGTCTCGAGGCCTATCTGCGGTTCGCTCCCCAGGGGGACCATGCTGAGCCTAACCAAGATGACCGGTCGGAAATCTGGAGACACGTCAAAGCACTACGCCGTCGCGTGGCAAGCCTGAACTGACACTAGCGAGGGGGAAGCCAGGTCCGGTGAGCGTCGTCTGGCTGGGGCGCGCTCGCCTCCCCGGGAGGACCCAACCGTTTCCAATATCCGATCCCCGACGTAGTAATTCCATCGCTCGACGACGCTGTCCTCGTTCTGATCGATTCCGATCCGCAGCACCGTGTTTCCGTCTATGTAGCTCCAGGTATCGACAGTCCCGTTGTCGTCCGAGTCGAAGGTGATCAACTCGAGCCGACCGGTCTCCATATCGTACTCGGCATCAATCGTACGCTGGGCCCTCAACTGCTCCGGGTCCGGCGCGCATGCGGCCCCGGCGACCCGTGTGACCGCCAACACGCATACCGGCCAGGAGGCCGCCGCGACACTGGGTTGCCCGACCCTGTCAGATCAAACCGTTCCCACGATCTCGATCGGCAGATCGTCCCGATCTCCCCATTCTTTCCAGGAGCCGATGTAGTTCCGTACACGTCGGTAGCCGATAAGTCGGAGGGCCAAATAGCTGTGTGCGGCGCGGTAGCCGCCCTGACAGTAACTGACCACTTCTTTCTCCCGGGTAATGCCTGCCGCAGCGTACATTTCCTGCAACTGCTCACCAGATTTGAACGCGCCGGTCTCATCAAGGTTACGCGTCCATTCGACGTGCACCGCGCCGGGGACAGCACCCCCTCGCTTGGCGCGGACCGTCGTCCCCTGATACTCACCCTCGGTCCTGGTGTCGAGGATGGCGACATCCGGTGTCTCGAGTCGGTCTCTGAGGTCGCGCCATGTCGCCAACTGCCTCTCGACGCCGCCGACCTGCCAACGACTCGCCCGCGGGGTGACGACGTCCCGAGTCACGCGACGACCCTCGCGCTGCCAGGCGTCGAACCCTCCGTCGAGCAGGCTGACTTCCGGGTGCCCGAAGTACTCAAGAAACCAAAACGCGCGTGCCGCGCGAATGCCGGATTGGTCGTCGTACACCACGACCGGACGAGCCGGCTCGACTCCCCGCGACGCGAGCAAATGCCCGATCATCCAGAGAAAAGCCGCGAGCGGGGCCGGACTGGTGTCAATCAGACTGAGTCCGAACAGGTCGAGATGCACCGCACCCCGGAGGTGACCAACCGCGAACTGCTCGGCGGGTCTGAGATCAAGCAACGTGGGGGAGCCGGGGCTGCCGATTCGTCGAGCCAGCGACTTGGTGCCGGTCAACAGATGCGGATTCGTATACCCCTTCGGGTTGTCATGCGTTGTCATGCAGTGCAGTCTGCTCCTGAACCTGATTCTCGCACGAGGGTGCCGGCCGGCAGTAAGCGGCCCCTTGCGTACCTACAGAAACGCATATCTGAACAGAAACAGCCCGGCGAAGAGGTAGACGAGCCAGTGCGCTTCACCGCCACGCCGGGTCGCGACCTTGAGCAGCGCGAAAGCGATGAACCCGAATGCGATGCCGTCAGTGATGCTGACGGCAAGCGGCATCACCATCAGCGTCAGAAAGGCGGGCAAGGCCTCTGTTGGGTCGTCCCACTCGATATGGCGTACGCCCTGCACCATCATCGTGCCTACCAGGATCAGCGCCGGCGCCACGGCTGGATATAGCGTGACTCCACCGCCCGCATCGTAGCCACTGCCTATCATCCCGACCAGTGGCGAGAAAAACAGCGACAGAAGAAACAGGGCAGCGATCACAACCGCGGTCAATCCGGTTCGCCCGCCGGCTGAGACACCGGTGGCACTCTCGACGTAGGCGGTCACCGTGGACGTACCCAATGCGGCGCCCGCGACCGTTCCGACCGCGTCAGCCAGCAACGCGCCACGCGCCCTCGGCAACACGCCGTCACGCATCAGGCCGGCCTGTTCACCCACCGCGACGAGAGTGCCGACCGAATCGAACAACGCCAGGAAGAAAAACACGAAGATGACTGACGCAAACTCGATGCGAAGTGCACCAAGCGGGTCGAATTGCCCGAGCGTCGGGACGATCGAGGGCGGCAGCGCTGCCACGCCCTGAAAGCGTGCAAGCCCTCCGGCCCACGCCGCGGCCGTGGAGACCAGTATCCCGATCAGAATCGCACCGCGGATACCCCGTGCCCACAATACCGCCGTCACCACCAACCCAAGCAGGGCCACCAGCACCGGTGGGGTGCGCAGATCACCAAGGCCAACCAGGGTGCCGGGCGAGGCGACCACGATGCCAGCCCATTGCAACCCGATCGTCGCAATGAGCAGACCGATCCCAGCCGCAATGGCGTGCTTCAACGAACTCGGAATGGCCACGATAAGCCGCTCCCTAAGCCCAAAACCGGCCGTGGCAATAAAGAGCAGGCCAGCGATGGCGACACCGCCCAGCGCCACCTGCCACGGTACGTCCATCGCCACCACCACCGTGAAGACGAAGTAGAAGTTGTGGCCCATCGCGGGAGCGACCGCGATCGGGTAGTTCGCCAGTCCCGCCATCAGAAGTGTGCCAAACGCGGAGGCGAGACAGGTGGCCACAAAAACGGCCCCAAAGTCGAGACCGATGGAGCTCATCAGCGCCGGCTGAACGAACAGGATGTAGGCCAGCGTGAGGAACGTGGTCACGCCGGCCAGTATCTCCGTTCGGGGGGTGGTCCCCTGTTCGGACAGGTGAAACCAGCGCTCGAGGACACCGGCGTCCGTGTTCGTCATCGTTCAAGCTCAGGGCTCACGGCGCAGGACCAGACTCAACTGAGCGCCCACTCTTCGCCGTCCACACGCGCACGACCTTCGTCCCTCAACTTGATCAAGTGCGACAGAACGCTCTCCTGAGCGAGCAGCCGAAGCTCCGCCCTGACGCCCTGGTACAGACGGTCCACGATCACATCCGGGTGTCGCGCGCCGGCCCGCATAACGTCAATGATCTGATCCTCCCGCCGCTGGCGATGCTCGAGGTACGCGTCAATGACGGAGCCCGGCGCGTCAATGACGCTCCCGTGAGCCGGTAGCATACGCGCCGGCGCCAGATCTCGTACCCGCCGGAGCGACGCGAGATATTCCGTCAGGCTGCCCCCGCGAGAGCTTGGAATTACCACGGAGCTACCCAGTACGACCAGGTCGCCGCAAAACAATGTACCCCCCGCCTCATCGAAGAAACACAGATGGTCCGGTGCGTGACCGGGGGTGTGCACCGTTCTTAGCGCCCCGTCCCCGGCCGGAATCTGTTCGCCGTCCGCGATCGGTTCGAAGTCGACCGACTGCCGCGCGTCGCGCTCCGGCCACGGCATCTTTCGGAACACGGCGGTTGGCCACCGAGCCGCGATCGGGTCGCAGCCGTCCGCGTGGTCGGGATGCGCGTGAGTCACCAGCACCTGTGTAAGACTTGCCGCCCCGAGCGCGCCGGCCAGGGCGTCCAGGTGGGAAGATTGGCCGGTGGCCGCGTCCAGAAGAGTCGGCGTCTTACCGGAAATGAAATAGGTATTGTTGCCGGCGCCGGTGTACGGCCCGGGGTTGTCGCCGAAAACCAGTGTGGTATTCACAGGGGGCCCGAGAGGGGGGTTCTTTGACGAACCGGCAAAAGCGATGACAATTATACGCGTGCCTGATCCCACCCAAGAGTCGTTCACGTCCGATGAGCGTCGTGCGCTGACGCCCTATTTCACCAATCTGGACCAGCCGGTCTTCGCGCTGCGCAACCTCCCTGAGGTGGTCAAGGGCGCCTTGTTCGCTCGATACTCGCGTTCCGCGAAATCGATTCGACGACTGTTTCTCGACGAGTTCCTGGACAGTGTGGTCGGCGACACCGCGCACGCCGGGATCGGTACCGAGCGCGCAGAGCGTTTGTACGAACGCGTCTTCGGCGACTACGGCGACGACTCGGTCGCCCAACTCGGCGGAGCGCACCTGGCGTGCGAAGGGGTGTCGAACGTATTGACGAAGGTCCTCGAGCGTGGTCGTCTCATGGCCTATCTCGAGCAGTCGACTCGGTATGTGCCGTATACCGACCGACCGGGCGGCGGATGGAAGTACCTGACGCCCCCCGAGTTGGAAGGGCACGTGCTACGAACCCCGTATCAGGCGACCCTTGATGACGCGTTCCAGACCTACAGCCGATGGATCGAGCCGGCCCAGGCTTACTACCGCCGGCGACACCCAAAGTCGCCGACCGACTCGGACGGAGTGTACCGAGCCGCTATCCGGGCCAAGGCACTGGACACGCTTCGGGGACTCTTGCCAGCGGCCACTCGCTCGAACGTTGGCATCTTCGGCACCGGTCAGGCGTTCGAGCAGCTCCTGCTGCGCCTCCGCGCCCATCCGCTCGCCGAAGCCCGCAACTACGCCGACCTCATGCTCAGGGAGCTTCGGCTGCTCATCCCCGCCTTTCTGACCCGCGTCGACCGAGAAGACCGCGGGGTTCGTTGGAGTCGCTACCTCACCGACACGCGGAGTGAGACGGGTGCGATCGCGGCACGTCTGCTTGGACAGATCGACGCCGACCCCCGGCCAGAGGTGGCGCTGACGGAATTCGACCCGGACGGCGAGATCAAGGTTGTCGCGGCCGCCTTGTACGAGGCTTCCCGTCTCTCCGAAAGCCAACTACTGGAGATAGCGCGACGTATGGGCGCCAACGAACGCGCCGCGGTGCTGCGCGCCTATGTCGGGAATCGTGCGAACCGACGTCATCGACCAGGGCGGGCGTTCGAGCGGACGACGTACTCCTTCGAGATGCTGTCGGATTATGGCGCGTTCCGCGACCTGCAACGCCATCGAATGCTCACCGTCGAATGGCAAGAACTGACGACAGAGCACGGCTACACCGAGCCGGCCGCCATCGAGGAGATCGGAGCAGTGGATGACTGGCGGCGGGTCATGGACCGGACGGCCGAGATGCACCAGACGCTCCGCGCCGAGTCCTCCCAACTCGCACAATACCCGGTGGCCATGGCCTACCGGATCCGATACCGGATGCAGATGAACGCCCGCGAAGCCATGCACGTGATCGAGCTGCGGACGGCTCCCCAGGGCCACCCTGCCTATCGGCGGGTCTGCCAGCGCATGCACCGTCTCATCGCGGAAGAGGCGGGCCACCAGGCCATTGCCGACGCGATGACGTTCGCCGACCACTCAGCCGTTGCCCTCGAACGGTTGAGCGCGGAACGAAACTCCGAGCGTCGACGAGAGGCACAACCCGGCAAATATTGATGATCCGGAGCGAGGCCTTACTCGTTGTTCTTCGACCAGAATCGCGAGTACTCGTCCAAGAAGGTCAGACTGTCGAAGGCGGTCATCCGGTCGAAAAATAGCACGCCATCCAGATGATCCGTCTCGTGTTGAATCACCCGCGCCGGAAAGCCGTTCGCCGTCATCGAAATAGAATTTCCGTGACGATCCAAGGCTCGGACACGGATGTCCAGAGCTCGAGAGACGCGCCCCCGGATGTCCGGGATACTGAGACACCCCTCCCAATCTTCCTCTACCGCTGACCCGACCTGGCTGACCGTCGGATTGATGATGACGACCGGTGCCATCGTTCCGTCATCGTCGTCGACGCCAGCCACGAACAATCTGATGCTCTCGTGGACTTGGGGACCAGCCAGACCGATGCCCTGACTGTCTTGCATCGTCTCGAACATATCGTCGATGAGGCGCTGGATACGAGGCGTCGTGATCTCAGCGCCGTCGAGCGGGCGAGCTCGCTCGCGAAGCACCGGGTGCCCCATCCGGGCGACCTTCAAGATGGACATGGGTCCGAATTATACGTGACGACCCTGGTCGACATAAGTGTCGTCTCTGGTATCTCTGGGCCCGCTCGATCAGTCGGGGGAAGTGCTTTTGCCGAGAGTATGCTAGTGCAGTTGCTTATCGTCATCGAGCGTCGACCGGACGGGTCCACCGCATGCACTTTCACGACAAGGACGGCGGCTACCGCTACTGCCCGGCGTGTGGCCACTCGCTCGAGTCCCGGCAGCTGAAGGCCGGAGACCCGAAGCGGCTGGTCTGCACGAAATGCGAGTTCGTGCTGTATCTGGACCCCAAAGTGGCGGTCGGCACCATCATCGCTATGCAAGACAGTCGGATCGTCCTGGTGCGACGCGCCATCGAGCCGGGTTACGGACGTTGGGTGTTCCCAGGCGGGTATGTCGACCGGGGAGAGGTCGTCAGCGCCGCGGCCCTCCGAGAAGCTCGCGAAGAAGCCGGGATCGAGATCCAGCTCGATGGACTCGTCAGTATCTACTCATACCCGGGACGCCCACCGGTCATCATCGTCTACGCGGCGACGGCAACCTCGGGCGAACTCCACCACGACGACGAGAGTCTGGAGATCGGGACATTCAGCGAGGATGAGGTCCCCTGGGCAGACCTGGCGTTCCGCAGCACCCACGAAGCGCTGCGGGACTACTACGCCGGTGTCCTCCACCCGCACACTCGGTAGGCGCCTACTGCGCGACGGTTGATGCAGACTTCGCCGGGAAGCTGAGGTCCCGCCGGACGGCCGCCGTCACTGCCTGATCAACCAGGAGTTGCACTTCCAACCCCTGCTCGGCCGCGTCCACCTGGCCGGCCCTGGCCTTGGTAGCCGGATGTTTCGGCGTGAACAAGGTGCAGCAGTCCTCGTCCGGGATAATCGACACTTCATACGTGCCAAGCCGCCGAGCCTCCTGCACGATCTCGTCCTTGTCCATGCCGACAAGGGGTCGAAGCACCGGCAACGACGCCACTGAATCGATAACGGACATGTTTTCAAGGGTTTGCGAGGCGACCTGGCCGACTGCCTCCCCCGTGACAAGCGCCCTGGCCCCGCTCGCGAGCGCTATCCGCTCCGCGATCCGCAACATCAGCCGCCGATAGACGACGACCCGCAACGGGGGCGGAATCGCCAAGACCACCTGCCGTTGTATGTCGCCGAACGCCACGAGGTACAGCCGAGTGTCGAGCTGAGAGCGGGTCAATCGATCGGCAATTTCCGCCACTTTGTCCTGTGACGTGTGGGACAAAATGGGGTAGCTGTGGAAGTGGATCAGTCGGACCCGACACCCCCGTTTGACCATTCGGTAGGCGGCCACCGGTGAATCGATCCCGCCCGAGAGTAGACACGCGACACGGCCGCTCACTCCGCTTGGAAGCCCGCCCGCGCCAGGTTCCTTGTGGAGGTAACAGAACGCCTCGTCGGTCAGGGTTTCCACCCGCACGGTCAACTCCGGTCGCTCGAGATCCACTCGCCATCCCTGGGCGGCCTTGATTCGCCCGCCGAGCTGGCGTTCGATCTCAGGAGACGTCAGCGGAAACCGCTTGTCGGCTCGCTGGGCCGTCACCCTGAAGCTCTCCACCTGCAGATCGGCCAACTCGGCCAGCACGGTTTCGGCGATCACGTCGAAGTCGCATCTCGTCCTGACCGCCTTCGAGAAATTGGCGATGCCTGGCAAACGGCCCAGTCGCTCGCGAATCTCCTCCCAATTGTCTTCGGACTCGTATTGGACCTCGATTCGGCCCATAAGCGCCCGGATCTTGCGAACGCCCAGGTCAGCTATCGCCGCCCGAACGTTGCTGACGAGCCGCTCGACGAACCAGGGGCGGTTGCGTCCCTTGAGAGCGATCTCCTGGTAGTGCACGATCACGGACTGCATGGTGGCTCCTGACGACGTTCTTGATCATGGCGGGCGACCGACGCTCGATCCAATGACCGCCGACGGCTAGTCGGAAAGCGCGCCCGCGTTGTTCATCGGCCCCGTTCTGCCTGTATACTCCGGCGTCGCTTCGTGTGCGTCCAATCGGACCCGATCAGGAATCTCCCTGACGAGGCCCCGCGACACCTCTAGTGTCCTGTAACCGTGATGCGCGACCTCATCGCCGGTCTTATCGCGCTCGCCCTCTTCCTCTTCGCGCTCGGCCTCGCGTCGACCTTGCGATTTCATCGCCGGATGCGCGAACGTGAGCGCGACGCACTCCTGGCCGCCGGCCGGTCGGTCCTCGCCGAGATTCCCACACAGGACGGTCTTGAATTGTTCGTGGCGGACGACGCGCATTTCTACTGGCGTAGCGTGAACATTTTGAAAGAGCACATCCGGCTGGTACGAGTGCTCATCAACGGCACCCCGCTCGCCTCGCATTCGGCCCGGCGTTTTGCGGCGGACGACCCTGGAGACTCGGGCTCGTTCACCGACCGTCCGGAGGGTATCGCTCATGACCGATGGGATGTGTTGATTCGCGCTGACGGTGACACATTGGTCGAATGCGGCAGCGTCCGAGAGCGCGTCTCCCAGGAACTGGCGCGCCGAGTATTCGACGCGGTCAAGGGCGACATGGAGCACCGCGACGACTGCTCCACAGAGGGCATCTCTCCGACCGCGGGTCACGTGGGATAGCGAGGGTCGGCGACCACCGACACGTAGAGCTAGTGTCCTGTCTCACGTAGATCTAGACAGAACACTAGTGCACCGTCGCCGCGACACTGGTTGGAGAGACTACCACTCCTGCTCCGCCACGCCCGCCCGCACATTGACAACGCGCGCGAGCACGAACAGCAGATCGGACAACCGGTTTACATACATAATCACCGTCGCATCGACCTTCGAAGCCCCCAGCCCAACCACCCGTCGCTCGGCGCGTCGGCAGACCGCCCGAGCCAGGTGCAGGGAAGCCGCCGGCGGATGCCCGCCGGGCAGGATGAACTGACGCAGCGGGGCAAGTTCGGTTTCAAGGCTGTCGATCCAGCCCTCGAGACGCTCCACGTCCGTCTCCGTTGCCGTCACCTTCGCGTGGCCGCTGGCGCGTGTCGATGGATCGGCTAGCGAGGCTCCCAGCGAAAACAGACAACGCTGGATCTCTACGAGCATCTCGGCCAGATCGGGATCGATCCCCGTGCTGACTGCGGCTCCCAGATACGCGTTGAGCTCGTCGACTTCGCCATAGGCGTCCACACGCGGCTCCGCCTTCGAAACACGTGCCCCATCGAGCAGACCGGTCTCTCCAGCATCGCCAGTCCGAGTGTAAATCTTCACCGGTCGATTATAGTGCTCCGGTCATGCCCCCCTCTCGCGCTGGAAGACCGTCGACGACGTACAGACTGCCGGAACCAGCGATGCGACGCAGGTTTCGCCGGCGTCTGCTCGGGTGGTATCGGAAGCACGCCCGGGACCTGCCCTGGCGGCACACCAGAGACCCGTATCACATCCTTGTGTCTGAGATGATGCTGCAACAGACACAGGTGGACCGCGTGTTACCGAAATACGAAGAATGGATTCGAAAGTACCCCTCGCTGGAAACACTGGCCTCGGCCCGGCCGGCTGCTGTGGACCGGGCTTGGCGCCCACTCGGGTATAACGCCCGACCGCGCCGACTGCATACGATCGCTCGTGAAGTCATGCGTCGGTACGACGGCGAGCTGCCGTCGGACGAGCGGACTCTCCGTTCGTTCAAGGGTATCGGCGCCTACACGGCCGGCGCGATCCGGAGCTTCGCATTCGGCCACCGCGCTCCGATCGTCGACACGAACGTGGCCCGAGTCCTGTTTCGTGTCTTTGTCGGTCGCGGAAATCGCACCTCCACGCCACTCAAGAAATACCTATGGTCACTCTCCGCCGTCCTCCTCCCGCGACGGCATGTCTTTGATTTCAATCAGGCGTTGATGGACATCGGGGCAACGGTCTGCGTGGCCCGGCGCCCGCGATGTCCCGTCTGTCCGATGAACCCTATTTGCGAGGCCTACCCATTCGATCCTGACCTGGAGCATGGAAGCGGATGACCACCGAACCGGAAACTGGACTGGTCGTCGTGGTGGCCGCGGTCGTCGAGCAAGCGGACCGGGTTCTGGTGACGGAACGTCCATCCGGCACTCACCTGGGCGGATACTGGGAGTTCCCCGGCGGAAAAGCGGAACCGGGAGAGACCCACGAACAATGTCTCGAGCGGGAGATGCGGGAGGAACTGGGCGTGGTGGTCGAGGTCGAAGACGAACTGCTTTCGACTCGATTCGTGTACCCCGATCGGATAGTTGAACTGCACTTTCACCGGTGCGTGCTCGGAGGGGAACCATCACCGATGCTGGGACAACGGATACGATGGGTCTCGCGGAGCGAACTCGGTGCGCTCAGATTCCCGCCGGCGGACCTGGAACTCGTCGCCTTGCTGGCCCGTGGAACTTCACGACCATAGGCGGCACGACGCGACGGCGTCGCCGAGCAAGGACACGGATGAACGCTTGGAGGGCGTCTACCAGCCGGCTCCTTCCAGCGGAAGAAACGGTCTAGCCGTCACGGTGGCCAAGTTCCAACCCTCACCGTCCTGGACCATGAGCCTGGTGTCTAAGTCGGCAAGTTCGCGCTTCACGTAGCCAAGCGCGATCGACCGCCCCAGTGCCGGTGACCGGGCGGCGCTGGTGACGACCCCGACGCACGACTCATCGGCAACGATACTCAGTGCCGCTCCAGCGACCGGGGGCTCGGCGTCCGGTTCGAACCGGAGTCCCACCAGACGGCGCGCTACGCGGCCCTTCCCGCGATGAAGAATCCTTACGATCACTTCCTGGCCTACGTAGCAGCCCTTGGTCATGCTGATCGCACGGTCTTCGAGACCGGCCTCAAGCGGAATGGTTTCGGAATTCAGATCCGCCGGAAACACCGGCCGACCGGCTTCGATCCGGAGCAGGTCGAAGGTAGACGCATCCAACTCGACGGCGCCCTCTCCCATCAGCGTTGCCCGTAGCGCCGACCTATTCGCCGATGCGGTATAGAGCACGAAACCAACCTCTCCAATCTCGCCGCTTCGGGCCACGACGACCGGTTCACCGGCAAATTGACCCGACCGATGGTGACATTCTGGAAGGGCGATCAACTCGGCCGCGCCCGCCAGACCGGTCTCGCTCCCAGTTCCCGGTCGCACTACGGCGCAGACCAAGGCGGCCGCCTCAGGGCCATGGACCCCGAAAGCGACCCACGGCGACGTGCGGTCGTCGACCGTCACGTCCTCGGTAAATACGAACTCGCGAAGTCGTTCATCGAGCGCCGCCGCCACACTCGGATGCACGTCCAGGATCAGTTCGTCACCCAGGTGGAGAACGTGGGCATCAGACTCGATTCGACCCTGCGGTGTCAGAAACATCGCGTAGCAACCCTCACCGGCCGAAAGCGCCTCGATGTCGTTGGTTTGCAATCCCTGCAGATACGACGCGCGGTCGGCACCCCTTACCGCGAGCTTCCCACGAACCGACAGGTCGATCAGAGCCGATGAGCGGCGAGCGGCCATATAGGCCTCTGGCATATCCATGAGAAGGCGATTTCCAGAGGCGCGACCAACCCGTGGCACTCGGGATGATATGCTCACAGGTGTGCGCGCCTCCGCGTATTGTACTCTCGCGGCGCTGCTACTGACGGGACCACCCGTCACCGCGCAAACCCCATCGGCACCCACCGCCGCAACTACGTTCAACGTGTTCGTACGCTCGATGCCAGTCGGATTCGAACGGATCGAGCTGGTCCAAGACATCGACGGATGGACCATCCGATCGCGCGGCGACCTCGCCCACCCGATCAATCTTCAGAACCGGCGGTTCGAGATCAAGTACGACGAGCAGTGGAGTCCTCGGTCGCTCGACATCCAGGGAATCCGCAACGACGCACCATTCTCGCTGCAAACCACTTTCGACGAGACCGGGGCCACGAGCGTGGTGGAACAGGCGGGCCAGCGGGCCAACTTCAGCACACCCACTTCGGCGGACGCGGTCGTGTTACCCGAGTACTTCTTCGCCGCTTACGAAGCGTTCGCGGCCCGTCTAGCCGGGGCCGAGATAGGCGACCAGTTTTCGGTTTTCGTGCCGCGACAGGGCGCCACGTCGGCCAGACTCGCTGGAATCTCCACGAGTCGGATTGAGACGCCATCCGCCGTCATCAATGCCCGCGTGCACAACCTCTTGTTCGAGCAGGCGGGTGCTCCCGTCGCGGTCGCCGTCTGGACCGACGCCGGCCAACGATTGGTCCGTGTAACGATTCCGCTGGCCGAACTGGACGTGGCGCGCGAGGACGTCGTGTCCGTATCCGCCCGGGTCCAGCAAGTCAGCCACACTGGCGACGAAGACACGCGCATAAGGTCGGAGGGCTTCTCGCTCGCCGGGACGATCACCACGCCAGTGGACCGTCCGCGACCGGTGGGGGGATGGCCGGCGGTGCTGTTGGTGGCCAGTTCGAGCAGCACCGACCGTGACGGCACCGTGTCCGGTGTGCCGATACTCGGCCAGATCGCGAACGCCCTCGCCGACGCCGGGTATTTGACCCTCCGCTACGACAGACGCGGTAGCGGGCAAAGCGGCGGCCGCAGTGAGTCAGCGACCATCGAGACCCACGCCGACGATGCCAGAGCACTGGTGCGATATCTCGATCGGCGAGATGATGTCGATCAAGACCGCATTACGCTCCTGGGGCACGACGACGGCGGGTGGGTTGCCATAATCGCCGCTCGGAGGGAACGGCGGGCGGACAACCTTGTGCTGGTGGGCACGCCGGCCGGGACCGGCACCGAGTTGATCCTGGAACAGCAACGGGCCGCCCTCGACCAACTCGCGGTGCCCGAAGCAGAGCGCGCCGAGAATATCCGCCTCCAGCGGCAGATTCACGACGCGGTCCTCGACGGCGGCACGTGGAACGGCGTACCGGAAGCGATGCGCAGTCAGGCTGACACGCCTTGGTTTCGCAGTTTTCTGGAGTTCGACGCGGCCGACGCTCTCCGCCGAACCCGGCAGCCGCTACTGATTCTGAGAGGCTCGCTCGACCAGCAGGCGGGACCGCACCATGCGGAGCAACTCGAGGTAGTTGCGCGGACTCGCCGGCGGGAGGCCACGGTGGAGGTGCTCACGCTCGACGGCCTCGACCACTTGCTGGTCGAGACAGAGTCGAGCGACCAACCCGCCTATGGAGACCTCTCGCGCAGTTCTGTGAGCCAATTGTTCACCAACCGCCTGATCAACTGGCTGGCCAGGACCCGGTAATCACATGTGGATACTTCGTTCGGATGACGGTGCGGAGGGCGGCCCCTACAAGTTCCGGATGACCGCGGGTCGCGTCCGCACCATTGGACGGGGACCGCGAGCTGATTTCGTGCTGGACGCGGTCCTGGTGTCGCGGCTGCACTGTCGCCTGTTGGTTCGCGACGACACGCTGATCGTCGAGAACCTCGGGAGCACGAACGGCACGTATGTCAACGACGAGCCGGTCGACCGAGCCACGCTGAGGGCCGGCGACAGGCTTCGAACGGGCCGCGTCGAACTGACCGTGTTCGCGGAGTGACCTCCCCGCTGCGCATCTCAACCGCGCTGCGATAGCCAGAACCAGACCGCGGCCGCCAGCACGGCAACGGCAGCGGCGACAATCAGCCAGGGGCTACGTGCGAAGCGCTGGCCCGATTCGGGTGCCGCAACGGCGATGTAGGTCGGTGACTCCTGGTCGCCACTGCGAACGTCGAGAATCGCGGCCAAACTACGCAATTCGGCGGCCATCGGCGACGCGCTCCAGCAGGGTGTAGTGACCGAGCTGTTCTGGCGAGACATCGTTGTTCTTGTTGAGAGTCACGGCACTACTTTCGCGGCATCGACGGGCGTAGCTCGACACGGCTCGGCAAGCTCCTAGGTGGATGCCGGAGCAGGTCTACGATGGTCTGTGCGACATCAGTCACCGCGAGCTTCCAACTGGCCTCACCCCCGGGGCCGCCGCCACCGAATCGGGTGTCGACCGAGCCGGGGAGCACGCAACTGACCCGGATGTGATCTTGGCGGACCTCCTGCATCAGCGACTCGGTCAGCGCGTTGAGGGCAGCCTTGGAAGCGCAGTAGGCGGCGCCGCCGGCGAATGGATGTTGGCCGGCAAGACTGCTCACATTGATGATCCATCCGTGGCCGCGTGAACGCATGACCGGAATCGCCGCCCGACAGCAGTAGAAGGTCCCGGACAGGTTGGTGTCGAACGTTTCTCTCCAGTCCTCATCAGAGAGCTCGGCCAAGGGCGCAAAACGGCCGACTCCGGCGTTGTTGATCAGAATGTCCAGGCCGCCCATCTCGTCGACGGCGGTACGAATCAGACGCCGTGCTTGATCGGGTTCGCCGACGTCGACTCTGGCCGAGGTGACCAGGCCTCCGGCCGGGCCGGGATCCGCCCTCAACCGGTCAACGGCCTCGGCGAGGGCATCCGCGGAACGGCCGCAAATTAACACATTCGCGCCGGCCGAACGGAGCGCCGCCGCGGTAGCCAAGCCGATACCCCGCGAGCCGCCGGTCACGATGGCCCTCCGCCCCTCGACCGCTGGCACATTCGTCATCAAGTCGATGTTCCTCTCGAAAACAACCCACAACAGCGTGGCGCGGGACACGGCACGCGTCAGGAGCCGACTGATATCTTATGGACCGTCGCGCCCGCGTGGCAAGAAGACTGGCGGACGGACACTAGAATAGATGACTTGGGCGCGCCGGTGACACGCGTGCCGCAAACTGTGATGTCGACTGTCGCGATTCTAGGAGCAGGCACTCTTGGTGGTGCGCTGGCCCATTGCCTGGCCGGCCGCGACTGCGTGCAGGGCATCCGTCTTGTGGACCCCGCTTCGGGCATAGCGAGGGGCAAAGCCCTGGACATCAGCCAGGCGGGCCCTGTGGAACGATTCGAGACTCGAGTCACGGCGACGGAAAACGTCGATGGAGTCGTCGGAGCCGCCATCGTCGTGCTGACCGGCCCGGCCGATACGCCGGACGACGATTGGCAAAGTGGGACGGCCGCTGAGATCCTGGCTCAGGTAGCCACGCTGAATCGGCGGGCCCCCATCGTGTGCGCCGGAGCCTCGCACGCCTCGTTGGTCGAACTCGGCATCGGGGACCTCGGGATCGACACGCGACGGATCATTGGTACGGCCCCCGGCGCACTCCTCTCTGGGCTACGGGCGCTGATCGCCCTCGAGGCCGACGCTTCCCCGGCGGAGGTCGTCGTCAACCTCGTGGGAGTACCACCGAGCCATCCGGTCGTCCCCTGGAGCAGCGCCACGATCGGCGGGTACCCTCTGGATGACCGACTGTCACCGCCACAGCTGGCTCGACTCAGACGTTGTCTGGGCCAATTGTGGCCACCTGGGCCCTACACGCTGGCGTCGGCCGCCGCCGAGGTCATTGAAGCGATGATGACGGGGCGCTCTCGGCGAGCGTTCGCCTGTTTCGTCGGAGAAGTCCGGAGCGGATCGGCCAGCGCCCAGTCGGCGGGCGTCACTGTCGACGCGAGTGGCGTCGACACCATACTCTCGCCTCGACTGAGCCGTGTCGAGCAGGTACAACTCGACAACGCACTCGGTCGATGAAGAACCAGACAGCCTGACTCTCGCCACGGGCCTGTGGCGGCGCCAAACGAGAAAGGCGTGAAGAGGTCACGACGAGTCGCTCCGGCCGCTGGCCGTCCGCCCGAGAATCATGCGGCGGAGCGCATGGCCAGCCCCGCTGCGAAGTCACCGAGTTCTTCGCGGAGCATCACCCCCCGCGGCGCAGGCGCGACGTCAGCGTCTGGGTCTTCACTCCGACTACCGCGCTCGCCTCTTCGGTCGACAGGCCCTCGATGTCGCGCAGGAGAACCGCCGCCCGATAAATCTCCGGTAACTGGGATAGCGCTGTCACAAGGCGGGAGCGCATTTCACTCCGAAGCACCTGATCGTCGGCAAGATCGGACCAATCGGCCACGTCCCGAGAAGCGCCTGCATCGCGATCGCCCCACCCCAGCATGTCCTGAGATACCTCGGCCGGTCGCCAGAACTTCAGACTGCGGAGCCGAAACATCGCCGTGTTGAATGTAATTCGACAGATTCAGAACGAGAGCGCCGCGTCGCCACGGAACGCGTCTATCTTCTGAAACACGCGCAGCAGGACGTCCTGCATCACCTCGTCAGCATCCTCGCGATTCTGCATGTAATGAAGAGCCAGCTAAAAACTCGTCCATCATAGTGGGCCTGCAGATCGGGCATCGCCGTCGAGTCGCCATCCTTGATCCGCTTCACCAACTGCTGATCACCTGTGCTGTGCTGCATCGTTCGCCTCCGTCTCTCATCTACTCAGAACACGAAAGGCGTCCTCCTTATTCCCGGGAAGATTCCCCGCCGTGAGAGCAGACGCAGGCAGGGCGACAAGAACACGCCCGGGCACCACAATGCGCGCCCCGCGGCCGCGAAGTGGGGCATTCGGGGTCCCCACGGAGCGGCCGCGTAGGGTTCGGGGCGCAGCCCCGTCTAAATAACGATGCGTCGGTCAAACACGCGCGCAAACTCGGTGGCCAGGGCATCCTCCACCTCCGTCTGGGACGGGGGTGTCAGAAGTAGGCGGTCCAATGAGGTCACCCCACGTCCTTCCAGACCGCACGGCACGATGAAGCGGAAGTGGTCGAGGTTGGTGGCGACGTTGAGCGCAAAGCCGTGGCTGGTGACCCACCGCGACAGACTCACGCCGATGGCGGCGAGCTTGTCGTTGCCGACCCACACCCCGGTCAGGCCGGCCACCCGTCCAGCCTCCACCCCGAAGCCGGCCGCCGTGCGGATGAGTACCTCTTCGAGATCAGTAACGTATCGACGCACGTCGCAGCGGTCCGGTTTCAAGCTGACCACCGGGTAGCCGACGATCTGCCCCGGACCATGGTAGGTGACGTCACCGCCCCGGGCGACATCGTGCACGTCGATCCCCACCTCCCGAAGCTCGGCCCGGGACGCGAGCAGGTGCTGCGGGTGCGCCCGACCACGCACCCCGATGGTAATGACCGCGGGATGCTCGAGGAGCAGCAGATGGTCTGGGGTCTCGTCGGCTTGACGCGCCTTAACCAACCGCCGCTGCCGGTCGAGCGCGACCTCGTAGGGCACCACCCCGAGCGCACGCACGACCAGCGGCGGCCGTTGGAGACCGACCGCAGCCGTCCCTATCGGGCCCTGGTCAGCGTTCACTCGAAGACCCCGCTCGTCAGCTGGAGCGCTCTTCCAGCGTGTCCCGAACGTGGGCCATGAACCGATCGGCGACAGCGCCATCGATGAGGCGGTGATCGAAACCCAGCGTGAGGTAGGACTGGAGCCGGGCCACAACCATGTCGTCAACCACTACCGGGCGCTTCTCGATCACGCCCACGCAGAGAATCGCGGACTGGGGTTGGTTGATGATCGGCAGGCCGAACACAGACCCGAACATGCCTGGGTTCGTGATCGTAAACGTGCCACCGTCGACATCATCCAGCGATAACTGCTTCGCGCGGGCCCGGGTCGACAGATCCGTAATCGCTATGTCAATTTCCTCGACGGACAAGGCGTCGGCCGCCTTGATGACGGGCACGATGAGGCCCCACTCAAGGGCAACCGCGATGCCAAGATCGACTCGCCCGCGATGCAGGACGCGGTCGCCGTCCAGAGACGCGTTGACGCGAGGCAGCGCCATCAGCGCGCCGCAGACCGCCTTCGCGATGTGGGCGAGGTATCCCACAGACCGAGTCGCACCATCACCGGTCGCTCTGCGCGCGGCAACGCGTGAAAAGTCGACGTCAAAGACGGTATGGACGTGGGCGGCCGTCCGACGACTGGCGACCATGCGCTCGGCAATACGACGCCGCATGACGCCCAACGGCTCCGTCCGTTCACCGAACGCCGGTACTGTCGCCCCTGGACCGTCCGGCTCGTCGGCCCCGGTGTCGCGCCGCGCCACGTGTGCCAGCACGTCGGCCCTGGTCACCCGCCCGCTCTCGCCCGTACCAGACACGCGCGACGCGTCTATGCCATGTTCCGCGAGGAGGCGCCGCACAAGCGGAGACAGGCGGCGAGACACGGGAGTGGACGGCGAGGGTGGCGGCTCGAGCGTCGGGCCACCGGAATCAGTGGGCGTCGCGGCCCCGGAAGTGGCCGGTGCGGTCCGCGCGAACTCCGGGGCAATGACCTCACTCTGGTTTCCGATCACCGCCACCACGGAGTTGACGGGTACCGTTTCTCCGACCCCAGCGCGAATCTGCGCAAGCACTCCAGCGACCGGGGCGGGGATCTCGGCATCGACCTTGTCAGTCGAAATCTCGAAGAGCGGCTCGTCACGCTCGACCGAGTCACCGACCTGCTTTAGCCATCGAACAATCGTACCCTCGGCAATGGACTCACCCATCTGCGGCATCAGTACGTCGGTTGGCATCTGGTTGTGTCCCGTAGCACTGTCCGCAGGGCCAATTTGAGGGGGCCGTCATCGACGATGCAACGCGGCCGCAACCCGTGGCGACCTGCAATGCCGGCTGCTCGAGGCGACGCCCGGCCGCAGGACCATCCGGTAAATTATTTCACGAACAGCCCGCACGGCGGAGCGAGCGGAACAGATCGCGGCGTTGCCGTACCGACCGATCAGTGCTCCAAGGCGCGGCGTGGGCCGCGTATACCGAACGACGCGGCCTCGGGCTCGGCTTGCGATACCGCGCAAGATCGTCGATCAGCTTGGCGGCGAGATCACGGTTGCGAGCAGGGTCGGCCGGGGCACGGCCTTCCAACTGGAGTTCGACCGGGTGGCGACGAGCCGCGCAGTGGCCGCCAGGGCGGCCCACTAGATGGCTCGACCAGCGGCCAAGAAGATGCGCAGCACCGCCTCGACGCGGACGCAGGTCGCCACTCTGCTGCACACATCAATGTACAGCCGATCGCTCATGGGAGCGGGTTCCGCCGTCTAGCACGGCGGAACGGCCTGATGCGAAACGCGAGGAGATCGAGCGCATGGGGAGCCCGGCCTGACACCGGGCTCCCCGTGCGATTCCCGCGACTACTGCGTAAGAACGGAATCCTTCAGCGGCTTGGCGAGCCGGGCCTTGACCACGGTCTTGGCCGCAATCAGGATTTGTGCGCCGGTCGAGGGGTTGCGGCCCATCCTCGCCGGACGGTTTTGCACCACGAACTTCACCATGCCCGGCAACACAAACTCACCGGCTCGCTGCAGTTCGGCTTCCGAGAGTGCTTGAAGTGCATCGAAGAAATCGCGCACTTCAGTCCGCTTCATGCCGAACTTCTCGCTGAAATGCGCGAACAGTTCGGTCTTGCCCATCCTTCGGCCATCGGGCATCGGCGTCCCCCTAGCTTAGGCGCGCATCTATCCTCTCATCGCCGCCACGCGCGCCGCTGGCGGCTCCGAATCATCCTTCAGGCAAGGACGCCGTATGCTAGCGCGCAAGGTTTTGCAGTGTCAATCACCCACAGCGGCTCGACTTGGACTCCACGGGAGGAACGTCCAACGAACACTCGCTATAATGCGAACATGCCGGTCGGATCAATTGAGACCTTCCCTAACCCCGAGCCGTCACGCGACTACGAAATCGCGATCGCCTGCCCGGAATTCACATCGCTCTGCCCGAAGACGGGGTTGCCTGACTTCGGAGAGATCCGGATCACGTACGTGCCCGACGCCCGCTGCCTGGAACTGAAGGCGCTGAAGTATTACTTCATCGGTTTCCGCGACCGCGGCATCTTCTACGAGCACGTCACGAACAAGATTCTTGATGACCTCGTCGCTGCCTGTTCGCCACGCCGTATGACGGTCGTCGGAGACTTCTCGGTGAGAGGAGGCATCACGACCAGTGTCACTGTGCACTACCTCAAGCCGCGTCGGCCCAGGAAAGCGGCGACGAAACGGCAACGGTCGACAGTCCGATGACCCACGTGGTGCCAATCGAGGATACGCTGGACTTGCATGCATTCGCACCGAGAGACACACGATCCGTGATTGCGGAGTTCATCAGGGCGGCGCACATGCAGGGACTTGACGAGGTGCGACTCATTCACGGCCGCGGCATCGGCGTACAACGCCGAACGGTGCACAGCGCGCTCGCACGGCATCCGCTCGTGGCCGAATTTTGGGATGCCTCAGAGTCACATCTCGGCGCGACCATCGCCAGGCTAACGGGCGGTGAGTGATGGCGTCTAACTCGCGCCGCGGTCGGCAAGTGCCGCTTTCTGGCCTTGGACAGATCGACGACGCCGAGTTGTGTGCGCGCGCCGTGCAGTTATGCGCGGACCTCAGTCAACGTCGCAGTGTCCGTCACTTCTCCGACCGGCCCGTACCGGACACCGCTATTGACGACTGCGTGCGAGTGGCCCTCTCCGCCCCGAGTGGCGCCAATCAGCAACCATGGCACTTCGTCGTGGTCAAGGATCAGACGACCAAGCGACGTATCCGCCAAGGGGCCGAGGAAGAGGAACGGGCCTTCTACCAGGGTCGCGCGCCGAAGGAGTGGCTGGACGCACTCGCCCCACTGGGAACCGACGAGCACAAGCCGTTTCTGGAGGAGGCACCGTGCCTGATCGTGATCTTTGCGCAACTGTTTGCCGTAGACGACGGCGACAAGCTCAAGCACTACTATGTCCAGGAATCTGTAGGGATCGCGACCGGCATGCTAATCGCGGCCTTGCACCAGGCCGGGCTTGCCTCTCTGACGCACACACCCAGCCCAATGCGATTCCTGAACGACATTCTCGACAGGCCATCGAGCGAGCGACCGTTCATGATTCTGGTCGTCGGGCATCCGGCCGTCGGAGCGACGGTGCCCGACATCGCGCGTAGACCGTTCGACAGCGTCGTCACTCGCATCTGAACCCGGGGGCGGCGACACCGCGATGCCACGCTGGACTTTCGCCTCATACTGCTAGAAAATCTTCGTCGCCGAACGAGGAAACCGACTCACATCCTTCATGGCAGGCAATTCGCTCAGCCGGCAGCTCAAACAGGTCAACGGGGAGCCATGGCTCCTTCTTTCCCTCTTTGACAAACGACCGCCCATACCGACAAGCGATGTCCCCGTACGAGTCCTCAACAAGGGCTCCGGCACCGAGTTCGACCCGAAGGTCGTTGACGCCTTCCTCAAGTCATTCAAACGGGGAGAGATGGAAGTACCGACGCTCGTACTGTAGCCGGGCGTCGCGGCGTGCCAGCATGCGGGCCTTTCTTGTCGCAACGCTCGGGATTGTGCTACTCGTCGGCGCGACAGCGCCGGCCCGCGGCCAGCCCGAGCCTCTCCCGAGGCTCCGCATCAACGCGCCGGACACCCTCAGCGCGGTATCGACACGAATCGAGCAATTTCCGACAAACCGTCTCGCCACCGCGATGACCCTGGCTGGGCTGCGAGACCCAGGCCCGCCGATTGACGTCTACCTCAGTCCAGAGGACTCGGACCTCGCGCGGAGTACGCCGCCCTGGATCTCCGGCTTCGCCGACGCCGGTCGCAATCTCGTCGTCTTGTTCCCGGCACGAGCCAACGGGTATCCCTCGAACTCGCTCGAGAGCCTCCTCCACCACGAGGTGGCGCACGTCTTGTTCTCCCGCGCCGCCCGCGGCCACCCAGTGCCGAGATGGTTCAACGAGGGCCTCGCAATGGCTGCGGAGCGCCCCATCGCGCTGTCCGACCGCACGCGCCTGGCCTGGACACTCGTCAGGCATGGAAACCCCTCGTTGACGGAACTCGAACGGCTGTTCGGCGACGGCCGGGCGGCCAACCAGCGTGCCTATGCGGTCGCCAGCGCGTTGGTGCGGGATCTACTCCGCGTCCACGGCGAAAATGGCGCCGCCCGCGTGCTCTCACTGATCGGAGAGGGTCAAGGATTCGATGATGCATTCCTGGACGCGACAGGCGAGCCGCTCTCGCATGCTCTGGACCGCTTCTGGAGCCGTCAGCGGCTCTGGGAACGTTGGGTCCCATTTCTGACAGGTCCAGCGTTCCTCTGGACCATGATCACGATGCTCGCGCTGTTCGCGATCGGAGCCAATCGTCGGCGTCGCGCCGAACAGCGGCGGGTCTGGGACGCAGAGGAGACAGCCGACGCGGAGCGCGCGGCACGGGAACGGCTACTGGCAGGAGACCCCGGGGAAAGCGTCCACTAGGTTTTCCGACGAGGCGTCCGTCTAGCGGTGTTGCTTCGTCGGTCACAGCCCACCTGGCTGCTCCCTCCTCGCGCCTGGCCAGACAGACGCCTCGTCAGAAAACCCCCGCGGACGTTTTTTTCAGCAACCTGCGTCACGGGTCGAGACCAAGTAGACGAGCCGGATTCTGGCGAATCATCAGATCGATGTCGGCGTCGCTGATTCCCTCACCGCGGAGTCCGTTCATGAATGCCACCAGCCCGTCGGTGTGAAGCGGGTTCATCTCCTGACCCAGATCCGACGACATCAGGAAATTGCGGGCGCCAACCTCCCGAATGGCGGCCGCGTAGTCGGCCATTGTGAACTCTCCGTTCCCCACGGCAAGCCACACCAGCTCAATAATCGCATCCAGTTCAACCATCGCGCTGAGTTGCTCGGTTGTCGGCTGCTGTCCCAGACCGTGGGTCACCAGAATCTGTCGCACCCCTCGCCGACGCGCTTCAGGAATCAGCGCCAAGACCTCCTCCGGGGAGGAATGCCCCATCGCCAGGACCAGATCGTGCTCGGCGATCAGATCGAAGATTTCCCCCAACGCGGGGTCTGGCCGTCCGTCCCGAATCACCGGAACGAATTCACCTGGGTCTCCGGCTCTGGTCATCCAAAACTCGGCGTCGAAGGTTGGCAACCAGACCACCTTGCCGCGTCCGCCGGAGAACGCCACCAACTGTCGTACCGCTTCCGCATTCAAACCGCCCACCGCATGATTGAGGGCGACGCCGCCGAATATCTCAATCCCGTCGACCTCCTGCATCGCCAACCACGCACGGTCGGCCGTCATCGTGAAGTGGTTCTTGAAGACCAGACCGCGCATGCCAGCCCGTTTGGCAATCCGGGCCACTTCAAGATCACTGACCGAACGAGGTCGCGAATCGGGTCCGGAATGTACGTGGAAATCGATGACGCCAGCCAACGAGGTCGTCTGGCTTTCGGCGAGGGAACCGACGACCAGCAACACCGACGCGGCCAAACCACCGGCGAGCCACTTTCTCATTGCTTGTTCTCCCATGCGATTTTGATCATTCCGGCCCTATGATAAGTGACAAGGAATCGCTCGAGGCCGCTTCACACCTCACGACACCAGCGCCGATGCCGCACGACTACCAAAACAGTGGCGCTGACTCGCACGGCCCCGTGAGGTCCGCGCGATCTCTACCGGCGTCCGACGGGCAATTTCCCCGATGGATCTGGGGTGTCTATGTGCTGCTCTTCGCCGCGTCGGTGCCCTGGTACATTCCAGCCGATACGCCGCTACGGCTCTGGTTCGGACTGCCCCACTGGGTCGTGATTTCCCTGGCCGCCACATTCGGAGTCGCCCTCTTCACAGCGTTTGTCATCAACCGCCTGTGGCCGAGCCAGGAGTCGCCGGACGCATGAATCCGTCCAACATCCCACGCCGCCCGCATCGGGGCCGCCAATGAGCGATTCTCTCGGAGGCGGGGCCGGAATCGCGGTAGGGCTGTACCTTGCCGTGGTTCTGTCGTTGGGGGTTGCGGCCCGCCGGCAACGAACCGGTGACTCGCTGGCCGAGTTCTACCTCGCAGGCCGCCAGCTCAGCGGCCCGGTCCTTCTGTTGACCTTGTATGCGACTCAGTACAGCGGCAATACCCTGATCGGGTACCCGGGCGAAGCCTACCGTCTCGGTTTCTCCTGGGTGATGAGCGTCGGCTTCATGATGGCGATCATCGTCACCTACCTGCTCTTCGCGCCGCGGCTTCATCACCTCGCCAAGCGCCACCAATTCGTGACGCCGGGCGACTGGCTCACGCACCGGTTCCACTCGCCATCCCTCACACTCCTGGCCAACGTCCTGCTGATTGCCGCCATCGCCAACTACCTGCTGGCGCAACTGATGGCAATGGGACACGTCACGGCCGGACTCTCGGGTGGGGCAGTGCCGTACTGGGTCGGCGTCGTCCTCCTGACACTCGTGGTGCTTGTCTACGAGACCATCGGCGGGATGCGAGCCGTTGCCTGGACCGATGCGCTGCAGGGGGTGATGCTCGCGGTGGGATTGACCGGGTTGCTGCTGGCGGCATCTCCGACCCCGGACAACCTGGCCGCCGTAACCACCTGGATCGCCCGAGAGGCTCCGGAGAAGGTGTCGGTACCGGGATGGGATGTCTGCCGCAACTGGTTCAGCACGTTAGCGCTGATCGGGTTGTCGGGAGCCGTCTATCCGCACGCGATTCAGCGGATCTATGCGGCGCGGGACAGCACCGCGCTCAGGCGCTCGTTCAGCGTCATGGTCTTCCTCCCAATGGTCACCACCGGGTCGGTGTTCCTGATCGGCATACTCGCGATCGAGCAACTCGCTGGTACCGGCCCCATCGAAGCAGACCAGGTATTGCCCCTCCTGCTCACCGAATGGAGCGCCCGCTCGCCGGTCCTCTATGCGCTCAGCCTGGTAGTGATCGTGGCTATCGTGAGCGCGATCATGTCGACGGCGGACTCTGTATTGCTGAGTCTGTCGTCAATACTGGCGAAGGACGTGCTGGGCACAACCGTGCTTCGTGGCGCCGATGAAGCGCGCCTGACCCATGTCGGAAAGATGGTGTCGTGGGTACTCGTGGCCGGCCTCGTTGGCATCGCGCTCAACCCACGCGTCACGCTCTGGGGTCTGACGGAGCTCAAGATGGAGATCCTGGCCCAGGTCGCGCCGCTCTTCATCCTCGGGGTCAGTTGGGACCGACTCACGACTCCAGCGGCCATGGCCGGCCTGGTCACCGGCACCACTGTCTACGCCGGACTGCTGGCGAGCGGCAACAGCCAACTGTGGAACCTCCATGCGGGTGTCGTGGCCATGATGGTCAACGTCGGTGTGTGCATTGCGGTGTCGAAAATCGGTGCGCCGCCGCCATCCCGGCTCGAACCGCTCCACGGATGAGAGACCCCATGTCCTTCTTCGACAGCCTCCCAGACGGCGAGCCCCTCGACGGGAAGTATGCGACCGTCCGGAGATTGGGCCAGGGCGGCATGGGCGCCGTCTATGAAGCGACCCATGTCGGCACGAAGCGAACGATCGCGGTCAAGGTGAACCACCCCAGGTTCTCAGGAAGTCCTGAGTTCGTGGAGCGGTTCAAGCGCGAAGCGGAAACCTCGGGACGGCTGCGTCACCCCAACGTCGTCGACGTCACGGACTTCGGTTTCGCTGAAACAACGACCGACCAGATCGCCTATCTGGTCATGGAGTATCTGGACGGTCGGACCCTCGCGGACGTGCTGACGGAAGAGGGCCGCCTGTCGATCGGGTGGGTCGTCGACATCCTCGAACAGGTCTGCTCGGCCGTCGACGAAGCGCACCGTCTGGGCATCATCCACCGTGATCTGAAGCCGGACAACATCTGACTGGAACCGAGTCTGCGCGGTGGTTATACCGTCAAGGTCCTAGATTTCGGTCTTGCCAAACTCGGCCACCTCGGCCCTCTGGCCGCTTCGCGCGGGCTAACGAAGTTCCTGACCTCCGGCACCCGGGGAAAGCAGGCGAATGGCTAATCAGACCCGGCGGGGAAACTCCGCGCTCGCGGACCGAGAGGCCCACTCCCACCACGCGCCCCATGTGACCGACGAAGCAACGCCGCCAGGGGGAACGCCTCCCCAGGAAAACTAGGGCTTGAACATTCGGAGCATCTTGGTCAACGGGTCATACATCTGGTCGACGACGCGCTCCTTGAGCGGGATGATCGCGTTGTCGGTGATGGCGATCTCTTCGGGGCAGACCTTGGTGCAGCATTTGGTGATGTTGCAATACCCCACGCCGTGTTCGTTGGCCAGATCGGTCGTGCGGTCGGCGGTGTCGAGTGCCTGCATCTCGAGCGCGGCCGTGTAGACGAAGTAGCGTGGCCCGATGAACTTGTCGTGTAGCCGGTGGTCGCGCAGAACGTGGCAGACGTCCTGACAGAGAAAGCACTCGATGCACTTTCTGAACTCCTGGACACGTTCAACGTCGTACTGCTCCACCCGCCAAGTGCCATCCGGCACATCGGGCTCCCGGGGCGCGAACTGCTTGATCCGCTTCTTGACCTCGTAATTCCACGACACATCCGTGACGAGATCGCGAATAAGCGGAAACGTCTGCATCGGTTCAATCGTCACCGGTTCGTCCAGCGGCAACGAGTTCAACCGTGTCATGCACATCAGTTTCGGGTTGCCGTTGACCTCAGCCGAGCAGGACCCGCACTTGCCAGCCTTACAATTCCAGCGCACCGCGAGGTCGTTGGCTTTCTCCGCCTGAATCTGGTGCACGGCGTCGAGCACGACCATCCCCTCGGACACCTCGATCGTGTAGTCCTCGAAGGCGCCGCCGTCCGCGTTCCCTCGCCAAATTCGGAATGTCGCGCTGCTCATCAACGTCTCCCGCTGTCCCGCGTGCTGTCCCGTCGTGCAGGCATGACCCCCGACTTCAGCCGGACCGAGATGCCCTACGCCATAACGCGGGCTACTTGTTGTCCTCGATAATCTGCTGCAGGTCGTCGCGGATCGGAGCCAACGGCTCCTGGACGACTTCCATCTCGCCACCGGTCCCCTGACGGATCACGGCATTGAGCTTGCCCTGCTCGGGGTCCTTCTCCAGATGGTCCTCCCGAAAGTGCGCGCCCCGACTCTCCTTCCGGAGAATCGCAGACCGGGCCACCGCTTCGGCCACCATTAGCAGATTTCGCAGGTCGAGGGCGGTGTGCCACCCGGCGTTGTACTCGCGGTTGCCCTGTATCCCTACCCGATTGGCGCGCTGGTGTAGCCCTGGAAAGCCGTCGATCGCCTTCTGGATCTCGCCCTCGCTCCGAACGATACCGACCTGTGCCTGCATCATATCCTGCAGGTCGAACTGCACCTGATACGGCCCCTCAGCATCCGTACCCTCTCGGTCGAACGGCTCGAGCGCGTGGCGCACAGCCGCTTCCACCTCGTCCGGATTGACCGCGGCCGTGGTCTGCTCCTTGGCAAATTCCGCCGCATACTGGCCCGCCCGTTGACCGAACACCAGCAGGTCTGACAGAGAATTCCCCCCGAGGCGATTCGCACCGTGCAATCCCGCCGCGCACTCACCGGCGGCGAACAACCCGGGCACCGTCGACATCTGACTGTCGGACGCGACACGAATGCCGCCCATGACGTAGTGGGTCGTGGGGCCGACTTCCATCGGCTCTTGAGTGATGTCGATTCCCGCGAGCTGCTTGAACTGGTGATACATGCTCGGCAGCTTTTTCTTGATGTGCTCGGCGCCGTTGGGCAGGCGCTCCTTGGTCCAGGCGATGTCGAGAAACACCCCGCCGTGTGGACTACCGCGCCCTTCTTTGATCTCACGCACGATGCACCGCGCCACGTGATCCCGGGTCAGCAGTTCGGGCGGGCGTCGGGAATTCTTGTCGCCCTGCGTGTATTTCCACCCTTCCTCTTCGTCATCGGCGGTCGAGCTCTTGTACAGGTCGGGAATGTCCCCGAACATGAACCGCTTCCCGTCGCTGTTCCGCAGCACTCCCCCCTCACCGCGCACCCCCTCGGTGACCAGGATGCCGCGAACACTGGGCGGCCAGACCATACCGGTGGGATGGAACTGGACGAACTCCATGTCTATCAACTCCGCGCCCGCGCGGTAGGCGAGCGCGTGTCCGTCTCCGGTGTACTCCCAGCTGTTGCTCGTGACCTTGAACGCCCGCCCGATACCGCCGCTGGCCAGCACCACCGCGCGCGCCGTGAACAGTCGGAAGCGCCCCTTCTCACGGTCGTAGCCAACGGCCCCGATGACCCGGTCACCATTCTTCAACAGTTCGATGATCGTGCACTCCATATGCACGTTGATGCCCTGATGGATCCCGTGATCCTGCAGTGTTCGGATCATCTCGAGTCCGGTCCGGTCACCGACATGCGCGAGCCGGGGGTACTTGTGACCACCGAAATTTCGCTGAAGAATCTTCCCGTCCTTGGTACGGTCGAACACCGCGCCCCACGCCTCGAGTTCTCGCGCCCGAGCCGGCGCCTCCTGCGCATGCAACTCCGCCATCCGCCAGTTATTGAGGTACTGGCCGCCGCGCATCGTGTCGGCGAAGTGCACCTTCCAGTCGTCCCGGTCATCCACGTTGGCCAGGGCGGCGGCCATGCCACCTTCGGCCATCACGGTGTGGGCTTTGCCCAGCAGCGACTTGCACACGAGACCGACGGACACCCCGGCGGACGAGGCCTCGATGGCGGCACGCAGACCGGCGCCGCCAGCGCCGATCACCAACACGTCGTATTCGAAGGATTCGTATGTCATTTTCAGTCGGGCGGGGCGACGCCCCGAACCACGGGCCTACAACAGTCTGAAATCTGTCCAGATCCCCATCGCGCACAACCGCACATAGACATCCGAAAAGGTGACCCACGCCAGGCTCATCCAAGCGTAGAGCATGTGCCGGCGATTGAAGCCGCTCACGCAGTCGTAGCACGATCGTTGCACCGCCAGCCCCGCGATCCGGTCGTGTCGCCCACCCACCAGATGGCGCAGCGAATGACACCCGAAGGAATAGCTGCCGAGCAGTACGACGTTCAACGCCAGCACCAGCGTGCCGACGCCGATCCCGAATGACACCACGCCGGTGGCGGCGTCTTCGAACCAGAGCGCATTCCACACGTCGTAGGTCAAGAACACCAGAAACAGCAGCGCCAGATACATGAAGTAACGGTGGATGTTCTGGACGATCAGGGGAAAAGAGTTCTCGCCCAGAAATGTCGACCGCGGCTCACCAACCGCACAGGATGGCGGGTCCGCCCAGAACGCTTTGTAGTAGGCACCCCGATAGTAGTAACAGGTCACCCGAAACCCGGCCGGCGCCCACAGAATCAGGAAGGCGGGCGAGAACGGGAGGAACCCCGGCCACCACGCGGGCTGCGGTCCAAACAGGCTGTGGGGCGAGCCTCCCAGCAACTCCGGAGAATAGAGCGGAGACAGATACGGGCCGAAGTGATAGAACTCGCCCTGAAACGCGGCCCAGGTCATGTATCCGATGGCCGTCGAGAGCCCCAGAAACACGACGAGGGGCTGCAGCCACCACGCGTCCGGCCGCGTCGTCTGCCCCCAGCCGCGCACCGGGGCGGCGATCTGAACCCTATGAACCTGTTCCATCCTGTATCACTCCGCCTTGCCAGCGAGTCGCGAGCACCGCTCGATTGCAGCCGGCCCAGGGGACCTCACGGCCCGTTCTGCCCCAAGCGCGACGTCACGACTGGGCGCGCCAAGAGGATGCTTTTGCCAGACTCGGCGCTCACTGACGCGCCGACACCGCGCAGAGATTATCACTTTTCATGACGCGATCCGAACCGTGGCCCAGCCTGCATCATCGGAGGTCATCGAGATAACTGACGCCACCCAATTGCTCCATCTGCGACAGGATCCAATTCTGACGCGACCGAACATAAGCCGATGGGTGCGACACGTCGAGACGTTTCGGACTCGGCAGCACGGCGGCCAGCAGCGCCGCCTGTTCGCGGTCGATGAGGGCCGGCTCCCGGGCGAAGAAATGAACGCTGGCGGCGCCGACCCCGTAGACGCCGTCTCCGAACTCGGCCACGTTGAGATAGACCTCGAGCACCCGGCGCTTGCTCCACACCAGCTCGATGAGCACGGTGAGGTAGCTCTCGACACCCTTTCGCAACCAACTCTGGCCCGGCCAGAGGAACAGGTTCTTCGCCACTTGCTGCGAGATGGTGCTTGCGCCCCGCACGCGACCCTCACGACGCCGCTCCTCGAGCGCGTCACGGATCGCCGCGAAGTCCAGGCCGTGATGTTCCCGGAAGCGCTGGTCCTCCGCGGCAACGACGGCCACGGCCAGTTCGGGGTTGATATCGGCCCAGTCGACCCACTGGTAACGCACGCCGGCCGCGGACGTCCCGGCCCGCCACGCCCCGATCTGGTGACCCAGCATGAACGCCGTTGTCGGCGGCGACGCCCAGCGCAACGCCACGATGGCAAGCATCGACACCGCCACGGCGACGCAGGCGCCCAGACCGACGGCACGCACGATGCGCCAGGCCAACTGACGCAGGCACGCATGTCTGGGGCGTCTCGGGGTTGATGCGTGTCGCATGGATTTCAGTGCCTAGACGGGGCTGCGCCCCGAATTCCGCGCGTTGTTCCGCACGCTGCTAGGTGTCAGACCCGGCGGTGACCGATGCACCAGTTAGCGCGGTGGCGGCGGCCTCGAAGCGTCCCGGTGCCAGTGCGTCGAGTAGCGGGTCCGGTGTCGCGTCAAGCACGAGGTCGGCGACCAGTCGCGCGGTGAGCGGGGCCAGCAGCACCCCATTGCGGTAGTGGCCGGTCGCATACAGGAGCTTGGGCACCGCGTGGGACCACCCGACAATCGGCAGGTCGTCCGGTGTGCCAGGCCGCAGACCAACCCGCACCGTCTCGAACTGCGCCCGGGTGATCGCCGGCAAGACCTCCCGGGCCGCATCGAGCAAACCGGTCACCCCCGCCACGGTTGCGCGTTCGTCGAAGCCGACGTCCTCGACCGTGGCGCCGACCAACGTCGTACCATCGGGCCATGGCACCACATAGCATCCGGAAGACCAGACCACCTTCGTCAGCCGCGGGCCGGCGGGCCACTGCAACCGTACAAGCTGACCACGCACCGGCTTGACCCAAGGCGTCGCGCCATCCTCGGCCCCTAACTTGTCGTTCCAACTCCCAGCCGCAAGCACCACCACGTCGCTCAGTTGCCCTCCCGAATCGGTCTGGACTTCGATTCCCTGGGGGGTCGGCGCGAGCCGCCTCACGGTGCACGGAGACTGAAAGGACACGCCGTGCCGCGCGGCAGCTCGCCGCAGCGCGGCCGTCAGCGGCGCCGCCCCGACAAACCCGTGCGACGGGACCAGCAGGGCGCCGGCCACGTGTCGACTCAGGTGGGGCTCGTCGTCGACGGCCTCGGACCCGCCTACCAGACGGCAACCGACCCCGGCCATCGTCAGCTCGCTGGCGGACCTCTCCAACCTCGCCAAGGTAACGGAGTCGGTCGCAACCTCGATCGTGCCGCGGCGGTCGTAGGGGACTGAATCCCCGCTCGCTCCGACCACATCGGCGACGAACTGGTCGTACAACTCGAGACTCCTGCTGCCGAGTCGACGTAGCGGGCCAGCGTGTTCCGCTTCGATAAACGGCGCCAACATCCCGGCCGACGCCTGAGTCGCCCCCAAGCCCACGCCCCGACGCTCGAGCACGCGGACCTCCAGGCCACGACGACCGAGCTCGTACGCGACGGCGCACCCGATGACACCACCGCCCACGACGGTGACCCTGATTCTGCTATGCACGAGAGAGCGCGTCTTCCGCGCGAGGGTACCCACCTCGGATCAGGCCCGTCGCGCACGTATCTCTCCAGAGTGTACGGGGCGGTTGATGGAGTGTCCAGGCAACGGCATAGCGGCGACGGGATGCGGTCGGGATGGTTCTGGCGTCCCTGACCGGAAGGGTGTGTGGAACCGAGCGAGGAGAAGGAATTCTAGCGGAGAGCGTGGCTTTATGCTCGCGAGTCCGGCCGGCACCAAGCCGACGTTTGGCGAGCGACAGGGGATTCGACGGTGCGCCACGCGGCGCAGCGGATCGAGGGGGTTTTCTGACGAGGCGTCTGTCTGGCAAGGCGCGACGAGGGAGCGGCCAGAGGTGGGCCGTGACCGAGGAAACAACGCCGTCCAGACGGGCGCCTCGTCGGAAAACCTAGGGCTGCTCTCCGGCGTGGCCTTCCCAGGAACCAGGCCGCTTTTGCCCACCCCATCCCCAGTAGACGGGCGCGTTCGCCGCGCCTCCTATCACCGTCGTGGCGCTCACCGTCAGTGAGGTGAACTCGGTGACACCAGCGAACCCCGCCGGGTTGAGCGGCCCGGCAGACAGGGTCTGCGGTGAGGTCCGCCGAGGTGTTCGTGCCGGGACCGAGACCAGAACCGGAACCGGAACCGGGACGGGCATCGCTGGCGCGGCTGCGGTCGGAGTAGCGGCCCGGCACGAGAACGATGACCCGAGACAGTCTGTCGAGGGATTCCGGACTCCCTCCACGAAGTCGTTCCGGAGCAACGCCAGGAGCACGATGTCGGAGACGCCGGCCTGCTGGAGCGCCCTCAGACGAGACGGCGCCAGGGAATACGGCGTGGGGTTCATGTCGATCAACTCGATGAGCACGGTATCAGCCACCCCGACCTGCGTGAGCTTGACAATGTCTTCGAGGGGTGCCGCCTCGGCCGTCGAGGCCGCGAGCGTGACCGCCGCCGCCAGGGCCACGGTCGCGAAACGCGCCGCCCCGACACCCAGACGCCGCGCCGGCGCGCCCGCAAACTCTCCGCAACACGTCACCATGCGCCGGTGAAGCGCAAAACGCGCTCCAACTTTGTGGACCACGAGAGGGGCGCTGTCTGGCGTCGCTCGCCTTGACCTGTCCTCAAGGGAGGCACCAGCCGTCTCCTCCAGGAGACATCCCGGCGCGACACCCGGGACTGAAGTCGCCCCGGAACATGCAGATTGCCGAAAACGGATGAGGTTTCCTAGTCGGACGCGCCCTCGACCTCGTCCTCGTCGTAGTAGTCGATCTTGTGCAGAGGCATCACCACACTCGACAGCACGTTCAGCACATGACCGCCGATGCGCTTGTAGAAGCGAGTGGCCAACACGAGGACGGTCGTCGCTTCGCCGCCGTACCCGGCTCGCCCGATCTTGGAGATCAGTGCGTCGCAGCGATGAGCAATGGCCCGTCCCTGCTGGATCATCTCCATGGCTTGTTCACGATCCGACGCACCAAAAATTTTGGACGCCGCCCGAAACGCGGCTTCGACGCCACGCCGGATTTCCTGCAGTTCACCTACGATCTCGCCGTCGGGCAACGGACCCGTCTGAATCTCAACCAACTCGGACAGGTTCTTGGCGTAGTCACCGACCCGCTCGACATCCTTCGCCAGACTCATCAACAGCAGGCAATGGGGCACATCGACGCGAGAGCCGGGAATAGACAGATGCGCGACCACCTGCTTGCGAATGCCGCGTTCCAACTGGTTGACTTCGACGTCCCGCTCATACAGTTGGGTACGCCGAGACGGACTGGCGTCGCCGCCGAACGCCACCTCGCCCGCGGCCAGCGTCATCTCCTCGGTGAGCGCGAGCATCCGCTCGAACCGCTCGCCAATCGCTTGCAGCGGATCATCGGTGCGAAGAATCCCAAGCAGTGCACGTAGCATGTGGCAACCTCCTC
>Ga0315338_1000569_pt1 | contig 77380 bp, 87 predicted proteins | sample ASW8metaG_FD_204518 | JGI IMG/M metagenome (GOLD analysis project Ga0315338, IMG submission 204518) | Ammonia-oxidizing marine archaeal communities from Monterey Bay, California, United States - ASW #8 | ecosystem: Environmental > Aquatic > Marine > Coastal | place: USA: California | collected...
AAGAACATATCCTTCTCATCGTCATCTTGATCTACAAATCCGTAACCTTTTTTTGGATTAAACCATTTGACTTTGCCGGTTTTTGAACTCATTTATTCGTTATCTCTATAGTAAAAAGTTAATAAATTAATAAATAACTATTTAAGCAATAATTAAATTTAATGCAATAGTTTTTAATTAAAAAAAAACTTTATTTATTTTTCTAAAATTTTGTTATTTTACAAATAATTTGTAAAATATTTTAATGGTTCTAAGAAGTGTAATAAGGAATTTTGTAAAATTAGAATCTTCAAGCGGCATACTCCTTCTTATAGCAGGGCTGCTTGCTTTAGCTTTAAGTAATTCGAGTTTTGCTGAAGTCTTCGATCATATTCTTCATTTAAAATTAAATTTTGGGACTAACTTACCATTATTTTATAAATCTATCCAGCACTGGATAAATGATGGTTTGATGGTCATATTTTTTTTTGTAGTTGGTTTAGAAATTAAAAGAGAATACTTAGAAGGAGAACTTTCTATGCCATCACAAGCAATTTTACCAGTTATTGCTGCAGTAGGCGGAATGGCAGTTCCAGCATTTTTTTATTTATTATTTAATTTTAATGAACCTCTAACAATTAGAGGATGGGCAATTCCTTCAGCAACTGACATTGCCTTTTCTTTAGGTGTGCTTAGTCTTCTTGGAAAAAGAGTTCCAATATCATTAAAAATTTTTTTAATGGCACTCGCAATTATTGATGATCTTGGGGCAATTATAATTATTGCATTATTTTATAGTTCTAATTTAGAAATTTTCTTTTTATTAATTGTTTTTATTATTTTATTTATTCTTTATTTATACAATAAATCAAATACCCAAAATATTTGGATATATATTGTACTTGGTTTTTTTCTTTGGATTTTTATTCAAAAATCAGGAATACATGCAACAATTTCAGGTGTTTTATTAGCAATGTGTATTCCTCATAAAAAATTAAAACAAAATTCCTTACTTACATGTGTGGAGAATAAACTTCATCCTTGGGTTGCTTATTTAATTATGCCCTTATTTGCATTAGCAAACGCGGGTGTTTATTTAGGGGATGTATCTTTGAAATCATTGTCTAATCCAGTTCCTCTAGGAATTATGACAGGACTTTTTTTTGGAAAACAAATTGGAGTTTTTTTTACAACCTTTCTATTAATAAAAATGGGCTACGCAAGGTTGCCTTCAGGATCTAATTGGATTCAAATGTACGGTATTGCGGCATTAACTGGTATAGGTTTTACAATGGCTATGTTTATAAATTTTTTAGCATTTGCCGGTGCTGATGCGTATATAAGTGAAGCTAAAATAGGTATTTTAATTGCTTCTTTTGCATCAGCAATTTTAGGCTACATCTTACTTAATTTTAAAAGCAGCAGAAATTAATTGCTTTGTATATTTTTGTTTTGGTTTCTTAAATATTTGATCAGAACTTCCACTTTCAACAATTCTACCATTTTTCAAAACAATTAATTGATGGGCAAGTGAACGTACTACTCTTAGATCATGAGAAATAAATATATATCCCAAATTATTTTCTTTTTGTAATTTTTTTAACAAGGTAACAATTTGTGATTGTACAGATAAATCCAATGCAGAAGTTGGTTCATCTAAGATTAAAAAACGGGGCTTTAAAACAACAGCCCTTGCTATTGCAATACGTTGTCGTTGTCCACCACTGAACTCATGAGGATAACGATTTAAAATAGTTGTATCAAGTTCAACTTTTCTTAATGTATCTACAATTAACTTTTCTCGATCCTTTTCAGTTAAATCTTTCTTATGAATTTCTAATCCTTCTCCTATAATTTCTTTTATACTAAGTCTTGGTGATAAAGACCCGAAAGGGTCCTGAAAAACAACTTGAATTTCACTTCTTAATGGCTTCATTTGTTTAAAATCAAATTTATTAATACTTAATTTTTTTTTTTTTTGAAAAAAATTAATTTCTCCGGTACTTTTTATTAATCTAAGAACAGCCATACCTAAAGTTGTCTTACCAGATCCTGATTCCCCAACTATTCCTAATGTTTGTCCTTCAAAAACATTTATGTTTACTTTATTAACGGCTTTTATAAAACCAGTTGTTCTTTTTAAAAAACCTTTTTTTATTGGATACCATACTTTTAATTCTTTTGTTGATAATAAGGGATTTTTGCTTTTAATTTTAACAGGTTTTCCTTTTGGTTCCGAGGCTAGAAGTTTTTTAGTATAACTATGTTTAGGTTTAGAAAAAATTAATTTTGTTTTTCCAGATTCAACAATTTTTCCATTTGTCATAACAACAACTCTATCTGTTATATTTTTAACTATTGTCAAATCATGAGTGATTACTATTAAGCTCATCTTTAATTTAGTTTGTAATTTTTTTAATAAGTTTAAGATTTGAGCTTGAATAGTTACATCTAAAGCAGTTGTTGGTTCATCAGCAATTAATAAATCTGGATCATTTGCAAGGGCCATTGCAATCATAACTCTTTGTTTTTGACCACCTGATAATTGGTGTGGATAATCTTTTAATCTGTTTTTTCCATCTTTAAAGCCTACTAAATCTAAAAGTTTTATAGCTTTATCTTCAGCTTCTCTATTGGACAATTTTTTATGTAAAAAAAGTATTTCTGTTATTTGTTTTTTGATATTATGGAGAGGATTTAGAGAGGTCATGGGTTCTTGGAAAATCATAGATATATTATTCCCCCTAATTTTTTGTAATTCTTCTTCATTTGATTTTAAAATATTCTTATTTTTATAAAAAATTTCACCGGATGGGTGAAAAGCCTTTGGATAAGGTAATAATTTTAAAACTGAAAGCGCTGTAACAGATTTACCACTTCCTGACTCTCCAACAATTCCAAGCGCTTCTCCTTCTGCAACGTCTAAAGAAATATTTTTTACAGCTTTAGTAATTTTATCTTCAACATTAAAGGAAACTGATAAGTTTTTTATTTTTAAAAGATTATCCATTATTTATTAATTTCTTTGTTCTAAATATTTTTTTGGGTCAAAAGCATCACGAACTGCTTCACCAACAAAAATTAATAAACTAAGCATAACTCCCAAAGTAATAAATACAGTAACACCTAACCAAGGGGCATTTAAATTTGCTTTTCCCTGTGCTAATAGTTCTCCTAGACTTGGCGACCCAGGAGGCAATCCGAATCCTAGAAAATCTAGACTTGTTAGTGTAGTAATTGATCCATTTAAAATAAAAGGTAAAAAAGTTAAAGTTGCGACCATTGCATTTGGAAGTATGTGTCTTTTCATTATTGTTAGATTACCTAGACCCAGTGCACGAGCTGCTTGAACATACTCAAAATTTCTTGTTCGTAAAAATTCTGCTCTTACTACACCAACCAAAGACATCCATGAAAATAACAACATGATTCCCAAGAGCCAGAAAATATTTGGCTCTACAATACTTGCTAGAATTATTAATATATATAAGACTGGTAATCCAGACCAAATCTCAATAATTCTTTGAAATATAAGATCTACTATACCACCAAAGAAACCCTGCACTGCTCCGGCAGCAATGCCAATTATTGAGCTAAAAAGTGTTAATGATAAGCCAAATAAAACACTTATGCGAAAACCATAAATCAACCTGGCTAGCACATCTCGACCCTGATCATCGGTCCCAAGTAAATTTTCTGTATCAGGAGCAGAGGGTGCAGGAGTAGGGATTAAATAATTAATAGTATCATGTGAGTAGGGAATTAATGGCCATACAATCCAGCCATCATTTTTTATTTTTTTTTTAATATACGGGTCTTTATAATCAGAATAAGTTTCAAAATCGCCATCGAAAGTTTTTTCTGTATAATTTTTAAAAATTGGAAAATAAAAAGAATTATCATATTTTACTAATAAAGGCTTATCGTTTGATATAAATTCTGCAAAAAGAGTGAAAAAGAATAAAAATAAAAAAATTTTAAAAGATCTATAACCCCTCTTATTAGCTTTAAACTTTTGAAGTCTTCTATAATTTATTTCTGATATATTAAAACCAAGCATTTTTAAGTATTCCTTGTTTCAAAATCAATTCGAGGGTCAATTACAACATAAGTTAAGTCAGTGATTAAATGTAAAATTAGACCGAATAAGGTGAAAATGAATAATGTTCCAAAAACGACTGGGTAGTCTCTATTTAAAACTGCTTCATATCCAAGAAGACCAAGGCCATCAAGTGAAAAAATAACTTCTATAAGTAAGGCCCCAGTAAAAAGTACAGATATAAATGCAGCAGGAAAGCCAGCTATCACTATCAGCATTGCATTTCTAAAAACATGCCCATATAAAACTTTTTTTTCTGAAAGACCTTTTGCTTTTGCGGTATATACATATAATTTACTAATTTCATCCATAAAAGAATTTTTAGTAAGCATAGTAAGTGTTGCAAAACCTGCGATGACTAGACTTGCGACAGGTAGAGTTATATGCCACAAATAATCTAGAATTTTTTCAAACAAATTTAAACTTTCCCAATTACTTGAAATTAAACCTCGTAATGGAAAAATATCTAAAAAACTTCCTCCAGCTAAAAAAACAACTAATGCTATAGCAAATAAAAATGATGGGATTGCATATCCAACTATAATTGCCGTACTTGTCCAGATATCAAATTTAGAACCATCTCTTACAGCTTTTTTTATGCCTAAAGGTATGGATATTAAATAGACTATTAAGGTGGTCCATAAGCCCAGGGAAATAGAAACAGGCATTTTATCAATTATAAGATCAATTACTTTTTTTCCTTTGAAATAACTTTCACCAAAATCTAATTTTATATAATTTTTTAACATGATATAGAAACGTTGATGAGCGGGTTTATCGAAGCCATAATATTTTTCTAATTCAGCAATAAATTCTGGATCAAGTCCTTGAGATCCTCTGTACTTGCTAGATGCACCACTAGATTGATTCGTTTGAAAGCCTGTACTTTGCGAAGAAACATCACCTTTATCAGTTCCGGCAATTCTAGAAGTTGAATCTATATTATGCCCTTTGATTTGACTTATTACTTGCTCTACGGGACCACCAGGAGCTGCTTGTACAATCATGAAGTTTATAAGCAGTATGCCTAGTAGAGTAGGTATAATTAGTAAAATCCTTCTTATAATATAAGACAACATATATAAATAATTATATTATTTTATTACAGTTTCTAATAGTTTAACCCTCTCACTATCGTACCACCAGGTATCTATTCCCAAATCATATTTTGGGTTTATTTTTGGTTGTCCGAATTTATCCCAATAAGCGATTCTAAAATTTTGTATATGCCAATGGGGTACAACATAATATCCAAATAATAAAAATCTATCTAAAGCTTTAGTAGCAGATATTAAATCTTCTCTATTTTTAGCAGCAATTATTTTATCAATTAAAAAATCTGTAGCAGGGCTGGATACACCTGCATAATTTCTACTTCCATTTATTGTAGCAGAAGTAGAATTCCAAAAATCTCTTTGCTCATTTCCAGGGCTTAGACTTTGCCCTAGGCTTACAACAGTCATATCAAATGAAAAAGATTCGAGTCTTCTTTCGTATTGAGCGCTATCCACTGTTCTTACCTTTGCGTCTATACCAATTTTTTTTAAGTTTCTAGCGTATGGTAAAGCAATTCTTTCAAATTCAGGACTAACTAAAAGTATAGTAAATTTTAATGGGATGCCTGTTTCTTTATTTATTCTTTTACCATCTTTAATAGTCCAGCCGGCATCATAAAGTAATTTATCTGCAATACGTAAATTTTTTCTTAGATCACCCGAACCATCGTTTATAGGATTTTTATAAATTGTATTAAAAATTTCATTTGGTAATTGATTTTTAAATGGACCTAATAATTCTAATTCTTCTTTAGATGGCAGATCTGAGGAAGCCAACTCAGAATTTGAAAAGAAGCTAGCTGTTCTTTTATATTGGTCAAAAAATAATATTTTATTAGTCCATTCAAAATCAAATGCATAATTAAGAGCTTTTCTAACAACACGATCTTTAAAAATTTCTTTTCTTGTGTTTATGAAGAAACCTTGCATTCCTGTTGGAATTTCGTGTTTCACTGATTTTTTTTTTACATGACCATTTTCTATTGCAGTAAAATTATATGCAGTAGACCATCTTTTTGCTTGGTTTTCTTGTCTAAAATCATAGTCTCCACTCTTAAACGCTTCTAATGCAACTGTTGCATCACGGAAATACTCTATTATTACTTTTTGAAAATTAAACCTTCCCTTATTAACTGGAAGATTTTTTCCCCAATAATCATCTACTCTTTCAAATTCAATTGTTCTTCCTGCTTTAAAATTTTTTATTCGGTAAGGCCCAGATCCAATTGGACTTTCTAATAAAATATCTTCGAATTTATCTTCCCAATATTTTTGTGACAATATTTTCATTTGTCCTATAATTAATGGCAGTTCTAAATTTCGTTCACCCTGAAAAATAAATTTTACCTGATTATCACTAATTTTTTCTACCGTTTTAACATTTCCATAATAAAATTTAAAAAACGGATGCCCTTTTTCTTTTAATGTATTTAATGTCCAAATAACATCTTCTACTCTAATCGGACTTCCATCGTGAAATTTAGCTTCATTTCTTATTTTAAAAATTACCCAAGACCTATCTTCTGGAACAGTTATATTTTCTGCTATTAATCCATACATTGTGAAAGGTTCATCAAATGATTGTGCTAATAAACTGTCATGAATTTGAGATAAATTTACAACAGGACTTCCTTTTAAAATAAAATTATTTAGAGTATCAAAACTTCCAATTTGATGAAGTTTAATTAGCCCTCCTTTTGGAGCATTAAAATTTACATAATCAAAATGTTTGAAATCTGAACTATACTTTGGTATTCCATGCATACTGATTGCATGACCATTTTCTAATTTTTCAATAGCAAAGCTGTTAGAAAAAAATAAAAAAAATATATAAAAACTCAATAAAAATTTCATTTTATTTTTTGAATTATTTTTAGAAGTTGTTTATGAATTTTAAGGTCACCCGTAGCTAAAATTTTTCCATCGCTATTTAAATTTAAATCATTTCCATTCCAGTCTGTAATTTTTCCCCCAGCACCTGAAATAATAGACACGCTTGCTATATAATCGTAAGGCTTAAGATTAGCTTCTAATAAAACATCGATAAATCCTGAGGCCAGTAGTCCATGAGCATAACAATCTGCACCAAAAAGCGTTTCACCTATTTTATTTCTTATACTTCTATATACTTTTTGATTTTTTCCTGTAAACATCAAAGGAGAAGTTGAGTACATTCTAGACCCTTTTAATTTTTTACAATTTCTTGTTTTAACTTTCATATTATTATATCTTGTTTCATTATTTGCTATTCCCACCCAACGTTCATTTAGAATTGGTTGATTTAAAACTCCAATATATGGCTTATTATTTTTCATTAACCCTATTAAAGTCCCAAAAAGAGGTTTGCCAGTAATAAATGCTTTTGTTCCATCTAATGGATCGATACAAAAAACATATTCATTATTAGTTTTAAATTTGCCGGTTTCTTCTCCAAAAAAACCACATTCAGGAGCTTTTTTTGTAATTAAATCACGAATTTTTTTTTCAGAATCTTTATCTACTTTTGTTACAGGTGTATTATCTGGTTTTACTTCAATTTTAATTTTTTTTCGAAAATATTTTTTTATTATTTTTCCACTAATGTCAGCACATTCATTTGCTAATTTTAAGTATTTTTTTTCTAATTTTTTCATATATTTTGTAATAATTAATTTAAAATCTAAAAATTGATAATATATCTATAGCAGCGAAAAAACTAAGGAAAATTTATGAATATTAAAAATATAAACACAATTTCATTTCAGGGTATAAAAGGAGCAAATTCACATTTAGCATGTAAAAAATTATTTCCTAAAGCTACAGTTATATCATGTGAAACTTTTGAGGAAGTTTTTGACAGTGTAAGAACAAATAAATCTAACATAGGATTAATTCCAGTAGAAAACTCAGTAGCAGGGAGAGTAGCTGAAATCCATACCTTGATGTATAAAACCCCTTTGAAAATTGTAGGAGAATATTTTATGAAAGTAGAATTACACTTACTGGGCGTTAAAAAAATTAAAATTAATCAAATTAAAAATGTCAGAAGCCATATACATGCCTTATCACAGTGTAGAAAATTTATAAAAAAAAATAAATTAAAGATGATTGTTACCGCTGATACTGCTTTAGCTGCAAAAGAAGTTAGGGATGAAAACAACCCTACTGAGTCAGCAATTGCATCCAAACTTGCAAGCGAAATCTATAATTTAAAAATTTTAAAAAAAAATGTTGAAGATAGTTTTCAAAATATAACTCGTTTTATATTACTTCATAAAAAAGAAATAAAAGCACATCCTTCTAAAGGAAAAATTTTAACAAGTTTAATTTTTGCAGTTAATAATGTTCCAGCGGCTTTACACAAGGCGCTTGGGTGTTTTGCAATTAATAATGTAAATATAACAAAATTGGAGTCTTATGTTAATGAAACATTTAAACAAGCAGAATTTTATGCCGATATTGAGGGAGATATTAAAGATTTTAATGTAGACTCTGCACTTAAGGAAATAAAAGAATACACAAGGTTTGTTAGAATTTTAGGCACTTATTACTCAGATAAATTTCGTAAATAATTTTTTTTTTTATAAATTTTCTTAGTTCTGTTATAATAATATGGGAGATGACGGACATATTTGTTGGTTAATCGGGTCAGAGGAGGAATCCAGCAGCCCTACCCAGTAAATATGGGTTGTTATCTCCCATAATTATATAAAAAAAATGACTGATTTTTTTCTCGCACTTGCAAGGAAATATAGACCTAAAAAGTTATCCGAACTAATAGGCCAAGATGTTTTTGTATCTACAATTCAAAATGCTATTAAAAATAACAGACTTGCACACGCATATTTATTTTCAGGTGTAAGAGGAATTGGTAAAACTACAACTGCACGAATTTTAGCACATTTGTTTAATGGCGAGGAAGGTGTAAAAGGCAACCCAATTGATCTTTATGAAGTGGATGCTGCAAGATACACCACTGTGGATTTGATGAGAGAATTGCTGAATGGAATAAAGTATAGACCAGCAAACTGGAAATATAAAGTATACATATTAGATGAAGTTCATATGCTCTCAAATTCTGCTGTAAGTTCACTTCTAAAAAATCTAGAAGAACCACCGGAGCACGTAAAATTTATTTTTTGCACAACGGAACCAAGAAAAATTCCTGCAACAATTATTTCTAGATGTCAAAGATTTGATTTAAAACGAATACCTTTTGATATTTTGGCAAAATACTTGCAAGAAATTGCTCAAAAAGAAAAATCAGAAATTGATATCAATGCAGCTAGTATCATTGCGCGCGCATCTGACGGCAGTGTAAGAGACGCTTTATCAATTTTGGATAAATCTTTATCAATAGGTGAAAAAAAAGTAACGGAAAAACATATCCAAGAATTACTTGGTTTAGTGGATAGAAACAATGTTTATTTACTGTTTGAAAATTTAATGAATGGGAAAACTAAAGAAGGCTTAGAAATATTTAACACTCTTTATAATGATGGTGCTGATCCAGGAATAATAATTCAAGATTTGCTGGAGGTTGTGCACTGGTTAAGCAGAGTAGTTCTAACTCCTGAAGTTTCAGATGAACCAGGCGTGTCCCAAATTGATAAAGAAAAAGGTGTAGAGTTAGCTAAAAAACTGAGCATGTCTGAACTTTCTCAAACTTGGCAACTACTTCTTAAAGGTTATCAAGAATTACAAAATCATGAAATGCCGCATATGGTGGCAGAGATGATTCTTATACGCCTTGCTTTTATATCTGAATTTCCGTCTTTAGAAGAAATTTCTAACAATTTAAATACTAAAAGCAAAAAAGAAAAAACGGTAAGAAATGCTGAAAGTAAAACAATTATTACAAATGAAGATGAAAAAAAAGATGAATTGCCAAAAAATAAAAAACAAACTGGAATTCGTTCTGATACTGTTATGGAAATGAAAAATATTGAAACAGTGGAAAAAAAAAATTTTTTTGAAGAAAACAACAAACAAAATATTAAAGTCCAAAAAACCTTAGCTGTTGATAATTTTAGGGAAGTTGCAGATTTATTTTTAAAAAAAAAGGAGATTTTATTATTTAACAATTTATTTTCTCATGTACATTTAGTTAGTTTTAAAAAAGGAAAGATTGAACTATGTCCAACAACAGATACCCCAAAGGATCTTGCTAATAAAGTGGGCCAGCTATTAACGGAGTGGACTAAGGAAAAATGGCATATTTTAATGACCCAAGAAAAAGGTGAATTAACACTTGAGGAGCAAAGTGATAAAGAAAAAGGTAGAATAATTAATGAATTATCACAAAATAAAAGAATTAAGGAAATTTTAAATATATTTCCTGGTGCAAAAATAGAAGAAGTAAAAGATAAGGAAAATGAAGATGAATAATTTTAACGACATGATGAAAAAGGCACAAGAAATGCAAAAAAAAGTGCAAGAAATGCAAGCGAGCCTTTCAAATTTAGAAGTGGAGGGAACTTCTGGGGGAGGGATGGTTAAAATAATTATGAATTGTAAAAACGAAGTTAAAAAAATTGATATAGATCCTTCTATAATTAAAAATGATGAAAAAGAAGTTATGGAAGATTTGATAGTAGCCGCATTAAATGATGCAAAATCCAAAGCGGAGGAAAAATCACAGGATGAAATGAAAAAATTAACTGGCGGATTAGGGTTGCCCCCTGGAATGAAAATGCCTTTTTAAAAAAAAACTATGCATGACGATGTTCTTCAAGAATTAATTCATTTGTTTTCCAAGCTTCCTGGTATTGGACCAAAGTCAGCAAGCAGGATAGTTCTTTTTCTTTTAAAAAATAAAGAAAAACTTATGTATCCCCTAAGCAGATCATTATTAGCTTCTGGTAAATCCTTAAAAAAATGTAAAGTTTGCGGCAATATAGGTGTTAAATTTCCGGATAAGATTTGTAATGATCCTAAAAGAGACAAATCCGTTATTTGTGTAGTTGAGGACATAGCAGATTTATGGGCAGTTGAACAATCTGGGTCTTTTAAAGGACTTTATCATATTCTAGGAGGATCATTATCAGCGTTAGATAATATAACTCCTGATGATTTAATGATAAAAGAATTAATGCAAAGAGCGGAAAATAATAATATCAAAGAAATCATACTTGCTTTAAACTCAACTGTTAATTCACAAACCACACTTCACTATATAATAGATAAATTAAATGCTACTAATGTAAAAATTACAAAAATTGCACAAGGAATGCCGTTTGGAGCTGAACTTAATTATGTAGATGAGGGAACTTTAACTACTGCAATGAAAGCTAGGAAGCCTATTTAGTAAGCTGCGTTAAATACTTCCACACCATAGAATTTTGAGACCATGGAAGGAGAATTTATAGTTCTCCTCAGCCCATGGTACTCGAGAGGGAGCAAATGAAAAGCAAAGAGATAAATATTTTGAGCATTACTTAGTAAAACGACGGACTAGGATTTTTCTTGCAGAGTTTATTTTTTCCTAATATTTTTCAAATTTAATATATTATCATGTGCTTTTAATATCATACGTTGCATAGCACTTTGAGCTGCTTCTTTAGGGCGTATCCACATAAGAAAAAATAATTACAAAAAAAAGCTTGATTCTGTTAGTTAGCCAAAATTATAATGAGGTAGTAAATAGAAAATTATGCAGTATGTATTTTATGATTTTGAAACTTCTGGAACTAATACCGATTTTGATCAGATACTGCAGATAGGAGCTGTTCTGACAAGTGAGGGATTTGAAGCTAAAGAAACTTTAAATCTTTCCTGCCGACTGAAAAAAAATATTATACCTGCTCCCCAAGCTCTCCTGGTTAATAAAATTTCTATTGATCAGTTAAAGTCGGGTACCCTTTCGCATTTTAACCTGGTTGAACAGATGAAAAAAAAATTTGAGCAGTGGTCACCGGCGTGCTTTGTTTCCTTTAACGGAATTTCCTTTGATGAAGATATTCTCCGCCAGGGTCTGTTTCAGTCTTTTAATTATCCCTATATTACAACTTCCAAAGATAATAGGAGATTGGATGTGTTAAAATTATCCAGGGCAGTAAGTGCATTTGCTCCGAATTCCATCGTTATTCCCTTGGGGAAAGATAACAAGCAGAGTTTTAAATTGGAAAACCTCTCAAAGGTAAATCAGATTGACCACAGTGATGCGCATGATGCTATCAGTGATGTTAAGGCAACGATTGAACTGGCTAAAAAAATTAAAAATAACGCGTCTGAAGTTTGGGACTCTCTTTTAATTTATAAAAAAGGCGATGATATAGGAAAAAAATTTTTCAATGAGGAATTTGTCTGCTACCAGGATCTTGTTTTTGGAAAATTATATAATTTTGCAGCTTCTTTTGTCTGCTTCCATCCTGTTTATGGAAAATCATGGCTGGCCGCTTTTGATCTAAAACATGACCCGAGACCTCTTTTGGATCTGGGTTTCAGTGAACTTAAACAGGCTCTTTTTTCCTCTCCAGTAAAGATAAGACAGGTATCCTTGAATAAAATGCCTGTTGTTTTGACAAAAGAATATTTTAACACACTGGATGATTACAAAGAAATAGGTCTTAAGGAAATTTTAGAAAGAGCAAAGCTTGTTAAAGAAAATCAGGGATTCTGTAATAAGGTTTTTGAAATACTTACGGAAAGAGTAAAGGAGAAACAGCAGAACGCCAGCCAGGATGAGCAGGATTATTTTCCTGAGCAGTTTATTCATAAATCTACTATAGAAATGCAACAGAAAGACAAACCTTTATTTTTTCAGTACCAAAGAGCTGACTGGACGGAAAAAGCAAAAATTTATAATAATTTTGAAGATAATGTATTAAAACATTTTGGAAGACTCCTGATTTACGAGGAACAGCCCGATGCACTTACTAAAGATGAAATATCTAATGTAAAAAAAGAAATTGCTGAAAAATTGTTAACAACAGACCAAAAACCCTGGATTACAATTCCAGATGCAATGAAAAAAATTGATGATTTAAGGACTGATGAAAGTACAGATAAAAAATTTTTAAATGATTATGATTTATTTGTTCAGGATTTAGAATCACAGCATAAAAAAAATCTATAGTATTTTTATAGAAAATAAACGCAATTTTTGTAGTATAAACACATAAATTGTTAGATTCATTCATAAAAAAAATTAATATTCTTCAAATCTTTTTTGTATCTTTTATTTTAAGATTCTTAGGACTTCTTTTTTATAAGAGCCAAAATTTACAAGATACCTCCACCTATAAGAGAATAGGAGAAGAAATATTTTCTGGAAGCATAATACAAACTCCCTTACACATGCCAGGTTACGGTATTTGGATGTATATATTAAACTATATAATGCAAAATTCCTACGGTGTTATATTTGGTGATATACTGATTTCCTGTCTTACTGTTTACGTGATTTATTTATTAAGTATTGAAATTTTTAAATCTGAAATAATTGCAAAAATGACAGCTTTGATTTTTGCAGCATATCCTTTTTCTATCTTTTATTCAATTAATGCTGTTAGTGAAACTTTATTTGTTTTTCTTTTATATTCATCAATTTTAATGTTTTATAGGAAAAAAATTTTATACGGATATATCTTAATTATTTTGAGCATTTATGTTAAACCAACCGCAGATATACTTGCACCTTTTTTAATATTAAGTTTTTGTTTTTTTGTATATAAGTACTCAACAAAAAAAGTATTACGTGAACTATTTATTTTTTATGTTTTATATTCTTTATTGTTGTCCCCGTGGTGGTTCCATAATTGGAAAAAATACGATGGTTTTGTTAGACTTAATTTAGGCGGAGGATATCATTTATATTCAGGAAATAATCCTGATAATCTATCTGGCGGCGGTATCGGAGGCGTTGATGTTAAGCATAATTGGAACGACCAAGATATTGAAAAAAGAGGTATTGAGTTTGAAAAAAAATTTAAAAGAGACGCTTTTAATTTTATTAAAGAAAACCCTAAAACATTTATAAAATTATCAGTAATAAAATTTAAAAGATTCTGGCAGCTGTATCCTTATGCAGAAGAATACAGAGGAATATTGTATAAAATGCTTTCAATTTTTTCATATGGTTTGATTTTAATATTTTCGGTACTTTTTTTAATATCAAATTTAAAAAAATTTTTTTTAAAAATTTCTCCTCTAATTACTATTATTTTTTTAACAACCGCGATTCATTGTCTTACAATTGCATCTGTTAGATATAGATTTCCCATAGAACCAATATTAATAATGTTTGCTTCTTATTATTTACTTGAACGTTTTAAAATAATAAGAAATTAGTATTTTATAGAATATAAAAACAAACCCCATGCAGGCGCAGTTTGTCCCGCCGCTCCTCTTTTTTTTGCTTTTAAAGCTTTTTCAACATCTTTTTTTTTCCACTTTCCCTTCCCAATCAGCATTAAGGTTCCAGCAATAATACGACATTGATTATGTAAAAAGGATTTTGCTTTTATCCATATTTCTATTTCTGAAGATTTTCTAATTACTTTTATAGAATTTATGGTTTTTACAGGCGATTTTGCTTGGCATTCAGTTGAACGAAAACTTGTAAAATCATGCTTTCCTTCTAAGACTTTTGCAGTTTTTTTCATCAATTTGTCATTTAACTTTTTTTTTACATGCCATACTCTTTTATTTTGTATAGTAGGAGGGGAACGTCTATCTAGAATTTTATATAAATAAGTTCTTTCTTTAGCATCAAATCTAGCATTAAAATTCTTTTTTACTTTTTTACATTTTAAGACAGACACTTTATATCTTTTGTATAAGCCTTTTATATGGAAATTTAAACCATCTCTAATAGATTCAGCTTTTATTTTTTTGTTTAAATCAAAATGAGCTACCTGATTTAAAGCATGTACATTACTATCTGTCCTGCCAGCTCCTTGTACTGTTATTTTCTCCCCTGATAATTTATAAAGAGAATTTTCCAGAATTTCCTGAATAGAAATGCCGTTCTTTTGTTTTTGCCAGCCTACTAAATTTGTTCCGTCGTATTCTATATTTATTTTGTAGCGACTCATTTTTAATTAACTTTCTGATTTATTTCAAATTTAAAACCACGCAAAAATGTTTCAATATTCATTTTATTTCCACCAGATTTTTGTAATACTTTCGGATTAATTGCACCACTTTTACCACAAGATATTGAAAAATTTTTATCTATAATTAAACCAGGTGATTTAGTTTTTATAGATGAAATTTCTGCATCAAATATTTTTATTCGTTCTTTGCCTAATTCAAACCAGCCCCCAAGGGCTTTTATCTGTCTTAATATTTCTTTTCCACTTTTATTCCAATTAATTTTTGTTTCATCAGCAGTAATTTTTTTTGCATAAGTTACATTTGTTTCATCTTGAGGAGTTTGTTTGATTTGCTCATTTCTTTCTAGTTTCTTTAATACATTATTAATTAACTCTCCTCCTATTTGTGCCAATCGATCGTGAATTTCTTGCGCTGTATTTTTTTCTTTTATTTCAATTTCTTTTTGTAAAATAATATCTCCAGCATCTAGACATTCGTTCATTTGCATTATTGTAATTCCAGTTTTTTTGTCACCTGCTAAAATAGAACGTTGAATCGGTGCAGCACCACGCCACGAAGGTAAAAGACTCGCGTGAATATTTATTGCTCCGAATTTAGGAATTCTTAATATTTCTTTCGGTAATATAATTCCATATGCTGCCACTACTAGAACATCACAATTTAATTCGTTTAAGCGATTTATTTCTTCATCTTCTTTAAAATTTTTAGGAGTGAAAACTGGTATATTATTTTTTATACAAAAATTTTTTACTGAAGAATGAGATATTTTCTGACCTCTGCCAGCTGGTTTGGATGGCTGAGTAAAGCAACCAACCAGATTAAAATTTTTATAAATGGATTGCAATCCAGGTAGAGCAAATTCAGGAGTGCCCATAAAGGCAACTTTTAATTTCATTTTTAAGTCGTTTGTTCTTTCTCCTTTTGTAGTTTTTTAATTTTACGTAAGATCATATCTTTTTTAGTTTTTGATAGATGATCAATAAATAATATACCGTTGATATGATCAATTTCATGTTGAACACAACGTGATAAAAGACCTTTAGCACGCAATTTTTTTGATTCGCCATTTCTATCTAAATATTTTACTTTACAAGAAGACGACCTGGTAACATCTCCCATAATACCAGGTATAGACAAACAACCTTCTTCGTCTGTTTCTTTTTTTTCAGAAACCCAGATTATTTCTGGATTAGCCATTTGAATAGGATTTGGCTTGATTTCTTCTTTTTTTTTAATTTTTTCCTCTTGATAACGCTTTAAACCAGGTCTTGGCGCTATGTCCATAACTATTATTCTCTTATTAATTCCAATTTGAGGAGCAGCGAGACCAATTCCAGGAGCTTTATACATGGTATTTAGCATTTCATCCATAAGTTTTTTAATTTTACTATCAACCTTATCAACAGGTGTAGATTTTTTTTTTAATATTGGGTTAGGTAGTGTTATAATTTTCACAATGCAAATATATTATTTAAATTTCGTTTTATAATATATGTTTTTCTTAAGACTTATTCTAATATTATTTACACTTACCTTAATATTATCGTCTCAGGGGTGTGTAACCTCCCCTACCCATGCTGGAAATGCATGCAGTATTTTTGATGAAAAATATTTTTGGTTCAAAGCTGCAAAAAAAAGCTCAAAAAAATGGGGAGTGCCTGTTGCAACACTCATGAGTGTTATAAATCAGGAAAGTTCTTTTAAGCAATATGCAAAACCTCCTAGAAAAAAATTATTTGGATATATACCATTATTAACAAGAGAGTCTAGTTCGCTTGGTTACAGTCAGAGCACAAAAGGGAGTTGGGCACAATATAAGAAAGAAACTGGGAAAAGACTTGTAACACGTATAAGTTTTAGAGATTCAGTTGACTTTGTTGGTTGGTATATTTCAACTGCAAATAAAGAATTGGGTATATCAAAAAAGGATACTTTTAGCCAATATTTGGCCTATCACGAAGGTATGCGTGGATTTAAGAAAAAAACATATAAGAAAAAACCTGGACTTTTGAAAATTGCAAGTAAAGTAGAAAAACAAGCTCAAACTTATAACACGCAGTTATCAAAATGTATGAATAAATTAGATAGAAATAAATATATACTTTTCTAGTTACTAAATATCATCTATTTCATTAAGCTTAATTTTTTTTCTTAGATATCTTTTTTTAGATTGAACAACTTTTGGTCTAAACGTCGGTGTTCTTAAAACTTTGGCTGATGGATTATTTATAATTTTTTTTTTCTTCATTTAAAATATTCTTCTAAAATTAACTTATAAATTTTAGTTAAATCTTTTAAATTTTTTAATGAAACTCTTTCATTGTTTGTATGCATAGTTTCTCCAACTAAACCAAATTCCACAACATTTGTATAATCTTTTATAAACCTTGCATCAGATGTTCCTCCAGTGGTTGTATATTTAGGAGTTCTTCTAGTTATTTTTTTTATACATTTTCTTATAAGCTCAGAAAATTTTCCTGGTTTAGTTAAAAAAGCATTTCCAGAAACATAAGTTTCTAATTTGTATTTAAGTCCTACCTTATTAAATTCTTTTTTTATCCATTTTGTTAGAGATTTAATAGTGTGAAGTGTATTAAAGCGTATGTTAAAAGAACCCCTTGCTTTTGCAGGTATTACATTTAGTGCTTTATTTCCTACATCCACAGATGTTATAGAAATTATTGATGGTTGGAAATGCTTAGTTCCTTTGTCTAAAATTTTTTTATCAATATTACTCAACATTTTTATTAAACCAGAAACAGGGTTAACTGTGCGATTTGGCCATGCAGAATGGCCTTCTTTACCTTGAACTTCAACTATACCATTAAATCCGCCTCTACGACCTATTTTAATTCCATCGCCAAGAATTTTTGTATTAGTAGGCTCACCAACCAAACAATTATCAATTTTTATTTTCTTTTCCTTTAACCACTGTATGATTTTTCTAGTGCCCAACCAAGCATATGTTTCCTCATCTGTAGTTATCATCATTGAAATTTTTCCCTTAAAGTTTTTGTTTTCATTTAAATAATTTTTTGCAGCAGATATAAAGCATGCTACTGCAGATTTCATATCTACCGCGCCTCTTCCGATTAAAAAATTGTTTTTTATTATTCCTGCAAATGGATCAAGCACCCAATCTTTTTTATTTGCAGGAACAACATCAACGTGTCCAGCAAATGAAAAGTGTGGTTTACCATTTCCGATTTCTGCGTATAAATTATTTATTGTATCAAAACCTTTTTCAGAGAATCTCAGTTTTGTACATTTAAAACCCATAGCTTTACATTCTTTTTCAACAATTTTTAGTGCACCGCCGTCTTTTGGAGCTATCGATTTGCATCGAATTAATTTCTGTGCAATATCAATTTCCTTAGAATTTGTCATTTATATTATTTTTAATCCCTTAATAAATCATTAATAGAAGTTTTGGACCTAGTTTTTTCATCAACTTTTTTTACAATTATTGAGCAAGCTAAAGAAGGGCCACCGTTTTTTCCTGGAAGTGTTCCTGGTACAACTACAGAGTAGGGAGGTACTTCACCCATATGAATTTTTCCAGTATCTCTTTCCACAATTTTTGTAGAAGCAGATATAAAAACACCCATTGATAAAACACTTCCTTCTCTAACAATTACACCTTCTGCAACTTCACTTCTAGCACCAATAAAACAATTATCTTCAATAATAGTTGGCGATGTTTGAAGAGGTTCTAAAACCCCACCAAGACCTGCACCACCTGATAAATGAACATTTTTTCCTACTTGAGCGCAACTTCCAACTGTTGCCCAAGTATCAATCATGCTATTATCATCAACGAACGCCCCGATATTTACAAAGCTAGGCATTAGAATTACATTCTTACCGATATAAGATCCTTTTCTTACATTTCCATTAGGTACATGTCGAAACCCAGCTTTTTCATGATCTTTTTTGGACCAATTTACTGTTTTACCAGGAACTTTATCCCACCATGTTGTATAAGGGCCTTTTAAAAGTTCCATTTCATTAGTTTTAAAGCTAAGGAGTATTGCTTGTTTGATCCATTGATTTACAATCCATTCATTATCTCTTTTTTCTGCAACTCTGATTTTACCTTCATCTAATAAATGTATAACTTCATTTACAGCCTCAGGTAATTCTCCTTTAGTTTGAGGATTGATTTCATCAATTTTTTCAAAATTTTTTTTAATAATTTTTTTTAATTGTTCTGTATCCATTTTTTCAGCCATTCTTTTAGATTATTTGTCATATAATCAATTTTTTTTGATGTTCCATTTAATTCTTTCTGAAGTTTCTTATTATAAACTTGTACAGTTTTTAAACCCAAGTCTGCAGCTGGAAATAAATTATGTGGAATATCATCAAATAAGATTCCCTTTTTAACATTATAAGTAGATATTAATTTTTTATAGGTTTCTAAATTAGGCTTAGGCAAGAAATTCATTCTTTCAATATCATATACATCATCAAAAACATTATCTAAATCTAAATTTATTAATATTTTTTCTACATACGAAATATCTGCATTTGTAAAGACTATTTTTTTTCCAGAAATTTGTTTTATTAGGCCATTTAATTCTTTATCTGGTCTAACAATACTAAAATCAATATCATGAACATATTTTAAAAATTTTTTTGGACTGACACGGTGGTTTATCATTAAACCATGAAGAGTTGTTCCATTTTCTATGAAATACTTATTTTGTAAAATTTTTGCTTCTTTTAAACTAATTTTCAGATTGTTTGAAATAAACTCACCCATTTTTTTATGTATTTGGTCAAATATTCCACTATTAGCACAATACAAAGTATTGTCTAAATCAAAAAACCAATGACTAAAATTTGTATTATTATTTTTTTCCAATTAACGTTCCAACCCCCCTTTTTGTAAAAATCTCTTTTAAAAGCAGCTTAGGGCTCCTTCCATCCAGAATTACAGCAGCTTTTGCTGATTTCTTTACGGCATTTAAACAAGTTTCAACTTTAGGAATCATTCCTCCTCTTATAATATTTTTTTTTATTAGTTCTTTTGCTTTCTCCGGTGTAATTTCTTTGATTAGTTTATTGTTTTTATCCATCACACCCTTAATATTTGTTATAAAATAAAATCTTGTAGCAGATAAAGAAGATGCAAGCTCTCCAGCTACAGTATCTGCGTTAATATTAAATACCTTTTTTCCTTTGAAACCTAAACTTGCAATAATTGGTATACAATTTCTTTTTATTATATTTTGTATAATTTTTATTTTTATTTTTTTAGGGTTTCCGACAAAACCCATTTCCTTTTTTAACGGTTTAACCTCAATCAAACTTTTTTTATGCCCTGGTAAACTTATTGCTTTACCACCGGCTTCTATAATTAGATCAACAATTTTTTTATTTATTCTTTCTATTAGTACTTTTTTAACAATTTTTATAGTTTTTTTATCAGTTACTCTTAATCCGTTTATAAATTTACTATATATATTTTTTTTTTTTAATATTTCTGATATTTGAAGCCCACCACCATGAACAATTACAACATTTATTCCTAATTTTTTTATTAAGACAATGTCCTTTGCAAAGTTATTTGCAAGATAACTATCACTAAGAGCACTACCACCATATTTAATAACAAAAATTTTATTATTAAATTTTTTTATATATTTTTTTGCCTCTGTAAATGATAGTGCCTCTTCAAAGTACTTTTTTTGGCTGGAAGATAAATTTATTTTCAATTTCTTCCTTTTTCCATTCTTTTTTTTATTAATATTTGCTGTGCCATGGAAAAAAAATTATTGAAACACCAATAAATCACAAGGCCACTTGCAAAAGGTGCTAATATGAAAGTAAAAAAAATTGGAAGAAACATAAAAATCTTTGCTTGCACAGGATCTGTTGGTTGCGGATTAAGTTTTTGCTGAGCCCACATACTAATTCCCATTATTAATGGCCATATTCCAATATTTATTATTTTTGGTAAAAAATTTGGGTCATAAGGTAAAAGGCCAAATAAATTTAAAATAGAAGTTGGATCGGCAACGGATAAATCATGAATCCAGAGATAAAAAGGTGCCTGATATAGTTCAATGCTAACAAAAAGAATTTTATATAGAGCAAAAAATACTGGTATTTGAATAATTATTGGTAGACATCCTGCAGCCGGATTAACTTTTTCTCTTTTGTATAAAGCCATCATTTCTTGGTTAAGTTTAACTTTATCATTTTTATGCATTTCTTTTATTCTCATAAGTTGAGGTTGTAACTCCTTCATTTTTTGCATTGCCACATATGACTTGTTAGCAAGAGGAAAAAAAATTAGTTTTATTAAAAGAGTAAGTAATATTATAGAAATTCCAAAGTTTCCAAAAATATTATTAAAAAAAATTAAAATATATAAAAATGGTTTAGTTAAAAAATAGTACCATCCAAAGTCTATGGCAAAATCCAATCTTGGTATTGAATACTGTTTTTCATATTTATCTAAAAGTTTAACCTCTTTCGGACCTGTATATAATAAATTTTTTATAGTTAGTGATTTATTAGAAGGAATTTCAATAATTCCTCCCTTATAGTCGACTTGATATTTTTCTTTATTATTTTTTGTATAGAACTGATATCTTGCAACAACATTTGAATTTTGATCAGGTATTAGTGTAGCTAGCCAATACTTATCCGTAATACCAAACCAACCACCTTTTGAATTATATTCAATTGGCCTAATACTTTTTTTTAAATCTTTGTAGTCAATTTCTTCTAAAACATTATCGACAACACCGATAGGACCCTCATGTAAAATAAAGAAACCTAGTGTGACTGGTGTATCGGTTCTACTTATTTTAGCGACAGGGCTTAAACTTATATTTGTATCTGCATTATTGATAACTTTTTGTTTAATTATGAACATATAATTTTCATCAATTGAAATTTCTTGTTCAAATTGAATTCCTTGTTTATTGGTCCAAGAAAATAAAGCAGGATTGCTGTTAGTTATTTTTTTTGATTTTGTAGTCCAAATAGTTTGATCATTTGGTAAATCAAAATTTTCATCTGAAGATCCTTTTATCCAACCAAAATTAGAAAAATACCCACCTTTAGTTGAACTTGGTTTAAATAAAGTTATAAGTTTACTATCATTATCTAATGTTTCTTTGTAATTTTTAAAAGTAAGATCATCAATTTTCAAACCTTTTAAGGATATTGAACCTTCTAATTTTGGAGAATCTAATTTTATTCTCTCATCTTTATTTAATGCATCTTCTAAATCTAGATAACCCGTTATATCATCTTCTAAATTATCAGAATTATTATTTACTAAATTTTCAGAATTATTATTTACTAAATTTTCAGTTTGCTCTATATGTTTTTTTTTTTCTGATTCCTTTTTCATTTGTGGTGCTTCAAAAAAGTATTGGAAACCTAGTAAAATTAAAAGTGATAATACAATTGCTAAAAGTAGATTACCCTGATCTTTCATTTTGTTTTATTTACCTTTCCTTCAATAAGATCATAGCCGTGTTTTCCGAATGGATTACATTTTATTAGTCTTATAATGCTTTTATAAATACCAATGATAGGACCATATTTTGATATGGATTGAATAGCATGCTGGCTACAGGTAGGAGTAAATCTACATGCATTTTTGTAAAAAAATGGGGAAAAAAAACTATAAATTTTAATTAAATTTACAAAAAAAATTATAAATATCTTGTTGATAACTCTCATTTTTTTTTACTTAACTATTTTTATAACATCATTCTTTAATTCTTTATAATCCATAACTATACTTTTTTTATTTGCAATAATTACATAATCGTAATTTTTTTTTAAGTAATTATTTAAAATCTCTTTAATAATTGCTCTGAAACGTCTTTTTATTTTATTCCTTACAACTGCACCACCAATTTTTTTTGTAATAGTAAATCCAATTCTAGCTACATTTTCTTTATCTTTAAGCGATAAACTTCTTTTATATTGTTGAAGGATAAAGCCTTTTGTAAAAGATTTTCTTCCTTTTCTTGATATTTTTATAAAATCAATTCTTTTCTTTATTGTTTTAAGTAAAACTGCTGACATTAATTTTAAGCTGAAATTTTTTTTCTACCTTTGTTTCTTCTTCTAGATAAAATTTGCCTACCATCTTTTGAAGCCATTCTTTTTCTAAATCCGTGTTTATTTTTTCTCTTTATTTTACTTGGTTGAAATGTTCTTTTCACTTTAAAATGCTATAAAAAAATTCTTAAAAAAAAACAATATGTTTAATTATCATATTATTTATAAATTAATTTATTATTAAATATACAAAAAAATTTATTAATTGTATAAAACAAGGCCATCTCTTCTTTTATCTGCAACTCCAAATATAATATTATCTTTAATTTCAAAGCCATTTAAACCACTATTCAATTCTTTTTCAACAATTAAATGGCCTAAATTTGAAAGGTATTTTTTAAATTCTTTGTTAAATTTTTTTTTTTCTATTAAAATTTTGTCATTAAAAATACTAAAATTAGGAAAATCTACTGCTTCTTGTATTCCCATTTCCCAGTCTAAAACTGCAATAATAGTTTTAATTACATACAATATAATGGATTTACCTCCTGGTGACCCTATAACCATTCTTACATTATTATTTTTATCAAATACAATTGTTGGCGACATAGAGCTTAAAGGTCTTTTTTTTGGTTCAATTATATTATTTCCAAATAAATTATTTTCTATTTTAAAGTTAAAATCACTAAGTTGATTGTTTAATAAAAAACCATTGACCATCAATCTAGATCCAAATGTGTTCTCAATACTAGATGTCATTGATGCAATGTTGCCGTATGTATCAACAATGGAAATGTGAGTTGTCGACGTAGGAATAAAAGATCTATTTTTAACTTTAATATTTAATTTTGTTTGTTTATTTATTGATATTTCAGAAGCAATTTGTTTTAAATATTCTTTTGATAAAAAATTATTTATTTTGATATTAGAAAAATCAGGATCACCTAAATATTTATATCTATCATTGTATGCATATTTACTAGCTTCTAAAATTAAGTGAATATTTTGATTTATTTTGTCTTTAGATAATTCAAATTCCTCAAGTATTCCTAAAATTTGTAAAATGCTGAACCCCCCAGCACTTGGAGGCGGGGCACTACATATTTTATATTCCCTGTATTTTCCACATAGTGGTTTTCTTTTTTTTGCTTTATAAGTTTTTAAATCATTTAAATCCATAACACCTTTTTTTATTGGAGAATTTTGAATTGAATAAACAATATTTCTTGCAATCTTTCCTTCATAGAACCCTTCAGATTTTTTTAAAGATATTATTCTTAATGTATTAGCAAAATTAGGATTTTTTAAAACATCAAAATTTGTTTTGGGTTGATATTCATCTTTTATTTTCGGAATCATTTTTATATAAGTTTTATTTTTTCTATAGAAATACTCCTTACTTTGAGAAAAAAAATACAAATATTTATCTTTATTAATTGCATTATGCAATCTTGGAGAAACTTTAAATCCATTTTCAGCAATTTTAATAGCTGGTTTAAATAAATTTTTCCATTCTATTAATCCATAATTTTTATGAGCAAGCTCAAACATTGATACAAGACCAGGCACACCAATTGCCGCACCTCCAACTGCTACATCGTAAAATTGTAATGGATTTCCGTTATTATCTAGAAAAAGTTCTTTTTTTATTTTAGATGGCGCAACTTCTCTTCCATCATAGAAAATTAAATTAGAACTTTTTTTATCAAAATATAATAAAAAACCACCACCACCAATACCAGAAGATTGGGGTTCAATTAAATTTAGTGCCATTTGAGTACCTATAACAGCATCTATAGCATTGCCGCCTTTATTTAAAATATTTCTTCCTATTTTTGATGCTACTGGATGTGATGTAGAAATAGCGAAATTTTTTTTTTCAGCTGCATAAGTATCTCTTATTGCAAATAAAAAAATAAACAAAAAAAATATTTTTATTATTGATCTAAACAATTTTTTTATTAAACCTTAATATATATTATTATATGAAGATGAACTTAAAAAACAAAATTACAAAATTCTTTAGTAACGCTGATCCTATCGTTGGTTTAACTGCATATTCATTTGATATGGCAAAAGTGTTAGATCAGCATGTAGATTTTATTCTTGTTGGAGATAGTTTAGGTATGACCTTATACGGAATGAATAACACTAGAAAAGTAACTATTGATATGATGATTAATCATTCAAAAGCCGTTGTAAAAGGAGCAAAAAATACATTAGTTATAGTTGATTTACCTTTTGGAACTTATGAAAGATCTCCTCTTCAAGCCTATGAAACAGCTTGTAAAGTAATAGAAAAAACAAATTGTTATGGTATTAAAATTGAAGGTGGAAGAGAAATTGCAGAAACCGCATCTTATTTAACTGCTAGAGGTATAAATGTGATGGGCCACATTGGGTTATTGCCACAATTAATAAAAAACTATAATAATATAAAAATTAAAGGTTTTAACGACTTAGAAAAAAAAGAATTGATAGAAGACGCGTATTCATTATGTGAAGCAGGCGTCTTTTCAATTGTAATCGAAGCTGTAGCAGAAAAAGCAGCTGAAGCTGTAGTAAAAAAAGTTAAACAATATAAAAACAAATTTATTCCAACTATTGGAATTGGAGCAAGTAGAAAATGCAGTGGCCAAATTTTAGTAACTGATGATATGTTTGGTTTAACAGGAAAATATAAAGTAAATAAATTACCAAAATTTGTAAAAGTTTATGAAAGTTATAATTTAGAATTATCTGTAAAAAAATTTTGTTACGAAGTAAGAAATGGTATTTTTCCAAATCATGAATTTTGCTATATAAAAAAAAAAAAAAACTTTGATAATGTAACATATTTAAAATTTAGAGAAAAAAAGTGACTAGTTTAAAAATAATCAACGAATCAAAAAATTTAATAAACGAAATTCGAAAATATAAGTTAAAAAAAAAGAAAATAGGATTTGTTCCAACTCTTGGGGCATTACATCAAGGTCATTTAGAACTAATAAGACGAGCAAAAAAAAAATCAGACATTGTAATTGTTAGTATTTTTTTAAATCCTTTACAATTTAATTCAAAAAATGATTTTAAAAAATATCCAATAAATTTAATCGCTGATACAAAAAAAATTAATAAGGAAAAAATAAATATGTTATACATACCAAAAATAAATGAAGTTTTTTTTAATAAAAAAATCAAAAAGATCAAAGCTTCTAAAAAAAATAATAAACTATGCGGAAAATTTAGAAAAGGCCATTTTGATGGTGTAGTTACAGTTTTAAAATCATTATTTAGTCAGGTAGAACCTAACATAGTTTTTTTTGGTGAAAAAGACTTTCAACAGATATTAATTGTTAAAGATTTAATCTTAAAATTTAAATTAAAAATTAAAATTATTGTTATACCAACAGTTAGAGATAATAGTGGGTTAGCTTATTCATCTAGAAATAATTTATTGAATAAAAAACAAAAAAAAATTGCACCTTTTTTATTTAAAACTATAAAGGAAATTTCGGTGCAAGCACAAAAAAATCTAAATAAATTAAATAATTTAAAATTAATTGGTAGGAAAAAACTAATTAATTATGGATTTAATAAAATTGATTATTTAGAAATTTATAATGAAAATAATTTATCAAGTAGAAATATAAACAAAAAAAATTTAAGAGTTTTTGCAGCTGTTAACTTAGGGAATACTAGATTAATCGACAATTGTAATTGTAAAGATTAAATTAATTTATTTATTGGACGTATATATGAACTTCTGGAACAACTACATCTCCGCTAGTTTTAGCAGATAAAGCTACTTTTTTTGAAGGTAAGCCAAAACTAACCAAACTTCTCAATACTCTTTCAGCATATTTTTTTACTTTAGAAGAGTTAATTCTTGTTTCTCCATCATTTTTCCCAATTGGCGCTACTGCAACTAAACCAAATGTTGCTCCAGGTTTTTTATCAACAGTCACACCTATTGCATCAAACAATGTTTTTTCATAATCAATATCAGGATCATCAAATCTAATAACTACTAAAGGCAGACCTGAAATTTTTACTTTAGGAACATCTAATTGTTCATCAGGAGCTCCAGCATCTGCCAAAGCTTGTGCTGCTAGGAAACTTCTATTAAGTATTCCAGTTCCCATTGATTCACCATTTCTAATTGCTACCGCCATTACTAATAAATTTTGATTTTCAATTTTTGTAAATCCAGATTGTCTTGAAATTTCCTCAGTAATTTCGTTAATAAGTCTTGAAATATCGATTTCTAATTTTTCAGTATCATCTTCTAATAATTCTAAGTGACGGTGATCTTGATCAATTGCTCCTGCTAAACGTAAAGTTTTATTTAATGTACTTTTTAGTAGTGCTACCACTCCTGCATCAGCATTTACTTTTTGATTTAATAGATTAATTTCACGCATATATTCTTCAATATTGTCAAGCTCACCCTGTGCTTGATCATATTGTCTAACTAAAACTGGATTACCAGGTGTTGTTCCTAGTTGTAATTTTGTACTAATAGCAGCAACTGTTCCATAAAACTCAGTTGAAGCACCATAAACTCTAGATTTTACTTCTTCGTAACTAACTCTATGAACCAAAAAAGCCTCTGTAACTGCTTCAAAATCTTCTCTTAGTGGATTGATTTTTTGACCAACAAACGTTCCGCTAGGATCTGACTCTAATTGCTCAGCTCTTGAAAATTCACGATCATCAACAATTGGATCATCACTAGTTGGCAACATTTGATCATCATCAATTAAAATTGATGTTTCATCACCATCCTGCGGTTGTTCTTCTGGAAGAGGTTCAAGATCAGCTATTTCTTCTCTTTCACCTTGTAAACCGCAACTTGCGATTGCTAGTGATACTATAATTAATGTTATATATTTGTATATCATGCCCGACGCTATCTTTTTCATAAAATAATTATATATAATTATAAAACTTATACTAGAATTATCAATTGTAATTTAAAAAATACAAGTTATATATGTGGTTTTTTTGCAACAGTTTTATATATAAGCAATAAGTTTTTGTAAAATTTCATGAAAAAAAATTTTTTAGTAGGAAGCACTGAATCGCATGTTCACGGAAAAAAAAGAAAAATTACATGTCATGATATGAGAAAATATGTTTGGCAAAATTATGATTTTCTACAGAATATAGGAAAAAAAGATAATAAAAAGAAGCGCCCGTAGCTCAATTGGATTAGAGCGCTTGACTACGGATCAGGAGGCTAGGGGTTCGACTCCTCTCGGGCGCACCATATATAAAATTTAAAATTATTTAATTACTTTATCCAGTACAGATGTTAATGTTTTTGATGATGGGACAACCATAGATGAAAAATGCTTTTCTAGTTTTCCATCTTTATTTATAACAAATTTATAAAAATTCCATTTTGGTTTTACTTCATAATTTTTATTAAGCCATTCAAAAAACGGATGTATATCAGGTTCTACAACATTATTTTTTTTTGTTAAATCAAAAGTAATATTAAAATTTACCATACAAAACTTTTTAATATCTTCCTCACGTCCAGGTTCTTGATTAAAATTGTCAGATGGAACTCCAATTACAATTAAACCTTTATTTTTGTAATTTTCATGTATTTTTTGAATACCTGTATATTGAGAAGTAAAACCGCATTTTGAAGCAGAATTAAATATCAAAAGAGGTTTCCCTTTAAATTGAGATAATGGAAGATTTTTACCATCAATATCAATAAAAGTAAAATCATATGCTGATTTATGGATTTCTCTAGTTTTCAATTTACCTAAATTAAAAAAAATAAGTAACGTGACTACCATTAAAAAAATAAGAAAGTGCTTAATTTTTAATATTTTAATATTTAAAAACATTGTTGAATCAATATAGTTAATAATGATATATTTTTGAATACTTTTATTTTTTTTTAATAAATGGATTTATCTTTTTTAAATATTTTTAAAGACACATATCAAAATTTAATAAATATATTTATTATTTTTTTTATAGGTTTCCTCGGATGGAAGACTCTTTCAACATTAATAAAAAAAAAATTAGAAAGTCTTGAAAGTTCTAAAGATGAAGCTCAAACACAAAGAATTAACACTCTTTTTCGTATATTAAAAAATTTTATATCTACCACAATTCTGATTGTAGTTATCATGCTTGTACTATCAGAACTAGGAATAGAAATTGGACCATTAATTGCTGCAGCAGGAGTCGTAGGCTTAGCTGTTGGTTTTGGAGCACAAACTCTAGTTAAAGATATTATAACTGGCTTATTTATTATATTAGAAGGGCAAATTAGCATTGGGGATATTGTTGAAGTAGCAGGCCATTCTGGGAGAGTTGAGGCTATAACTATAAGAACTGTAAGATTAAGGGACGTTAACGGCCATTTACACGTTGTTCCTTTTAGTGAAGTTACAACAGTGAAGAATATAACTCAAGATCAAGATTATCATAGTTTTGAAATTGGCGTTTCATATAACGAAGATGTTGATCATGTAATTGATACTATTGAAAAAGTAGGCTTAGATTTACAAAAGGACAAATTTTTTAAATCAAAAATTAATGGGGAAATAGAAGTTTTCGGCCTAGATAAATTTGAAGATTCTTCAATAATTATTAAAGGAAGAATTCCAACACTCCATAAACAGCAATGGGTTGTTAGAAGAGAATTTAATAGAAGAATTAAATTAGCTTTTGATAAAAGTGGGATAGAGATACCTTTTCCTCAAACAACGATTTCTTATTTGAGTACTAAAAAAAAACCAATTAAAAAAAGAGTAATAAAAAGGAAAGAATTTTCTGCTGGATCAGACGACGATTAAGTATCCCCGAATTTTGCTAATTTTTCTAATTCCAGAAATTCTTTTTCATCATTTAAATTAATTATTTTTTTTGCCATATTATAAGAAAACCCAGCTTGTGACATTTGTAGTAGTTTTTTTTTAATTTTATTAAAATCTTTTTCATTCTTATCAAAAGTTAAAATCTTTTTTTTCTTTGCATATATTAGTGCTGAAGCTAGTTCGGAATTTACATAAGATATATCCAAACTTTTGATTCCGTGCTGAATATTTTCATCTGATATGCCTTTACTTTTTAAATTAAATGCTATTTTTTTTCTTGAATAACCTCTTTCCATATAAGTTAAAGTTTTATTCTCTGAAAATTTTTTATCATCTATAAGACCTATTTTTTTAAATTTTGTTGTTATTAATTTAATGAATTCAAAATTTGTTTCTGGCTTAACTTTATAAAAAAAACAAGTTTTAATTATTTTTCTTTTTAACATGTTTACCAGTTGATATTCTGATGCAGAATATTTTTCTAAATATTTAATTGCACTCTTTTCAAGATTATCTAGAGTAATTTTCTTTGGTATTTTTTTTTTCATAAAATACACTAATTATATTTGATATTAAAAATTAAAAAATTAAAGAATGATTAATAGTGAAAAATTTAATGCTTCTACTACTAACTGGATAGGTTTATGGACTTTATTTAGTAAAGAAACTACAAGATTTCTAAAAGTTTTTTATCAAACTGTTTTAGCTCCAGTTGTAACTAATATTCTATTTTTAACTGTTTTTTTAATTGTTATTGATAGAGATAATCTTGTTATTGGTGGGGTAAGTTATTCTGAATTTCTTGTTCCAGGTTTAATTATGATGCAGATTTTACAGAATGCTTTTATGAACACAACTTCTTCAATTATGATTTCTAAGGTTCAGGGAAATATAGTTGATTTACTTTTACCACCTCTATCAAGTTTAGAACTTACAATTGCACTTAGCCTTGGAGGCGTTGCGAGAGGGATGGTTGTAGGTTTAGCCAGCACTATAGCTTTGTATTTTTTTATTGATATGAATTTTATAAATTTTTTTTATATTATTTTTTTTTCTTTTTCTGGTTCTTTATGTCTTAGTTTATTAGGAATAATGGGAGGAATTTGGAGCGAAAAATTTGATCACATGGCAGGATTGACAGCTTTTATTATAACTCCTTTAACTTTTTTATCTGGTTCATTTTATTCTATTGAAAAACTACCTTTAGTTTTAGAACTTGTAGCAAAATATAATCCAATATTTTATTTTATAGATGGTTTTAGAGCAGGGTTTATAGGATACTCAGATGCCCCTCTTATGAATGGAATCATTGTATGTATTGTTTTAAATACCATATTATTTTTCTTAGTTTATAAAATGTTTCAAACAGGATACAAATTAAGAACTTAAAAAAAAATGCAATCATCAATTTTATCTACTTATAAAAGATCTAATTTGTCTTTTGTCAAAGGAAAAGGATCCTACTTAATTACTAAAAATGGTAAAAAATATTTAGATTTTGCCAGTGGTATAGCTGTAAATTCATTGGGGCATTGTAACTCAGAATTAATAAAAGTACTAAATAATCAATCAAAAAAAATGTGGCATATATCAAATGCATTTCAAATACCAGAACAAGAAGAATTAGCTAAAAAATTAACAAAACTTACATTTGCCGACAAAGTTTTTTTTTGTAACTCGGGCGCAGAATCTGTTGAATCAGCAATTAAAATTGCAAGAGCATATTATCAAATAAAAAAAAAAAAAAAAAAAAAATTTAAGATTATTACGATTAAAGGTAGTTTTCATGGCAGAACTTTAGCAACAATTTCTGCATCAGGAAAAAAAAAATTAACAGATGGTTTTCAACCATTACTTGAGGGTTTTATTCAAGTAGAATTTGGAGACCATCAATCAATTGAGAAAGTGGTAGATGATCAGACTGCAGCTATTATGGTTGAACCAATTTTGGGAGAAGGAGGCATTAAAGTAATCCCCAATCAATGTTTGGAGGGTTTAAGAAAATTGTGCAATAAGAAAAATATTTTATTAATTTTTGATGAGGTACAGTGTGGGGTTGGTAGAACCGGCAAACTTTTTTCTTATCAGTGGTCTAAGATAAAACCTGATATATTAACTACAGCAAAAGGTATAGGAGGAGGTTTTCCAATCGGTGCATGCTTGGTAACTAATAAAGTATCAAAAGGAATGAAACTTGGAAGCCATGGTTCAACATTTGGAGGTAATCCATTAGCATGTTCTGTTGCTAATAAAGTTATTGAAATTGTATCTAAAAAAAAATTTTTAGATGATTTAAACCAAAAAGCAACTTTTTTCCTAAATAAATTAGAAAAAGTAAAGAATACCTATAATCATTTAATTGAAGAAATTAGAGGTAAAGGTTTTTTGTTAGGTATAAAAAGTAAAATTAACAATTCTATTTTTATAGATAAATTAAGAAATAATGGCTTACTAATTGTTGGAGCTAGTGAAAATATAATTAGAATTTTACCTCCGTTAAATGTAACTAAAAAAGAACTTAAAATTGCTTTAAAAATAATAGAAAAAACATGTATGGATATTAATAGTAAAAAATGAAAAAAATAAAACATTTTCTGGATTTAAATCAGATTCAAGCGGAAGAATTAAGAAGTATTATAAATTTGTCAAAATCTTATAAACAAGGTATTACATCGAGTCAAGATGCATATAAAGGTAAAACATTAGGGTTAATTTTTGAGAAACCTTCTACTAGAACAAGAGTTTCTTTTGAAATAGCAATGTATCAACTTGGTGGCAATGTTACAATCCTTGAACATGAAAAAACTCATTTAGGAAGAGGGGAAACAATCTCAGATACTGCTAAAGTTTTGTCAAGATATATAGATGTCATTGTTTATAGAACATCATCTGCAAAAAAATTATATGAGTTAGCTAAATATTCTTCTGTTCCTGTAATAAACGGGCTTAACGATGAAACACATCCTTGTCAATTAATTGCAGATATCATGACTTTTGAAGAAAATATTGATATAATTTCAAATAAAATTGTTACATGGTGTGGAGATTTTAATAATGTCTGCAGGAGTTGGGTACAAGCTTCAAGCATATTTAATTTTGAATTAAATTTAGCTTGTCCAAGACAATTAATAGGTAAAAATGAAATGTATAAAATTAGTAAAATAAAAAACATAAAAATTTTTAACTCAGCTGAGAAAGCTTGTAAAAATTCAGATTGTGTAATGACTGATACTTGGTTTTCAATGGGTCAAAAAGTTTCTGAAAAAAAAAGAAGATTACTAAAACCTTTCCAAGTGAATAACAAATTATTATCTGTTACAAAAAAAAAATCTATTTTTATGCATTGTCTTCCAGCTCACAGAGGAGAAGAGATAGATAAAAATATTTTAGAACATCCTAAATCAGTTATTTGGGACGAAGCTGAAAATAGGTTACACACACAAAAAGCTATCTTAAACTGGTGTTTAAAATAATTACAAAATTGAAAAATTTTTTTTTAAATAAAAATTTAATTTATTTTTTATTTTTATTTTTTTTATTGATTAAAACAAATTATGTTTTGTCTGATGATAAAATTTATTTAGATTTATTAAAAGTAAAATTTGAAAATAATTTTGATTATAAAAAATATCAAACAAGCTCTGATTTATTGATTAAGACCAATCTTGATAAAGAAATTCAAGAATGGATAGAAAGAAAAGTTGTTTTAAAAGGTAATTCCGGAGAATTAATTGTAAAAATTCTTAATGAAAGTATCATTGACAATTTTCATGAAGAACATATACATAAATTTACTTTTCTACATCCTAAAGATGGCTTAGCGTACAGAATTAATTTTAAAATTAAAATCATAGCGGAAAATAAAATAATTAATGTTAGGAGTGAGGTATTATCGATAGTCGAAGGAGATAAAACTTTTTTAGGAAGTTTTTCAATTAACGAACGTTCAGAAGCAGTAGATGAGGTAATGAAAAATATGATTAAAAAATTAAAAAATAATTTGGGTGACGGTATGAATAATGAATTTAGAGATTTTCTTACAAATAAATATAGTTAATTTTTCCAAAATGAAGGGGTTAAAATAACAATTACTGAGAGTAATTCTAATCTACCGATTAACATACCTATAATCAAAACCCACTTAGTTATATCAGTTAATGAGGTAAAAGTTTTACTAGGTCCAATGACATTTCCTAGTCCTGGTCCAACATTTGCCAATGATGTAGCTGCTCCTGATAGAGAAGTCAAAAAATCATTTCCAACAAATGATAAAATTAAAGCAATAATAATATAGGAAATTATAAAGATAAAAAAATATCCTGTTACAGATGAAGTGATAGATTCAGAAATAGGCGCGTTATTATATTTAAAAGCTAAAACACCATGTGGATTTAACAATTTAAAAATTTGAATTTTTGCAGATTGGTATAGTATTTGAAGTCTAAAAATTTTAATACCACAAGTTGTTGATCCTGCACAACCACCCACAAGCATTAAAAATAAAAAAAGTATGATTACAAATGTGCCCCAATTGTTAAAATCTTGCGTTGTATACCCAGTTCCAGTAAAAATTGATATAGTGTTGAAAAATGATGATCTAAAATTATTAAAAAAACTAGCAGTATTTTGATATTTCCAGAAAGTAACAATTAAAACAGATATAATTACAAGAAATAAAAAAAATTTTACCTGACTATCTTTAAATATTGCAAAAAAATTACCACGCAGTGTTTGTAAATATAGAACAAAAGGTAACGACCCTAAAATCATAAATATGCTTATTGTAAACTCAATATTTATATTGTCATATTTTCCAATCGACATATCTGATGTAGAGAACCCACCTGTTGCTAGTGTTGTCATTGAGTGAGCAATTGAGTCAAAAGTAGGCATTCCAAATATCCAAAGTAAGAATGCACAAAGCATAGTTAAAAAAAGATATATGATTCCTATAATACTTGCTATTTGACCAGCTCTAGGTAAAACTTTTTCTGAGGATTCTGAGGATTCTGTGTGAAATAGTTGCATTCCTCCAACTTTTAATATAGGCAAAAAAGCGATTGCTATAACAACTATTCCAATCCCACCAATCCACTGTAATAATGAACGCCAAATTAAAATACCATGTGGCAAGTTGTCAAGTCCTGACAATATTGTAGAACCAGTTGTTGTTATACCTGACATAGATTCAAAAAAAGCATCTGTAAATGAGAGTCCTAAATCAGAAAAAATAAAAGGTAATGAGCCAAAGAAAGCTACAAATATCCAGCTTAATGTTGTTACAAGAAATGCTTGTTTTAATGAAATATCAAAATTATCTGATTTATTAGCTAAGATTAAAATTATGCCAAAAAAAAGACTAATTAATGATGCAAAAGTAAAAGCCTGCCATTGGTTATCACCATAATATGCATCAACTCCAGCTGGTACACAAAGTATAATAGATAGTGCTGATAGCAAATATCCTATGATGTATAATACTGGTTGAAAAATCATAGATTATTAATTTTTTTATCAAAAAATATTAAAAATCAGATTTGTTAATTCCTATCAAATCAAGAAACTCTTTTCTAGTAGCTTGATCACTTCTAAAACTTCCCAACATTCTACTTGTTACCATTTTTGAGTCAGGTTTATGAATTCCTCTGGTAGCCACACACAGATGCGAAGCTTCTATAATAACACCAACCCCCCAAGGTTGGAGAACTTCATCAATAGCATTTGCTATTTGTGCTGTAAGTTTTTCTTGTATTTGTAGGCGTTTAGCAAAGGCCTCAACTAATCTTGCAAGCTTGCTTAGTCCAACAACTTTGTTTTTTGGTAAGTATCCAACATGGGCGCTACCAATGAAAGGAACCATGTGATGCTCACAATGCGACTCTAGTCTAATATTTTTTAAAATAATTATTTCGTCATACCCTTCAACTTCTTTAAATTTTTTTGATAATATTTCTCTTGGATCTAAATCATAACCTGAGAAAAAATCTTTATAGGATTTAACAACTCTTTTTGGTGTTTCTTTCAAACCTTCTCTTTCAGGATTATCTCCTGCCCATCTTATCAATGTTTTCACGGCATCTAATGCCTGATTTTCAGATATTTTTAAAGATTTAATTTTTTTTAAATTGGAAATTTTTTCTATTTTACTCATTCTATAAAACTATTTTTTTTTTTAATTTTGTAAACCTTTTTCATGAGGGCTATCTAATGAAAATGCAGGAATATGTGCATTAAAAGTTGATCCATTATTTTTTTTCATTTTATATGTGCCCATCATAAATCCAGATGGGGTGTTTAACGGAGTTCCAGATGTATATTCAAACGAACTTCCGGGTTTTAGTATAGGATTTTCTCCAACAACACCGGATCCAGTAACTTCCTGTACTCTTCCCAAAGAGTCTGAAATAGTCCACGATCTACTAACTAATTTAACAGTATCAAATCCAAAATTTTCAATTTTTATGTGATATGCCCATATAAACCTTTTTTCTTCTGGATCCGAATGTTCATCAAGAAACTCTGGCTTTACTGTAATTTTAATTTTTTCAGTTATTTCTTCGTACAATTATTTAATCCCAACACAAAAAATTTTACACATTAATACTACACGCTAAAAGATTCTCCGCAACCACATCTTCCTTTTTCATTTGGATTTTTAAAAATAAACCCGGATTCCATTCCATTATCAATATAATCAATTTTTGAACCTAGAATATTCATTGTTGCCGAAGCATCAATAAAAATTTTTATATTATCTATAGATATTACTTCATCTCCATCAATTTTATCTTTAACATAATCAATTTTGTATGAATGACCAGAACATCCAGAGTTTTCAATTCCTATTCTTATCCCAGCACAGCCTCTTTTTGCTTTTGTCATTATTTCTTTAATTCTATTTTTAGCTGATTCAGTTAATGTTATTATTTCTTTTAATTCAGTCATAATTATACCATATTTAATTCAACTCGTGCTGCTTCAGACATCATATCTGGATTCCAAGGTGGATCAAAAACTAATTTCAAATTTACATCTTTGACTCCCTTAGTTTTTTTTGCTGCTTTTTTTACTTGTTCAGGTAAAATTTCTGCTACAGGACAATTTGGAGATGTTAAAGTCATTGTAATATCAACTAAACCTTCTGAATGTACTTTTAGATCATAAATTAAACCAAGTTCATAAATATCAACTGGTATTTCCGGATCATAAACTGTATGAAGATTTTTTATAATATTATCTTTAATAGAATTAGACATAACAATATTAATATAATATAAAAAAGTTATCTTAAAAGCTTAATTGCATTTTTTAAAGCATCAGTAAAGTTATCAATTTCATCAAAAGTATTATATAGACCAAACGAAGCTCTAACAGTTGCTGGTATGTTATAAAAGTGCATTAGAGGTTGGCAACAATGATGACCTGTACGAACAGCAATTCCATGATTATCTAAAATAACACCCACATCATTTGGATGAGTATTTTTAACAATAAATGAGATGATCCCAGCTTTATTTTTTGATGTTCCAATTATCTTAACTTCATTTAAAGACTTAATTTTATCTGTTGCATAATTTAATAAATTTTGCTCATGCTTACATATTTTTTCAATATTAATATTTTTTACATAATCAACTGCAGTTCCTAAAGCTATAGATCCCACTATATTAGGTGTTCCTGCTTCATATTTATGAGGGGGTTCTTGATAGGTAGTTTTTTTAAAGGTAACTTCCGATATCATTTCGCCGCCCCCCTGATATGGTAACATTTTTTCTAAAAAATATTTTTTAGAATACAAAATTCCTATGCCCGTTGGGCCATAAATTTTATGGCCAGAAAAACAATAAAAATCAGCATCTAGGTTTTGGACATCTACTTTCATATGAGGCACAGATTGACATCCATCTACTAGGACAGGTATTTTTTTTTTATGTGAAATTGAAATTAATTCTTTGATCGGTACTATTGTTCCTAAAGCATTTGATACATGGAGTATAGAAACCAATTTAACTTTTTTTGATAATAATTTTTTAAAATTGTTTAAGTCAATATCACCATCTTGATTTATAGGAATTACATTTATTTTAATACCTAACTTATCTCTGAGTAACTGCCAAGGAACAATATTTGAATGATGCTCCATTTGAGACAAGATAACTTCATCACCTTTTTCAAAATTATTTAATCCATAAGATTGTGCAACTAAATTTATTGCTTCAGTTGCTCCTCTTACAAATATTATTTCTTTTTCACTTTTAGCATTTAAAAATCTTTGAATAATTTTTCTTGATTCTTCATATGCTTCAGTTGACTGTTGACTTAAACTGTATATGCCTCTATGTATATTTGCATATTTTGTTTCATATATTTCTTTTATTTTGTCTAATACAGCTTTAGGTTTTTGTGAACTCGCACCATTATCAAAAAATATTAGATCTTTATTGTTTGATTTTATTTTTAAGATTGGAAAATCTTTTCTTATCTTATCTACATCTAACATTCACAATTATTAATAAATTATTTTTTTTGAAGTAAGTAATAATTTTTTTTTTAATTCTTTATTTTCTATATCATCAAATAATTCATTTATAAAACCTTCAATTAAAAGTTTTTTTGCCTCTTCTTTCTTTAAACCCCTTGATCTTAAATAAAATAACATTCCTTCATCTAATTCGCCAGTTGTTGCGCCATGACTACATTTTACATCATCAGCATATATCTCTAGTTCAGGCTTTGCATTCACTTCAGCTTTTTCAGATAGTAATAAATTCTGATTAAATTGAAATGCATTAGTTTTTTGAGCATCTTGTGCTACAATTACCTTACCTTGAAAAACTCCCGAAGAATCTTTTTGCAATATTCCTTTTATATGTTGATTGCTTTTGCTCTCAGGATGTTTATGTTGCGTTAACGTAGTTATATCATGATGTTGATTAGTTTTAGCTAAATATAAACCTTTTATATTAAGATCAATATCAGAAGAATTTATAGAACTTATAACCTCAATTCTGGACATACTTCCTCCAACAGAAAAAATAAAATTATTATAAATAGAAGAATTTTCACAATCTATATTGCTTGATGATGAATGAACAGCATTATCACATTCTAATTGAATTTTGTAATGTTGGAGCTTTGAATTTTTTTTTAAACAAATATAATTATGTACATTATTCCAATAAATAGATTTATTATTTGAAAAAAAAATTTCATTTATTTCAGCTTCAGAATTTTCTTCAAGAATGATATTTAATCTATTATTAATAAGATATTTTTCTTCTTCGCAGTTGTAATAAAAAATTGATATAGGTTTCTTTAATTTTGTATTTTTCTTAACTTTAATGATTAAATTTTCATTTAAGAAAGCACTGTTTATATCAAGCAGGCTGTCTTTTCTAGTAAAATTTTTTTTATTAAATATTTTGTTTTCTAAATTACTATCTAAAGACTTTATTTCTAAATCATTTGATTTTATATTAATTTTTTTTAAGTATCCATTTTCAAAAATTATAAAGTTAATTTCCGGATCAAAAAAAATATTATTTGAAATATTTAAATTTATTTTAGAAGGATTAGTCAACGTTACATCTGATTTGATAGAGGGTTGAAAATTATTTTTCTCTTGAATTTTTTTTAAATTGGTATATTTCCATGTTTCAATTTTTTTATCTGGTATTTGAAAATCTTCAATTAATTTTTCCATAATTATATAATTCCTTCATAGCCTTTTTTTTCTAATTCAATAGCTAAGTTTTTATCTCCGCTTTTAATGATTTTTCCTTTTGACAAAATATGCACTTTATCTGGAACAATATAATTTAATAATCTTTGGTAGTGAGTTATAATTAAGAAGGACCGCTCTTTATTTTTTAGATCATTCACACCATTTGCTACAGTTTTTAAGGCATCAATATCTAATCCAGAATCAGTTTCATCTAATATTGCAAGCCTAGGTTCTAATAAACTCATTTGTAATATTTCACTCCTTTTCTTTTCCCCACCTGAGAAACCAGTATTAACTGATCTTTTTATTAATTTTTCATCCATTTTTATAAATTTGGCTTTTTCTCTTAAAATTTTTAAAAAATTTACACCATCAAGTTCTTTTTGCTTTCTATATCTTCTTATAGAATTTATAGTAGTTCTCAAAAAATTCATACCGGAAACACCAGGTATTTCTACTGGATATTGAAAAGCAAGAAATAAACCTTCACCTGCCCGATTTTCAGGTTCCAAATCAAATAAATTCTTTTTGAAAAAAGTTATTTTTCCTTTTGTTACGTCATAACCATCTTTACCAGACAAAACATTTGCTAAAGTGCTTTTACCTGATCCATTTGGCCCCATGATTGCATGTACTTCACCAGGTTCAATTTGTAAATTAAGTCCTTGAATTATTTTTTTATCTTCCACATTTACGTGAAGATCTTCTATCTTAAGCATAAATAATTATCCTACACTTCCTTCAAGACTTATTCCAAGAAGCTTTTGTGCTTCTACCGCAAATTCCATAGGAAGTTCTTTAAGGACTTCTTTACAAAAACCATTTACAATTAAAGATATAGCATTTTCGTGATCCAGACCTCTTTGCCTACAATAAAACATTTGATCATCACTTATTTTTGATGTTGTTGCCTCATGTTCTACTTTTGCAGATTGATTTTTTACCTCAATATAGGGAACTGTATGAGCGCCACATTTATCTCCAATTAAAAGTGAATCACATTGAGTAAAATTTCTTCCATCTGTAGCTTTTGGTCCCATACGTACTAGACCTCTATAAGTATTTTGTCCTTTCCCAGCAGAAATTCCTTTTGATATTATTGTACTTTTAGTATTTTTTCCAAGATGAATCATTTTTGTTCCAGTATCTGCTTGTTGAAAATTATTTGTTATTGCAACTGAATAAAATTCACCGATAGAATTATCACCTTGTAAAATACAACTTGGATATTTCCAAGTAATTGCTGATCCTGTTTCAACTTGTGTCCATGATATTTTTGAATTGTTACCACGACACGCTCCTCTTTTAGTAACAAAATTATATACACCGCCTTTACCTTTTTCATCACCTGGATACCAGTTTTGGACAGTAGAATATTTGATTTCTGCATTATCAAGCGTTATTAGTTCTACACATGCAGCGTGCAATTGGTTTTCATCTCTCATTGGAGCTGTACATCCTTCAAGATAACTTACATAACTATCTTTATCAGCAATTATAAGGGTCCTTTCAAACTGGCCAGTGTTTTCAGCATTTATTCTAAAATACGTTGATAGTTCCATAGGACATCTTACTCCTGGAGGTATATAAACAAAAGAGCCATCACTAAAAACTGCTGAATTCAAAGTTGCAAAATAATTATCAGTATATGGGATAACTGTTCCTAAATATTTTTTAACTAATTCTGGGTTTTTTTGTACAGCTTCAGAAAATGAGCAAAAAATTATTCCTAATTTAGATAATTGGTCTTTAAAAGTTGTTGCAACAGAAGTACTGTCGAAAACATAATCTACGGCAACCCCAGCTAATTTTTTTTGTTCTTCCAGAGGAATACCTAATTTTTCGTATGTACTTAAAATCGCAGGATCGACTTCATTCAAACTTTTTAATTTTTTTTTTGCTTTGGGAGCAGAATAATAATAGGAATCTTGATAATTTATTTTTGGAAATTTGACCATGCTCCAATTTGGTTCTTTCATTTTTAACCATGCTCTAAATGCTTTTAATCTCCAATCTAAAAGCCATTTAGGCTCCTTTTTTTTTCCAGAAATTAGTTTAACAATATCTTCATTAAGACCTTTAGGCGCCCTATCGGAGCTAATTTTAGTTGTAAAACCATATTTATATTTTTCAGTTATGGATTTAACGGTTTTTTTTGTTTCTAGATCGATTGACATAATTTATATTATAATAAAATATAAAAAGGTTCATAGCATGTCAATCTAATTTAGAATAGTTCTAAACTAGAGTTTTGAGAAAAAAATATGAAAAATAATAAAGTTGGCATATTAGGTTTTGGCGCAATAGGCCAAGAAATTTACAAAAAAATTTCAAGAAAAATTATCGATGGTCATAGTGTTATAGGAATTTTTTCTAATGATATTGAATTTAAGAAACTTCCTAAAAAAATTAAATGTAAATCATTTGACGAATTATTAAAAAAAAAGCCAGATATAATTATTGAAGTAGCAAGCGTAGAAGCTTGTAAAAATTATGCTGAAAGTGTTTTAAAAAATAAAATAGATTTTATTTGTTTATCAGTTTGTTCTTTTGCTGATAAAAATTTTTTCAAAAAAATTTCTAGTTTAGTGAAAAAAATAAAAAATAAAATTTATATTCCCACAGGAGCAGTAGCTGGCATCGACGCTATATCGGCTGCATCGCTTTCAAAAGAATTAAAATATGTGAGACTTATTCAAAGAAAACCACCTAAAGCTTTATTATCAAATTTAAAATTAAAAAAAATAAAAAAAGAAATAATCTTATCGAAATCAACTGCAAGAATTGTATGTAACAAGTTTCCAAGAAATTCTAATATTGCCGCAACTCTAGCAATTTGTGGTTTAGGTTTCGATAAAACAAAGGTAATAGTTGTAGTAGATCCTAAAGTAAATAAAAATATAGCAGAAGTAGAAGCATTGGGGAAATTTGGAAAATTAAAAGTAATTTTACAAAATAATCCAAGTAGTAACCCTAGAACTTCTAGATTAACTGCAATGTCAATAATTTTAAGTTTGAATAAAAGAAAAAGTTCTTTTTTAAGTGGTTTTTAAAATAAAATTAATCTTCTTCTTTTTCAATAATAGGCTTTCCAGTTTCAGGATCAATTTCTAATGTATTAAAATTACTTGATGACGAGCTACCTTGTTCTGTTCTTCTATTTTTTTCAGGCAACAATGGTTTTGGCAGTTCATAAATTTCAATTTCTTGAAGATTACTTAAATCTTCTTCTATATCTATATCTTCTTCTACTTTTACCATTTTACCTTTCTGCTGAACACCATCTCCTAAAGCAATTAATCCTTTCATAATTTCTTCATGATTTTTTCTTGTATATTTAATTTTATATGCTCTAGGTAAACCTTTATTTTTATTTTTTTTATCTAATTTAGTAATCCACATATATATAGCACCTTCAGTATTTTTAATTTTATTAGGTTCGTCAATTATTGCCCAATGCAATTGAAATTCTTGAGGTACTTTGGATTTACTCGGCCATCCAATAAAATCTTTTAATGAAAGCAATACAATTATAGAAAATATAGTAGCAGCAGTTATAACAATACTTTTTATTATCCAAAATTTTCCTTTAGAAAGAATAATTAACCAAAGTATCAAGGCTACTAAAAGTAGAAAACTTGCTGATAAACCGATTATCCCTTCTGCCATTCTTTCACCAATTTTTTAGGAAGCATGTTTATATTTGTTACTTTACCTTTTGAGTTGACACTAAATCTTGTTACAGTAATTTCCTCTCCTTTTGTTGACAAATTAACCGTTTGTCTCAAAACAACAGAATAGGGATTAATTTTGTCTATCTGAATTGTAACTGGAACAGGATCTGCTCCAATTTTAAAATAACAATGAACGTTAACTACATATTCGCCGGGTACAATACCACGTAAAGTAACAATCTCTCTATTCTCAGGAAATAAAATTGTTCCAGCTGCTGTTATAACTTCATCATTTCTTTTCCCTAGATCATCTCTATCAAGATGCATTAATCCTGGTTCACGAGATTTAAACCAAACTAGATTTCCAGCAGGATCCTCAACATAAACATCAATATCGTCTTCTAAATTATCAGGCCAAAAAACAGTAATTAAAAATTCTGCTTTAACTTCTATATCAGCTCTTTTAGCAATTGGATTAATTAACAGGAAGGAAACAATAAATAAGAAAACAAAACCAATTAAGATATTAAATAGCAAGTCAAGAAAAGGAAGATTTGTATGATATTTACGTTGCATTATTATTTTTCAAATTTTTTATCAATTGGACCAATTAAAAGATCTGTTGCTCTTCCAAGATTAAAATATTGTATTTTTAGTAAACTACCACAAATAAGACCAAATAATGTTGTGTAAAGAGCAGTCGACATTCCTTGTGACATTTTTTCTAACACATTTTTCATTGCAACTTCATCTGTAAGATCTACGCCTGCAAAAGCACCTGTTAACATTAGTAAGAAACCTGATACTGTTCCAATCATTCCAATTGTTAAAACAAAATCAGATATAAACCATCCAACTTCCTGGTTACCTCGCCAATCTGTACTTTTAATTTTATTTTTTGAAATATTTTTTTCTAAAGCTTTGGATACTTTAATTGTTTCTTTACCACAATGTATAGAAGTGAAAAAAAACATAATCATTATTAGAAAAGATAGCTTTGTTCTATCTTTATCCCAAACTTCTGCAAAAAGACCAAAATAGTAAAAAGAAAAAGTCAGTATTATTGTTAAGCTTATAAACAGCCACCATCTCAATAAAGGTTTCATATAAAAAATAATAATTTTTTTTTTTATTAATTCAACTAACGATTAATTTTTGTATTCATAGAATAAATAATCTTATATATAAAATAAAAATGGTCTAATTTTATTAATTAAACTACTTTGGGTATATGAGAAATTTTTTTTATATTTTTTTTTATTTTCTTTTTATTTTTTCTATCGATGCTAAAGAAATTCAACAAATTAAAATAGTCCATTTAAATAAAATTATTGAAAGAGCACCAACAATTTATTCAATTAATCCTGAAATAAAAAATAACGGAACTTTAGGTAGCAGAATGGGAATTAAAGATAATAATACTACTGGAAAATTTACTAATCAAAAATTCGAGCTGATAGAAAAAAATATAATGGTTAATGAGTCAGCAAAAGAAATTTTTGAAGGATTTAGAAAAAATAATTATAAATTTTTTATAATGAATGTTTCAAAAAATGATTTTGTAGAAATACTATCGTCTGACTTAATGGAAGATGCAATTGTAATTAATGCATCTTTAAAAGATAATGATATAAGAAATGAAAATTGTCATAAGAATGTTTTACATACGGCACCGAGTTATAGGATGGCTACTGATGCCTTAATTCAATTTTTAAAAAAGAAGAATTGGACTAAACTACTATTAATATCAGGGGTGAATAAAAGAGATAAGCAATTCGCAAATTCTATTAAAATCTCATCAAAAAGATTTGGTTTAAAAATAATTAATGAAAAAGTATGGGATTTTACACATGACTTTAGAAGAACAGCAGATCTTGAAATTGTAAAATTTACGCAGGGTGGAAAATATGAAGTTATAGTTCTAGCAGATGAAGGAAATACTTTTGGAGATTCTGGTAATAGTTTTGGTGATTATATTCCATATAGGACATGGAAGCCAACAATTGTTGTTGGCGGAGAAGTTTTAAAACCAACATCATGGCATTTTGCACATGAACAATGGGGCGGAAATCAAATGCAAAGTAGATTTTTAAAAGATTCTAAAAGACTTATGACAAACATAGATTTTAATTCTTGGTTAGGAGTTAGAACACTAGGAGAAGCAATAACTAGAAGCAAATCAGTAGATAGTAATGTTGTTCTAGATAAAATTATGGGTGAAAAATTTAATTTAGCAGCATATAAAGGCAAACCTGTTAGTTTTAGAAAATGGAATGGTCAGCTTCGACAACCTATTTTATTAGTAACCCCTAGAGCTTTGGTTTCTGTTTCCCCACAAAAAGGTTTTGTGCATCCTAGAACAGAATTAGATACTTTAGGGATTGATGAGCCTGATACTAAGTGTAAGTTAAATTAATTAATAAAAAATATATTTTATTTGTGAGCTATAAAAAAATGATAAAAAAAAAACTATTAATTGTTTTCTTAATTTTGATACAAAAGATTCTACTTGCTGAAACAATATATGTATCAAACGAGAAAGATCATAACATATCTGTTATAGATGGAAATTCTTTAGAAGTTATTAAAACAGTTCAAGTCGGTCATAGACCTAGAGGTATAATTCTTAGTAAAGATAAAAAAAAAATAATAATTTGTACAAGTGATGATAACAGAATAACAGTTGTAGATGCTGCCAGTTTAGAGGTTGATTACTATTTACCATCTGGTCCTGATCCAGAACTAATGGTAATGGATGAAGCTGGTAAATTTATTTATGTTGCTAATGAAGATGACAATATGGTAACAGTGGTTGATTATTTAGGAAAAAAAGTTGTTAAGGAAATTCCAGTCGGAGTTGAGCCTGAAGGCATGGGGTTAAGTCCCGATGGAAAAACTTTAGTTAATACCTCTGAAACTACAAACATGGCCCATTTTATTGACACAAGTACACTTGAAATTAAAGCCAATGTCTTAGTAGATTCTCGTCCAAGAGTAGCTCAATATACTAGTGATGGAAAATTTGTTTGGGTATCATCCGAAATTGGGGGAACTATTAGCATCATTGATGCAGCACAATTTGAAATAATTAAAAAAATAGAATTTAAAATTCCAGGTCTTTCTAAAGAATCAATCCAACCTGTTGGAGTTAGATTAGATAACAAAAGGCAATTGGCTTATGTAGCGCTTGGACCCGCAAACAGAATTGCTATTGTAAATATGAAAACATTGCATGTTGAAAAATATATTTTAACAGGACAAAGAGTTTGGAATCTAATGATTAATTCCGATGGTACAAAACTGTATACAACAAACGGAGTAAGTAATGATATTTCCGTAATAGATATTGATAAAAGAAAAGTAATTAAATCTATTCCAGTTGGTAGATATCCTTGGGGTGTTGCAATTAAAGAGTAAAAAAATTTTTCTGAATAATTAATATGAATTCTTCAGCTTTAACTATAGAAAATTTAAATCATAATTTTGGGAACTTAAAAGCGTTAGATAATGTAAAACTTACTTTGAAAGAAGGAGATTATTCAATTTTATTGGGTTTAAATGGAGCTGGAAAAACAACTTTATTTTCTTTAATTACAAGATTATATGACAATCAAACTGGATTAATTGATATTTTTTCTCATAATGTAAAAAAAAATCCAACTAAAGCTTTAGCAAACATAGGAGTCGTTTTTCAACAGCCGACAGTTGATTTAGATTTAACTGTTGAACAAAATCTACAATATCATGCATCTCTTCATGGAATGAGGAGAAAATTGGCTCTTCATAATGCTCTTATAGAATTAAAAAGACAAAAAATGGAAAATATTTTAAAAAAAAAAGTACGCGAATTAAGTGGTGGTCAAAGAAGGAGGGTGGAAATTGTAAGAGCGCTCATGCATAATCCTAAACTTCTTTTATTAGATGAGCCAACTGTTGGCGTAGATATAGAAAGTAGAAAACTTATTGTTAAACATGTAAAAAGTCTATGTAAAGAAAAAAAACTAGCTGTACTTTGGGCAACGCACTTAATTGATGAAGTTGATATAGAAGGTAATCTTATAATAATGCATAAAGGAAAAATTATGATTCACGATAAGGTGAGAAATGTTTTAAAAATAACAAAAACTAAAAACGTATCAATTGCATTTGATCATTTAACAAAAAAATAATTATGACTATTTTTCAGTATTATTTGTGTTTTAAAGGAATTGTATTTAGAGAGTCTTTAAGATTTTTTTATCAAAGAGAAAGATTTTTTTCAGCCTTAGTTAGACCTTTAGTTTGGTTAGCTATATTTGCTGTGGGTTTTCGTTCTTTTCTAGGAGTTAGTCGACCATTAGGCCAACCAGAAAATTGGCCCTATCCTATATCTTTAGTCCCCTACGAACTTTATATAGCTGCTGGACTGATAGCAATGATTCAATTATTTAATGGTATGCAAAGTTCTCTTTCAATGGTTTATGATAGAGAAATGGGAAGTATGCGTACTTTACTAGTAAGCCCATTTCCACGATCTTTTTTACTAATTTCAAAATTAGTGGCCGGAGTATCTGTAAGTATTCTACAAGTTTTTGCTTTTTTAATGATTGCATTATTTTGGAATATAGAACCGCCATTGATTGGATACCTAACTATTCTCCCAGCTCTTTTTTTATCTGGCATGATGTTAGGAGCTTTAGGTATGTTTTTATCATCTGCAATTAAACAATTAGAAAATTTTGCAGGGGTTATGAATTTTGTAATCTTTCCAATGTTTTTTGCTTCTTCAGCATTATATCCTTTATGGAAGATTAGAGAATCTAGTGAAATTTTATTTTATTTTTGTTCGTACAATCCCTTTACTCATGCAGTAGAACTTATACGTTTTTCCCTTTATGGACAATTAAATGAAAAGTCACTTATAATTGTTTTTATATTCTTATTAATTTTTTTAGTATTAGCAATTTATGGATATGATCCTAGTAAGGGATTTATTGCAAAGAAGAAGGTGTAGATTTTAATGATTAAAACAATATTTTTATTATTAAGTTTATTTTTTATTTCTAACAATGTTTTTAGCCAACCAGCAGGTGAAGAAAAAAATACGGATTGGCCATGCATACAAGTATTTATCAAAGAATTGAGTTGGGGGTCAATATGGACAGGCCCGCCGCTTGATAAAAATTCTTCTAAATGGGTTGATGACCAAAATTTAAGCGTTATGGCAAAAAAACTTATGAATAGAAAAACTAAAGAAAACGAAGGTATTGATGAATTAAAAAATTATATAAAAAAAAATAAGTCACCAAAAAAACTTACTAAATTATTTCATGCCTTATTTGACACAACAAATGAAATTTGGAAAAAAAGAAATGCAAAATTATTAAATTTCGGGAAAAGGCAAAGACTAACTTCTGAAAAAATATCTATAAAATTAAATAAAATAAAAGAATTGACCAAGAAGCCTGATTTAAATAAAGATGAAATAGAAAAATTAGAAAATGAAAAGTTTTGGGATATAAGAAGATTTGAGGATAGAAGAAACTTATCTGATTCATTATGCGAACAACCAAGGTTTTATGAGAAAAGACTTGGGGTTTACACAAGCATAATTCTTGAAAATGTTAATTAATTTACAATATTACCTAAAATGATAATGCGTTATTAAAGAAATAAATTAGATAGAATGTTTTTTTTTAATAGAGTTATTATTATGCATTTTTTAAATTTAATTGTTTTTTTGGTTTTTTTATTTAGCTCTAGTGTTCTTTCAGAAGACAAGGATGAAACAATTATTCTTCCTGATATTGAAATTCAATCATCAATTGGTGATAGAACTCGCTTAACTCCAGGCTCAACTAATTACGTAGGAAGAGAGTCAATGGATAGAGCAAGAGGACTAACTATTGGAGAAACAATTGAAGAAATACCAGGAGTTATTTCAGAAATAGATGATGGTGATACTCGTAAAGCTAATTTTGGTATTCGAGGAGCACATTCCAGAAGATCAAGAAAAATTAGCGTTTATGAAGATTATAATCCACTTAATTTTGCTCCATATACGGACCCAACCACACATTACATACCTCCAGATGAAAGAATTGGAGGTATTGAAGTAATTAAAGGATCCGGGCAATTAACTCATGGACCACAAACAATGCACGGCATAATTAATTTTTTAAATCACAGACCTCCAAAAAAAGGCGGGGGGAAAATTATAACATCCTTTGGAGAATCGAACATTGGCCCCAGACAGCAATATCATATTAGATATGGAAGAGATTTTGGAAAACTTGGAACTTGGCAAGGCATGTTTACAAGACATGATAACAGAGGCCCTGTTAAGGGAGACATCATAGATTATAACGATTATTTTTTGAATGGTGATATTGATTTAAATAATAATCAAAAACTTTCTGTGACACTCAATTATAACAAGGAAGATTCAGAGTATGCTGAAGGAGGTTTAGGTTTATATCAATATAATGCCAATGCTTATATGGGTAATGAAAGAAAATTTGATGATACTTTTGAAATGGATATTGTTAGAACAAGTTTAGCACATAGTTATTATGCAAGTGAAAATTTAAAGATTGATACTAATATTTATTATAATTTTGTTAACAGACAACGTTGGTCTCAAACAGACAATGAATCTCTGGGATTAGTTGTTAGAGAAGACATTAGTTGTGACGAGGATGCTGAAGGTAAAATGGTTCAAGAGGCTAGTGCCACTAGAGGAACTTGTGGTTATAAAAATACTCCAAGGAGATATCATACAGCTGGATTAGAAACTAGGTTTTATAAAGATATAAATTTGTTTAGTAAATCTAATAATTTAAAATACGGAGCAAAATTTGAATTTGAGAAAGTTGAAAGAAAAGCAAGAATTACAGGTAGTGATAAAAAACAAACCGGAACACAAATCACAGAAGATGAATATTCTAAAATGAGTGAAGATGCTGAAATATATGCTATGGCTCTATATTTTGAAGATGATATTCAACTTTCTGATAAATTAATCTTAACGCCAGGTTTAAGATACGAAAGTTATTATTTAATACATAATGATAGAGAAAGAAAAGATGGTTGTGGAGAAACAGGGGTTGCAGATTGTAATAATTATACTTCATATGAAAAAGATGAATACATTCTTCTACCCGGTTTAGGATTCACTTTTGAGGCAAATAACGAAAATCAATTATATGGAGGAATTCACATGGGTATGGCTCCTCCATCAGTAGGAGATGCTGGTTATAGACAAATTTCAAATTTAAAAGCACAAAAAAGTTTTAATTTTGAATTAGGAATGGTAAATAATTCATTTGAAAATAAATATGGTTTTACATTTGAAACTGCTGCTTTTAGAACAGTTGAAAGAAATCGACCAGTTAAATCATCATTGAGAACTGCGGGCACTGGCTCAACTTTAAAAAATATTGGAACAACATTTACTGATGGAGTCGAGTTTTCTGCAAATTGGGATCAATCAAAATATACAAAAAAAACTCATAATTTTTTTGCAACATTTTCATATGGTTTCATGTATCCAAAATTAAAAACACATCAAAAGGGAGAAAGATCATCTGATGATCCAGGATCAGTTCTTTTAGTTGATGATATCTATGAAAACGATATTCCTTTTGTCTCAAGACATAAAGGTTTGATAACTTTAGGATACGAAAAGCCTAATAAATGGGATATAAGCACTACAGCAAGATATAGAGGTGAATATTATACTGATATCGATAATACAAAAGGTGTTGGACAAAGTGGAAGATGGGGACAGGTCGATGATCATTGGACTTTTAACACTCGAGGAAATTATACATTGGAAAAATTTAATAAATCCACTCTTTATTTAAGTGTTACTAATTTATTTGATGTAAAATATATTTCATCAATTTCAGCAGAAGGCTTAAAAGTTGGTAATGGAAGATCAATTATGAGCGGGATTGAATATAACTTCTAAATATGTAGTTAAATTAATTAATTAAATTTTTTTTTTTTTTTAATAATTGCCATAATTTTGCCAAAGAAATCACTATATTAAACAGTATGTCGGGAACGCTTATTTTTCAGACATAGATTATTAACTTTGTATAGGGAGAATACATAATGACTTGGTATACACCTAAAGTATCAGAAGTTGCTGTTGGCTTAGAAATTAACAGCTACGCTTGCGCTGAAGTCTAAAGAAAAGACTGAGTCGAGCGTTTAATCGATTAAACGTAAACCCTCACTGGTAACACGATGACTATGAAAGTTTTAGTATTAGGTTCGGCTGCTGGTGGGGGTTTTCCACAATGGAACTGCAATTGTTCTAATTCCTCAGAAGCAAGAAAAAATCCTAAACGTGCAAAACCAAGAACCCAATCCTCTATAGCGGTATCTGTTGATAACGGTAAGAATTGGTTTTTATTTAATGCATCACCTGATTTAAGGCAACAAATAAATGATAATTCTTCTTTGCATCCAAAAACTGGCATACGACATTCTCCAATTTTAGGAGTTTTTATAACTAATGGAGATATTGATCATATAGCTGGACTCCTTAATTTACGAGAAAGCCACCCTTTATCAATTTATGCTACAAAAAAAGTCTTAGGTATTTTAAATAGTAACACTGTCTTTAATGTTTTAAATCCAGATTTTGTTGAAAGAAGAGAAGTTTTGTTAAATAAAACTACATTATTAGAGGATAAGGATAATAATTCTATCGGGATTGAAGTGGAGGTTTTTCCAGTTCCTGGGAAAGTAGCACTTTTTCTGGAAGATAAGAATAAAGGAAATAATTTTGGAACGGATGAAGAAGATACAATAGGATTAAAAATTATTGATGCTAAAACAAAAAAATATTTTTTTTATATACCAGGTTGCGCTGGAATGACTGATCATTTAAAAAAAAGAGTAAAGGAGGCACCAATGGTCTTATTTGACGGAACACTTTGGACAGATGATGAAATGTTAAAAGCAAAAGTAGGAGTTCAAAAGACTGGGCAAAGAATGGGCCACATGAGCATGTCTGGTGAAAAAGGTACAATAGAAATATTTAAAAATTTAGATATAAAAAAGAAAATTTTTATACATATTAATACTACTAACCCTGCTTTATTAGAAGATTCAGCTGAGAGAACAAAAATTAATGAAGAGGGTTGGGAAGTTAGTTATGATGGTATGGAGGTAAATTTATGAGTGAAGCAATAGATTATAACAAATTATTAACTAGAGAAGAGTTTGAATCACGTTTGAGAAATATTGGTGAAACACGATATCATAATCTTCACCCATTTCATAAACTTTTACATGTAGGAAAACTTAACAAAGGACAAGTTCAAGCGTGGGCATTAAATAGATACTATTATCAATGTAGTATTCCAATTAAAGACTCTGTTGTAATGTCTCGTATGATGGATCCGGAATTAAGACGTATATGGAGAAAACGTATTATTGACCATGATGGTGAGAGTGCTGATACAGGTGGAATTGAAAGATGGTATAAATTAACGGACGGACTGGGTCTAGACCGTGAATATGTAAAATCAACGGATGGCATACTATCAACTACTAGATTTGCTGTAGATGCTTATGTTAATTTTGTAAAAGAAAGATCTTTATTAGAAGCAATTACCTCATCTTTAACTGAACTTTTTGCACCTGGAATACATAAAGAAAGAATTTCTGGCATGTTAAAAAATTATGATTTTATTAATGATGATATAATGGTTTATTTTAAGAAACGTTTAACGCAAGCTCCTGATGATGCAAAATATGTTTTAGACTATGCATTAGATAATGCTACAACAAGACAAGAACAGGAAGATGTTTGTAATGCTTTAACATTTAAGACGCAAGTTTTATGGAGCATGCTAGACGCGTTACATTTTTCATATCATGATCCAGGAATTATTCCTCCAGGAGCTTTTGTTCCTAAAGAATAAAAAAAATGATGAAAGAAAGATTATTATTAAAAAGAGAAACTATCCCAATTATACCAAATCATGTAAGATTTGAGTTTAATGAAGTAAGAAAAGAATGGGTGTTATTAGCTCCAGAACGAGCATTATATCCTGATAAAATAGCTATTGAAGTATTAAAAAAATGTGATGGTAAAATTAGTATAAAATTAATTGGAGAAGATTTAGCAAAAAAATATAAAGCTCCTGTTGAAAAAATTATTGAGGATATTATAACTATGCTACAAGAATTGGCCGATAAAGGATTTTTAAAAGAATGTTAAAAGAACTAAAAGCACCACTTGCAGTTTTAGCAGAATTATCTCATAGATGCCCACTTTCTTGTGCGTATTGTTCTAACCCAATTGAGTTAGTAGGAAAAAATAAAGAATTAGACACAAATGATTGGATAAGAGTTATAGATGAAGCTGCAGATTTAGGAATTCATCAAATCCATTTTTCTGGCGGAGAGCCAACTGCTAGAAAAGATTTAGAACAAATGGTAGAACATGCTCATAAAAGAAAACTCTATACTAATTTAATTACTTCAGCTGTTTTACTTAGTCGTGAACGTTTAGAGAAATTAAAAAAATCAGGTTTAGAACATGTTCAAGTTAGTTTTCAAGATAGTGAAAGAGAAAATGCAAATCGCATTGGTAATTTTAAAGGAGGTCATGAAAAAAAATTAGAAGTTGCAAAATGGGTTAGAGAACTTGGCATGCCTCTTACAATAAATGCAGTTATGCATAGACAAAATCTTCATCATTTGGATGATATGATAAAAATGTCGGTTGATTTGGATGCTGACCGATTAGAAGTTGCTAATGTACAATATTATGGCTGGGCTTTAAAAAATAGAGCTGCATTTATGCCAACAAAAGATCAATTAGAATCTTCAATGGGGATAGTAGAAAAAGCCAGAAAAGATTTAAAAGGAATTTTAGTAATTGATTATGTATTACCTGATTATTATGCAAAAAGACCAAAATCTTGTATGGGAGGATGGGGTAGACAGTTTTTAAATATTAGTCCAGAGGGAAATGTTCTTCCATGTCATGCAGCAGAAACTATAAAATCTTTTAAGTTTGATAATGTAAAAGATAAAAGCTTAGCTTGGATTTGGGAAAATTCAAAACCTTTTAATAAATTCAGAGGTACAGATTGGATGCCCTCTCCTTGTAAAACTTGTGACAGAAGAGAAATTGATTGGGGCGGTTGTAGGTGTCAGGCATTAGCTTTAACTGGCGATATTGGTGCAGTAGATCCTACTTGTGAATTTTCTCCGCTTCATGAAAAAATTTTTGGTTCAGCCACTGAAGAATCTAGTAACGAGGCTCCAGAATTTATTTATAGATTAGTTTCTAATAAAGAAGTAGAGCCAGTTAAAAAATAATTTTTATTTTAAAGGATTTCCTAGATTATCTAAAAGCGGTATACCATAACCTCTTAGAATTTCATTAATTTCTTCTTGATTATCTTTGATTAAATTGTTGATAGTTTTTTCCCATTCTGGTTCATTTCTTCTGATACCCATGGTAAAACGATAAACCAATTTTCCCCTACTAACTGTTTCTTCTTTTGTTAAAGGAACAATTATGATAGGTTTTTTTGCTTTTTTTGCTTCATATCCGGCTAACGGGCCCCAAAGAATTGCTACGTCTATTTTACCACCTACTAGGTCATTGGTTGCATCAACCCAAGGTTTTTGTTTCCTAGGATCTGCTGCCTGGCGATAAAATTTGACTTGTTCAAATAGCTTGTATTTTGCTATATAACTGGTTGGAGGAGTTGCGTGAATTATTCCAATTTTATATTTTTTTTCTTTAATTTCTGGATCAGACAATGTTTTTATATTGATATTTCTTTCTTCAAGACTCATAAATACATACGATGAATTATAAAAAGGATTACTGTTTTGTACAAACTCGTGTATAGCAGGAAATGTAACTATTAAATCACAAGTTTTAGCATCTAAAGTTCTTCTTACAAATCCAGATGTCATGGGATACCAAGAGTATATTACTGGAATATTCCCAAGTTTTTTTGCGAACAGATCTGCAATTTTATTTTCATAACCTTCGTTGTTTTGACTAGAATACGGTAAATTACTTGGATCTGCACAAATTCTTAGTGTTGTTTTAACACCAACTTCACCGGTTACTTGCTGAGCGCTATACGTGGAATTAAAGAAAACTACTAGGTAAAAAAAAAAACCTATTAAAAATATTTTTAATGAATTGAACAACTCAGATCTACTTTATCTTCCAACCTTTTCCAGGACGATTTGTAGTTGTAAGTTTACCGTCAGCCATGGCAGCTATGTAACCAAAAATACCGTCTATGTTAGTCATAACATCTGTAACATCTCCATGTCCAGGCATAACATTTACAGTTCCACCAGCCATTTCTCTTTTATAACCATTTACAACTGTATCTAAAAACCAATCATATGGGGTGTCATATGTTTCTTTATTACCCATTTTTTCTCCTTTTTTAGCGTAGTTATATGAGTCTAAAAGATTAGGTGCAAAGGAACTTCCTCTTGCTGCTTTACCATGGCAGACATGGCAATTTTGATGAAAAATTCTGTATCCGTAATAAGAAGCTTTATTGATTGCTTGTTTCTCGCTTCCCTCCGCATTAGGGTCTTCAATCACATAATAAGGTTTTTCAGGAGTAAATTCAAAATTAGCATGACCATCAGATAATGCTTCTTTAGAAATAAAGGCAAATATAAATAAACTTAAAGAAAAAAATATAAACTTATTAAAATATGAAATCATTATTCACTTCTTTTTAAAAATTTAAACCCTAAAAGAATAATAAATTTTATTCTTAAAATAACAATACTTTTTTTTTTTTATTAAAAAAAAAAGCCCGGAAAAAAACACCGAGCTTTTTTTTAACTTAACTAAAAACGGTATTAAAGACTGAAAACAGTCAATGAACCGCCAAGTCTTGTGTAATTGTGAAGTGCTTTATATGCACCCACAGCACCTAGACCCGCTGTATCTTCAGTAAGACCAGCTGCTAGACCAATTCCGGCCCAACCACCAACACCTGAAAGCACACCGATGTATTGTTTACCTCCATGTGCCCAACCGTTAATGTTACCGATGATTCCAGAAGGTGTACGGAATTTCCAAAGTGTTTTACCGTTAGCGGAATCAACACCTTTTATGTAGCCTTCAAGAGTACCATAGTACCATACGCCACCACCAGTAGTAAGAGCTCCACTCCATACAGAGAAAGGCTCTTTTTTAGACCAGAGTATTTTACCTTTATGAGCATCCCAGCTTATAAAGTTACCTAAGTGAGTACCGCCTGGAGCAGGAAACATGCTCAAAGTAGCACCAACATAAGGTTGTCCCGCTGTGTAAGAAACACGGAAAGGTTCGTAGTCCATACAAACGTGATTTGTAGGAACTGCAAATGTATCAGTGTTTGGATCATAAGCAGCAGGTTGTTGGTCTTTAGTACCAAGAGCTGCAGGACAGATGTTTTTAGTATTTACATCTTCACCACCAGCTTCTGTGCTGTACTTTTTAACACGATCGTGAAGGCCAGTTTTTTTGCTTTGACCTCTGGACCAGTTAGTTGCAGGATCATATTTCTCTATCACTAGAGGTTCACCTGTTTTTCTGTCCCATGAGTAAGCAAAACCATTTCTATCAAAGTGAGTGATAGCTTTTTTGCCATTCACAGTAGACATGATGGATTCATTAACACCATCATAGTCCCATTCATCGTGTGGAGTCATTTGGAAAACCCAGTTAGCTTTTCCAGTGTCAACATCTCTTGACCACATACTCATTGACCATTTGTTGTCACCTGGACGTTGTACAGGATTCCAAGTACTTGGGTTTCCGTTACCGTAGTAAGTAGAGTTGTTGGCTTTATCATATGGCCACCAGCCCCATACGGAACCACCACCAATTTTCCATTGGTCGCCTTCCCAAGTTGAAGTACCTGAGTTTGCAGGAAGTTTTACGCCCCATGCTTTACCGCCCCAGCTACCTGTAGTTTTACCTGGTACAATCAAAGTTTGATCGTCTGGACCCATTGAGTATCCACGCCAAACTCTTTTACCAGTTTTGATGTCATAAGCATTAATCCATGCTTGAACACCAAATTCAGCACCAGACATACCAGTGATAACTTTGTCTTTCATGACAAAGGGTGCATTGGTATTAGTTTGTGCCACAGATGGATCTCCATTCTTAACTGTCCAAACTAATTTTCCTGATTTAGCATCAAGAGCAACTAGAGTAGTGTCAGCTTGTTGAAGGAAGATTTTTCCATCACCATAAGAAAGACCTCTGTTAACAGTATCGCAGCACATAACTGGGATAACGTCTGGGTCTTGCTTAGGATAGTAAGACCAGATAATTCTACCTGGTTCGTTCAAATCAATAGCATGAACGTTATTTGGGAAAGCTGTATGAATGTACAGAGTATCCCCAATTACAAGAGGGCCACCTTCGTGACCACGAAGAACACCAGTGGACCAAGTCCAAGCAACTTTAAGATCTTTAACGTTGCCTTTGTTGATTTGTTTTAACTTTGAATGCCTATGTAATTCAAAGTTTCCATTTGGGTGTGCCCAATTGTTTGAATTGTTTATTAGCTTACCAAGTCCAGAATTTGCGCTGGCACCAGCAGCAATAGCAATTGCTGAAGAAGCTAATAATGCAATTTTAAGTGATTTTTTCATATATAAGATTCCTCCCGAATATGAAATGTATATACAATTCGCAAGAACATAATAGTTCTTGCCATTTAATAAGTTACTATCCCGGGGGTCCAAGTCAATCATTTTTTGCCATATTTTTGCCATATTTTTGCCAAAAATTTACCATGTTTAGAAAATTTAAAAAAAAGAAGGTTGAATCATGTACTTAAAGAAAAACTTATTAACAAATTATCCACCGTTTTTTTCATATATTTGCTTAAATTGACTAAGTGTTTTAATTGAAATATATTTATATTTAGTTATGTCCTTTATTCAACATTTTAAAACATTTATATTATTGGCAGTTTTTTCATTTGTTTTTTTTAATTATGCAACAAGTGAAAGCCCGCAGGATAGTGACAAAAAATTAAAAGAATGGGGGGAAGATTCAGAAAATATAACAATTTTGGATACAGATGAAGTAAATGATATTGTAAAAAAAAAAAGTGCCATTTTATTGGATGTTTGGAAAAAAGATATCAAACCAGAAAAATTAGATCATAAAAAATGGATGCCAGCTCAACGATATTCTATATCTGGAGCTAAATGGATTCCAAATGCTGGTTTAGAAACTTTAACTCCAGAATTAAGAATGTATTTTGAAGAAACTGTAAAACGTATCACTAAAGGTGATAAAAATGTAAAACTAGTTTGTTTTTGTAGAAGAGGTTACTATGCAAAAATTGCCGCTGAAAGATTAGTTCAAATGGGATATACAAACATTTTTTTGTATCCAGGAACTGACCTTTGGGAAGACGCAGGCAATAGATTAGTAATTGTAAAGCCAGAGGTAATGAGGTCAAAAAAATAAATGTTAAGAATTTTTTTTTTATTTATTCTCTTTTTTTTTTCTAATGCATCAATATTTTTTGGAAATCAAATTAAACCTTTAGATGTTAAAAAAATAGCAGATGGAGTTTATGTTCATTATGGAAAACATGAAAATTTTTATGAAAAAAAAGATAATATTGGAGATATTGCAAATTTAGGCTTCATCATTGGTGATCAATCAATTGCAGTAATAGATACAGGCGGCTCCTATCAAATTGGAGAAGCACTAAGACTTGCAATTAAAAAAATTTCAAAAAAACCAATTAAATATGTAATTAATACGCATGGACATCAAGATCACATTTTGGGAAATTCAGTATTTCTATCCGAAGAAGCTATTATTTATGGTCATTATAATTTAAAAAAATTTCTCCAAGAAAGAGGTTCACAATATCTAAAACAAGTTGTTGAAGCAGGTGATAAAGTAAAAGGTACTATTATTGTTTTCCCTCATAAAGTCATTGCAGAAACTACACCAGATCAAGTAAAAAAATTGGCCAACAAAATAACAATTAATTTAGGAAATAGAAAATTATTATTAACTTCTCATGCAACCGCTCACACATATAGTGATGCAACAGTTTTTGATTTAAAAACCAAAACTTTTTTTGTAGGAGATTTAGTTCAAGATGAAAGAACGCCAACTATGGATGGCTTAGTAAAAAACTGGATTAAAGTGTTAAATAAAATAGAAAAAGTTGATTACAAAATTATGGTTCCTGGTCACGGAAAAATACAAAAAAATAATATTGCATTAGAGAAAACCAGAACATATTTACAAGTTTTATACGACGATGTTGTCGATGCTTTAAAAAAAGATATACCCGCTGAAAAAGTTGTAGAAACAGCTGCACAATCAGAAAAAAACAAATGGACCTTGTTTGATAGAGTTAATCCAGGCAATGTTGTTAGAACATTTATGAGATATGAATGGGAATATTAACAAATATAATTTGAAAGTGATGAATCGATAGCTGTAATAGATATACCGTTTCTAATTTTGTCTTCAAAATCAAAGATCACAATGTTATAATTTCGTCATGAAAAAAAAATCGATAACCATATTGTTTTTGTTTCTATTTGCACAAGTTTTAAATTCAGAACCTATGATGCCAATGGAGGATATGCCAATGGTAGATCAAAAGGTTTATACCAAGCAAATTTCAATACCAGAAACCCCTCAAAAAGTTAAAGATGCTACATTGTCAAAAGAGGAAGTACTACAAATTTTGAAAAATTCTAGCCGTGAAAAACCGGCATACTTATGGAGAAAGAACCTAAGCAATTTAGATTTTTCTAATGTCGATTTTAAAGGAGCAAATTTATCTGCAAGCTGGATGAACAATGCTAATTTATCAGGAGCTGATTTGTCAGGGGCAAACCTAGATATTGCATTTATGTATAAGGCTAACTTAAAAGGAGCAAAACTTGATAAAGCAAGTATGTTTTCTACGCAAATGCTGGGAGCAGATTTATCCATGGCTAGTCTTGAAGGAGCAACTATTGCAGCAGATTTATATAAAGCAAATTTAAGAGGAGCTAATTTTAAAAATGCAATGATGGGAGCAGATACGAAAAATCAATCTATGGGTATAATGGCTCTCAAAGCTAAGAAAGCATTTTTTGATAATGCAGATCTTAGTGGCGCTGATTTGTCAAGAACTGATTTGGAATATGCATCATTTAAAAATGCTAATCTTTCTAATGCTAATTTAGAATTTGCAAAGTTAACTGGAGCTAATTTTGTTGGAGCCAATCTAACCAATACTAATTTCAGTAATGCCGAAGTAGGTGCAAATCATTTTTGTGGCTCTATTGGGCTTGACAAAGCTATAGGGTTAAAAAAATAGTTTCTAATATGATCGTTATATTGTAATTTATAATTTATAGAGTATATAATTTAGGAACATGTATCGCAGATTATTATATATTACTTTACTGTTCTTCTTTTCAATTACATTTTCTGTAAAAGCAGAAAGAGCATATTGTGCTAAATATGAAGAATGCAGAGAAGCAAGATGGGTAGATTTAAAACAAACATTTTTTAAAGATATAGATCTTAAAAGTGGAGAAGACATAATTGAATTATCTACCCCAAAGCGTGCACCTGACGCTGCATTTGTTCCAATCAGTTTTAAAACACATAAACTTAAAAATCAAGATGATTTCATTACCAAAGTACATTTAGTAATTGATATGAATCCATCGCCTTATTCTGGGACTTTTAAATTTGCTACTAAGATAGATCAAATTGAATTAGCAACTAGGATTAGATTAGATGCATATTCAAAAGTAAGAGTTATAGCAGAGACCAAAAAAGGAGATTATTTTATGTCTGCAAACTTTGTTAGGGGTTCAGGTGGATGCGCTGCTCCTCCATTAGGTGATTTGGACAATATGATTGCAAATGCAGGCAAAATGAAAATAAAAGTAAAAAACATTGAAGAAAAAGATGGTGTAGCTGAAGCAAAAATAATGATATCACACCCACAATTTAATGGTTTACAAGCGAATCCAGCAACTACAGAAATGATTCCGGCTTATTTTATATATAATATTGAAGTTACTTATAATGATAAAATAGTTATGGCCTTAGAATCTGATATTTCAATAAGCCAAGACCCTACTTTTAGATTTAATTTTCCAGTAGGTGATGGGGGCGATTTAAAGATTACAGCTAAGGATACAGATGGTAATGTGTATTCATATTCTGAAAAAATTGCGTTGCAAGATAACCAATTAAAAATAGCAACTCAATAATAATAAATAATTAAAAGATATATAAGAAAAAAGCCCTTGGATAAGGGCTTTTTTTTTATAGGGAGAAGAGGAGGATAAACTTTTTGTTCTTTACAACTAATAACGTAGCTCTTATATAATAATTAATGAAATTTATTATTAATATGAACATTATTAATGCTGTGAATAATGAATATTGCACTAGTAGATCTTAATCTCTTAGTTGTTTTTGATGCTGTAATGAGAGAAAAACATGTTACTAGAGCTGCAAAAAGAATTGGTATGACACAACCCGCAGTAAGCAATGCATTAAATAGATTAAGATATATTGCAAAAGACGATTTATTTGTCCGTTCTCCTACTGGAGTTGTTCCGACTACAAGAGCTTTAGAATTAAGCCCACCAATTCGTCAAGCAATAAATTTGGTTGAAAATGCATTTGACCCAGCAACTTTTGATCCAAAAAGTTCTTCAGATGAATTTAATATTGCTATTTCCAATTATACCGCTTCTATACTTTTTCCAAAATTAGCTGAAGTTTTAGAAAAAGAAGCCCCAAATATCAACGTTAGATCTAAACAACTAGGAGATGTTGATTTATTAAAAGAATTAGAAGCAGCGAATATTGACTTTGTAATCGCCGGCCAGCAACTGCAAGAAACTGAAAATTTTATATCCCATCATTTGTATGATGAAGATTTTGTATGTGTCATACGAAAAGGTCATCCATTAGCTAAAAAAAAACAACTAACGATAAAAGAATTTTCACAATCTAAACATTTAATGGTAGCAACTACCGGAAAAGCTTTTGGTTTTGTCGATTATCTTTTAGAGGCTAAAGGGTTAAAAAGAAGAGTTGCACTGACTGTAAATCAATTTTTAGTAGCACCGTCAATTATTCGACAATCAAATATGATACTAACTGTAAGTAAAAGAGTGTCAGAAAGGTTTAGACTTGATAGTGTAAAAGTTTTTCCTTTACCATTATTGACAAAACCATTGTGCTTAAAAATTATTTGGCATAAACGTACTGATACTAATTCAGGCAATAAATGGATGCGCGATAAAATCATTAATATTTGTAAAAAAATATAGGCGAACAGTTTTTTTTTGCTTAAAATTTAAAAAAAAATAAAAAAAGTGTGGAAAAGTACGTTAAGTCATTGGTTTTCCAATATTAATTATCAACAACTGTTTTTGTTTTATCGTTAAATATCTATTGACATATGTATAGCAAAGGAGTTATAAGAGGGTTTTATTTTTAATTTAAATTCTTATTTGGAGATAAAATGGAAGAACTTAAATATGATTACACTCTTTTCGCAGGCGATGATGAGAGTGGAGGAGACGACGCAGGTGGAGACGACGCAGGTGGAGACGACGCTGGTGGCGATGACGCTGGTGGCGATGACTCTAGCGGCGATGACTCTGGTGGCGGCGACGATTCAAGCGCAGAGTAAATACGTTTCACCTTTCACTTGCTTTTAAAAGTAGGTTTTGAGAACGGGTTAAAATATTTTTTTTTAAATTTATTTCTACCCGTTTTCTTTTTGGCTGATATGAAAAATCAAAAGAAATATAAAAAAGTTTTTTATAGAATTTTAATTAGTTTATTTATTTCAACAATTATTTTATATACATTAATTTTTTCAGCTAAATTTTCCGGAGCAATGTACAACATTACTAATGGCGATTACTTTATAACTTGGTCGCTACTTTCAATTTTAGTATTACTATCAATAAACCACGTTTTTAAGAAGTAATTTTTCTATCCTATATTCTGATTTTTTTTTATAATTTGAACGCATTTTGATTTGCTAACAAAATATGGAGGATTAATTCTTACTGAAGCAAGGGTTTGTGAATTTTGAGAATGTTTAAGGCTATGTGCCGATTGTTCAATTCTTTGACAATTAATGTTTTGTGATGGGTCTTTAATTAATTCAGGATTTCCAGAACATACAAAAAGAATTAATAACCATTTTGGAGAAGTATCTGCTGCTAATAAAGAAAGCATAAAATTTGTTTATAAGTATTGATTAATTTTTTTTACCATATCAGAATTTGTAGTATCTGGATTGAAATGTGTAATATAATTTCCTTTTTTATCCATTAAATAAACTATTGTTGTATGATCTACGGAATAGCCGCCATGATCATGCCCATCATGATGATTATGAGGCTTTGTATTTTCTTTTTTTGTATCCATTATTTTTTTTGAAAAAATTTTATATTTTGTTTTAACAGATTTTATTTGTTCTTTCGTTCCTGTAAGACCAATTATTTTTGGGTGAAAATTTGTAAGATATTTTTTTAATTTTGCAACTGTGTCTCTTTCTGGATCAACAGTTATAAAAATTGGGACTAACTTATCTTGCTTATCAATTTGATCAATGATTATGCCAATTTTATTTAATGTATCGGGGCAAAAATCTGGACAGTTTGTAAATCCAAAAAAAACTAAACGGTGATATCCTTTAAAACTATTATTTGTTATTTTTTGACCCAAATGATTTGTTAGTTCGAAATCACCGCCAATTTGTGTATCAGATTTGTTATTATAATGTTTGTAAAGGAATAACAAAATTAAAGTTAAGCTAAAGACAATTAATAAAATTATTTTGTTTTTTAAAAACATTCCATCTCTGCTTCAGCTAATATATTTTGCATATTAGAATAAATGTCCATTGCATTTGGCGTATTTTTAAACATGAGACTTTTTTCTCCATAAATTTGTCTTAAACTCATTATAGTTTCTGCATTTACGTACTCATCATATGTCATTTGTTCATCAATATAATCAATACTACATGAACATTTTACTATATAGGCTTGCGAGTCTTCATTTCCTTGCATACATGCAAAAACATATTCAACTTTTTCATTTGTTGGTATTTTTTGAGTTATAGTTTCTGAATTAGATAAATTTTCTTTTTTTTTATCTTCACAACTTATAACAAAAAAAAATAAATAAATAATAAAATAATTTAAAAAGGATTTATACATAATAAAAAAAAATAAACTAATTTAAAATTTTTTCAAATGTTAATGTTTCTTTTATTAATGGTTCGGAACCGGTTTCGGAAGGCACTATTGTAGACATTTCATATATCATCCCAGGTATTTCTTCACAAAGAGTAATGTAATATTTTTTTTTTGAATATTTTTTAAATTTTTTTGAATCAAAATCTTGTTCATACGGTGTAAGCTCAATAGTTTGGCCATCCACTTTTTTCCCATTATAATCACAATTTGCATTTTTAATTTTAAATTTATAAGGATCACTCATAGCCCAAGTTATTCTTTTTCTAAAATAAATCCAACTACCCTCGGTTAAACGTGTCATAATTTGAATATCATGTTCCCAAAATGCATGAAAAATTGGATTATTTTTTTTATAGTTTGCTGATTTTAAATCTTCTTTATTATAAGAGCTAAAAAAGTCAAATTTTATTTCGTAAACGCCTTTGTCATCTTTTTCAGGAACTATCATTACAACTCTATCATTGAATCCCGGTTCTAAAGATCCTGTTTTTTTAAAAATATATTTAATTTTTATTGGTGTTGTTAAATTAGCAAGATGGTCTTTAGCAACTAATAATTTATGAACTTCAGTTAATTCAGGACTTTCTGCTAAACTACTTTTAAAAAAAGTGAAAAGAATGACTATATATAGGGATACTCTAAATTTGCTTACAAAAAACATAATTATATTTAATATAAAATTACTTAAATATGTAAATAAATAAAACAAAAAAAAAATTATTCAATAGTAGAATTTTATTAAATGATAAAAGAAAAAAAATACTTAGTACTTATTAAAGATTTAATATTAAATGCATCCGTTGGAATTTATCCGAAGGAGAAAAATAGAACACAAAAAGTACGATTTAATATATCTATAACTGCAAAAGATAATATAAAAACAAAAAATGATATATCAGAACTTGTTTCATATGAAGACATTATAAAAAATATTAAAAAAGTTATTAATAGGGGTCATTCTCCACTAATAGAAAATTTAGCTCAGAATATAGCAAAAAAATGCTTGATAAATAAAAAAATATTAAAAATAGAAATAATGATTGAGAAACTTGAGAGGTTTAAGGAGGCTGAAAGTGTTGGTATTAAAATTATTAGGATGAATAGAAATGATTAATAATTTAAAAAAAAATAAAAAGTTAGGTTGGGTAATAACAGGATCGGGACATTTTTTTGAGGAATGTATGGATATAATGTCCAATTTAGGGGAATTTGATTTATTTGTTAGTAAAGCAGCTGATGAAGTTATAAGAATGTATAGAAATAAAAATTCAAATTTTCCTAAACAAACAAGAATTTTTAAAGATACAACAGCTAGTTCCGCGCCAGTAGGTTTTTTTTATAAAAATATTTATCATACATTAGTTGTTGCACCTGCAACGTCAAATTCAATAGCTAAATTTGTAGCAGGTATTTCAGATAATTTGGCAACAAATATTTTTGCTCAGGCAGGAAAATGTAAAGTTCCTTGTATAGTTTTGGCATGTGATACTGAACCTGAACATGACACCAAAGCACCAAGTAAAATGGTAAAAGTTTACCCAAGAAAAATTGATTTAGAAAATACTAAAAAATTGAAATCCTTTGAGTCAACAACAGTAGTAAGCAGTGTTGATGATTTAAAAAAAATTCTAAGTAAAATTTAAATGTATAAAGAAGTAATATTATTTTTAACTGGAAAATTAGCAGAAAAACAGCTTGTAAAAATTTTAGAAAACATGTCTATACCATCTCCATGTAGAAAACCACCAGAGTGGAATTATAGGGTTAAGCAATTAGGTTTATCTGTTGCAGCTTTAATGACCGGCGATTTGATATTAAGGCGTTTACAAGATATAAAAGGTATTAATAAAGTGATTTTACCTGGCAGAGTAAGAGTAGATATAGATAAATTATCCAAAAATTATGGAATTCCTTTTGAAAGAGGACCTGAAGAAATAAGAGGTATTCCTGAATTTCTTGGAAGAGCAGAAAAAAAAAAAAAATTAACTAAATATGATATTAAAATTTTCGCTGAAATTGTCGATAGTCCTAATATGACAGTTGAACAAATTGTTAAAAAAGCTTTAAAGTATAAAAAAGAAGGTGCAAACGTAATTGATTTAGGTTGTTTACCAGATACAGAATTTAAACATTTAGAAGAAAGTGTAAAAGCTCTTAAAAAGAATAAATTAAAAGTTTCAGTGGATTCAGCTAATGGAAATGAATTATTAAGAGGAGGTAAGGCAGGAGCTGATTACATCTTGAGTTTAAATGAAAAAAACCTTCATATTGCTGATAAAGTTAATTCAATACCAGTCCTCATACCCGCTGAAGCTGGCGATCTTAAAAGTTTGTTTAGAGCTATTGAATTATTTAAAAAGAAAAAAAAACCCTTTCTTACTGATAGTATTTTAGATCCAATAAACTACGGCTTCACTGAATCAATTAATCGTTATAGAGCTTTAAGAAAAAAATATCCAGAAGTAGAAATATTAATGGGTACTGGGAATGTAACAGAACTTACAGATGCTGATACAGCAGGAATGAATGCTTTATTAACTGGAATAGCTACAGAATTAAATATAAATAATATTTTAGTTGTTCAGGTTAGTGACCATGCTATGAAAGTTGTAGAAGAAACAGATCTAGCTAGAAAAATTATGTATCAGTCAAAGAAAGATAATTCTTTACCAGTAGGATATGATTCTGGTTTAATATCATTACATGAAAAAAAACCATTTGATCCTGAAAATGAAATAAAAGAAACATCTAAAATGATAAAAGATTCAAATTATAGAATCCAAGTAAGCGATAAAGGGGTGCATTTATACAATAGGGACGGACATTATATAGAGCAGGATCCTTTTGCTTTTTTTCCAAAAATTAAGTTAGAAGAAGATGGAGGCCACGCTTTCTATATTGGTGTAGAAACTGCGAGGGCACATACAGCTTGGGAGCTAGGAAAAAAATATGTTCAAGATGAAGAATTAGACTGGGGATGTGCTAGTAGAATAAAAAAATTTGTAGATTTAAAAAAATTTAAAGAGGCAGGCCCAACGATGGATGCAAGACAAAAAATGAGACATGATTTAAGAAAAAAAAAAGGAAAGTAAACTTTTAAAAAATGATAAGAGAGTCAATAGTAATAACTACTGATTTAAAAAAAAAACCACATGTAGTTCCAATGGGAATTACTTTTAATAAAAAAAAACTATTTATTTCACCATTCATTCCATCTAAAACATATTTAAATTTAAAAGAAAATCCCTATGCGGTAATTAATTTTACTGATGATGTAAATATTTTTGTAGATGCTTTACTAGGAAAAAAGAATTTTAAGATTCAATCTACAAAAAAGATTAAAAGTTTTTACTTAAAAAATGCTCTTTCGTATATAGAAGTAAAAGTAATCAAGTTTATAGAAAACAAAACCAGACCTAAATTTGAATGTAAAATTCTAAAAGAAACTTCAATAGGCTCTTTCAAAGGTTTTAATAGAGCACAGTTATCTGTTATTGAAGCAGCAATTTTAGCTAGTAGGATAGATATACTTCCAATGAAAAAAATAAAAAGGGAAATCGATTATTTGAAAATAGCAATAGATAAAACCGCAGGAAAAAATGAAAAAATTGCATGGAAAAAATTAATTAAAAAAATTAATAATAAAAATGCCTAATTATTACAGAACAAAAATTTTAACAAGTATAAAATCACTAGATGAGATAAGTTTAGTTTTAAAAAAAGGTGTTGATATTATAGATTTTAAAGACCCGTCACATGGAGCTTTAGGCGAAATACCAACAAAAAAAATTAGTTTTTTTTTAAAATCAGTTCCATCTAATCAATTAACAAGTGCCACAATAGGAGATATTAATGATATAAAAACAATAAAGAGAAAAGTTATTAATTTATCAAAAACCAATGTTGATTTTATTAAAGTAGGTTTTTTTTTTGATAATAAAAAAATTAAAACTCTAAAAAATTTAAAAGATCTAGTAAAAAATAAAAAAATAATAGCTGTGTTATTTGCTGACAATAAACTCAGTGTTAAAATTATTAGAAAAATAAAACAAGCTAGATTTGATGGGGTATTAATAGATACTAAAAATAAAAAAAATGGTAATTTAAGAGATTATTTGAATATAAAGAGATTAAAAAATTTTATTAAAGCTTCACAAAAAGAAAATTTAACCATTGGTCTTGCAGGATCATTAAATATCAAAGATATTAACCCATTATTAAAATTAAAGCCTGATTATCTAGGTTTTAGAGGTGCTCTTTGTATAGAAAAAAAAAGGAAAGGTAATATTAGCGAGAATTTATTAGATAGAGTTATATCAAGATTTAAATTTTTTCCTCTCCAAAAAGCTATTTAATACCAAAGCTACTGAAATAGCAGATTCACAATTAATAACTTTAATTTTTTTTATATAATTTATTTTAGAATAAAAAGAAAAATATTCTTTTTTATTATAAATTTTTTTTACTAAAAATTCTCCTATTCCCGCTCCTATAATAGGAACTTTTTTCAAAAAATTTTTTTTTTCTATTTTTTTTATAACTTCCTTTAGAATTTTTAAATGCTTCTCTTCAATTTGATATGCAGTTTTTTTCCATTTTAAAAAATGATTTTTTTTATAGTCTTTTCCAAATATTCTTGCAATTCTTCTTGCACTATCATGTTTATTTTTAGTTTTATTATCTAAAGTCGGTAATAAATCAAGAGTATTTGGTATTTTATTTAGAACTCTATAAACATCGCCCAAATTAGCAAAATTTTCGTTTATTAAATTTCTTTTCTTTTCGACCGCTTGTATTGGAGTTCTTAAAACCCCTAAATAAATTAATTCATTCGATTTAAGTCTTTGGTAATCACTTGTACCATTAGAAATTATTTCATTTTTTTTTATTGGTGTTATATCTGTTGTAGTTGAACCTATATCTACCAAAATACAATTAGGAAAGAAATTAGAAATAAAACTAGCGGTAGCATGCCAATTCATAGAATTTAGCTCAAAGGTTTTTTTTATAGCTGATTTTTTTTTTAAAAAATTTTTTTTACTATAAAAAAAAATATTTTTTTCCCCTAAAATTTTGGAAGATAATTTAATAATATATTTTACCCCATTTTCCCTATTTGGAAATATATCAGATAATTCAGCAGTCATTGTTATTGCATGATAATTTGTTTTGCCAAGTTTTTTTTTTATTGATTTAATTGAATTTTTTAGATTATTTATATTTTTCCATATAGGACTATATATTTGCTCAGTTTTTGAAGTTTTTTTTTTAAAATTGATTTTAGCAGCTTTAATATGTGCTCCACCAATATCCCATCCAATTATTTTCATGATAAATAATTAATCATAATATATTTAGAATTTTTTTTGCAGCATTAATTTTTAAATTTTTACTTATATTTTTGTAAGAAGTAGTAATTCTGGGATTTATATCTAAAAAAAATATTTTTTTATTAGAAATTATAAAATCTACGCCAAAAAAACTATTTAAACCATCAAGATTTTTATAAATATTTCTTATATTTTTTTTTATTTTTCGTTCGAATGGTATTTTTTTTATAAATTTAGTTCCTTTAAAAACTATTTTTTTTTTTTTCATAAGAAATTTTTTGTTTATTAAAATTTAAAATAAATACTTTATTTTTTATTGGAATAACATTTGCGCTATAACTAATTCCTTTAACTAGCGGCTGCACTACAAAATTCTTGCGAAGACTTAAAAAATTAAATAAATTTTTTTTATTTGAAAATATATAATTTTCTTCACACCCAGCGCCATCATCAGGTTTAACAACCCAACTTTTAGTAATTTTTAAATCTTTTTTTTTTACATTGAAAGTTTTTAAGGTCGGAATAGAATTTTTTTGAAAAAACTTATAAGTTTTATATTTGCTACTAGAAATTTTTATTGCATTTATTTTATTTGATAACATTTTTTTTTTAAACTTATTTAATTTAATTAATTCAATTAGTTTATTTTCTGTTTCAGGAGCTATTGGAAAAAAAATATCACTTTTTTTTATTATATTATTCCACTTTTTTAAAGGACTTTCTTTTATTTCAAAACATTCAATATTTTTTGTTTTTTTTAATTTTTTAAACCTATAATCCCAAGTATAAACTATTTTTAAATTTGGTATTTTATTGAAATCAACTAGCAAAGATTTTAGTATTGATTTAGCTTGTAAAAATAATTTTTTAGAGATTTTTTTATTAATATAACCACCACCTGTAACATATTCGCATATAAATATTGTTTTCATTATGGAATTAATACCTGCAATTGACTTACTAGATAATATTGTAGTTAAGGCTTTTTTAGGTGAAAGAAAAAAATATAAGCCTATTAATACTAAATTGGCAAAATCCTCTAGATTAGAGAATATAATAATTGGTTTACTTAAAGAGTATAAATTTAAGATAATTTATATAGCAGATTTAAACGCAATTATGGGCAATAAAAATAATTTTAAGATTATAAAAAAAGTTATAAAAAAATTTCCAAAAATTAATTTTTGGGTTGATTACGGAGTGAAAAATTATTTAGATTTTAATAAATATGATGATAATAGTTTTAAAACAATTATTGGTTCTGAGACATTAAAAAATACAAATGAGCTAAGAAAGATTTATAAACATAAAAAAAAGGAATTTATTTTATCTTTAGATTTTAAAAATAATTTTTTTTTAGGACCTAAAAATTTAATAAAAAATAACAAACTTTGGCCAAAAAAAACAATTTTTATGGTATTAGATTCTATTGGTTCCAAGAAAAGACCTAAATTAATAAAATTATATAATTTAGATAAAAAAAAAGATTATTATTTAGCTGGTGGAATTTCAAATAATAAAGATATAAAGTTTCTTAAAGAAAAAGGTTTTAAAGGCGCGATAGTGTCGACTGCAATACATGAAAAAAATATTATTTATAAAAAATTATAAAAAAAAAAAAAGCGAGTTTTTTAAAACTCGCCTTTTTCTCTTTTTAAAATATATTTGAAAAAGTATTAAACTTTTACATTTCCAAAAGGATGTTCTGCAGATGATTTCTGAGAAACAACATCTTTAGCTTTAGGTTCTCCTTTAATAGCTCTATCGATGGATTCCTTTACAGCTTGATAGTTGTAATCATATATTTTTTGATCATTTTTTGCTTCCCAGTGAATAAATACACCTACTAAAACAAAAACATCGTCAGCTTCTCCAGATGGAATTGTTCCGTCTTCTACAGAGTCAGCAACAGCTCTTGCTACTGCAGCCTGCGCTGGACCAAACATTTGTACAGCTTGTTTAGCGCCTTTTATTGTAACTTTGTTAAACATAACTGTATTAGGTTTACAAGGAAGATTTGGTGCTACAACTGCAAGTAACGATGTAAACCCGTCTTTATTGTTTGACAAAGTATTACAAAATGCAGTTTCTGCCGCACTTCCTCTAGGTCCAATTAGAAGATCAATGTGAGCAACTTCATTCCCGTCACCAACAAGAGATTCTCCAACAAGTACTTTATTAATTTTAGCCATTATTCCCCCCAATTTAAATAAATTTTTAAAAAACATGACACAGCGGTTAAAAGCTACATACATGGTAATGATATTTTAAAGATTTATCTAGGGTTTTTTTATTGTTTTTTTGTCACTATTTCAAATAAAAAAGTTGCAACAGTTAAATCAGCAATGGTTCCTGGATTAATTTCTTTAGATTTTAGTTTCTTATCAAAAATAAGTAATTCTTTTTTTATTTTAGTTAAATTTTTATTTCTTTTTAAAAATAAATAATATTTTTTTGCCTCTTTTTTTACAGTTGTAGCAATTTTATTACCTTTGTTTCGTGCAATATGCGAGTCATTAAATTTTTTTAAAAAAGTTAAATATACCCCTGTTAGTGCCCAATTAACTTTGCCCCATTTATTATAAAATTTTTTATAAGCTGGCACGCCTGTATTAAAAATATCTTGAAACCCGTTACAATATTGTTTTGCAATTAAATCTCTTTTTTTAGAATATTCCATTGCTTTATATAAACTTGTTTTAGGTAGTTTATTAACATCGTATTTTTCAGAAACCCCTAACCCTCCTGGAGAAGTAAGAGCTATTGCTTTAAAAATTGGAATTGAATTTTTAATATTTTGTTTTTTTATCAAATATTTAATTTTTTTTAATAGTTCTCCTTTAGAAATCACTCCTTCTTTTTGCACCACAGTTACAATTGGAGATAACATTAAGATTATTCCTAAATTTGTGTTTTTTTTAATTTTATCCTGTATTTCATTAACAGAAGTTAGAATTTTTTTTCCTAAGTCTAAATTATTTTTTGTTAAGCATTCTGATATTATTAAACTAGATTTAAGAAAGTCCTTAATATTCATGTCATGGCTCTTTGAATACTGATGAACATTTCCTGGCTTTAATGATTTCATTTCAGTATCACAGGCTAATTTTATCTGTTTTTTTAATATAACTCCTGTTCTTGATTTATTCATTCTCATTTTAATTTTTTCAAAAAGGTTTTTGCTAAAATAGAAGCTATATTTTTATTTGTTGTTTTTTGCAATGCTTTCCAAGCAGGAATACTATTTATTTCAATGACTTTGAATTTTCCGTATTTATTTTTAATAAGATCTATTCCAGCATAATCAGCATTTACAAGTTTCGATGCATTTATTGAAATTTTTTTTATTTCTTCAGTAGCATTAAAAGCAAATGGCTCACCTCCTTGTCCTATATTTGTTATTTTTTTTTTATTTTTTCTAATCATTGATGCAATAATCTGATTATCACAAATCAAAATTCTGAAATCTTGCCATTTTTTTTTTTTTTTTACTTTTATATCTTCAAACTTTTGTAAGTAATACACATGCTCGCTATTTTTTTTTAATTTATTATTTTTAATTATTTTTAAGCCTTTTCCTTGTGAACCAAAGAGAGGCTTCCATATTCCGTATAATTTTTTTTCCTTTAATTTTTTTAAAAATTTTTCAGCTACTGCAAATTTTTCTGGTACCCAAGTATCAGGAGTGTTTATTTTATTATGGCTCAATAAAAATGTTGTCATAGATTTATCAGTTGCTGCCTCAATACAATTTACATCATTAAACAGAACTACTTTTAATTTTTTTAGTACATGAAGTATTGTCAATCTTCTTGTTATTTGTTGAAAAGTACCTTTTCCTATAGTTCTTATAAAACAACCATCTGGAAGATTCTTTGAAAATCCAGGAATGAAAATATTATTTTTATTATTTGTATTTATAAAACAACTATCAAGAGAAAGGCAAGAAACTTTACACTTTAATTTTTTTAATTCTTTTTTTAATTGATTACTATGCCAATCATGTGAATTTGAAAAAATAATTACATTTTTAATTTTTTTCATATCCAAAAGACTTGTCTAAAAGATCTCTATTTAATTTTCCTTCTACAAAAGTTTTACCTGTTTCTAATGAGGTAATAACAACTTTGCCAGGACTAAAAAGGTTTGGATCAATGCTATAAAAATCACCATTGTAATTATTAAAAATTTCAGCAAATGGTTTTCCATAATCTTTAGATGATGTACTAGGAAGATTTTTTGCTAGATTTCTTATTTGTTCATCTGTACCACTTACTTTTAATTCTACATTACCACCATATAATATTGAGTCATTAGTTCGACCCATAGAAGTAATAAAATCTTCTGAGACTGGAGGTATTGGTGCAGATCCATAGATTTCTTTAACATTTTCAATAGGGAATTTTAAAGTGTGCAATTTATGCATCCCTACTTCACTTACTCTTGATACAATTTGAATAACTCCCGATATACTTTGAGTTGGCGTTAATATTAAAATAATATTTTCCGCTATTGTTTTACAATCAGTTGATATTTTTTCTATAATTTTTTTTGGAGGTATTTTATCTACTTCCATTATCAAATATATAAATTTACTTTTATCGATATATTTTAAATCTTTAAATAATTCCTCTCTTCTTGCAATAGCTCTTCCAGGGCCTGAAGCTAGAGCATAAAATTTTTTATGGGATAAATTCCAACCAGCGTATTGACTAGCTAGGCATGATATTACAGGATGTTTGGATTTAACTATTGTTTCTAAAGGCCAATTTGGGAAAGTATTAGTTTTTTTTAGACATACTGTTCCTAAACCTCCCATACAAATTTCAGCAATTAATTTTCCTGCTTGCTCACTACCTTTAATTTCTATACCAGCGTCTATTATTGTACAATTAAGAGGTCCTTTTTTTACTAGAACATTTAATTTTTTGGAATTATTAATTAAGTTATCTACTAATTTTTTAGCAAGTTTTGAAACACTTAAATTAGTATTCATAACATTTATAGAAATTATTTTTTTATTTCTTGAGCTATTTTATATGCTTCTCTAAAATCTAAAAATACAGGTATATCAGATTCACACATTAATTTTAATAATTTATGCTGCAACTGAGCTTTAATTTGTCCTATGGCTAACGCTCCAATTCCTAAGACATTAGAGTTTTTGATTTTTTCCCCGTTTGAATTTACTTCTAAACCCTCCACACCAGAGGGAGGTACAGCATTAACATCTGAAATAATTTTTAAATTCCTTGCTGAGGCAAAATGTTTTAATGACAAAGCTTCCCTGCCTGCTTTGGCAGCTGATAGTATTATATCAGCATCTTCTGACATTTTTGTTTTTTCGTCATCAGTAATTCCCATTACAGATTCCAAGTCTACGTTATATTTTTTTTTATATTCGCTAATTCTTTTCTTAATTGGATCAACAGCACCGTCCCTATGAATTACCATACCTATTTTCGCACCTTCCTGTGCAGCAATAACAGCGCATGCACCACCAACTATTCCTTTAGCGCCTACAATTTGCAATTTCTTATTTTTTAGGTCAGTTTTAAATTTATTTAATAATAAATTTTTAACACAAGCTATCATTGCGGCAGCAGTAGTGAAAGATCCAGCGGGGTCAGCAAAAACAGAAATTTCAAAAGGCGAGACCATTGACTTTTTGGCTTTTTCCAACATTTCAATTGCTTCTTCAGCGTCTTCTCCTGCAATAAATAATCCTGTTTTTTTACAATCGTTTGGATGTCTTGAGAAAATAATATCTTGAACTAAGTCAGAAACATCATCCATTGTTATATTTGTGTATGTAGCTACATTATCAAACCCAGAGTCGTAAGCCATATTAATATCAAATGGACTAACAATTTTTGTCGGACTTAGTGCATGTAAAATAAAAGGTTTTTCTTTTTTCATTATCTTAATTGAATATCAGCACCGGTATTTTTACCCGAGCATATTATAAATTCTAAATTTTTACAACTTGAAAATCTTTTTTTGAGCATAGTTTTCATCTGCTCTGCTTCTTTTATATTGGAAAAGAAAGCAAAACCGCTCGGTCCCCAAGAAGTTTGCCCATATCCCAATACATTTTTTCGTTTTAAAAAATTTAAAACATTGTTTACTGCTGGACTAGAAAAAACACCGCCTTGAAAAACATTAAAATAATTTCCTATTATATTTTGTAATTTGGTAATTGCTTTGCTAAATTCATTAAAATTATTTTCTATTAAGGAAGGGTGTATTTTTAACAAAACTAAATCAATTAATCTAATATTATTTGTTTTCGGAAAATCTTTAATTTTTTTAAAAACTTCTATTTCGTTTTTACCATGTAAACCTTGTTTTGAATCTTTTATTAAAATTATCTTCCAATCTACTGGAAAAAAAACCTTATCAATACCAGTAAAGAATTTATTTTTTATTTTTAAATCAATTAAAAAGCCCCCATGCTCAAAATTCATTAATCCTACATTTGATCTATAACTTCTATTTAAAATTTGTGCAATTTTTTTTATATTTAAATTCAGTTTATTTAAATCTGAAACAGCCTTACCAATTGCCAATGCTAATTGCGTACCAGACCCTAACCCAATATGTTGAGGTGTAGATTTCTCAATATTTAATAAAAATTTTGTTTTAATTTTTTTTTTTCTACAGAAAGTATTTAGAAATGATGACGCTTTGTTTAAACATTTGCCTTTAATTTTTTTTTTTTCATTTTTTCTCATTTTTATTTTTGTATGAAATTTATCTATACTTAATCCTATCCCTCCAAATGAATTATTGTGATAATGGTTGTTAATTTCCAAAAACCCGAAATGCAACCTTGCAGGTGTAATAATTTGTATAGTATTTTTTTTTAACATTTAACTTTCAATTTATTTCGTTAAACTTTTTAACTAAAATATCATAAGTATATTTTTTATATTTTAATAATAAATTTATAAGGAAAAATTATGGGCAAAGACGATAAAGTTTATAGTGAAGTAGAAATAAAAGAGAGACTAAAAAAAGAATTACCATTGTGGGTGCTTGAAAGTAATTGGATTAAAAGAAAATATAAAACTCAAAGTTGGAAATCTACATTAATGGTAATTAATACTGTAGGTCATTTAGCCGAAGCAGCTTGGCATCATCCAGATATAACTGCCTCATATGCTTGGGTCGAAGTTCGTTTGACCAATCATGCTGCAAAAGGAGTTACGGATAAAGATTTTGAACTTGCAAAAAAAATAGAAGATACTATTCAATGGGATCCATCTAAAGATAATGGTTCTTTAGAAGGCACACCAAAGGAAGACCAAAGATTTTCGTATATAAAATACGACAAAT